>Ga0302325_10015994_pt1 | contig 15919 bp, 10 predicted proteins | sample Palsa_T0_2_FD_201948 | JGI IMG/M metagenome (GOLD analysis project Ga0302325, IMG submission 201948) | Peat permafrost microbial communities from Stordalen Mire near Abisko, Sweden - Palsa_T0_2 | ecosystem: Environmental > Terrestrial > Soil > Palsa > Peat permafrost | place: Sweden: Abisko... | reverse complement strand
TCGAGCACCGCGCGAGCGAGGTGAGCGCGGGTGACGTAGCGTGTCAAACCTGTGATGGTGCCGCGGGCGCGCTCATTCCAGTGCGGCGCATACAGCCCGGAAAAGGCCGGCACAAAGTAAACCCCGCCATTGTCCTCGACTTCGCGGGCGAGTTTCTCAACTTCATTGCTGCTCGCGATCATGCCTAGGTTGTCGCGCAGCCATTGCACCAGCGCGCCGGTGACGGCGATCGATCCTTCCAAGGCGTAGCACGCTCTTTCCTTGGCGATCTGGTAAGCGACGGTGGTGATCAGTCCCGCGGTCGAGGCGATGGGTTTCTCACCGGTGTTCATGAGCAGAAAACAGCCCGTTCCGTAGGTGTTCTTCGCTTCGCCCGGTCGAAAACAGGCTTGACCCACCAAGGCTGCTTGCTGATCGCCGAGAATGCCTGCGACGGAAGTGCCCAGCAGCGCCGGCGTTCTGACGGCACCGTAGACTTCGCTCGACGCGACAATGCGCGGCAGCACGGCGCGCGGAATCAGAAATTCCTCCAATAATGCGGCGTCCCAATCCAGTGTTGCAAGATTCATCAGTTGGGTGCGGCTGGCATTGGTGACATCGGTCAGGTGCAGCCCGCCATCGCTTCCGCCGGTGAGATTCCACAGCAGCCAGGTATCGATGTTGCCGAACAGGAGTTCGCCTGATTGGGCCTTGCCGCGGGCGCCGGGCACGTTATCCAATAGCCATTGCAGCTTAAGGCCGCTGAAGTAGCTGGCCAGCGGCAATCCGGTTTTGGCGCGAAAGCGATTCGCGCCGCCATTTCGGGCGTATTGCGCGACGAGTTGATCCACGCGAGTGTCCTGCCAGACCAATGCGTTGTGCAGCGGTTTACCGCTGCGCTTGTTCCACAGAATTGTCGTTTCGCGCTGGTTGGTGATACCGACGGCAGCAAGGTCGGAAGGTCCCAGACTCGCGCGTGCCAAGGCGGCACCCGCAACTTCCTGGGTGTTCTGCCAGATTTCAGTCGGGTCGTGCTCAACCCAACCTGGCTTGGGAAAGATCTGCTTATGCTCCTTTTGCGCGGAGGTGATCATGTTGCCGCCGCGGTCGAAGACGATGAACCGCGTGCTCGTCGTGCCCTGATCAATCGCCCCTACGTATCGAGCCATGATTTCCCCGTTTCTAGTTGTATCCGCCGAGACTCTTATAACAATAGCGCGCCCACGGGTGCGGTTTTGTTTTATTCGATCTTCGACTCCGCATCAGCCGAGAGTTTGGTCCGCAACACTTGCCCTGTGTCGAGCAGAACTACGGTATGCAAACGGCCGCCATGAGAGCCATCGCTCATGGGGTTGCAAACGACACTGACGCGGTCGCCTGGTTTGAGCGAATCATGCGTCCAACCGAAACGCTTCAGGATGGCAGGGCTGCTGGTGATGATATTCCATTTAACGGGATCACCTAAGGCCCCTGGCTCGAGCACAAGCGTAAATGTCGAATGCGGATTGCTCCACTTGAACTTCTCCACCGTCCCTTTAAGCGTGCGTGTTTGAATCAAGTCGTAGGCAGCGTACGAATGATGCGCGAGCGAGGGCAGCGCCATGAGGACTGCGGCAAAGAATGATCCAAAGGCTAACCGGGGCGCCATTGAAGAGTTTCCTGATTGATCCTTTATGCCCGTCTGCTCGAACAGCTGTGCCTCGACCTAAGTTTGCGCAGGATCACGGGCGGCGGTCAAATGAACGGAAGAAGAAACCCCAAACCTCCGGGTTAATCCTGTAGGTCCAGTTTTTTCAGCAAGGCCTTGAATCGGGGATCCGACTGAACGTTTTTGAGAAGCGGGTCAACCTTTATCTGCCCGAGCCTGCCTTCATGTTGCCGGTAGGCTCGGTCAAACCATTTGAACGCTTGGTCGACGTCGCCCCGGTTCGCGTAAATAAGTGCGATTCCGGCGGCGTTGTCATTTGCGTGAATCTGCTCGAGCTTGGCTAGTGCTAGATCCGCTTCGGGCTTGCGCCCCAATCCATCGAGCGCAAGAATTCGACAGTCCCAGTCCGCTAAATCTGGATCACTGTCTATCTTGGAAAGGGCGCCCGCTCGATCGCCGGTTGCCAACATTATATATGCCGCAAATGCGGTGCTGTCGTTCGCTCCGGGACTTAGATCATCATGCTCGCGAATCGCGGCCAGCGACTCGGGATACTTACCCGCTAACGCAAAAATGTTGGCGAGGTCTTCGTAGCGTATCGGGTTCACCGGATCGCTATCAATACTCCGCTGGACAAGGTCTATCGCCTTGTCGAAATCGCCTCTATCGGCGGCCAGCCAGGAAGCCCAAGCCAGCCCATAGGAGCTGCTCGGATCAAGCGCTAGTGCCAGCTGCACTTGTGCTTCTGCTCTGCGAATGTCCAAGTCATGGGCCATGTAAACTCTGGCTAAGGCAGTGTGGGCGTCAGGGAGTCGAGGATTCAGCTCAAGCGCTCGATTGGCCGCTCCACGCGACTCATCTATAGCTTGGCTTGCTGGCGCCAGACGCTCCTCGACCTGGCCCGACAGTACGGTGGAAAGCAACGCCCAAGCGTTCGCAAATTGAGGATCCGCAGCGATCGCTTTGCGCAGGTACTCGATCTCCTTTTCATAGTCTGACTGTGATTTTGCTTGCATGTGTATTGCTCGGGCCTGCAGGTACAGGTTGTACGCCTCGACGTTCTGAGTCCCGGCTGACTCCGGCAGTGGTCCACCCATCAAGGAGACTTTCAGAGCCCTGACGACAGCATTGGCAATGTCGTCCTGTACCTTGAATACATCGTCAAGCTGCCGGTCGTAAGTCTCAGACCAAAGGTGGTAGCCGGTGTTGACGCGAATTAGTTGTGCCGTCACTCGCATGGTCTTACCGGACTTGCGCACGCTGCCTTCGAGGACGTAGGCGACGCCGAGTGCTTTGGCGATGTCGGCAATGGTCGTCGGCTTGCCTTTAAAATAGAACGATGAGGTGCGTGCCGGCACACGAAGATCCGGAATTTTGGTCAGCATGTCGATGAGTTCCTCAGACATGCCGTCGGAGAAATATTCCTGGTCCCTCTTTTCGCTCATGTCAGCGAACGGCAGCACCGCGACTGACTTCTCTGGGACCGCGAAAGTCAGAGACGGCGAAGGAGCAGAGATCGGCGCAGGTTTTTTCACCGCGTCCTGTGTATGTTTCGACAGCCAGATCTTATCCACGACAAATGCCAGCGCCACACCGACAATCAGGGTGCTAATGATCGCGACGAGACTCTCGCGTTTACGAGGTGGACTCGAGTCGGCCGGAGGCGGCGCTACCGTGGAAGTTGCCATGCGGGCCGAGTCGCCCTTTTGGGCTCTACGAATTGCTTCGATCAGTTTAGGTAGTGCGCGTTTGCTTTCTCCGTTGCTGGCGTCCAGCCATTGGGAGGTATTCAGAAAATATTCCAGTCCCGAGGGCAGTGGCGCCCGATCAATCCGGAACGAAATCACCGGGTGGCGTTTGGCGCTCGCGCGTTCGACTTCTCTTAGGATATGAGGCGAAGCAGCTGCGCTCTCAGAGAGGATGAGCACGAGTAAGCGGGAGGCGTCGATCGCATGCACGATGGCATCGGCATAGAACTCTCCCGCTATGACGTCGCGAGGAGCAATCCAGCAGGTGATGGCATTTCTTTCAAGAGCCTCAACAACGGAACTGGCGATAGCCTCATCTTGCGAGGCGTAACTGACGAAGACATTGCGGAGGGAAGAAGTGCCCTCCGGTGTGGGACACTCCTCGCTTTGCTGATTCTCGGTCCCGCCGCTCTCTGGCACGCGTTATTTCCTTGGCCGTCACGACATAGTCGCGGAAGGAGGGGGAGTTGGCAAGAAAAGGGGATTTAACAACTTAGGCCCTTCTTGTTCAACTATTCACCGGTTGCGACTTTTGGATCTATCACTTTGTCTTGGGTCTTTGTGTCGAAATCGCTCGCGTCATGACGTTCGCGTAACTGGTCTGCCAGTTCGCCGAAAGCGCGGTTGACCTTGCGGCCCCGTTGTACGGCGGGACGCCGGGCGATTGCATCGCTCCAGCGCTGCACATGGGTGTATTCCTGCACTTGCAGAAACTCACCCGCACTGTAGAGCAATCCTTTCGCGAGAGCGCCATACCAAGGAAAAACGGCGATATCGGCAATTGTGTACTCGGGACCGGCGAGGTACTCGGACTCACCCAAGCGTCGATCGAGGACGTCGAGCTGACGCTTCACTTCCATCGCGAAGCGATCGATGGCGTATTCGATCTTGGTCGGGGCGTAGGCATAGAAGTGACCGAATCCGCCGCCTAAGTAGGGGGCGCTGCCCATCTGCCAGAACAGCCAGGACAAGCACTCCGCGCGCGTCGCGAGGTTAGTGGGCAAGAAGGCGCCAAATTTCTCGGCGAGGTACAACAAAATTGCGCCCGACTCGAATACGCGGATGGGTGTCGGACCGCTGCGATCCATGAGCGCCGGGATCTTGGAATTGGGGTTGACGGCGACGAAGCCGCTCCCAAATTGATCGCCGTCGGTGATCCTAATCAACCAGGCATCATATTCGGCGCCGCTCATTTTGAGCGCCAGCAATTCCTCCAACATCACTGTGACTTTCACGCCATTCGGCGTGGCGAGTGAATAGAGCTGCAGGGGATGACGGCCGACGGGCAGTTCCTTATCGTGCGTTGCGCCGGCCGTCGGGCGATTGATGCTCGCGAATCGACCGCCGCTTTCCTTGTTCCAGAGCCAAATTTTCGGAGGGGTATAGTTGGGCGCGTCGGTCATGACTCGGGCTCCGGGGGTTCACTTAAGATAGCCGCAATGAAGACGACATACTCTTTGGATAGGATAGGCCAGTGAAGAGAGCCGCGCTAACCCCTGCTGCGATCGATCGAACGATTCGGCAAAACCTGGCGAAGCTTCGAAAGCCCGGTGTCCTGACGGTGAGGCCAGGCTTTGAGATAACGAATCACCAGCTGACCGGCAAACAGGCGATTGTCGCCACGGTGCATACCAAAACCAGCGACTTGCCAGCGAATCAATTACTGCCGCGCGCCATCAAAGGCGTTCCGGTCGACGTTCGCCAAGCCACGCCTCGCCAGCGCCTGCGCGCGAGCGATCCCGCCGCCGCGGCGATAACCCAGGCCTTTGGACGGCCACAGGATAAGGAGCCGACGTGGCCGCTGGAGCGCGAAATGCCAAGCGGTCAGTTGCTTGAGAGCCCGAAGAGCAACACCCAGAAGGCCCTGGCCGACTTTGCGGCGAGACAACCCGTGGTCGCGAAGGCGCTCGCCGCGCATGCAACGAAAACCAAGATCCCGTATGTACCGGCGCCGGGTGAACCGCTCAATCCCATTCAGACCACAACCACAATCATTGCACACGTGAGTCCCGACGCGGGATTTACCACGCTCATGGCGTTTCTCCAGGGCACGCAACAGTCCTTGGTGATTGGTATGTACGATTTCACCTCCGGACCGATTCTCGCGCTGTTCAAAACGGTGCTGACCACACCTAAGACCTTGCAGATGGTGCTCGACAACCCGCCTCCGAACGCGACTCGCAACCAGCTCGATTCACAAACGGTGCAGGAGCTAAATGCCGCTTTGGGTCCGCGCTCGAGGATTGTGCGCGCCCTCGCCGGCGACGACACTCTGGTGTCTGCGGAAATGTTTCCGACTGCCTATCACATCAAAGTGATGGTCCGCGACAGCGCGGCGCTGTGGCTGTCGAGCGGCAATCTCAACAACAGCAATCAACCCGACTTGAGCTCGCCGCCGAAAACCGAAGACCGCGACTGGCACGTGATCATCGAAAATCAGGCGCTAGCGAATTTGTTCGAGGCGTATCTGAATCAGGACTTCAAATCCGCGCAAACCTACCAAATTGCCGAAAGCACCGCGTTGACCGAGGCGGTTTCCGATGCCGCCGCCAAGCTTGCCGCGGAATCGATTTCGCTGCCGCCATCAGCGCCCGCGCCGACGCCGACCGGCCCGGTAGCCGCAAAGACTTTCCCTAATATCAACGTCAATGTCACGCCGCTGTTGACGCCGGACACCCTGCCGCCGGGAACCGAAGGTCAGTACGTCAGCAACATGGTCAAGCTCATTGCGAGCGCCAAAAAAACGCTATACGTGCAACTGCAATACATCGAGGCGTCCGCGGCGGCGGGTGTCTACCCCACCCTGCTTCAGGCCATCGCCGCGCGGGTCGCGGCAGGGGTGGACGTCCGGCTCATCGAGAGCCTCGAATATGGCGAGCCCTGGGCAGAAAAGATGAAGGGTTCGGGCGTGGATCTGACCGCGAATATTGCCTTGCAGCCGAATGTGCACAACAAGGGCTTCGTCATCGACTCGAACACTGTCGTCGTCAGCAGCCAGAACTTCTCGCCGGACGGCATTCAGTTCAACCGCGACGCCGGCGTGATCATTGAAAGCGCGCCGATTGCGCAATACTTCGAGGCCGTGTTTCTCGCGGACTGGAACAACAAGGCCAAGCCCTTCGTGGCAAAAGGCGCTGCAGCGCCTACACCCAAGCCCAAATCCAAACCTAAGCCCAAGAAGAAACGCGCTTAAGATCCATCGGCGTAGGATTTCACCAGATCGGTGAGAAAGTCCCTGCCGACGTACAAGGATCGCACGCTGCGGCGCTCGTTCAGCCCGTGCACACCGTTACCGTCCGGGTCGCCCCAACCGCCGGGAGCGCCATAGACCGGAATGCCGATCGCTTCGAGAAAGATGCCGTCGGTGGCGCCGGTCGACATGGAAGGTATCAGGGGCACGCCCGGGAAATATTTCGCGACCAGCGCTTCGGCCGGCCCGATGATCTTAGGATCGAGCGGCGGCGGCACGGCGATGGGCCGGATCGGTGGCACCGGCGTCACTTTGACACCGGTATCACCGATGGCGGCGACCAGAGCGGCTTGGGTGCTCTCGATGCTTTCACCGGGGAAAATGCGGCAGTTGACGTTCGCCGCGGCTCGCTGCGGCAAAGCATTGTTGGCGTGGCCTCCCTCGAGCAGCGTGGCGACGCAAGTCGTGCGCAGCATGCTGTGATAGCTGCGATCCCTGGAAACGATTGCCTCGGCCGCCTTGTCGCCTGGGTTCTGCGACAATGCCACCATCGCGCGCCCGATGTCATCTGCGCGTGCGGCGCCGGCCTTGGCGAAGAACGCCCGCGTGGTATCCGTCATTTTCACGGGAAACTCGTGGTCCCGAACCTTGGTGAGCGCATCGGCGAGTTCGTAGATCGCATTGTCGCGGATGGGGATGGAACTGTGGCCCCCGGCATTGACCGTCTCCAGGCGGTAATTCTGCGACGCTTTCTCGCCCACCTGGATTGATTCCACGATCAGCTTGCCGTGTCCGTCGGTGCGCCCGCCACCGCCCTCATTCAGCGCGAATTCGGCGGCGATGAGCTCCGGTTTGTTCTTCGCCAACCACTGCGCGCCGTTGAAGGCATTGGTGGTTTCCTCGCCGCAGGTCAACGCCAGCTTGATGGTGCGTTTTGGGCGATAGCCGCTCTTCTTGAAGCGCATCAGCATATCGATCCAAGTGGCGTCCATCGCTTTCATGTCCGCGGCGCCGCGACCATAAAAATAGCCATTTTCCTCGATCATGGTAAAAGGATCGCGGGTCCAATCCTCGCGCTTGGCCTCGACCACGTCCAAATGACCCAGCAACAACATGGGCTTCGCTGTGCTCGAGCTTCCCGCCAAAACGGCAACGAGCCCACCCTCTTTGGGATGATCGGGCACGGAAAAGGGCGTGAGGTCCTTGTCGGTAAATCCTGCGGCCTTGAGGTGTGCCGCGATGCGCTGCGCTAGCAGCGTGCAGCTGCCTGCGGACAGGGTGGTATTGGTCTCAACCAGTTCCTTGTACAGTGCCCGAAATGCGACCTGATCGGGGCGCAGCGGCGGCATAGGTGCTTCCTGGGCGAAGGCCGTGGACTGCATCGCCAGGGTAAGGGTGAGTGCGCTGAGCATTTTCGTGTACATCATCTTTTAACCCTCGATTCCCGCGATTTTTGCGGATTCATTCCACAGGCGGTTGGCCGCCGCATCGTCTCGACCACCCGCAGTCGGGGTCGCTGGTCGGCACTTATAGAAATATTCGCCACTGATCGCGGCCACATCGGGAGAGGATGCGAGGTAGACGATGGTTTCAGCACCCTTCTCCGGGCTAATGGCAAAAGTTTTGGCAATGCGCACGACGCTCGAGAGAAATCCGCCACTGCCATCGCCGAATCGCGTCGCGACGAATCCGGGATGCAGGCAGTTAGCAGTGACCCCTGTGCCGCTCCAGCGACGCGCCAATTCTCGGGTAAAGAGAATGTTGCACAGCTTGGAGCGTCCATACGCGCGAATCGCGGAGTAGCCCTTGGCGGCCTGCAGGTCATCGAAATCCAACGTGTATCCCTTGTGTGCGTCCGAGGCCGTACTGACCACGCGCGCCGGAGCCCCCGCAAGCAAACTCGCCTTTAACCTAAGCGTGAGCACGAAATACGCCATGTGATTGGTTGCGAAAGTCTCCTCGAGATTATCCGAGGTGAGGCGGCGCGTGCCGAACAAGGCGCCGGCATTGTTGATAAGCACATCAATGCGCGGTTCGGCGGCGGCGATTTCGGCCGCGACGCGTTTGGATTCGGCAATACGCGATAGATCACCGTAGTAGATCGAATGGGGAGCGCCTGAGCCGATGCTCGGCAACCGCGTCAGTGCCCTTTGGCCTCGCGCCGCATTTCGCGCCACGAGCACAATGCGGGCACCCATGCCAGCGAGCCGTTGCGCGGCGATTTCGCCAATGCCCGACGTCGCACCCGTAATGACCACAACTTTGCCCTTCATAAGCATCCCTCGATCAAGACCATCCGCACTGTACCAGGCAGCACCGCTTCCCGGAATCTCCGCTTTAAGCTAGCGATGCACCGGCAAATCCAGATAGCTGCCGCCGAACCAGGTGATTTGCAGCGGCGTTGTTGCATCGCTGGTGGACTCATCGATGACCTCTTTGCCCGTGCCATAGTTAATTTCTCGCCCTGGTTCCTTAACGATGCTGAGCACCGCGACCAGGCGGCTCCCCGCCTGCAGCTGTCGACTCATCAATCGGCTGCTGCGGAAATCCAGGGACTCGCGTCTACCGGGAACGAGCAAATTGCGGCGGCTCAGATCCTGCACGTAGCTTGTGCGCGACCAATAGGGCGCAAGCTGAAAATAGTCTCCCGCGGGGCTGAGTTCGTACAGCGAGACTTGGAAGTCGAAATCGCTTTTGTTCGCGGTGAATTCGAGGTGGCCGCTGAATAGGCCGCTCATTTCCGTCGCTTTGGCGAGCGGCTCGCTGACGAAGACCAGACCATTGGAGGAATCAAGCGCCTTATCCTGCACCCCTCCTCCCGGTGTTTGGGCATCGACGTCGCGACGCTCGGCCAGGTCGACGGAAAGGGGAATGGCCGCAGCAGTGGCGGCGGTGCCCAGCCGATAGGCGTCATCGGGAAACCCGGCCAGATCAGCCGACAGAAAGTAGCGCGCCGCCTCTGTTGCCATCGCGGCAAGCGACGGGGCGTGTTTCCAGACGTTCGCGCCGGTTACTTCGTAGTTGATTTTGTCGGCGAGAATCGCCGGCTTCGCCCCGCCTTTGAGGGTGTAGTCGAACCACCGGTAACGCACTTCGGTGAGATCGATTTTGGCGGCGGCATCGAGCGTGTAGCCCGAGATCGTGTCGACATCGCCGTCTGGATTTGCGGTGCCGCGTTGCGCCATCAGGTGATCATAGGGTCCGATGATGAGGTAATGCTCCGCATCGGGCCGATACTTGACGTGCTGGCTGAGATAATAAACCGCGGCACCCGGCCCTCCGTAGTAATAACCAGCGGTTTGCAGCACCGGGATCGAGATGCGCGAGAACTCCTCTTTGTAGGGAATCATGCTGTGCCAATAGGCATCGTAGGCAGGATGGCTGATCCAACGGTCAAAGATCGGATTGGGCGTGCCGTCAATCTTTTCGAGATCCCGATACGGCCGACCGCTCGCATACCAGTCGTGATCGAGCTTGGCCCAGCGGGCGCGATCATAATAGACCTCATCGTTCAGGGCCTTATTCGTGGTCGTGTAGAACGGCCACGGGTAAATAAAATTCCAGACGACGTTTCCTTCCATGGGCACGTCAATGCCGGGAGCGACGGGAGCACCAACCATGATGGACTTGAGTGCCTGAGGATGCTGCTTGGCGGCGGCCCAAGGGGTGAATCCGCTGTAACTGCCGCCAAACATGCCGATTTTGCCGTCGCTCCACGGCTGGGCGGCTATCCAGTCCACTAGCTTCGCGGCGTCGGCGCCATCATGCTCGTAGGGTACGATCTCGCCGCGACTGCAGCCCTTGCCGCGGACCAGTCCTATGACGCCGACATAGTCGTTCGACGCGGAGCGGCGCGCATCACGGAGCAGCGTTACCTGATCGTAGTAAATGGTGAATTGCAGTAGCGCAGGCAGCTTAGGCCGGTCCCGCGGACGAACGATGAGTGCGCATATGCTCCCGCCGTCCGGCATTGCTGCCATCACATCTTTCTGAATGATGTACCGGCGCGCGTCGTCTTCGGCAATCAGCTCCGCGCTGGTCGATCCGAATGCACGGTAGACTTCACGTTCGTTGTAATCGCTGATCAATTTGAAGCTCGCGGCCGGCGAAATTGCGGACTTGCCCTTGAGCTCAGCGAGGTCCTGCTCCAAGGCCTGGCTCGCCTGCGAAAGATTGTCGAAACTTAAGTGGTTTACGGCCAGCGCAGAAGTTTTATTGTCGAGCGGACTTATCAGCGCATGAAAGGTCTCGCGATAGGCGCCTTGGAACGCGGTCTTGGTCTTAATGGCGGTTAGTCGCGAGCGCGCGTACAGCACATACTCCAAGTATCGCGCGCGAACTCGCGGCGATGGATCATTGACGAGAGGTGCACGCAATTTGCCGAGGCTGGCGAGCGCGTCGCTGTACAAGCCGGCGACGAGCTGCGCCCTAGAGAGTGAGGCTGGGTCTGGAGATTGATCGGCCTGCTGGAAGGCGATGACGGCTTTTGCGAAACGCGGCATGACGCGCGGCAATGCAGCCTCATCGGTGACCTCGGCGGGAATGTTGATCCGCTGGGCTACCGCGGGCGCAGCGATGAGAGATATCAGAATCAGCAGGTTTGCACGGCGCATAGGACGCGATTATAGACGCCGCTGCTCCTGAGAGGCTTTGATCAGATCTTGCAGGCGGCGCTCGCGAGTTTCGGGGCGTTTGGCGCTGACTATTCGCCAGATGACCAGTTGCCGGTAGCTAGGCGGTTGCGCTTCGAAGAACTTCCACGCCGTTTTGACCTTTCTAAAGCGCGCCTCGCTAGGAGGATCCAGCGTGGCTGTTTTCCGTTGCTCGTAGGAATAGATCCGTGACTTCTCTTCGCGCCTGTGCGAATAGGCTTTGAGACCCGCTTCGCGCATTTTTCCTTCGCGCTCAAGGACGCGCGCTCGATCAATGTTGATGCGGCTCCAAATCGAAGTGGTCTTTCTGGGCGTGAAGCGGATTTGATAGGAGTGCTCATCGATGCGCTTGCGCACTCCGTCTATCCAGCCGAAACACAGCGCTGCATCCACGGACTCGGCCCAGGTCATGCTGCGAAGCTTTGAGCCGCGTTTGTAATAGCCCACGATGAACTCGGTCTTGGCGGCGCCGTATTTCTCCAGCCATGCCGCAAACTCATCGACGCTTGCGAAAAACGTCGCCATCGTCCACCCCGCCTAACTTGGGTTGCTGTACGGTCGTTCAGTTATGATAACCGAATTCTTTTGGATTCAATCAGTTACCTTGTTTCAATCGATCCACGCTTGGTCTCGTGCGCTTCGTGTCGAATTGAACTGGTCAAAACTTGACCACATTCCCGTAGCTGCGCGCCATATATTTGCGGCATAATCAGGCAGAATCAAAAACTCGCGAGGGACGAAGCCGTTACCACGCGAACAAACAGGGAAGGGCCGACCATGTCCACAAGTGATTCGATTAGCGCGGATTTCGAACGACTCCTCGAAGGCGTCCCGGAAAACTTTACATTGGAGCAGTGGCAGTTTGCTTACAAGCAAGTGATATTTGCAATGGGATTGAAAATCCTGGAGCTATTTCCAGAAAACGCGCTCGGCCCTCCACCAACGAAGTCGCCCATCAAGGGGCGTGGTCCTTATATGGCGGGAGGCGGCCCTACGGGAGGCCCAATAATTCACTTGGCGAGTGCCGCGCTGGAACTGGCTCCGCCACCGCCACCGCTTCCGCCGCCTTAACTCGGATCAGTTATTGAATAGCGACCAGCTTTTCCGCGAGGCGATCGTTGGATCGGTCGATCTCGGAGATTAGCGCTTGAAAATCGCTGCGCGGGCGCAAGGACGCAAGGTAGGGCTCGTGGGTGGCCCACCATGCGCGGCGCCAACCGCGCTTCGCCGCTTTGTCCAACTCCCTCATCGCGTCATCGCCCTGACCTTTGAGTGCGTAGACTTTGGCTCGAAGCTCGTAGGTTGCGTTGCGCTCGACGCCGTCGCCGATCATTCTGTTGAGCATTTCAAGAACTCTGCTCAGCTCCTTGTCCGCCGAGTCGTGATCACCGAGTGCCAGATCCGCGGCCGCGAGATCAAGCCGATAGGAACTGCCAACGGACCGAGTCGTCCTCGCATAAAATGGCAGGTCAGCAAATCCTGGGATTAGGTCGGGCGCTTGCAAGGCACGCGTGATGAGCTGTTTCGCAGCGCTGGCATCGCCCAACAACAATCGACAGTAGGCCGCCTCGAATAGAGGCTGAGCATGCGGCGATTGTTCGATCTGCGAGGCGCTGACATAGCGGCGCAGCGCATCCGATCCGCCTTCCCGATAAGTGACGCGTGCAAGCGCAACATTCGCGTCCTCTTCGTTCTTGGTTGAGCGACGGCCGAGTTCTACAGCCGCTCGCGCGGGAGCAGCCATCCCAACCGATAAAAATAACATTGTTCGCGTCCAGTAAAGCTCGAAATCGCTATTCGGGTCAGCTTGCAATGCAGCCTCATTCCACTTCAGCGCGTCATCGATCTTTCCTTGCGCTTCAAAAAGCCAAGCCAGGCCGTCCGCGGTCGAAGCCAAACCGGGCTGCAATTTATGCGCACGATCGCAGGCTTTCGCGGCATCCTCGTATCGCGCCATATCCGCGAGTACAGTGCAGCGCTGCTCCTCTATCGCAAAATTCAGAGGGTCCAACGCCGCCGCGCGGTCGTAGCTATCTATGGCATCGCGTGGCTGTCCATAGAAAAGATGGATGCGACCAATCTCCGCGAACGCCGGCATATCGCTCGGATTCAATGAAATCGCGTGCTGCAGGTCGTCAAGGGCGTCTTTGGTCCTGTTCTGGAGGGATCGCAACGCACCTCTGGCCGCATAGGCGGCGGATAATTGGTTGTCAAGTCGCAATGCGGTTGCGATCAGGGGTTCTACTTGTGCGGAAACCTCAGCAACTGGAAGATTCTTGAAATACTGCTGGTTCAGCCGCGCGTAAGCGAGTTGCGTGTACGCCGGTGCAAAATTGGGTTCGGCGATCAGGACTTGTTGATACAAATCAATTTCGCGCTCGGTCGCTTCTGCTGTCAGCTGCTGCGCGTAATGCCTCGCCAGCAAGTACAGCTGATAGGCGCGTGGGTCCGCCATGCGTCTGAGCGCAAACTGTCGTTCGGAATCCGTCGTCAGGCGCACCTGCAAGGTGCCCGCCACGGAGCGCGAGATGTCTTCTTGGATTTTGATTGCGTCGTCAATGGGTCGATCGAAATCCTCCGACCACAAATGATATCCCGTACGGGCATCGATCAGCTGGACCGTGATTCGCATCCGATCGCCCGAGCGCCGCAAAGAACCTTCCAAAATGTGATTTGTATCGAGTGACTTGCCGATTTTGCGTACGTCTTCTGCCTGTCCGCGAAATGCGAAGGCGGAGGTGCGCGCCACGACACGAAGTGTCGGAATCTGCGCCAGCCAGCTGGACAGTTCCTCGGTGAGGCCGTCGCAGAAAGACTGGTCAGATTTATCCGCGGTCATGTCGATGAAGGGCAGCACGACGATTGAATTGGCGGTCGGCAGCAACTTGCTCGTCGATGTCTTCTTCCAGATCATGGTACCCACGACCAAGAGGGCAATCAGCAGCGCACCGCCCAATAACAAAGGTACCTTCGTGCTCCTCCGCAGGGGCCGCGGTGTCGCGTCGGCCGACGGAAGAGCGGGAACAACCGCGGTTTCGCTTGGTGTGTCCAGCCGCTTTACTGCGGCGACGAGCCGATAGCCTTTCCGCGGTACCGTCGCGATGTAGGTCGGTTCCGGGTCCACATCGCCGAGCAGCTTGCGCAATTGCGATACGGCTTGATAAACCGACGCCGACCCTACAACCACGCCGGTCCAGACTTCATTGAGCAACCGATCGACGCTGACGACTTCGCCGGCGGCGTCGGCCAAGCACAGCAACAGGCGCATAGTGCGAGGCTCGAGCTTTTGGGTCTCGGTGCCCTTCGAAATGCTATCGAGCGAGGGATTGACGATCCACTCGCCGACTTGCAGCTCGCCCTGTTTATCCCCGCTCGGCATGGCGAGCCTCCTCCGCTCGAGTATAAAGCCTGCCTACCCCGACCGCCCCTGGAATCGAGGGTCGCGCGCGTTTATGGTGCAAACGCGCATCTGGTATGCTGAATCAACACACATTTGCGGAGGCCCAGATGAAAATAATAAATCTCCTGTACGCAACCCTCTTGGCCGCGATGTTGATTGGCGCGTCGCCCGTGCTGGCCAAGGACTCGCCGCCCAAAGACCTGTGGGACCGGGTCGAGCATCACGACGTCGATTCAAACGGCGTCAAAATTCATTATGTGGCAATCGGCAAGGGGCCGCTGATTGTCATGATCCATGGCTTTCCGGACTTCTGGTACACCTGGCGCAAACAGATGGACGCGCTCAGCGGACACTATCGTGTCGTGGCCATGGATCAGCGCGGCTACGACCTATCGGGTCGCCCTGCCGGCATCGAACAATATGCGATGCCCTTGTTGGTCAACGATGTCGGTGCGGTGATCAAGGCCGAGGGCCGCAGCAGCGCGGTGATCGTCGGTCACGACTGGGGCGGTGCGGTGGCGTGGACCCTGGCCATGACGCATCCCGACTGGATCCAAGCGCTCGTTATTTTGAATCTTCCGCATCCGAGCGGCATTCAACGCGAAATCAAAAACAATCCGGAGCAGCGCAAGAACAGCCAGTACGCCTTTAATTTTCAAAAGCCCGGTGCGGAAAAAAATCTGAGCTCGGAAAAACTGGCCGGCTGGGTTAAAGACGATGCGGCGCGCGTGCACTATATCGAAGCATTCAATCGGTCGGACTTCGAGGCCATGCTGAACTACTACCGTGCAAACTATCCGCGCCCCGACCAAGACCCGAACGCGGCGCCATCCGCGCCGCTACCCAAAGTCACCGTACCCGTGCTCGAGTTTCATGGTCTTGGCGACCAGGCGTTGCTGCCGGGCGCGCTCAGCGGCACGTGGGACTTGGTAGAGAAGGACTTCACCTTGGTTACCATCCCGGGTGCTGGGCATTTCGTGCAGCAGGATGCCGCCGATCTCGTTTCAACTACCATGAGTGATTGGCTCGGGCGGCGAATTCACTGACCGATTCTAAGCCTGCCCGGCAGGCGAAAGCTGTTCCTTGAGAAACGCCAGTGTTCGGTCAACTGCTTCCCGGGTCGGCTCTCCGGCCGCGTCGATGAGATGATTTGTCAGCACACTGTGCGCGGGCTTGGAAAATCGGGGATTGGCGTATTTCTCGTCGATTTCGATCGCTTCGAATGCAGAGCCGAATTCCTCGCGCAATCGTGCGAATCGCTCGCCGGGACACATTGGATCTTGGATAAATCGCAGCGCCAGA
>Ga0302325_10015992_pt1 | contig 15920 bp, 11 predicted proteins | sample Palsa_T0_2_FD_201948 | JGI IMG/M metagenome (GOLD analysis project Ga0302325, IMG submission 201948) | Peat permafrost microbial communities from Stordalen Mire near Abisko, Sweden - Palsa_T0_2 | ecosystem: Environmental > Terrestrial > Soil > Palsa > Peat permafrost | place: Sweden: Abisko... | reverse complement strand
ATGCCGCTTTCAGAATGGACAGCCCGCCACAACCGCTGGTCGGATGCTGAAGTGTTGGAGCAGACGGCGGCGATGGATACGGTTCAGATCCAGCCCCGCTTCTGGGGTAACCCCCTGGAGCGGAAGCGGTTTCTCCGCGGCCTCTACAACGGAGCGCCCCTCTTCGTGCGTCCCTATGCTCTCTTCTTCTACCGCTATTTTCTTCGCCTGGGTTTTCTCGACGGACGGCAAGGCCTCATCTTCTGGACCCTGCAAACATTCTGGTTCCGCTTCCTGATCGACGCCAAACTCTTCGAGCACAGGAAAAAATAAGAAGGTTTAGAATTGAGGAACTATGCTGGAAGTTTGTGTGGTGATCAGCGGAGCGCTCGTAGTATTCGCCGGGTTGACCTTGTGGGCCAATAGCGACCGCTTCAAGTAAGCGGTTACGAGACCACGGGTAGTTTCACCATGAACTCGGTCTTGCCCGGGACGGAGTTTACCTTGATTTCTCCGCCGAACTTGTCCACCACAATGTGGCGGACAATATCGAGTCCCAGACCCGTGCCCTGACCCGTGGGCTTGGTGGTGAAGAAAGGCTCGAAAATAAGCTTCATGTTCTCTTCGGGTATTCCGGGGCCGTCATCCACAACCGCGATGCAAACGTTTTCTCCCTCCTGCCAGGTGCGTACAGCCACGGTACCCTTTTGCGGAGATGCGTCGATTGCATTGTCAAGCAGGTTGGTCCAAACCTGGCTGAGACCCACGCCACAAGTCGAGATCTGCGGCAGGTTGGGGGCAAAGAGCTTTTGGATGATTAGTTCCTTTTGCCGAAACTTATGGCCGAGAATAACCAGGGTGCTCTGAATGCTGTCGTGCACATCCAGCTGATGACGCTGCGGCTTGTCTTCATAGGCGTACTTCTTCACCGCGCTTACCAGGTCGGTAACCCGGGAGACACTCTCCTCAATCGTGCCCACCAACTGCACACTGGAGATCAGCGCCTCCACCCAATTCAGCGGATCAGATAAGGTGTTGCCCGGGAACTCGTGCTGGGCGCACTCGAGGGTACGGGCGTTGAAGCCGATGCCGCTCAGCGTGGCCGCCAGCTTCCACGCGTTTTCAATGCCGTGCTCTTCCAGCCAGGATGCTAATTCGTCTTCGGCATCGGCTTGGTCCATGGAGCTCATCGCGTTTGGCTTGTGGGGCTGTAGAGCGATTTCCTGCAGAACCCGCAGGCAGTCCGTCTGGCCCGCAGTCATAACATCCTGGCTGCAGAGCCGCAAACTTATCTGTTGCAGACGGCTGAGGTTCTCACGCATTTGCGAGGCAGCGCGCCGCGCCGCAGTTCCAGGATTATTCAGCTCATGCATCAGGCCGGCAGCCATGGTGCCCAGCGAAATCAACTTCTCGCGATGCAGCTCCTGCGACTGAAAGACCTGCAGCCTGCGCGCCATGTTTCCTAAAACCCCGGTACGCACCTTGGGGCAGGCGAACATGAGCTTCCAAAACAACTCCTCGCGCAGGAAAACGGCGGTGGACGGCTTAAGCACGCTAATCACCGCTTCAGAGGGCTTACCCATCAGCAACGGAATCTCGCCAAAGGTTTCGCCGGCGCTGAGCGTCGCAAACTGCATCAGCGCACCGTCGTCCTGCCGTTTTTGCAGCCGGAGCTCGCCTTCGAGCAGAATCCAGAATCCGCGATGGGTGCGGGAAATGTCAGAGAGGTCAGCACCGGCCTCGGCTTCGATCACTTCCACCGTGCCCAGGCACTTAAGATCTTCCTGCGCAACGCCGGCAAAAACCGGCACCTTCTGAAATTTGGCGAAGAGGCTGGCGCCCTCCACCTGCTCTATTCTCGAACTTTGCTGAACATCTGTCATGGATTGTCAGTAACCCTTAAAAGCCCGCCAGGTACTGGTGGATAAACTGCACTGAGATCGACCCTTCACCTACCGAAGACGCCACCCGCTTGACCGAACCATGGCGCACATCCCCGGCCACAAAAATCCCCGGCACGCTGGTTTCCAGCAAGTACGGTTCTCTGCCCTGGTCCCAACCCTTAACCATCTTGCCGTCCACCTTCAAATCAGGACCCGAGAGCAAAAAACCGTTCGTGTCGCGCATAATGCTCTCTGGAAGCCAATCCGTATTGGGCGCCGCCCCGATGAAAATGTAAAGCCCACTCGCCGGTACAGTCTCCTCGCCTTCTGGTCCGCAGAGACGCAAACACTCCAGGCGGGTCTGACCCAACGCTTCCACCACCTGGCAGCGCGTTTTAACCTCTATATTCGATGTGGCAGCGATCTGATCGATTAAATATTTCGACATGCTGTTTTTCAGGGATTCGGCCCTTACCAGCATGGTTACCTGGCGAGCGTATTTCGAGAAATACATGGCTGACTGGCCGGCTGAGTTTGCCCCCCCGATGATGTAAACACTCTCGTTAGCACAAGATTTGGCCTCGGTCATGGTCGCCCCGTAGTAGACCCCGGCCCCGGTCAGGCGCTCTACTCCCGGTGTGGTCAAAAAGCGATAATAGACGCCGGTAGCAACCAGGCAGGCATGACACGATACTTCACGCCCATCGGCTAATTGCACAAACCGGTAGTTGTTCTCGGTGCGGATCCCGGTGGCCTTGTTGGTCATAAGCTCCGCCCCCAGACGGGTGGCCTGGATAAGCGCCCGCTCCGCCAGCAGTTGCCCGCTCACCCCATCGGGAAAGCCAAGGTAGTTCTCAATCCTGGAGCTGGAGCCTGCCTGTCCTCCTGGGGTCCCGTTGTCGATGACCAGGGTGCGAAGACCTTCCGATGCTCCATAGACCGCCGCCGCCAACCCCGCCGGGCCCGCGCCGATGATCACCAGGTCATAGAATTCCTTCGAGGCCTGGGTCCGCAACCCGATCTTCGCGGCCAGTTCCATTTGGCCCGGCTGCACCAGATAGGAGCCATCCCCAAAAAGGACCACCGGCAGCTTATGGTCATCCAATTTGAAACGGGTAAGCAGGTCCACCCCCTCCGCACTTTGCTCCGGATCGAGCCAGACGTAGGGGACCTGGTTGCGGGAGAGAAAGTCGCGCACCTGGTGGTCGCGCAGCGTGTAGCGCGGCCCCAGGACGCGCAAACCCTCAAAGGGAGGCCGGTAACCTTCCTTCCAGGTTTCCAGCAGGTCATTCAGCACCGGGTAGAGGCGCTCTTCCGGCGGATCCCACGGCTTGGTAAGGTAGTAGTTGATTTTGGCCGTGTTGATGGCCTGAATAGCGGCTTCGGTATCGGCGTAGGCGGTTAACAGAGCCCGCTTGGCGTCGGGGAAATACTCCATCGCCTTGCCCAGAAACTCTACCCCCGACATGCCGGGCATGCGCTGGTCAGAGACGAACAAGGCGACGGTGTCGCCCCGTTTTTTTAGTTGGTCGCAAGTGTCCAGAGCGGCCTGCCCGGACGCCGCTCGCTGGATGCGATAGTTCGCCCCGTATTGGCGGCGCAGATCCTGGACGACCATTTCCAGGACACTCACATCGTCGTCTACCGCGAGGATGACTGGTTTCGCCATGCTTCTTTAGTGTATTGCCTGCCTGGCCGTGGCTCTCTGCAGAGCTATATTCACTACACCCAAATCCAGTCACGACAGCAACTTGAGGCCGCCATCCTGCCACTTTCGTGGGGTTTCATTTCCTGCCTGAGCCGCTACGCTTGAGATCAACCGAGCAGCTCAGAAACGCTCTGCAAATTTTCACCGACAGAACGTACTAGAGGTGCCGCAAAACAATACATCTTAGAACGGCTGATGGCCGTTGGTCGATAGCGTGAGTAGACCGAATCCTGCCCGGGTTTTGTGAGTTTAAGCCATTGGCAGGATAAGCGTCGCGCGGGCTGCGACCCAGCAAGACAAGAAGATTGCGAATCGAAGCAACACGAGGCACAAGGCAGCACGATGAACAAAATTATCCTGGCTGACAACCAAGCAATCTTTCGCGCTGGCATTGCCAAGGTCCTGGCGAGCGAAGAGGACTTCCGCGTAGCCGCACAGTGTGCGGACCTCGAACGTCTACTGCTGTCCGTGGATGCGTATCGCTCTTCCATCGTTCTGTTTGCCTCTGCGTTGAGGCCCGAATATCAGGATCTGATGTCGCACGTGAAGGCAGCGGGAAGCCGCGCAGTGGTGATCGCAGAAAATGGAGAGCCGGCCCAGATCTTCACCGCTCACGACATTCGTGGCGTGGTCTATCGCAACACCACCGGCCAGGCGCTGGTGGAGTGCGTGCACCGGGTGATCAAGGGCTTCTCGTCGATTCAGCGTCCCGCCGAAGCTATCGGGTCAGAGGAAGAAGATTCCGTCGGCGCGCGGGTTCGCGACCGGCTTACCCCAAAAGAAATGAAGATCGTTGCCCTGATCGTGCAAGGGTGCAAGAACAAAGAGATTGCCCTGCGGCTGGGAACCACCGAACAAGTGATCAAGAACTACCTGCGCAGTGTCTACGACAAGACCGGCGTTTCCGATCGACTGGAGCTTGCGCTCTTTACCATTCACCATCGCATACTGGCCGCCGCCGCGGCAGAGGCGGGCAACTCTGTCCAGATGCGCACCGCGTAGAAGCGCCGACTTTGGCGGTCCTTACTGCGGGAACGCTTTGTATCAGGGCACGACTTCAGTCGGGCCGCTGAGGCTCAACAAAGATCTGGGCTTTAGCTCCTGTTTTTTTCGCCCGGCAAGAGTACGCAGGGGCTGAAGCCCAATTCTCTTTCACTGCTTTATGGCCCGACTAAAGTCGTGCCCTGATACAGAGCCAAAACACAGCACCCCATGGAAAAGCGGTCGTGGGCCGCTGTGTTACTGTTGCCTTAGACCACCCTGGGGTGCTCCCGCGTTTTGCCCTGGCCTAAGGAAAATGCCGCAACAGTCGAACCTGTTTTCGTCCAGTTCTCCAAGCGGCTCGACCGTGCAAGATCGGCAACCCGCTCCCCAGCGACCCGCCCGGGTCCCACTCTGGCTTCGCCGCGTGGAGCTGTACCTTTATGTCATCATCCGCATCTATATCGGCGTTATCGTGCTGGTGCTTCCCTGGTATCCGCCACTGTGGGCAGACAACCAATTTCTCAACTACTTCCCGCGGGTAGGCGCGTTTCTCATGTATGGCGCGGTACGCGGCATGGTCTCCGGGCTCGGACTGCTGAATCTGTGGATCGCGCTGGTCGAAGCGGTGCACTACCGCGGATCCACTTCTTAACCCATGAAGCATAAAACCGGCAAACCGCCCGACCTGCACCGCGCTCCTCTTTCGTACCAGAACCCCGCGTTTATCAACAGCCCCGACGGCCGACTGGTGCGCATCATCTCCGAGTACTCGGAACCGCTGGCGCGCTTCCGCCGGGAACGGATTCAGGACACCATCGTGTTTTTTGGCTCCGCGCGGTTCCGCGCCCATGCAGACGCCAGCCAGGAACTGGAGCTGCTGGACAAGCCCGGGTCCGCTACCCCCGCACCCACCGAGGAGCAACCGGCAAGCGACGAAGAGATCGCCCTGGGAACAGCCAGCGACCTGCGCCGGCGCCGCGCCGAGGCCGGGGTGGAAATGGCCCAGTATTACGAAGACGCCCGGCAGCTGGCTTCCATGGTGACCAGGTGGACCCAGACCCTGAAAGGGCGCCGGCACCGTTTTGTGGTCACTTCCGGGGGTGGCCCAGGGATCATGGAGGCGGCCAACCGGGGCGCCTATGAGGCCGGCGGCAAATCCATCGGGCTGAACATAAGGCTGCCTTTCGAACAGGCGCCTAACCCCTACATAACGCCCTCTCTGAACTTTGAATTCCACTACTTTTTCATGCGCAAGTATTGGTTCGCGTACCTGGCCAAAGCCCTGGTCGTCTTCCCTGGTGGATTCGGCACCCTGGATGAGATGTTCGAGGTTCTGACGCTGGTGCAGACGGAAAAGCTGGCCAAGAAGATCAGCATCGTGGTTTACGGTTCGGCCTACTGGAACAGCATCCTGAATCTGGAAGGGCTGGTGGAGAAGGGCGCGATCTCTCCCCAGGATCGCGCGCTCTTTCAAATGGCCGATACTCCCCTTCAGGCATTTGAGATCCTCAAGAGCGAGCTGACTCGACACCACCTGGAACCGGAAGCACATCGCCAAGTGCAACCGAATGTCGAAGAGGAACCTCTGCTCAATCCGGACATTACCGGCACCCGCTAGATTCGATTACTTTTGGGGCATTAAAAACATTATCCAGGCTGGTTCAAGGCAAATTTGGATATCAATTCGCCATCCCGTAACTCGCCGTTCATGAGTTGCACTAGATAATGGGCACAAGAGAGCGATCACACAGTTACTGTGTGGCTGCAAGGGCCCAAAAGGTGCGGTTGCTCCAGGTGGGAGGAAGAGATGACAGGTTCCCGTATCTCGTATCTCTGGAACAACGAACGCGCGGCCATGGGCTTCGCCTCGGGTGTCTCGCTGCACAGCCATACCAACCGCTCCAAAGAGACGCTCGACTTCATCGCCAAGTTGGCCAATGAGTACCACTGTTTCCGGGGCATCCTCGCCCGGGAAGAGAAGCGGTGCCGGAAAAACCATCGCTTGCAGGTGAACTACGCGGCCAGCTATTGGACGCCGCCCCTCACCCCCCGCCTGGCCTTCGACCTGGAAAGCAGCCAGATCGCGGAGTCGCTCCAGGTGCAACCCCTGGTTTCGATCACCGATCATGACGATATCCAGGCGCCGATGTTGCTGCGCACGGTAGCAAGTGCCCGCCACATCCCGGTTTCGGTCGAGTGGACTGCGCCCTTCGGTAAGGATCAGGCCTTCCATCTGGGCATCCACAATCTACCCAGCGCTTCCGGCGCGGCGTGGATGCGCAGATTTGAGGAGTTCACGGCGAATCCCAGCGACTCCCGTTTGACCGAGCTGCTTTCTGCGCTGCACGACCTGCCTAACGTGCTCATCGTCTTCAATCACCCGCTATGGGATCTGTATAAGATCGGGCACAACCTGCATCAGCAGCGGGTGGAGGAGTTTCTCACCCAGAACAGCCGTTCGATCCACGCGGTGGAGTTGAACGGGCTGCGCAACTGGGAAGAAAATCGCCTGGTGAAGCGGCTTGCGGCTCGTTGGAATAAGCTGCTGATCTCTGGTGGCGACAGGCATGGACTGGAGCCGAACGCCAACATCAACCTGACGCAGGCAACCAGCTTCAACGAGTTCGTCCATGAGATCCGCCGCGAGAATCGCAGCCACGTGTTGTTCATGCCGCAGTACGCGGAGCCGTGGAAGCATCGGATCATGCGATCGACGTTGGACGCCATTCGCGACTACCCCGACTTTCCTGAAGGATCGCGGCGTTGGGATGAGCGCGTCTATCATCCGGACCAGAACGGTGTCGACCGCCCCATCAGCCAGCTTTGGCCGGATGGGCAGGCGCCGGTCTACATGCGCGCGGTGATCCAGTTCGTCCGTATGCTGGGCAGCAACCCGATCAGCAATAGCCTGCGTTTTGCCTGGAACGAGTCGCATGAAGTGCAGTTCGCGCTGGGCGAGCTGGAAGCGTTTTGAGATTTGCCGTTGTGGGTTAACTCTTCTCGCCTCTCCCCCGCGCGGATACACTTTGCCTATGTCCTCGTCCCCCCGGGTGGCGTATTTCCCCGACACATTTTACGAGATCAACGGAGTGGCCCACACCAGCCGCCACTTCGAAGCTTTTGCGCGCCACAGAGGCCTTTCTTTTTTTTGTCTCCATCCGGGAAAAAGAGAAGGCAAGATGAGCGAGCAGCAGGAGGGCGAGCTGACCACGCTGGAGATTCCTCGCGGGAGCGCCATCTCGTTTCGACTGGAAAAAGATCTCACCTTCGATCTCGCCTTTCTGCGTCACAAAGATTTTCTCGAACAACGCCTGCGCGCATTTCGGCCAGATATCATCCACATCACCGGGCCCAGCGAGCCGGGTATTCTGGGCGCGTGGCTGGCGAAGGGTATGAGGATCCCGCTGGTCGCCTCATGGCACACCAATCTGCATGAATACGCGGCGCAGCGTTCCGAGTGGTTTCTACGCATGCTTCCCCAGAGCCAGCGGCCGGCAACTGGAAAAAGAATAGAGGACGCCACGCTGATGGCGTGCGCCCGTTTTTATCAGCTGGCGGAGGTTTTGTTTGCGCCGAATGTCGACTTATGCAACCTGCTGGAGCGGTCTACTGGTAGGCACTGCGCGCTGATGCCTCGTGGTGTCGACACCGCTGCTTTCTCGCCGGAATTTCGCGATCGTAGCGCGAAGGACAAGGATTTCGTGCTCGGGTTCTGCGGACGGCTTTCGATTGAGAAGAATGTGTTTCTGCTGGCGCGCATCCGAACCGAACTACTGGCGCGCGGCATTAAAGATTTTCGCTTTCTTATTGTTGGCCATGGCAAAGAAGAGAACTGGCTGCGGCGGAACCTGCCAAATGCCGAGTTTACCGGCGTGCTTCGCGGCCAGGACCTGGCGCGCGCATACGCCAACATGGATCTCTTCGTATTTCCTTCTCACACCGATACCTTTGGCAATGTCGTACTTGAGGCGCTGGCCTCCGGCGTCCCTGCGATCGTCACCCCCGATGGGGGTCCCCGCTACATTGTGAAGGATGGAGAGACGGGTGCGATTGCCACGGACGACGGCTTTTCGGCGGCGGTGGCAAAACTCATTCTCGATCCCGAGGTGCATGCGCGGATGCGCCTGGCATCGCGGACCTATGCCCAATCTGCCTCATGGGATTCGGTGTTCGAGGGTGTTTACAGCACCTACGAAGAGGTGCTGGCCAGCCACCGCAAGTAACGGTTGTGGTTGAGCCAACCGAGAACTGCAGATTCCTCGGCTTCGCTCGGAATGACAAAGGGGAGGACGGCGCTCTCCTTGAATTTGGTGGTCCCACCAACTATCCCAATGGATGTCGTTCATTTCTCCCTCAACTTGCCACAGGCAAGTTAGCTGCTCGGGATGAGGGAAGGGTTGGGCTTCCATAAAGGGCGATTGCTGCACCGGCTGTTACTTCTTTTAGCAACCGCTCCAAATGGAAGCGCCCCTCTCCCCTTTGTCATCCCGAGCGAAGCCGAGGGATCTGCAGTTCCGCGGACCATTCCTGGAAATGCTCCTATTGAACCTGGCCGATATAAACGCCGTAAGGTGGCAGCTTTACGGATGACGGCGAATCCGGTTCCGGGTTGCCAGGCGTCACCAACAAGGTCTTGAGCTGCTTGACAATGGACAAATCAAACGCCACGGTTTGCGTTTGCGCAGTGAAATTGCAGGCGACCAGAACCGATTGGCCATCCTCCGTTTTACGTAACCACGACAGCACGTTGTTGTCGTTCACGTTCAACATGGTCAACGAACCATCGTGCAGTTCAGGGTTTTCGCGGCGCAACTGTATCAGACTTTGATACCAGGCCAATAAAGAATCATCCTCACGAGATTCAATGGCTACATTCACTGTCTTGTAAGACGGGGGCACCGGCAGCCAGGGCGTGGCCGACGCCGCGGTAAAGCCGGCGTTGGGCGCGCCATCCCACTGCATCGGCGTGCGCTCACCGTCACGGCCCTTCTCTTTCGGCCAGCCGATCTTGCCGATGGGGTCCTTCACATCCTCGACGCGAGCCGGCGTCGTCGTGGTCATGCCCAGCTCTTCGCCGTAATACATAATGGCTGCGGAGCGGGTCGCTAGCAGCAGAGTGGCAATCACCCGGGCAATATCCACGTTGTGCTTGCCGTCGCCGTAACGATTCCAGCTGCGGGCGTTGTCGTGGTTGTCGAAGACAAAAAGCGGCTGGTCGTCATCTAGGTCATGCTCCGCCTGATCAATCCGGGTACGGAAGGCCGCGGCATCCATCTTGTTGACGAACCCCACCTGCATATCCATCGGCAGTTGCAATTCGTCATGGCTGACCCCATACCATTTACGCAGCTCGGCGATATCCGGCAGGTAAGTCTCGCCGATCAGCACCCGGTTGCCAGCGTAGCTGTTGCTCACCCTGCGCAAATCGCGCATCACCTGGTGGACCTCTGGCAGGTTGTTGGTTTGCGAGTCGTCAAGATTCGGATCGCCATAGGAATTGGCGCCAGGCAGCACCTGCTCATCGCCCAGTTGCTCATCTTCAAACAGCGTCGGTACCGCGTCCAGGCGGAAACCAGCCACCCCCTTGTTCAGCCAGAACCGAAACGCGCCAAAAACAGCGCGCTGTACCGCAGGATTCCTCCAGTTCAGGTCAGGTTGCTCAGGATAGAACTTGTGGTAATACCACTGTGACGTTTTGGGGTCAAACTTCCACGCCGAATGGCCGAAAACCGACTGCCAGTTATTCGGAGGCGCCGCGGGGCCTTTGCCGTCGTGCCAGATATACCAGTCGCGCTTGGGGTTGGTCTTCGAGCTCTCGGATTCGAGGAACCATGGATGCTTGTCCGAAGTGTGATTCATCACCATATCCATGAGGACCCGGATCTTCCGCTTTTTAGCCTCGGCCACCAACCGATCGAAGTCCGCCATGGTGCCGTACTGCGGATCAATCGCCTGGTAGTTAGAGATGTCGTATCCGAAATCGACCTGGGGAGAGGGGTAGATCGGCGTCAGCCAGATCGCATCGACGCCCAGGCCCTGCAGATAGTCAAGCCGCTGGGTGATCCCGTTAAGGTCGCCGATACCGTCGCCGTTCGAGTCCTGAAAGCTGCGGGGATAGATCTCGTAGATAAGCGCATGCTTCCACCACGGAGCCGGCTCCGCTGCAAAGGTCACAGCGACGCTTAGGGCTACCAATAACAACAGACTCGCAACTCTTCTCATCGTCATTTTCCGTTCTTGCGGCCCAGGTCGAGACCAAAGTGAGGGTCCGACCTGGTTCCATCGATCTTGAAGGGTATCTCCGTGCCGGCCCCGTTCTTCTGGAAGTATTTGTCGACAGGCATGAGCAGCATGCCCTTCCAGCCCCCGACCATACGCGACACCGTGGCCTGCATATCGGCGGTTCCGGTGAACTTGAACTTAGCGCCATCCAGGCTGTAGACACCGTCGACCTTGATGTGCACGCCGGGAATGTCGTAGAGCAGATTCGATAAGTCCAGGCTGGCGTCCGTCAGTTTGAAGTCGCCTTTCATCTGCGAGCGCACCAGGTCCATCTTCCCGGCCCGCTCCTGCTGGGTGACCAGCTCTACTTCGCCCTGGCTCCTCAGGCTGAGCTCGTCGATCCGCTTCTGAATCTTGTCGCTGCTGAAGCGTCCATCGGTGATGGCGAAATTGCCTTGCAGACGTAACCTGTGGGCCACATCCTCGTGTCCCGGCGGCAGATCCACCTTGGTGTGCAGCTTCACCTGGCCGTCTAGGACCGGCGGATCGGTGCGCACCGCCAGCCGCAGCAGATCTTCAATCCGCGCCTGATCCATGCCGACATCGAGGTAGACGTGGCGTCCCGGCTCCCCTTGGACGTGCACCACATATCCCCGCGCGGTCAGGAAGGAGTGGAGAAACTGCGCTTTAACCGGCTGCAGGTAGGTGTCGCCGTTGGTGCCATCCACAATGGCGTGGAACTCAGTGTGCAGGGGCACCTTGTGGCCGCTGATCTTCACCTGGAAATCGGGTGTATCGGTCTTGCCGTCGACCACGATCTTGTCCAGCGTGCCGTGATATCCCCCTTCGGAAGAGAGGATCCCGCCAATCCCCTTGATGGTGCCCAGATCGGCGTCGTGGAAGGAGTAGGTGCCGCCCAACGCTGTCTCTCCCGGCTGGCCGGCGTTCCAGGGGCCAAAGTGGCCGCGGCTCTCAATCTGCCCCACGGGTTTGGGATTGGTGAGCGAAGCGGTAAAATCCATCGGCTGGCCGGCGCCGATCGACCGCAGGGACAGAGTCTGGATGACAAAGCGCAGCGGGAGTTTGCCCGGCTTGTCCGTGCCCAGGGTGAGCACCGTGTCGGTGCAGTTCATCTCGCCGACAAAGATCCGCACATCGTTTCCGTGATGATGATCGTTTGCCGGCCCGGGTAGCGCGTGGCGCTGGCTCCTGGGCGGCAGATTGATGCGCAGCCCCTCTACATCTACGGAACCGATGTGCATGGGGGAGCGAAAGAGGCTCCGATAGCCAGTGCGGAAGGCAAAGCGCCGCACCGAGAACGTGGGCGTGGTGGAATCGACATTGTAGGGATAGACCGCGAGGTCTTTGCCGGAGACCTCGAACCCGCGCAACAGGGAAACCTCGAAGGGACCCAACTCCACCCGGCTGTGAAAGCGGGCGGAAATCCCTTGGATCAGGCGCGCCCGCAAGATCGGCTCCGCCCGGGAGAGCAGGATTTCGAAGGTGGCGACCAGAACAACAACCACCAGCAGGGCGGCGATCCCCACCCAAAACCACGCCGTATGCCGGCGCTCCTGCCGGGGACGAACAGGCTCAGCTACTTCTGCCACGTCACCGCTCCTTCCTTCTCAAGCACCCAGCCGGCATCTAAAATCCCATCCCATGAGGAGAAACCATAAGTTGACCGTTCACGGTAGCAGAATGCCGGTATTTGCGGCCAATGGTAAATGGCGCGCTCTGTTCGCGGTGATCGCGATATTACTCACCGTGTCTTCATTGGACGCCGAGCAAAACAGGCCGCTTTCCCCTCCGCCCAGCACGGTCAATATCGATACCTACATTCGCCAGGGATGGGACAGCCTCTCGCGCTCCATGGCTGAGTGCAAAACCCTGGTCGACCCCAAGGTCACCACTCCGCCGGTGCTCTACCTGCCCTTCGGCGCGCCGACGCCGCCCGAACTGGTGGGTTTGCGCGGGCAATGCAAGATCCAGATCGACCACCTGCCGCATCGCATCACCCACCTGGGCGACGTGCAGGGGATTCCGCGGCCCGGATTGCTCTATCTGCCCAACCGCTACGTGGTCCCCGGGGGACGGTTCAACGAGATGTTCGGCTGGGACAGCTACTTCATCATCTTAGGCCTACTGCACGACGGCCGCGTAGACCTGGCCCATGGCATGGTGGAGAACTTCTTCTACGAGATTGAAAATTACGGGGCGGTGCTCAACGCTAACCGCACCTATTTCCTGACCAGGTCTCAGCCGCCACTGCTGAGCTCGATGATTCGCGCTGTTTATGACGCGGAGATCGCCCGCGATCCGTCGGCCGCCAATCTTGCTCGGCAAAAGCGATGGCTCGCCCGGGCGTACGCCTATGCGCGCCGCGATCACGATTTCTGGCTGAGCACCATCCACTGCGCCGGGGAGACCGGCCTGGCCAGGTATTTTGATGTGGGCGAGGGCCCGGTGCCCGACATCGCCGACCATAGCAGCTACTACATCGACGTGATCGAGTGGCTGGTCGCTCACCCCGACGTGCACACCAACTACCTGATCGCCGCCCCGCAATCACCTTCGCCGGCGGAGCAGGCCGCGCTGGCCAAAACCAGCTGTGATCCCAGCCATTCCATGGTCTGCGCCCTGGCTTACAGCCACGGCTATCGCTTGAGCCGCGATTTCTACCAGGGCGACCGCGCGGTACGCGAATCCGGCTTCGACATTTCCTTTCGCTTCGGCCCCTTCAGCGGTTCCACGCATCACTATGCCGCGGTCGGCCTGAACAGCCTGCTTTACAAGTACGAACGCGACCTGGCCGATTTTGCCGCCATGTTGCGCCAGCCGGCGCAGGCTGCCCAATGGAAGCAGCAGGCGGAAGACCGCCGCGGGGCCATCAATAAGTACCTCTGGAACCCCGGCAAGGGAATGTTCTTCGATTACGATTTCACCACCGGGCAACAGTCCACTTACGTCTACGCCACGATCTTCTATCCTTTGTGGGCTGGTTTGGCCACGCCTGAACAAGCCGCGGCCATCGATAAGAATCTGCCCCTGCTCGACCGGCCCGGCGGCTTGGCCTGCAGCACCTACGCGAGCGGCCTGCAGTGGGATCTACCCTTTGGCTGGGCTCCCTTGAATTGGTTCGCGGCCGATGGGTTGAGAAAGACCGGCTACATTGACGATGCGCGCCGGGTAGCCGAAGAGTTTAGCCACACCATCCGCGCCAGTTTTGAGAAGGAAGGAACCATCCACGAGAAATACAACGTTGAGACCGGTTCGTCGAACGTCGAGATCATTGCCGGCTACCAGAACGTGATTGGTTTCGGCTGGACGAATGCAGTTTATCTGGAGTTGGAGCAGCTGTTGCAGTCGACTGCGCACCATTAGATGTCGCTTCCCTTGCGGCCAGACTCGTCGGCGTGTATCTTCACGGATTGGACTTCACCGGCTGGCCCTTGGGGAGTGGTGACATGGGAGAAACAGAATGACCGTTAAGCACGTGCTTCCTCCCCCGGAACGGCGCGCCTTTGGGCAGTCGCGGCGCAAGCAAATCCGGCGGCAGGAGCAGAAACGATGGAGCTCCTCCGACCGGCAAACCGATCTCCTCGACGCTCTTACCATCTCTACCATCGGGCGGGTGCCGGCGCTGCTGGCGATCAAGTGGCAGCGGATGGCGGCTTCGCCCTTCGGCTTTTTTCGCGGCGCCGTGGCGGTGATGGCTGCCGACCTGGCGGTGCTGCCGCACACCGGCATCTTTACCCAGCTATGCGGAGACGCGCATGTCCGCAACCTGGGCGCCTTCGCCGCACCCGATGGCCGGCTGGTCTTCGACATCAACGACTTCGACGAAACCATCCGTGGGCCCTTTGAGTGGGATCTGAAGCGTATGGCGACCAGCATCGTGCTGGCTGGCCGCGAAGCCGGCAACAAGAGCGCCGCCTGTGCGGAGTCGGCTTCTGTCATGCTCAGGAGCTATTGCCGGTCCATGCACGCCTTTGCGCGGATGCCAGTGCTCGAGGTGGCGCGCTTTCAAGTGCACCGGCTGCAGCGTATTACGCCGGTTTCGCAGGTCCTACTCAAAGCCCAGCGGGCCACGCCGGTATACAACCAGCAGAAGCTCACGGTGCAGCCGAAAGCGGCCGCAAAAGGGGACAAGAATGGGCTGCCCTCTCACCGCATCTTCGTGGAGCAGAAGCCTCTGCAATACAGACTGAGTCCAGCCAAGGCGCAGAGCGTCCTCGATTCGCTCACCATGTATCGCGAAAATTTGTTGCCCGAGCGCCGGCACTTCCTGGACCTGTATCGTCCCCTCGATGTCGCTTTTCGGGTGGTGGGGACCGGCAGCGTGGGCCTGCGCGACTACGTTATCTACTTCGAAGGCAACGGGAGCGACGACCCTCTGTTCCTGCAGATCAAGGAGGAACCCGGCTCCGCGTATGCTCCCTACCTGGGAGAGATCGGGTTGCCGCAACATCAGGGACGCCGTGTGGCAGAAGGACAGCGAGCCATGCAACTCCTGTCTGACCCGTTTCTGGGCTGGACCACGATTGACAATCGCCATTACCTGGTTCGCCAGTTGAATGACCACAAGGGAACGGTCCAGATAGAGGACCTGAAGGGTGAGGGCTTGGCCCAATACGCTGAGATCTGCGGCGAATTGCTCGCCCGAGGTCACGCGCGCTCGGGCGACGCCATCGCGTTGGCAGGGTACATCGGCACCTCGGATCGATTTGTTATCGCCATTGGCGACTTCGCCATCGATTACGCCGACCAAACTGAGTTGGACTACAAGGCGTTTATGCGTTCGCGCTTTGCGCCGCCCACCGCGCGGAAGAAGGCCACGGCGAGCCCGAAACGCCGGAGGCCCAAAGCAACGCCTAAGCCGGTGGTGAAGGAATCTGTGCCCAAGGCGACGTAAAGCCGCTGAAAGCGAAGTGGAGGGACCTGCGGTTCGCCCTTGGGCGGCAGTGAACCCCGTTTCCTCGTGCCTGAGCAGAAATGCGACAATGAGAGCAGCGCCTTGGCGCTGCTTTTCTTATGCTCCAACTTTCTGCTGCCGGCAAACGATTCGGCCCACGCACCCTGTTCGAGAACGCCGACTGGCTCATTACGCCCAATGAGCGCACCGCCCTGGTTGGCGCCAACGG
>Ga0302325_10015991_pt1 | contig 15921 bp, 14 predicted proteins | sample Palsa_T0_2_FD_201948 | JGI IMG/M metagenome (GOLD analysis project Ga0302325, IMG submission 201948) | Peat permafrost microbial communities from Stordalen Mire near Abisko, Sweden - Palsa_T0_2 | ecosystem: Environmental > Terrestrial > Soil > Palsa > Peat permafrost | place: Sweden: Abisko... | reverse complement strand
AATCATTTCATTCATTTCATTGCGCCATGCAGGACTTGAACCTGCAACCCGCTGATTAAGAGTCAGCTGCTCTGCCAATTGAGCTAATGGCGCTGGATAGCGAATCGAAACATAAGCGGCGAAAAATCGTTGTCAAGTTTGTTTGGATGACAGGCCCTCTCATTTGGAAATCGTCTGATAGCCGAGCCGGGCCGCGACCACGTCGGGTTTGAAGAAGCTCAGTTCCAGAGGGATTTTCTGGTCCTGTTCCAGAATGTAGGTCACTTGTGCCGTCAACATTGGTTTGGTTTCCGCGGTCCAGTTCGGCTTGGCTTCCTGAAGCTCGATCACGGCCACGGTGCGATCCGCCAGTAGCTCGGCCAAAAGCTGCGGACGATTGTCGTGGGATGGAGGCGTGATCAAAAGCTGTTGGGAAACGATGGCCAGTTCGCGGGCTGAATCGGATGAGAGAATAAGCGGTTCGATGACGGCCGGCGCGCGGCCGGAGGCGATCGCTTCGGGGCTGAACGGATCAGTCATAATAGGAGGCGGAAGCTTCGCCCGCGCGGCGGCGGCGTCCAGGCCGAGGGTACTCGCGCTGGAAAGAAGGTGCCGGCCCATTTGCAGCACCTTGGCGTAGGCGGCCGCGGTTTTGCAATCGGAAACGACCTGGTCTTTCACTTCGCTCATGGACGGCACATGGGCCGGGTCGCTGCCGCTGATGCGGAAGACGTAAAAACTATTTTGCGCGTCCGCGATGGGATTGGACGGTTGCCATTGTGCGATCGCCAGCGCGCCGGTCGAGGTATTTTTTTCCGCATCGCTCAGCCAGGGTTGGAACAGATGTACGGCATAGACTGGAAAAGTGACTCTGCCCTGACTGCCCGGAACCTCGGCCGCGCCGATGCCCTCGATTTCCGCCAATTGCGCTTCGCTTTTGAGTTGCTGAATATTTCCCAGGATCGGCGTAACGCCGAATTTCGCGCCGATGGAATCGGCGATGTCGCGCATGAATTTGAAGCTGACATATTCAGCCGCGGGGCCCGTGAGGTCCTTGCTGTTCCCGGCGGAGGCGACGGCGTCCCGGTAGGTCCCAAAGCCGGAGCTGAGTCTTTCGTTGATCTCCTTGAGAATACTCCGCACGACGTTCGCGGTCTCCTCCTGATAGAGCTTGGCCAGAACGATCGGGACGTGAAGGGCGAAATCAGCCTCGAGATTGTCCAGGGTTTTGACTGTGGGCTGCATGGAAGAAGAGGGCTGGGTGCTGGGAACCGCCTGGCTGTCGTAATCGGCGCGATTGGCCTTGAACTCGCCGAAGGCCGCGACGTACCAGTCTTCGGTCGATTTAGAAGCGATGGCGGCGCGTTTGGCATCGTCGATGCCGACGCCGATGTATTGAACCGTGACCCGATTGGGAATCTTGTATCCGAAACCCAGTGGATCGCCGGTTTGTCCGTACTCGCTGGGGATTCGGCCCGCCACTGCGGCGACGCGATCGCTGTATTTGTCGAACTGGGCGAAAATCTCCGCGTCGGTCGGAGCGGGAACATCGTTGAGAAACGAGTTGGCGCGAACAGTTTCCACACGGACCGTAAGATTCTGCTCCGCGCTGGCCAGCGTGAACTGCTGGTACGGCTTGGAGATTTTGATGACGCTGTCGATGCGGTTGGCGAGTTTTCGGATCAGGAGGCAGTCGGCGACGGCATTTTCAACCCGTTGACGTTCTTCCGTGCCGGGCTCGGTTGGGGGGGCGACATTATTGGTAATGATCGACTCCAACTCCTCCTTGCTGACCCCAAATCCCTGGCGCATGGCTTCTTCCTTCAGCAGAAAAAATAGGGGTACGCCCTGGCTGTTTTTCCCGGCCTGGTCGATCTCCGTTGCCAGTTCCTCCCCGAGAGCCTGCACGACAAAGAGCGTTGGATTGTCCGTCGGCCGATTGGGTTCGACCCACTCCAGCGACTTGAGTGTTTGCCATTCCTCCGTCGCCAGGTTGATCTGCAATTGCGTCACCTTGGCGCCGCCGAGCGTGGCGACCGGCCGCAAAACCGGCGAAGACTGCTGATTGCCCTGAGGACCCATGTTGCTCAGAAACATCACCATCAGCACGACGCCGAGGACTACCATCACAACCTTCTGATTTTTGCGAATGAGTTTAATCATCAAAATTGACCTTAATCCGGCTGAATGCCCGCGGACTGAAGCCGGGCGATTTGCCTGGCCGCCTCGTCGGCGGCGAGAGTCTGTGGAAATTGCGCCTGCACGCTCTGATAGATCCGCATGGCTTTGGCCGGGGCGTTCAAATGAGTCTCCAGAATTCGTGCCGTCTTCAGGAGCGAATTAGCGACATGCGGAGTGGCCGGAGAATCCTTGAAATCGGCTGTGACGCGCATGTACGCGATCGCGGCATCCTGCCAGGCGCCGGGATCATCTTTGGATTCCGCCTGACCTTCCCGTGCGCGGGCGAGGATGTATAGCGCATCCGCCTGCCGCCGCGGATCGACGAACAAATTGCCGTTGCTCGTGATGATGGATGCGGCCTGGTCAAAATCCTTTTGGGCGACAGCCGTGCCGGCCTCGGTGATTTTTGCGTCGGCCAGCGCCACGGACGCGAGATTGGCGGTGGAACCACCGGCAGCGCTCGCGATTTTTGTCAGTTGGCTGGCGACATCGTCTATGGCCGATGTGTCCTTGCGCATACGGTCCACATCCAAAAGCAGGGACAAAAACGCAACCTGCTGCTGCGGGGAAATGCCGGCTGCATTCGAAGCATCCGAAAGCGATTTTGCGGCCGTATCCAGATAGGGCGAATCCGCCGGCGGAACCGTCGGCCGAAGCCCCATCGCCACCGCCGGCTGGTTCAAAACCAGGTAAATGTACCCCTGCACCGCCAGGTCAAATCGTCCCCCTTTGTTGGCGGCATTGGTCAGCAGCGGCTGGCAATACGCCTTCAACCACGGTTTGTCCGTGTTCTGAATCGTCTGATTGAATTCGTCAATCGCGCGGTCGAGATGGTTGGCCGCATAGTCCTGCTCCGCCTCGTTGAATTGCGGTTCATCATCAATGGTCAGGGCGACCACGGCGGCGAGCGCCTTCTCGACGTTGTTCCCATAGGCGGTTGTGAAAACGATGCGGCCGTCCGCAATATCCGTGATCTTAACATCCGTATAAACCGTGGGCGCGATTGAATCGGCCGCGCCGGGACGGCGAATGGCAACCGTGTCGGCTCGGGAAAACCCGGCGGCGACGAACAACAAGCCGATCGATAGCAACACCCCACGGCAGCGCTTCGGGCGTTCCGAGACCATGAAAACTGAGGGAGGGACGATTTTCATACGCCGACAACAATGCAGGAGAGGGGAGTCGAACCCCTACACCTTTCGGTACAGGATCCTAAGTCCTGCGCGTCTGCCAATTCCGCCACTCCTGCGGGACGGAGGAAAAAGTGATTAGAACGATTCTGCTCGCGGGGTCAAATGGCGGGTTGCTTCACCGGCGCGCAAAAAAAGATCCCAGCTTCACCCACGCTTGGAAGCCGGGACCTCTATATTTATCGAAACCCGGACTGATTCCGGAATCCCTGTTTCTCGACGACCTCGGGAACGACTCCCTTCCTTACCCCGTCGAACACGATCTAGTAATGAACCATTTGCTCCAAAATTACAACCTCAAATTTGACCAAACCAGCAGACAAAAATCGGGTTATCGCTTTTTTCAACGACCTTCTACCCCGGAGACTGGATAAAATGATAAAATGGGAAATTATTTCGCGATATGCAGAACCTGCGCTGGTTGAACAAAAACGGGCATTTATTTTACCCATCTTAACGTTGATTTGGCTACTTGGTGGTTTGGGAGGTCACGAATTCAAATGTCATTCCGGGGAGTGCCGCGACGTTGATCATGGCCCCCACCTCGATCGGTCCGTCATCGAGATCGATCGCACTTTCAGGCTGCGGAAGATCCACCGCGATGGGCACGCCAGCGCGAATAACAATCTGACGATCTTCAACATGCAAGGCGCGGCCCTGCAATGTGCGGGGAGACCCGAAGATCGGAGAGATGAACCCCCCGCCGCTGGGCACGGTGTAGACCTTGCGCGCTTTGGCGCGAAGTCGCGCGTCGATAAGCTGCCCGATCGGTCCCGTGTACGGCCGGGCCGACTGAAGATGAAGCTGATAGTTTGTATCGGATGGCTGGAACACCACGAGCAAGTTTTTCGCCTCGACGACTTTCCCGCGTGCTAAATAACCGTTTGACATGCGGGCGAAATGTAGCGAGTGCGAGGTCATTTGTCATTTCCGCCGAGACGATTTAGCCCAGGCTTGCGGCAGATGAAGCGGGGGTTTACATTTCGACGGGGACATGGCCGGAAATGTCTGGAGAACCTGATGCGATGGATGATTGGCTGGGCAACGGTCGCGATGATGCTTTGCATCGCGGGCTGCAAGAAACAGGTCAGAGAATCCAGCCAAATCGTCGTCGGCGAATATGGGTCCCTCAGCGGATCCAACGCGGTCTTCGGACAGGGAACGCACAACGGCATCATGCTCGCCGTGGATGAGGTAAACGCCGGCGGCGGTTTGCTCGGTAAGCCGGTGCAGTTGGTGACTGAAGATGATGAAGGAAACCAGGACGAGGCGGTGTCCGTCGTCAAAAAGCTGATCGACCGCGACAACGTGGTGGCCGTTCTGGGGGAAGTGGCCAGCACCCGCAGCCTGGCCGGCGGCGGTGTTTGCGAGCAGGAGGGCGTCCCGATGATCTCGCCGTCCAGCACCAATCCGGATGTGACCAAGGGACGCAAATATGTTTTTCGCGTCTGTTTTACCGATGATTTTCAGGGAGCGGTCGGAGCCAAATTCGCGATCCGAAAGAATTGGAAGCGCATCGCCGTGCTGACTTCCAGCAATTCGGATTACAGCAAAAAACTCTCCCAGTTTTTCAAGGACACTTTCACCGCGCTGGGCGGCCAGATCGTGGCCGAGGAAACCTACAGCGACGGCGACAAGGAATTCAAAGCGCAGCTCACGCGCATTCAGTCCAGGAACCCCGACGCCGTCTATTTGCCCGGATATTACACGGAGATCGATCTGATCCTCCGCCAGGCGCGCGACCTCGGCTTCAACGTTCCATTTTTCGGCGGCGACGGGTGGGACGGTGTGGAGCTGGATTCGCACAGCGAAGGCTCTTATTTCACAAATCATTATTCGCCCGAGGATACGCGCCCCAGCGTCCAGGCTTTTATCGCGGCCTACAAGGCGAAATATGACGGGGCCGTCCCCGACGCCTTCGGGATCACCGGATACGACGCCGCCAGAGTTCTATTCGACGCGATCAAGCGCGCCGGTTCGATGAATCGCGATGCGATCCGCGACGCGATCGCCCAAACCAAGGATTTCCCAGGCGCTGGCGGAAATATCACCATCGACGAAAATCACAACGCCAAAAAACCGATCGTGATCCTGGAAATCACTGGGGGAAAAACCCATCTGGCGGACACGATTCAGCCGGATTGATCGTTCCGAATGCACGATTTTTTGCAGCAATTGATCAACGGCCTTTCCATCGGGGCAGTCTACGCTCTGATCGCGCTGGGCTACACCATGGTGTACGGCGTGCTCCGGCTCATCAATTTTGCTCACGGTGATGTCTACATGGTCGGCGCGGTGATCGCGTATGAGCTGGCGAAAAGAATGTACGCAACGCAATCGCCGCTGTGGATATCCATGCCGATCCTTTTCGCCGGCGCGATCGCGGGGTGCGGGGCGCTTGGCTTTGCGATCGAATTTCTCTGTTATCGTCCCCTCCGCCATCGGCCCCGGCTGGTGGCCCTGATCACGGCCATCGGCGTGTCGCTCCTGCTGGAAAATCTGTTTCAGAACCGCCTGGTGTTCGGCGCAACGCCGCGGAATTTGCCCGAATTGTTGACGATCACACCCACGCTGAAACTGTGGGTCGGATCCTCGGCGGAACCGGTGATCGTGACGAACCTGGATCTGATCAGCTTTGGTTTGTGCATAGCCATGATGGCCGGGCTGACATGGTTCGTCCTGCGCACGCGAATGGGACTGGCATTACGCGCGGTTTCCTTCCGGGTGGATACGGCTTCTCTCATGGGAATCAATACCAATCGCGTAATCTCGATGACGTTCGTGCTGGGCTCGGCCCTCGCGGCGGTCGCGGGCGTCGTCAATGCGCTGCGATATCAGCAGGTCGATCCGCTTATGGGATTGATCCCCGGAATCAAGGCATTCGTCGCCGCCGTGCTGGGCGGCATCGGCAGCATTCCCGGCGCGCTTCTGGGCGGATTGCTCATGGGCCTCGTCGAGACGCTCCTGAAGGGATATTTGCCGGCTCATTACAACAGCTATTCGGATGCGGCCGCGTTCGTGGTCCTGATCCTGATCCTCCTGGTGCGACCCAGCGGACTACTCGGCAAACCCTCGCTGGAGAAGGTTTGAATTCCATGCCGGCGCTCCGTCGAAAATCCGTGCCCGTCTGGACCGTCAACAGCGCAATCGTCATCCTCATCGCCGCTCTCTGGCCGATCAGTTCGGCATTCGACAAATACATGGACAACTATGTGCTTGACGTTCTGATCCGAATGGGGTTTGCGATCATATTGGCGGTGAGCCTGAATCTGATCAACGGAATCACCGGCCAGTTTTCCCTCGGCCACGCGGGATTCATGGCAATCGGCGCATACACCGGCGGGGTGTTGCTGAAACACTATCAGAATGATCTCGTCGGCATGATCTTGCCGGTCGCATTTGTCGGAGTGACCGTGCTTGGAGGCATCACCGCGGCGATGGTCGGGCTGGTGGTGGGGATTCCAACGCTGCGCCTGCGCGGTGATTATCTCGCGATCGCAACGCTGGGCTTCGGAGAAATCATTCGGGTGGTGCTTAACCAGATCGAATCGATCGGGTCGTTTGAGGTCGGCGGATCAGCCGGGCTGCACGACATCCCGCATATCGCCAACTTCTTCTGGTCCGGCGCCTGGGCAATCGTCTGCGTCGTGGTAATCGCCCGACTGGTTTATTCCGCCAAGGGAAAGCCCTTTTTCGCGGTCCGGGAAGATGAAATCGCCGCAGGCGCCATGGGGATTGACACCACTAATTACAAGGTGGCCGCCTTCGTGATCGGCGCGTTTTTCGCCGGTGTGGCCGGCGTGCTTTCCGCGACCCTGTCGGGAAACCTCGACCCCGGCGACTTCAATTTCGTCAAATCCATCGAGATTGTCGTCATGGTCGTTCTTGGGGGATCGGGAAGCATCACCGGCTCAATCCTGGCGGCCATTCTTCTCACTTATCTTCCGGAACAGTTGCGGTCGTTTCAGGATTGGCGACTGGTGATCTACGCCCTTCTGCTCATCGTGATGATGCTGGTAAGACCCGAGGGACTGCTGGGAAATCGTGAGCTTTGGAGGGTTCGCAGAACGCGCGTCGCAAGCGACGCGGCTAACCGGGGACTGGCAGTCTGATGGCGATGTTGGAAATTAAGAACCTCGGCATCGACTTCGGCGGCCTGCGGGCGCTGACTGGATTTGATTTCGCGCTCGATCAGGGAGAACTGGTCGGCCTGATTGGACCCAACGGGGCCGGCAAAACCACGGTGTTCAACATCGTCACCGGCGTGTACAGCCCCAGCGCCGGGGATGTGCAACTCCGCGGCGCATCCATCACGGGGAAAAAACCATACCAGGTCAACCGCTTGGGAATCGCCAGGACGTTTCAGAACGTGCGCCTTTTCGGCGGATTGAGCGTTCTGGATAACGTCCTGATCGGGTTCAATCGCTCGGTCGCACACGGGTTTCTGGGAACGCTGGTTCGTTCCCGGAAACACCAGATGGAGGAACACGCCCAGGAGGATCAGGCGATCGAGCTGCTGCGGGAATTTGATCTGGTCGATCGTATGGACGATCTCGCCCGCACATTGCCGTATGGATCGCAGCGCCGGCTGGAAATCGCCCGAGCATTGGCAACGGCGCCCCGGATTCTCATGCTGGATGAGCCGGCCGCGGGAATGAATCCGCAGGAAAAAACCGACCTCATGGAACTGATCCATTCCGTGCGCGACCGATTTCAGATCGGCATCTGGCTGATCGAGCACGATATGACGCTCGTCATGTCGATTTGTCAGCGGATCACCGTGCTGGACCATGGCGAGACAATCGCCGTTGGTTCGCCGCGAGAGATTCAGGACAATGACAAGGTCATCGAAGCGTATCTCGGCAAGGCAGAGGTGTGACCGTGCTGCTTTCGGCGAATAATTTGACCGTCTCCTATGGTGCGATCACCGCGCTGCGCGATGTGTCCGTGGAGATCGCGCCGGGCGAGATCGTGGCCCTGATCGGAGCCAATGGAGCGGGCAAGACCACGCTCCTGCGAACCATCAGCGGGTTATTGAAGCCCACGGACGGCAGCATCACATGGTGTCCCCCGGCGGCCGAGCCCCAGGGCGGCCAGACTCTGGAATATTTTGGCGCGACCAGGGATTTGGTCGGATTGCGTCCGGATCAGATCGTGCGCCTCGGCATCAGCCATGTGCCCGAAGGCCGGCAGATTTTCGCGGACCTGACCGTGCGCGACAATCTGTTGCTCGGCGCGTTCGTGCTGCGCGGCCGGAAGGAAATCGAGGAGGGATTGGAAAAATGCTTCCGTCTGTTTCCCGTGCTTCTGGAGCGGCAAAAACAGCGGGCCGGAACCCTCAGCGGCGGCGAGCAGCAGATGCTGGCCATCGCCCGGGCGCTGATGGGCAAGCCGCGGCTGCTCCTCCTGGATGAACCCTCCCTTGGCCTGGCGCCGCTGATCGTCCGCCAGATATTCCAGATCATCCGCGAGATCAATCAGAGCGGCGCCACGATTTTTCTCGTCGAGCAGAACGCGCACATGGCCCTGACCGTCGCCCATCGCGGCTATGTGATTCAAAGCGGCCACCTGATCCTATCGGATACGGCCGCGAATCTTCTGGATAACCCGGAAGTGAAGCGGGCATATTTGGGCGGATAGTTAAACGCTTGGTATGCTTCACCGCATGAGCACGCCAACAAGTCTTCCCTACATGTCCGCGAGTCATATCCCCGTGACAACCACGTTCACGATCGAGGGCTATCGAATTGTCCAGTATATGGGAATCGTTCGCGGGCTGATCGTCCGCGCCCCTACCATCCCTCAGGGCATCATGGCCGGCCTGAAATCGATCATCGGCGGCCGCATCGGCGCTTTCACCGAAATGTGCGAGCAAACCCGCGAGCAGGCATACGAACTTTTGGTTCAGCACGCCCTGGCCGTGGGCGCGAACGCAGTCGTGGGATTTCGTTACGATGCTTCGGAGATCAGCGGAAAATCAACCACCGCCACGGAAGTGCTCTGTTACGGCACCGCCGTCGTGATCGAAAAAGCGTAGCGCGGTCCCGCCACTACACGCGCGACTGTTTGATGATGAGCGCGCGCGCCGCATCCGCCGGCAAATCGAGCGCTCCGCGCGCTTCCGCCGCCGCATCCCGAACGGGCGCATCCGTCCCCTGGGAAACCACGCTTTCCAAATCCGCGATCTGATCGGAATCGAGGTGATTGCCGATTTGCTTGGCGCTATCCGCCAGGCTTTCGTACAGGCTGACGCGCACATCCACGGGAGTGGCCACGTTGTTGGCTTTCATGGCCAGTCCGTTTTGCGCGCTGGCGGTCTTGAAGGTCGCAAGCACTTTCCCGGCCGCCTTGGCGATTGGGGCGCGCGAATCGTTCAGGGCGCTGAGAAGTCCGCCCTCCGCGACGCTCATATCGAACGCATGGGCGCGATTGATCGCCAGCTTTTCCAGCAACGAAGCTGCCTGAAGGCTGTAGCTCGACGCTTCTTCTTCGGACATGACCGCCGTCCCCGAATGTTCGCGCGCGGCGTCGATGTCCGCTTTCAACTCATCCTTGAGGGTCGCCTTGGGCGGAATGAGCGCTGAATTCATCAGCAGATCGGTGGCGCTCGCCAGCGCCCAGGGGCTTTCGGGGGTGTGCGTCAGAACGAGCATCGAAGCGCCTTGAAGCCGGGCGATATTTTGCTCCAGATCGACCATTCCCCGGACATCGCTGTCTTCGGAAACGATGATCAGTTCCACGGTCGGAAGCGAGATCGCCGCCGCCGCCGCGCGATCGGGCGTGGTGGCTGCGACCACCGGATAGCCGAGGCTCTGCACGGCATCGCGCAGATCGCCAACCGTAATCGCATCATTCTCAGCGGGAGCCAGGATCACGACACCCGGCTTGCTGGTCTGATTGACTGCCTCGACCAGCAGCGGCACAACACGGTCCGACCCGGCAAACGGCCTTGTCGGCATTGATTGCGCCAAGGCGAACGCGGCCGCATAGCGCACCTGCCGGTTGGGGAAGTAAAGCGCCTGCATCAGCGGAGTGATCGCGTTGCCGCTCAGCGATGCCACTCCGGTGATATCGCGCAGAGATTGGCAGAGTTTCAACGCGACCGCCGGGTTGCGGTCGCGCGTCGCGCGCGCCAGCGCGTCGTTCAGGTAATTGGCCCCGGCCGAGACATTGTAAAAATTCGCATCCGGGTCGCCCTTATGCGTGAGATCAACCGCGCCGGCGGCAAGATCGCATTCTCGCTTGGTGTTGGCCGCAAGCCAGAGGCTTACCCCCTGACCGCTGGAAGGATCCAGCTTCAGGGTATATTCGCAGGCCCGCATGGCCAGAAGATCGTTGAAAATCGGGGTCGGAACCTGCTTGCGCGACAGGCCGTCGGCCCCGGTCCAGTACCACATATACGAAATTTTATCCCCGGCCGGTTCAATGTCGGATTTTCCGTAATAACACTTTTCAGCCAGGACGTAGAACAAATCGGAGGGCCGCACCGGCGAGTTGCGATCGAGTCCGATGTGATAAAGGGCGTTGAGAGAGGCGGTATGAATGGCATCGGGCGCGCGGGGATCAACCGCGAGTCGCGCCAGGTAGGGAATGGACGCATCATATCCAAGATCGCCCAGCGCGCTGATCACGTCGACCAGCGTGTCATAGTCCTTCATTTCCGTGGCGGCCAGAAGCGGGTTGAGCGCCTTGCGGCCCAGATCGCGCAGGATGCGCCGGCAGGTGCCGTGATATTGAGCCTGGTCCGGATCGCGGAGAACGTCCAGGACGACCTTGACCGCAACCTCGCCGCTCTGGCTCAGACGAGGAAGGTTGTTGTCGTACGCCCTGGAGCCGGTGGACATTTCATAAATCGTCTGCCGGATGTAATTGGGGTCATTTCTGCGGGCATCGTACCCGGAATTGATCACATCATTGAGCTTGGCAGTGACCTGCCGCATCGCCTCGGCCGCGGGACGATCGACGGCATCGCTGAGGGGTATGGATTTCCAGCGCAGCAGCCACCGATCAATATTGTCATTGTGCCGGCTCGACACCGCTTCGAATGACATCAGGACCGCGCTGTCATCGGAGCCGGAATCCAGAATTTTCTGACCCGCATCCGCGGCCAGATCGTATCGGGCGATCTTGCCGTAATGCCAATAGGTATCGACGAGATCGTCGAGGGTCGGTTTGGCCTCGGGTTCGGCGGATTCGGCCGGCTGAGTGGCCGGAGCGGCTGAATCGGCAGCACCCGCGCTATCAGGTGCCGCCGCCGGGGCCGGCATCGCGGTGCCGCTGTTGTCGGCCGGGGCCGCCGCCGGGGGATTTCCCGTGTCATCCGCTTGGGCGGCAATCCACGACCCAGGGGCGGCAAGACAACAGGCGATTGTAAAACTCGCAAAGACACGGGGTAACCGCATCATGATACTCGGCTCCAATACGGGGAATGACAACTCAACAACGGCTGGAAACGGAAATACGTCCGCTGGGCGAGATTTTAAGATATAGCCGCGATGGGTGTCAAGAATAAAGGTCGCTGCAGCGCGTATGACCGCACGTCCGCTAATCAGCGACCGGGTATAATCGCCGAATGGCTTTCGATTTGACGGCTGCGGCGATCAAACAGCGGGCTCGCGAGTTGGGCTTCGACCTGGTCGGAATCGCCCCAGCCACGCCGTCCGGGCATGGGCAATACCTGCGCCAATGGCTCGATGAGGGAAACGCCGGTGAAATGGCATACCTATCCGGGCGGTTCGCGGAACGCACCGATCCCGCCGCCTATTTCCCCGACGCCGCCAGCGTGATCTGCGTGGGACTCTATTATTTTGTGCCGCTTGACCCTCCGCCCGCCGGTCATGGCAGAGTCGCCCGATATGCCCTCGGAGCGGATTATCACGAAGTGATCAAATCGAGTCTGCACGAACTCGCGGATTGGATTCGCGAAATTGCGCCCCAGGCGAAGACGCGATGCAGCGTCGATACCGCGCCGGTGATGGAAAAAGAATTGTCCGCCCGCGCGGGAATCGGATGGGTGGGAAAAAACACCTGCGTCATCAACGAAACAATCGGATCGTGGATTCTGCTGGGAGAGGTGCTGACAACGCTGCCGCTGACCGCGGATGACCCGGCGGTCGATCGCTGCGGATCGTGCCGCCGGTGCATTGACGCATGTCCGACCGATGCCATCAGCCAGCCATACCAGCTCGATGCGCGGCGGTGCATTTCATATCTTACCATTGAGCATCGCGGCGAAATTGACGGGAATCTTTCCGCAAAGTTCGGCGATTGGATTTACGGTTGCGACATTTGTCAGGAAGTATGCCCGTGGAATCGCGATCCCCCCGCGGCCGCCGACCCGCGGCTTCAGCCGAGATGGACGAGTGGATCGCTCGATCCGGTCCAGGTGATGCAATGGAACGATGAGGATTATCAGCGGGAACTGAAAGGCAGTGCCATGAAGCGCGTCAAGCTGCCCATGCTCAAGCGGAACGCGCAGATCGTGCTGGACGGTCAAAAAAAGACGCCCACGGCTCGGCCGTGAGCGTCGAAAAACAACTTCGATCGGCGCGGCGTTTACGCCACGGTAATTCGGCGCGGTTTGGTTTCCTCGCGCTTGTTCAGCGTGATCGTCAAAACACCGTCGCTGAGCTTCGCCTGAACGGATTGGCCGTCCACTGTTGGCGGCAGCGTGAAGCTGCGGATGAACCTTGAATACCGCCGTTCACGCAGAAGCCATTCCGCCTTGTCCTTGTCGCCGGACTTGGGCTGCCGATTCTCTTCCTTGTGCTCGGCCGAGATCGTCAACGTCTGGTTTTCCATGTTGATGTCGACCTCCTCTTTCTTGTATCCGGGCAATTCCGCCTCGACATACAGATGATCGGCATCCTCGCGGACATCCACGCCGTAGGGCGCTGGATAGTCACCGTCCAATATCCGGCCGCCGAACAATCGGCCAAGCATGCCGTCAAATTCCCGTTGTGCCGATTCATACGGATCGGCGTTTCTTTGAACTCGTGTAGGCAATGACATAATCAATCTCCTTTGAAAGTACCTTCTGGTAAAAATACAAAGCTCGTGCCAGACATGAACGATTGCGGCAAGCGCGCATAAGTCGGAAAATCATGGGCTTATGGCGGCGGCGGCTGAGGCTGCCGACAGGAAGTCCCCGCAAAAACGGCAGGCGATGCAAAAATGACAGTCCGAAAACCGATTCTGGCGATCATCGGCCCAACGGCCTCCGGAAAATCGGCCCTGGCCATGGCAATCGCGCGAAAGTGCGCCGCTGAAATCCTCAGTATAGATTCCATGCAGATTTATAGCGGCATGGACATCGGCACCGCCAAGCCAATCCAACAGGACCGCAACGAAATCAAACATCATCTCATTGACGTTGCCCGTCCCGACGAGATGTTCAGCGCCGCCCGCTTCGTTGAATTGGCGGATGCGGTCATCGCCCAAAGCAAATCCCCACTGGTGGCGACGGGTGGAACGCCGATGTATTTCAAGGCGCTGTTCGATGGTTTGTTTGAAGGCCCGGGGGCGGATGAATCCCTGCGAAATCGGCTGCGCTCGCTTTCCGGCGCGGAGTTGCATGAGCGTCTCAAAAACGTCGATGCGGCCGCGGCCCAGCGGATTCATGTTGACGACACCAGGCGTCTTGTCCGGGCATTGGAAATTTACGAGCTGACCGGAAAGCCGATCTCCCTGCTCCAGAAACAGTGGCAGTCCAATCAACCGTCCAGAATCCCCGCTGTCTGGATCGGACTGATGTGGGAGCGCGATGAACTGAATCGCCGAATCAATGCCCGCGTGAAAGAAATGATCGCTGCCGGATGGGTGGGCGAAGTGCGGGCGCTGCTGGCGAAATATCCCGGGCTGTCCAGAACAGCGGCCGGGGCGACCGGCTACGCGGAGCTTATTGAATATGCCGCGGGGCGGATGGGGCTGGAGGAAGCGGTGGAACAGATCAAGATCGCGACGCGGCAACTGGCCCGGCGGCAAATGAAGTGGTTCCGCAGGTTCAGCCATGTCCACTGGCTCGACGGACGCGAGCCTGTCGAGCGAAATGTGGACCATGCGGTTCAACTCTGGGAAGCCGGAAAATCGGACGATTGAATGGACGCATTGCTTGAGCCTCCCCCTTCGCTGGCCGATAAGCAATTGGCGAGCTTCTCGCCGGGAGATACCAGGAGGCGGATTTGCCAGGGATTCAACTCGGACAACTGCTGATCGAACAGGGCGTGCTCACCGAGCAACAGGTAAACCACATTTTGAAGGTGCAGAAAATCTCGCGCCGGCCCTTCGGGGATCTGGCGGAGCGCCTGTTCGGCATCGACGCCAAGGCCGTCGAGGACGCCTGGGTTGAACAGTATGTGCGCATCACCGGCGTCGTCGATCTCGATGAACAGAAGATCGACACCGATTGCCTTCGCGTGTTGAATCGCCGGCAGGCATGGCAGTTTCACCTCCTGCCGATGCACCGGAAACAAGACGATCTCCACGTTGCAACCAGCCCGCAGGACCTTGTGAAGGCGGTAAATTTCTCCGGCAAGAAACTCGATGAGCCGGTGCATTTCCTCATCGCCGAACGGGATCAGTTGAAGGACTTCCTCATGAAGCATTATCCCGTGCCGGAATATTTCGCCAAGTACGCCTCGGACCGATGATATTCATTCCGCTTTGGAAATTGATTCCGAACCTCGATTTTCCGGTTCCGGCGGAACCAGCACCCGGGCGAAGTCATCTCGAAAGACGGTTTTCCAGTTTAATCCGATCAGAGCGTCTCCCATCGGGCTGTGGCCCGCGCGCACGATTGCCGCATCCGCCGGAGTCGCAGCGAGAAATTTCCGCCGCTGCGCCGGTGAGCCCAGAGCTGCGGCGTTCCAGAACTCCGGCGTGAACAATTGCGTCCGGCCATCCATAAGGGTCTGGAATCTTCCGCCGAGCCGCCATTCCAAAAATCCGCCCCAGGTCAGATCGCAGATAATGTGATGAGTCTGCCCCGGCACGTTCCGATCCACGAAATCCGCCGCCAAACAGGGATAATTCGGAGCATCGGGACCGTTGCGATTGAGCCACGCCGACAGCGATTGGCCCGATCGGGGAAACGCCCGCAGAATCGGCCATCCCGCCAGCAACAGCACAATCATCAGCGCGGCGATCACCGGTCTGCGAGCGAGGATTCGATCCGACAGCACCGGAATCGCCGCCGCGAAAACGGGCGCGGCAATGATGGCAAAAATCGGGGACATTCTCCCCATGACAAAGAGAAGAATCGCGCTGCCGGCGAGCCACAGCGTTTCGGCAACGGGGATTTGAGGCGGGCGAGCGAAGCGGTACACCACGCAAAAAATCAAAATGGCAACAAACGCGGCCGAGATGCGGCCCATGACGCCAAGATAAAATGGCCGGAATTCCGCGATGGATGTGGAATGAACCATTACGTCGTTGGCGGAATAATTCAGAACGCTGTGAAGCGTGCCCGGCAGGAGCGGAGTCAGGCAGCACGCCCCTGTCGAGACGATAAACAGAACCAGTCCCCGGCCAATGCGCGGCGACCTCTCCAAAAGGTCCCCTATCAGCAGCGCGG
>Ga0302325_10015987_pt1 | contig 15922 bp, 15 predicted proteins | sample Palsa_T0_2_FD_201948 | JGI IMG/M metagenome (GOLD analysis project Ga0302325, IMG submission 201948) | Peat permafrost microbial communities from Stordalen Mire near Abisko, Sweden - Palsa_T0_2 | ecosystem: Environmental > Terrestrial > Soil > Palsa > Peat permafrost | place: Sweden: Abisko... | reverse complement strand
GCAATTGCGATCTGTTCGGCCGTAACGGGGCCGCATAGGAATTCAGTCCATACTATTGCGCTCAATGTCACTGGTTCCCCGACGGCCAACCAGCGTCGAAACTGGATTGCCTGCGGAGTATCGGGCGCAAGCCCGAGAATCAGAAAGTTCGTGTCGAGATGGATCATTCGGCCCTTGCGCCGATGTCCCGAGCGCTACTGATGCGCTGGTCGCGCGACTGACGTGCCCAGGCTTGGGCGGACGCGCGATCCAAGCCCATAATGCGTTGCAAATCATCCAATAGGAGCAGCGGAGTGCTTGTCTGACGAGACTCCAGAAGTATGATCACTTCCGCGGTCGCCCCGGTTAGAAGCTGCGGAGAGCGGATCTCGATCCGGCCATTCTGCTCCACTTTTATTGTCTGTCGAATTGCGGCAACCATCGATCTTCAGTTTACCACATCTGATGTGTGATGCATCAAAAATCAATTCGCGTTCGGGATCGAACTATGTTGGATAATGTCTACGGCCGGCGGCCCGGCGCACCAGACGATCCACGAGAGGGCCAAACGCAATCCCCGCGTGGTTGGCCGCTTCCGGCAGCAGACTCCGGGGCGTAAACCCGGGAAGGGTGTTTATCTCCAGGAGATACGGCCGATTGGAGGAATCCAGCATGATGTCGATCCGCGCCAAATCGCGCGCTCCGACGGCATCATTGGCGGCCCGCGCAATTTCGCGGCAATTCTCCACGACCTCCGGCGGCAACCCGGTTTCAAAACGATGCTCGGTATCACTGGCGCGATATTTGGCTTCGTAGTCGAAAAATTCCCGCTTGGGGACGATACGGATCGGCGCCAGTGGTTTTTCCTCGAGTAATCCGACCGTCAATTCCACACCGTCGATGAATTCCTCCACCAGCGCGGATTCGTGCCGTGCCAGAACCTGTCGGATTGCATCGGCGGCCCGGGCGGACTCCTCGGCGGCGGCTTTGCAGACATAGACATCGATGCTGCTGCCGCTGTCGATCGCCTTAACAACGCACGATTTCGGCGGATCGATCATTTTTTCGCCGCGGCGCACGACGCGGTAGGGCGGTGTCGGCAGGCCCGCCCTTTCCCAAACTCTCTTTGTGTCCACCTTGTTCATGCCGAGACGGGACGCTTTCGACCCGCTGCCGACGAACGGCAACCCTCGGTCTTCCAGAATTTCCTGCAGCTCACCGCTTTCACCGAAAGCGCCGTGCAGAACCGGAAAGATTACATCCGCCGGATGGTCCAGGCCCGCGAGATCGGCGGGGGATACATCGCTGGGAAACACTTCGTGCCCCATGGATCGCAACGCGTCGATGACGGCCCGGCCGCTGACGAGGCTCACCTCACGCTCCGCGCTGGGGCCGCCATACAGAACGGTGACTTTCATGGCCAGATCTGCACTTCGCTTTCCAGATGAATCTGGTTCCGGTCGAACACTTTTTCCCGGATTAATTTAATCGTCGAGTGAATATCCTCGGCCGTGCAGCCCGGATGTGCGATGATAAAGTTGGCGTGTTTGGAGCTGACTTCCGCGCCGCCGACGCGCATGCCCTTGAGTCCAGCCTGGTCGATCAGCGCGCCTGCGCTGAGTCCGCGCGGATTTTTGAAAATGCACCCGGCGTTCTTCGTATTCAGGGGCTGGGTGTTCCGCTTGTACATCCAGATTTCCTTCGTTTTGCGGAGGATTCGCTCCGGTTCATCTTCTTCGAGGTCCAGCGTCGCGCCGAGGATGAAGGCGGCGGAGATATTGGTGTTGCGGTAATCGAACACCAGATCATCCTTCAGCCGCTGATATAGATTTCCCTGGTTGTCCATGACCTGCACCGAATGAACGATGGACCCGATATCGCCGAATTTTCCGCCCGCGTTCATGCGGATTCCCCCGCCGATGGTGCCGGGAATTCCCGCCAGACATTCGATGCCCGACAAGCCCTGGCGAATGGTGCGCAGAAGGAGCTTTTGCATGTCCGCCCCCGCGCCGACTTCCATTTGGTTTTTGCCGATCTGCACGCGGCGGAAATAATCGGAATCGAGCCGGAAAACCGCCCCGTTGACGCCGGCGTCGCTGACCAGCAGATTCGCCCCCAGCCCCAGGACGTACATGCGGATATTGGAATCAGCACAACGTCGGGCGGCTTCCTGAAGTTCTTCCAGCGAGGTTGGCCGGATGAACCACCGGGCCGGCCCCCCGACGCGGTACCATGTGTGCCGCGACATCGGCACGTTTTCCTCGACGATCTGTTCCAGCCCAGAAAATGGATTCGAGAGTTTCAGCATAATTTCAGACGCATCCTTCAATCCGAGGTCAGGGCCCTCCCGATTTCCCAGATGTTTCCCGCTCCCATTGTGACGATCAGATCATCCTCGCGGGCAATCTCCTTCAAGTGCTCGACAATTCGCTCGAATGAAGCCAGATGAACCGCCTTCTGCCCATTCGCTTTGATTCGATCAACCAGGTCGGCTGCGGTGACGCTGTGCCGTTCGGCATCGCTGTCGCGCACAAAATAGATGTCCGGCACGATCGTCTCATCGGCCTGAACAAAACTGGCGGCAAAATCTTCCAGCAGCGACCGTGTCCTGCTGTGCTGATGCGGCTGAAACACGCAGATCAATCTCCGCGGATCAAACCGCTCCCGCAGCGCCTTGAGCGTCGTGCGAATTTCCGTGGGATGATGGCCATAGTCATCCACCACGGTGGCCCCGTGATATCGGCCCATGACGGTCATCCGCCGATCGACCCCTTCAAATTGCCCGAGGGCTTCGATCGCGTCCGCCGCGGGAACTCCGCACGCCGCACACGCCGCTGCCGCCATCGTCGCATTCAAGAGGTTGTGTTCACCCGCAATCGACAGACGCAAAGTTCCGACCGGTCGTCCTTGATAGGATACTTCGCCGCGATAGCAGCCGTTGTCAATCCCCAAAATCCGCGTGGACCAGATAAAATTATCTCTTAGCGCAACCGTTTCGATCGGGGCCGCGAGTCCGCTGATTGCTTGCGCGACCTGCGGATCACGTCCATTGGCGATAATGAGCCCGTCGCGCGGAACTCGCCGGGCGAAATCCCGAAAGCTCTGGACGATCTCGTCGATGTCGCGGTAATAATCGAGATGGTCGCGCTCGATGTTGGTGATCAGGGCGACCCTGGGCCGCAGGTTGTGAAAGCTGCGGTCGAATTCGCACGCCTCGGCGACAAAAATATTCCCCCCGCCCGAATGGCTCCCCCCGCCAAGCTGCGGCACCGTCCCGCCGATCACAAAACTGGGATCCACGCCGCACTGGGCGAGAGCGAAACTGATCATCGCACTGGTGGTCGATTTGCCATGCGTACCCGCGACGGCGACCCCGAATCGCTCACCCATCACCATTCCAAGCATCTGCGCGTATTTGACGGTTTTCAGCCCCAGCGCCGCGGCGGCGATCATTTCCCCGTTCTTATCCGGCACGGCTGCGGTGCGAACGACCAAATCTATTTTTGTATCCAGCAATTCCCCCAACTGGTCCCGCGAAATTTTTGCACCCTTTCGCAGCAGTTCAAACGTCACCGGCCCCGATTGCGGCTCCGAACCGGACACAATGGCGCCCGCATCCAGCAGCATCCCCGCCAGCCCGCTCATCCCGCTGCCGCCAACTCCGATAAAATGCACCCGTTTTCCGCGGAATTGACTGGCGGCCGGCGAATCCGTTCGCTTCTGTGTGGAAACAGCATCCATGCTATTCCTTATCGTACAACTGATGCGATTGACTTTCTAGAAGTTATACTGGGCACAATGCAAATCGCACCATGGCTTGTTTACGCGCTGCTTGGCGCGGTGATGGCCGCGCTGGCGGGGATATTCGCCAAAATCGGGACTCAGGGAATCGACTCCACGTTCGCCACCGCCATCCGAGCTTCCGTCGGCACGGTGTACGTCCTGATCGTGACCACTCTCCTTGGGAAATGGCCCCACGCCCGCACGCTCAACGTTCGCGGATTGGTTTTCATGGTCCTCACCGGCATCGCAGGCGTGTCATCCTGGCTTTTTGAATACCACGCGCTGACCTTGCCCGGCGGGATGATTTCCAAAGTCTCCGCCCTGGACAAGCTCAGCGTCCCATTGACCGTCATCATCGCGGTCTTGTTTCTCAAGAACGAAAAGCTCATGGCGTTGAATTGGGTGGGGGTGCTGCTGATCGTGGCCGGAGCGTATCTGGTGGCATACCGGCCGGCGATCTAAGTGCGGCGTTTGTCGGAACGGCTGGGACCGAGCTTGCTTGCCTTGGGCAAAGGCGCTTGATGCGTGACTTTCCCCGTCCGCCGCCGCGCCAGGAGCGCCTGTTCTTTTGCCGATGCTGTTGCCGGCGCTGCGGTTCGGCTCAGGGCCGCCCGGGCGTTTTTCATTTGTTCGTCGCTGCGATAAATCTGGGCGACGCGCGTCAAAATGGCCACGTCAGGATTCGGTTCTTCCCCGCAGTTCTCGCAGAAAACCGAGTTTGGGTCGTACACTTCACCGCAGTGGAGGCAAACCCCGTCAGCCCGTCGAGCGGCGATCAGCCGATCGCGCTCCCGTTGCCGCAGAAACGCCTCCGCAATGCGATAAAGTATTGCTCCGATTCCAAGAATGAGGATCAGCGGATTCAGCGTCGAGAGAATCAGGACCATCACAAACCAGAAAACGACGACCCCGATGAAAAAGGCGTAGACCTGAACCGGCGGAATTCCCTGTCCATTGCGTGAAACCGCTTCGTTGATATAGGTGAGAATTCCAAACGCCAAAACAACCGGCCAAACGGTCCATCCATGCGCAAAGACCGCATTAATCACTGCCCCCACGATGATCGCCACGCCGAGGATGATGTGCGACAGCCGGAGATCCGACCGCACATATTCGTGCAATACCTGCTTCAATCGAGCTTTAATCGCAGTTTGCCCCATGCGAACCGACACAGTTTACGCAATTTTCCCGTATTTCGGCGAAATTTAAGCATATTAGCTTGTGGGAAACCATTGTGATGGCCTGTATAATCCGAATCTGCTTTTGGTGACGCAAGTTATGAGGGCATTAAGCAGAAAATTCGGCGGAATTATATTTGCGCTGTGCGTCGCCGTTTCGGTCGTCATCGCCCGCGCCGATTCGCTGTTTCCCACCACCCGCCCGGTTGTCCTTACCTCCGCGCCATGGGTTCCGCGCGGTTTTCGCGTTGTTCGGGACGTGCCTTATGTATTGCATGCCCGGCGGTCGCAAATGCTGGACATTTATTTGCCCGCTGTTCCGACGGCACCGCGTCCGGTGGTGGTTTGGATCCACGGCGGCGGTTGGTACAGCGGCGACAAATCCGCTCCGCCTGGCATGGGTTTGCTCCTTCGTGGATATGTCGTTGTGAGCGTCAATTACCGCTTGAGCGGCGAGGCTTTGTTTCCCTCCCAAATCTTCGATTGCAAGACCGCGATCCGTTTCCTGCGAGCGCACGCGCACGAGTTTGACATCGATCCCTCCCGGATCGGGGTGTGGGGCGATTCCGCGGGTGGTCAGCTCGCCTCCCTGCTCGGCACAACCAACGGTCGAATCGAATACGAAGGTTCCGAAGGCAACCCCGGTTTCTCCAGCCAGGTCCAGGCCGTGTGCGATTGGTTCGGACCCTCCGATTTTCTTCAGACCTCCGACATCCGCGGCGCCAGCGCCGGAGCGGTTAAATCGTTATTTGGCGGGCTGGTTTCCGCACACGCGACCGCCGCGATATTCGCAAGCCCCGCCGAACAGGTTGGGAGGGGTCCGCTGGTGCCATTTTTGATTATGCACGGAGCATTGGACCCGCTGGTTCCGGTCCATCAGAGCGAGATCCTGTTCCAAAGGCTGCAACTCGCCGGCGCGCCGGTCAGATTGGTTATTCTGCCCAAAAGCGGGCATGGCAATGGTTGGTTCAGAAGCCGCGATGATTTGTCGATGGTATACAGTTTTTTTGATCGCAATCTTCACAAAACCGAGGCCCGCGCCAATACGGCGGCGACCCGCCCATCCACTTAATTATTCCAAATTAAGCACTTGCGGCAGCGTTTCAGCTCTTAAACACCAAAGCCCAGGGACCTTTCTCCCCGGGCTGGCGATTCCAACCCACCGCCCGCACCATTGTTATGACCCCTGCGGAAGTCGCCGATAGAAAGTTCATGCCAGATACCAACAAGCAATCCGTCGTTACAGGGGGACGGACTGACGAGCCGCTTCGAAAAATCAGGAAGCGGTTGGCAGAACAATTCTTCAAACAGGCGCAGCCCACCGGCGATGACGCCGCCGATGCGAGTGTGCGGAAAAAAATCGAAGAAGAGGTTCCCCATGCCTTGAGGGCCGCCGACGCCACCCTGGCGGAAGACGTCCGAACCGCACTTTTGCGCGGCGTGGTGGATGAGCTTTACGGGTTCGGTCCAATCCAACCGCTCCTGGACGATCCCACCGTCACCGAAGTCATGATCAACCGCGCCGATCGGGTTTATGTTGAGCGCAACGGCAAGCCGATGCGCACGGAGATCATGTTCGACGATGAGGCCCATGTCAGGCAGGTGATCGACAGGATCCTTCGCCCCCTGGGCAAAACCCTGGATGCGGGCAATCCGCTGGTCGATGCGCGTTTGCCGGACGGTTCGCGCGTGAACGTCGTCATCCCGCCCGTGGCGATCGCCGGTTCGTGCGTCACCATCCGCAAATTCAGCCGCAAGCGCCTGACGATGGAAGACCTGGTCAACTTCGGGTCCTTGACCGCTCCCGTCGGGGCGTTCTTGAAAGCCTGCGTTCTGGCCCGGCTCAATATTGTCGTCTGCGGCGGCACGGGTTCCGGGAAGACCACCTTGCTGAATATATTGTCCGGATGCATCGGGCCGGACGAGCGGATCGTCACGATCGAGGATGCCGCGGAATTGCAATTGAGCCAGGACCACGTCATCACACTGGAGGCCAAGAAATCCGGCACCGACAGCGGGGCCGAGGTCACTATCCGCGAGCTGGTCCGCAACGCCCTGCGTATGCGACCTGAGCGCATCGTCGTCGGCGAGTGCCGTGGTGGCGAGGCCCTCGATATGTTGCAGGCCATGAACACCGGCCACGACGGATCGCTGACAACCCTTCACGCCAACAGTCCCCGCGACGCGATCTCGCGCATCGAAACGATGTCATTGATGGCGGGCATCGACTTTCCCATCCGCGTCATCCGTGAACAGATCGGTTCGGCAATTCAAGTGATGGTTCAGCAATCGCGCTTGCGCGATGGCTCGCGAAAAGTCACCAGCGTCACCGAGATTGCCGGTATGGAAGGCGACCGGGTCCTCATGCAGGAACTGTTCCGCTTCAAGGAAATTCCCGGCCCCAACTCCGCCACCAAGGTGGAGGGAACCCTGATGCCCTGCGGGCTGCGGCCGGCGTTCATGCACAAGCTGGAAAACGCGGGCGTCCATATTCCGCCGGAGACGTTCTCTCCCGGGTCTGTACACCGCATGAAAAATGCGGCGTAGAGGTCCGCGGCGAAGAGCTTGTTCACATTCGGCGATCGAGGGCTATTTGACCGCGAGTTTCAGCACGCTTACCGAGTATGCGGGGAACTCGTGGACGAACGAGGGCGCCGCACCATCCAGCCGCAGCTCTCGCGGCGCGATCTTCCGCGGCTCGTCAATCGTATTCACGTCCTGCGGTTCGCCCGTCAGCAAAACCAGATGAGCGTCCCTGCCCACCTCCTTCGCCCCGTTCAGATTGATCTGAAGATTCTGCGGTAATGGGGTGACATTGACCACTTTCAGAATAACCTGCCCCGTCGAATCAACCCGGCTGGCCGTGGCGTAGATAGCCGACAGCGGAGCGGGGGCGGCGTCCGTCGCGTGAACGATGAGCTTGTCATCCAGGTAGCATTTGATATCCGCTCCCTTCAGTTCAACGCGGATGTCGTACCAGCGGTTGTTGTCAATGGAGAGCGGCGCCGACGGCGCTAGTTCGCGATTGTCGTCGTCCCCCGATTTTTCCAACGTGGACGAGCTATTTTGCCATCCACCGATGTTCCACAAAATGAAATCATCAGGCCCATGCGCATGGAATAACACCCGGAAGCCCTCCGCTCCGCCGGTTTTAAGGGCCTTGAGGCTGTAGGTGTAATCCGTCCAATTGGGATCGCCGGCGATCATCCGGCAATCTCTACCGCTTGAAGTCTGAGTCATTGCCCCATCCACCACATCCCATCGCCCATCGTGAGCCTGCCAGCCATCGGTGCCTTTGGAAAAATCGGATTGCAAAAGGACTTGATCATTCCGCATTACCCTGATGTCCTTGTATATCGCCTGGGTCTCCCAGGTTCCCACGCCAATGCCCCCGGCCGGAGGCGGCAATTTTTGTTTCTCTTCGGAGATATTGGCCGGCAATTTCTGTTCGGAAATATCCACTGGCAATATAGTATCGCCCATATTTTCGGCGAACATTTTCTGCGCGTAATAGGAGGGCGAGCCATAGCTGCTCAACGAATCGTAGCCGATGAGGTTCGGGTTCCACTGGAAGGCTCCCGGTTCCACCCGCGTTAAGAGCGGCGCGTAGCAATTCATCACGATGACGTCGCAATTCCGTTCCATGCCGGTCATGAATGCGGCATCGCCCAGCGCGGCATGCAAGTCTGGCGTCGGCGAATCCTTGTATGCCCATGGCATCCGATGGTAACTGACAGTTCCATCTGGTTTGGCCTTGGTGATTTCACGTGTCGCCCATTCTCCAACGAAAATCTTTGGTTTGCTGCGGTCGTAACTATCGTATTTGTGTGCCAGCCTCATCATCTCGTGGGAGGTCGGATAGTAATGATCGTCAATCACATCCGGCATGCGGCTTTTAACCGGCGTGGTGGCGATCAGTTGAAGCCTGGGATATTTCGCCTTGATCGCATCGTAAAACTGGGCGAACCGATCTTCATAATTTCCGTGAATGCGATCGAACTGGTCTTCATTGCCGATCTCAACGTATTGGATTTCGAACGGTTCGGGATGGCCGTCTTTCGCGCGCTCCCGACCCCATTTTGTGGAGGCGTCGCCGGTGCAATATTCGATCTCGTCCAGAGCCTCCTGGACGAACGGCTCCAAGTCCGCTCCGGCGGCGACGTGATGGCCATTCAGCGCATATCCGGCAAAAACCGCCAACACCGGCTGCATGTGAAGGTCTTGGCACCAGTCGAGAAACTCCAGCAACCCCAGGCCGTCCGATGAGCGGTATTTCCATGGACCCTGATGTCCCGGCCGCTGGTCGAGACTGCCTATGGTGTTCTTCCACGCGAACCGTTCATCAACGGTATCGCCTTCAAGGTAGTTTCCGCCGGGGAAGCGCAGGAATGACGGCTTGAGATCGCCTAACAATCTCATTAGATCGACGCGATTGCCGTTGGGACGGTTGTTGAAGGTCGGCGGAAAAAGTGAGACGAGGTTGAGCCAGAGAGTTCCCTTCCCGGTCACGGAAATCACAAAGCGGGCATCCGCCGCGGGATCGACGTTGGATGTGGTCAGAGTCAGTTCGTATTTCCTCCATTGCCCGTCAATTGCTGCAACAGAGCCGGATGCGTACACGGCTTTGCCATCATTGCTTTCGATGTCCACTGTCAACGGTCCACCCAATCCCAACGGTCCACCCAATCCGTCGCCGGCTTTGGCATAGAAAGACGCGCGATATTGCGTGTTCGGATGAACGGGAATGCCCCAGAAACCGTCGTTGGCAACGCCGACGCGCTCTCCCGGACCGATGGCCGTCACCGCCAGCTTCAGGCTCCTGGTCAAAGCCGCCGTGTTTACCGGATCACGATCATCCAATTCGATCGTGCCATCGGCTCCCTCGCTCTTAATCAGCGACCAATGCACCGGCTCATCGGAATTGTCCCGGAAGATTCGGTTCTGAATTAACTCTCCGTACAGCCCGCCGTCGTAGGAGTGGTTGATCTCCTCGGTCATCAGCCCGTGAAACATCGGACTGATCCTTGCGCCGGGATTCCGCAGGTTGACATTCAATTGGCCCGGATCCGCATTCGCTCCGGAGGAAGACAGACCAAGGAGAATCGTCAGAGCCGCGGGAATGTTTGTCTTCATGGGGGTCATTTTACCCTAACCGCATATAAGCCTTGAACGCAAGAGGCGCTTATCGCCCCATGACAAAAGACCCATTAGAAACGACAATGCTGCGATGAAATTCCGACGTTTGGGAAAGAGCAACCTCCATGTTTCGGTCATCGGAATGGGAACTTGGCAATTGGGCGGCGAATGGGGCAAGGAGTTCTCCCAGGACGAAGTGGATCGCATGTTCGACGCGGCCCGCGAAGTCGCAATCAATCTGATCGACACCGCCGAATGCTACGGCGACCATACCTCCGAATCCTTCATCGGCAACGCCATTGGGCGCGACCGCGATCGATGGGTGATCGCCACGAAATTCGGCCACAAATTTCATTCCCACATGAACCGCACCGACGAGCGCACGGCTCCACAGGTTTTGAAGCAAGTCGAGGATTCCCTCAAATCGCTCAAAACCGATCACATCGACCTCCTCCAGTATCACAGCATCCGATTCGAGGAATTCGACAACGATGAGCTGACAGACGCTCTGCAAAGTCTCATGAAATCGGGAAAAGTGCGGCATCTTGGAAATTCCATCTCCGGACAAACGCGAAAAAATGTCGATCAGGTTGAGAATTCAACTCGCCGCCATGTGGAGGCGATTCAAGTGATCTTCAATCGCCTGGACCGAACGCCGGAGGAGCAGGTCTTCCCCATCTGTCAAAAGCAAGACCTCGGCGTGCTAGCGCGCGTTCCCCTGGCCAGCGGATTTCTCAGCGGAAAATACAAACCCGGCAGTTCCTTCGGTGCGAACGATGTCCGCGCCGGACAGGACAAGGCCGTCATCGATCAGCGTCTGCGCGAGGTGGAAGAAATCCGCCGCCGGGAGGTTCCCGCCGATATCAACATGGCCGAATGGGCGCTGGCGTGGTGTTTACAGCACCCCGCGGTCACGGCGGTCATCCCGGGCTGCAAAGATGACCGGCAAGTTCGCACGAACGCCGCCGCGGCGGAATTGGCAATCGTCAGCGAGGATCATCCGCAGGCGTGGAAATCAGATGCCCACAACTGAAATGCGAAGAAATCTGGTTTGAATTGTCCGTGTGCATCTGATGGATATCTGTGGCTAAAAGTTTTGGTTAGAATCCGAGCCATGGCAAGCGAGAAATCCTGGCAGGGACGAATCAGCGAGGGAACCGACGCCCTGGCCCAGGCATTCGTCGAATCGATCAGCTACGACCGCCGGCTCTACAAGCACGACATTGCCGGCTCGATCGCGCACGCCACGATGCTTGCCAAGGTCGGGCTTATCGCCGATGCCGAACGGGACAAGGTCATCGACGGCCTGAAATCCATCGAACGCGACATTGAGGCCGAGAAATTCAAGTTCGATGAGAGCCTGGAAGATATTCACATGGTCATCGAGGCCGCGCTGATCGAGCGGATCGGCGAGCCGGGGAAGAAGCTGCACACGGGCCGAAGCCGCAACGACCAGGTGGCGACGGATTTGCTCATGTGGCTCGACGAAGCCAGCCGGGAAATCGACAAAAAGCTGGAGGCATTGTGCCGAGTGTTTGTCCGCGTGGCCGAGCGCAGCCGGGATATTGTCATGCCGTCCTACACACATTTGCAGCGAGCCCAGCCGATCCTGGCCGGAGCCGAAGCGCTGGCGTGGTGTTCAATGCTCTCGGAGAATTTCAATCGCATGTCGCGGTTTCGTCGCAAGGAGATGGAGAATCCAATGGGATCCGGCGCGATTGCGGGAACTTCCTTGCCGCTGGATCTGGAGGCGACGCGCTCGCTCCTTGGGTTCGCCAGCGTGTCGCCCAACAGCATCGAACAGACGGCCAAGCGTGATCTGGCCGTCGAATTTCTGTTTCATCTCGCGATGATTTCCATGCACCTTTCACGGTGGGCCGAGCAGTGGATCATTTACATGTCCACGGAGTTTTCGTTCATCAGGATCGCCGACAGATACACCACCAGTTCGTCGATGATGCCGCAGAAGCGGAACCCCGACATGCTGGAATTGATTCGCGGCCGATGCGGGAACGTCTATGGCGATTTGTTTGCCCTGATGACGATTCTGAAAGGTTTGCCGATTGGCTACAACCGCGATTTGCAGGAGGACAAGCGGATTGTTTTCCGGGCATACGATACCGTGAGCGGTTGCCTGGCCATGGCGGCCGCGATTGTGGAGTCTGCGAATTTTGTGAAAGAAAACATTGAGCCGACGCTTGATCGCGGGTTTCTGGATGCGACAAGCCTGGCGGAATATCTGGTCGTCAAGGGCATCCCATTTCGCACCGCTCATCACATTGTGGGCACATTGGTGGCCAAGTGCGAAAAAGCGGGAAAAACGGCATTATCGCAGCTTCGGTTAGAGGATTTCAATGAAGCCGTGAACGCCCACGGCGCTGCCGTGGGTCTGGACGCGGATCTATACCACGCGCTGGGCGCCCGAAACGTCGTGAAGCGATATCAAAGCGCCGGCGCCGCCGGCGGCAAGCCCTTCGACGACCAGTTGGCGGCGTGGAAAAAGCGGCTCGGAATTTGACAAAAACCCGGAGCGAGCCATGCGGCGCATCGTGGTGGTCGGCTCAAGCGGCTCAGGGAAATCGACGTTGGCTCACGAATTGTCGACCCGGCTCGCGGTTCCCCACGTCGACTTGGACGCTCTGCATTGGGGCCCGGACTGGACATCGACGCCGACGGAAATTCTCCGTCCGCGCGTCGAGGCCGCGATTTCCGGGGACGCATGGGTGGTCAGCGGCAATTATTCGGCGCTGCGCGATTCGATCTGGCCGCGTGCCGATACGTTGATCTGGCTGGATTATCCGATGCCCGTGGTGATGTTGCAGGTCGTGCGGCGAACCATTCGCCGCTGCATCACGAAGGAATTGCTCTGGTCGAACAACGTCGAAACCTGGCAGAAATCTTTTTTTTGCGGCGATTCGATTATCGTCTGGGCGTGGACAACCTGGCGAAAGCCACGCCGTGATTATCCGAAGCTCTTTCGGTCGCCGCTGTATCAGGGGATTCGCAAATATCGATTTGCATCGCCGAAGCAAACCCAGGCTTGGCTCCGCCGGGTGGAATGCGCAAGTACAAATGCCCTCCATCATTGATTACTCAATCGTCCTGAAGCAACTCGAGTCGGAGGGACTCCATTGCAATTATTACAACGGCGGCTCCTTCGGATTCCCCGCCACCGCCGGGGCCCAGACCAGAGGATGGCTCGGGCCGGCGGATGATACGATCAAGCCGGCAATGCGACCGAACGTCCGCGGCGTCAGTGAGCCGTTCGCAGCGAATCTGGCAAATTGGGCAGCGCAGGCTTGGCAGCGGCTCTTGCCCGGAAGCCTCTGGGTTCTGCCGGCCAGCCATTGGTCATTTGAATTGACCCACGGCAGCCAGCACGGGCTATCCGACTTGTTAGTGGCCGCGGGCATCGATTCCACCTTGTTAATTGGACGGACGAATGCCGCGGCGATCCAGTTTCTGCCTCCGGAAGACCGACGATTTCGCCAATTTATCGAGGGTTTGCTGCATGGTCTGGTCAGTAGCGATTTCACCCTGGTATTTCCCGGAAGAGCAACGATTTGTACGGTGCATCATCACAAGCAGTTGTGGTGGGTATCTATCGACCAACAAATTGTGAGTGGTTTAGACGCGATTCTGTAAAAATGGACCGCGCGTGGCTGCGCATGCCAGCCAACTTGCGCTGATCCTTGAAATGGTCGCTGGATTGCATAAAATATGAGCGATTCGTTTGGCTGGCATTGGAAATTAGCTTTCCCGTGCCCGCCACCGGCGACGCACTGTAGCGGATGATGCATCGCTCGGCAGAACCTTTTGATTCGACGTATCGACATGAACGCGGTCATTTTGGGAATACTTACGAAGACGGCTTTCCTTGCACTGGGAATGATCGGGCTGCGGCTCGCTCTGATCCGGTGTGCGCAAGTCCGCCGGCGGCATCAGTTCCTGCCTCTGGCGAGCTTTGCTCTTTGCGAGTTCTCATCGCCGTTGCGGGCTGAGGCCTGCCGGCTGATTCACTTGCCGTCACGAGCGCCTCCCGGAATGACAATCAGGCCTCCAGCGCTGGCAACGCCCGCCCGGTCCTGTTGACCCGGCATCGCGCCCGGCGCGCCCGTCGAATCAGGGGTTTCGCATTACATCCGCGGTTATGAATTCGTCCATGCTGAATGGATGAGTTCAGGCGGGATTCATGGAAACAGCATTGATTCTGGTCATTGGCCTGATCATCGGCGCCAGCGCCGCGGCCGCAGCCGTCAAGCTCATGGGAAGTGACGCCCTGAAAAAGGGCCGCGCCGAAGCCGAACAAATCAAAAGTAATGCCATCGCCGAGGCGCAGAACAAGGCCAAGGAGATCGAGCTCTCCGCGCGGCAGGAGCAGATCAAGCGCAAGGAACAATTCGAGCGCGACTACGAGCAAAAGCGAAGCGAATTAAAAGGCCTCGAAGGCCGCCTGGACAAACGCGAAGACACTTTGGACCGCAAGCTGGATACGCTTTCCGTCAAGGAAAAAAATCTCGACCAGGCCGAATCGCGTGTATTGCAGCGCGAGAAATCCATCTCCGGCAAGGAGGAGCAGCTCAACCAGGTTCTGCACGAGCAGCGCGACCGGCTTTTGCAACTCACCAATCTCTCGCCGGAGCAGGCCAAGGAAATGCTGCTGAAGCGCATCGAGGACGACTGCAAGCTGGAGGCCGGGGCTATTATCCTGCGAACCACTGAACAAGCCCAGGATGAGGCCAAGGAAAAGAGCCGGCAGATTATTCTTCAGGCGATCCAGCGATACGCCGCCGAGCAGACGTCCGACCACACGGTCAGCACCGTCACCATCCCCAGCGACGACATGAAAGGCCGCGTCATCGGCCGGGAGGGGCGCAACATCCGCAGCTTCGAGAAAGCCACCGGAGTGGATGTCATCATCGACGATACTCCCGGCGTGGTGGTCGTGAGCTGTTTCGATCCGGTCCGCCGCGAAGTGGCCCGGCTGTCGCTGGACCGCCTGGTTCAGGATGGTCGCATTCACCCCGCCCGCATCGAGGAAGTCGTCGCCATCACCACCAAGGAAATCGAAGAAGAATTGGTCCGCCTCGGCAAGGAAGCCGCGCAAGAGGCCAATCTGCAACTGGCCAAGCCGATCATCCCGATGCTCGGCCGCCTCGCGTTCCGCACCAGCTACGGCCAGAACGTCCTGAAACATTCCATGGAAGTGGCCTATCTATCACAGATCATGGCCGATGAGTTGGGCCTGGACGGCAACCTCGCCCGCCGCGCCGGCCTCCTGCACGACATCGGCAAAGCGATGGACCATGAGCAAGAAGGCGGACATCCCCAACTCGGCAAGGAATTCCTGCGCCGATTCGACGAGCCCGAGGCCGTTCTAAACGCCGCCGAAGCCCATCATGGCGACGTTCCCGCGACGACGCCATACACAGCTCTTGTCATGGCCGCCGATGCGATCAGCGCCAGCCGCCCCGGAGCGCGGCGCGAAAGTCTCGAACGCTACGTTAAGCGTCTGCAGGAACTGGAAGACCTGGCCATGACCTTCGAAGGCGTTCGCCAGGCCTACGCCATCCAGGCCGGCCGCGAGGTACGCGTGATCGTTGATGCAAAACTCATCGACGATCGCATCAGCGCCAAAATCGCCCGCGACATTGCGCAGAAAATTGAGCATGAACTGAATTACCCCGGGGAGATCAAGGTGACGCTGATCCGCGAAGTGCGGTCGGTGGAGTATGCGAGGTGACCGGACTCGAAGAGCGGAAGAACCCTTAATGTCTCCCATCACTCGATGCCCGTGGGCAGCAACTGAATCGATGATCGCCTATCACGACAGGGAATGGGGCGTG
>Ga0302325_10015986_pt1 | contig 15926 bp, 14 predicted proteins | sample Palsa_T0_2_FD_201948 | JGI IMG/M metagenome (GOLD analysis project Ga0302325, IMG submission 201948) | Peat permafrost microbial communities from Stordalen Mire near Abisko, Sweden - Palsa_T0_2 | ecosystem: Environmental > Terrestrial > Soil > Palsa > Peat permafrost | place: Sweden: Abisko... | reverse complement strand
GTGAAGCAGCGATCGGAAAAAATAGGGCGTATGTCCCGGTTGAATTCGATCTGCTGGGCCGTAACGGAAGCCATAGCCACCGCGGCCAGGAGTGAAATTCTGCGAAGCATTAGCTGCTCGCAGTATATAACCCAGCATGGTTGAAGCGCCGCAGTCGGTGGAGCGAGATGTCATGCGTGGTCTCGCCATTCTGAACCAAGTCTGCCAATATCTCTCCGATTACACTTGAGAACTTAAATCCGTGACCGGAGCACGGAGACCCCACGATCACGCGTCTGCTACCCCTCAGGAAATCCAAGATGAAATGCTCGTCCGGGGTATTCGTAAAAAGACACGTCTCCATTGCTAGAGTCGGTCCCGCCCCGGTTGGGAAGTAGCGTTCCGCGATGTTACGGAGCAGTCGTTCATCCGTGACGTTCGCATCGCGGTCCGTGGTGTCGGGGTCGACTGCCTCATGCCGGTGATGGTAGCGGCCCAACTTAAATCCACTCCCGCCGAACTCGGGAAAGCCATAGTAATGACCACCCTCCAGTCTCAGGTTGAAGACCGGAAAATTATTGAGGGTGAACAAGCCAGGTTCTAACGGTTGCAGCCACGCTACGACTTGCCTCTCGGGCACCGCAATCCTGGTCAACTCAGGCACTAACTTGGAAAGCCATGCGCCTGCGGTGACGACTAACTTTTTCGCCGTGTAAGTGGTCCGAGCCGTGTGGACCTCGACGCCATCGGCAACTTCGCACCAATCGAGCACCGTTTCTTCCTCATGGACTTCCGCTCCTCTCTGCTTCGCCAAGTCGACATAAGCGGAAATGCATGCCTCCGGCACAAGAAAGCCGCCGTCCGGTTGGAATAGAGCCATCGTCTCTGCTGGCAACTGGTAAGCGGGAAAGCGCGTGCACAACTCCGTGCTCGTGAGTACCTCGTAAGGCAAACCATGAAGCTGACAACTCTTCAGTGAACTCTTGAAGATCTGCCCTGCGTCGATCGATCCTGTGATGTGAAGAAGCCGCGCTCCCGCCTCTGCCTCCAGAACTCGCCAAAGTTCATAAGCGCGACTGAGGAGCGGGACGTACGACGGATGTTCGAAGTAGGCAAGGCGTATGATCCTCGTCTGGCCATGCGAAGATCCGCGCGAATGCGGGACTTTGAATTGATCAAGACCGAGAACTTTCAAACCGCGCGACGCGAGATGGTAAATCGTAGAGCCGCCCATGGCTCCGGCGCCAGTTACGATCGCGTCATACATTAGCGCGAAGGCGGTGGCAGCGCCAACTTCATCCGCCCAGCATCGCTCGAATAGTCGAGGGTGTAATTACCGTGCTCTTTCTTCTTCGGGGGAATGAAGTAGAGATATCCTGCCACCGGCCTTGTAACATTGGCCTCGGGCAGAGCCTTGACGCTCAACTCCGCTTCCATATCGTCGAACCTTGGGCCACGAGGTGGGTGCGGTTGGCTCGGCCTGCTTCCACCTGGCGCGTCGACGGCGCCGCTGGCCGCAATAATTCACCTCCGTCTCCTATTCTGACCATGAAGTCCTTTGGCGACAGACTTAGCCGTTCGTTGGGCTCGGGAAATACGGATACTTCGATCACGATGTATCCCTTATAAGTGTCGGACCCGAAGGCGGTGTTCACTTGGGCGGACGAGAGCGCCACTGCAGCGATCGTTGCGCCTGAAACACGGCCGTGAATCGGATAACTGTTGGCATCAGGTCGTGGCCGCATCCCCGGAGACTGCGCCCAAGCCATCGACAAGATCACAGTTAGTAGGGTGATGCTCTTCATGATTTATACCCTGACGATTCGCTCCTTTACGCCATCCCAGCCCAGGTACTTCCGCTCTCGGAACGATTTAACGCCCATTTCGCACGCAACCAATCCCTTGTATGCGAATTCCACATCGCACTTCAATGGTTCATTCGTGCGGATTGCCGCCATGAGATTCCGGTGGTGCAAATCCAGACTCTCGGACCCGGTCTTCTGGTAGGTGACTGGCTGCAGTTCTTTCTCGAACAGTCTCTGTGGAGTAATTGTGAAGCCGGTGGATGTGAACGTCAGCGTCGCTTTGTGGCCGCGCAGCACGTGATCGACCTTGGTATCGTTTGCCAGCGAAGAGATCAGCAGTACGGTCGGTCCGCCCTTATATTCCAGCATCACATTGAAGGTGTCGGGGATCTCGGCCTTGCTATCTGTGAACTCATAGGTTCCGCCAGTTCCAACAGCTCGCTCCGGGAAACCCAGATCGAGCGCGCGGATAATGCGGCTGACGCGGTGAATGAAGAGGTCGCTGGCGATTCCGCTCGAATAGTCCCAGTAACGGCGCCAACGGAAGAAGCGATCGGGATCCCACGGACGGTTCGGAGCCGGACCGAGCCATTCCTTCCAGTTCAGGTTCTCGCCGGGCTTCGCGTCCGAATCGATGTCATACGCCCAGAAGTCGCCAATCTGGTTGCGCGAGTAATCGATCTGGGCCACCACAACTTTTCCCAGCGTCCCATCCTTGACGTACTTGCCGGCCTCCGCATACGACTCATCCGACATGCCCTGCACGCCGACTTGCATCTTGATTTTCGACGCGGCAACCTTCGCTACTACCGCCTTTGCCTGGTCGACCCCGTGCGTCATCGGCTTCTCGCAATAGATGTGCTTGCCGGCCGCGATCGCATCGATCGTCATCTGATAGTGCCAGTGCTCTGGCGTCGCGATCAGTACGTAGTCGATGTCCTTATTGCTCAGGATGTCGTGATAGTGCTTGGCAACCTTGCCGCCGGTGAGATCAGCCGCGAGTTGCGCGCGCTTATCGAACACGTCGCAGACAGCGGTTACCTCTGCGTTGTCGCTCTCCTTCATCTTGACGAGCGTCTTCATGTGGGCGGTAGCTTGTCCGCCACAACCGATCACGCCGATTCGCAGACGGTCGTTCGCTCCAAGCACGCGAGACGCAGCGCTGGCGGCGGCCGCTCCTACAACAAAGGTTCTTCTCGTAATGTTCATAGTCCCCAGCCTGGCTCCTTAACGGATACTTCCTTCATCGTTGGCGCGTACTTCTTGACTACATCTCTGATCTTCGACGCATTTCCCAGGACCACGAACGTCAGGTTCTCCGGACGGAAATGCTTCTTCGCCGCCGCGTTGGCCTGAGCCAAGGTCACGGCATCGATCCGGGAGAACATGTCGTCCACCTCGCCCTTGTTCAAGCCGAAGAGCTCGATGTCCCCGAGTACACCCGCGAGTTGGTCAGCGGTTTCGAGCGCCTGGGTCGGATACGTTCCTTTCACATAGGCCTTGACCGAGGAAAGTTGTTCGGCGGTTATGCCGTTCGTGTTGATGCCCTTCAATACGTCGAGCGCCATGTCCATGGCCTTCTCCGTGGTCTCTGTTCGAGTATAGGTGCTGATGGTGAGCGCGCCCGGTTCGCGCTGTAGGTCCAGGATCGAATTCGCGCCGTAAGTTAGGCCGCTGTTGACACGCAGCGCGTCGTTCAGCATGGAGGTGAAGCGTCCTCCGAAGAGCGTGTTGAGTAATTGCAGCGTGGTGCGTTCGGGATCGGTGCGGCTGATACCTGGCTGCGCGATGCGAAAGTAGGTTTGGGTCGCATCCGGTTTATCGATCAGCAGAAGGCGATTCGCGGCGATCGGTTTTCTTACCGGAGCCCATTGATAGGCTGCGCCCGCGGGCATCTCTCCGAAGGTCTTCGTAACGGCCGCCTGCGCTGCTGTCATATCGAAACTACCGCCTAAGATCACGATCGTGTTCTTGCCGGTATAGATCCTCTTTGCGTACTCGACGATCTTGTACCTATCGATGCGATTCAGAGATGCTTCATCCGCGGGACGGCCGTAGGGATGAGCGGGACCGTAAAAGAAGGCCCGGAAGTATTGGGAGATGGCGGCTTGCGGATTATCCTTCTGAGAGCGCGATCCATCGATGCTTTGCGAGAGCGCTTTCTTCACTTCGGATTCGGGGAACACGGGATGCAAGATCACATCGGCCGTGAGGTTGAGGCCCTTATCGAAGTCTTTCGTGAGGAACTCGCCGTTTGCGATCACGGCTTGATCGTTAGCGCCTGCGCGAAACTCACCGCCGAGGCCATCGAGTTCGGCGGAGAACTGGTCGGCCGTTCGGTGAACTGTGCCTTTGCGGAGCAACGCTGCGGTGATGGATGAGATTCCGGCGAGTCCATCGGGTTCCGATTCGACGCCGCCGCGAATGATGACGTGCAAGTTCACCAGCGGCACGGCGGGCTTCTGCATGAAGTAGACGACCACGCCGTTCGGCAGTTCCGTCTTGGTGGATTTGGGCAGGCGCACATCGGCGCTCAGCGTGGTCGCGATTGCAAATATAAGTAACAGGCGCTTCACTTCTTCACCTCTGGGAGCAGTGTTGCCACGGTTCGGTTGGTAGCCACGAAGTACTTGCCTGCTACGCGCTGGATATCGTCAGCGGTCACTTTGTTGATGTCCTGTTCGCCCGTGTAGAGTTTGTTGTAATCGCCGTAGAAGACTTCGTAGTTGCCTAGTAGATTTGCCCGACCGGCGATCGTCTTCAATCTGCGGTACTGCACGGCGAGCAGCTGGTTCTTCGCCTTCGTCAGTTCTTCGTCGGTCACTTTTTCGGTGCGGAGTTTTTCGATTTCCTCGAACAGCACTGCCTCGGTCTTCGCGACGTCGACTCCGCTTCTTGGAGTCATGGAGAAGGTGAAGAGCCCGGGGTCGAGATTGTGCTGGCCGCCCGCGTTCACGTTGAGCACAATCTGATCCTTGTCCACCATTCGCTTATACAGGCGCGAACTTTGACCGGAGGAGAGGATCGCGTCGATCACATCGAGGACCGTAGTGTCGGGGTCCTTCGCCTCCGGTACGTGATAGGCCACCAACTGAATTGGCAACTGCGCTGCTTTGCGTATGGTGATGCGGCGCTCGCCGATTTGCACCGGTTCCTTGGTACGGACGGGCGGCGGAGGAGCTTGCGACGGGATGGGCTCGATGTACTTCTTCGCCAGCTTCATCACCTGGTCATCCGTCACGTCACCCACTACCACCATGACGCAGTTGTTCGGCGCATAACCCATCTTGAAATGTGCCTTCAAATCGTCCATTGTCCAGGCCTCGATGTCGGACGGCCATCCGACTACGGGCCAGTGATAAGGATGAGCGATGTAAGCAGCCGCGTCCATCTGTTCGCGCAAAAGTCCCTGATTACTGTTATCGACCGACGTTCGGCGCTCCGAATAAACGACGCCGCGCTCCGATTCGATGATCTTCGGATTGAAGGCCAATGCCCGCATCCGGTCCGATTCCATATCGAACATCAATTCGAGCGCGGAACCTGGAAACCAGTCGGTATAGACCGTCACATCTTGAGACGTATATGCGTTGTTGTTTCCGCCCGCCTTCTCCATTTCGTTGTCGAATTGTTTCGGACCATACTTTTCAGCCCCGTTGAACATCATGTGTTCGAAGAAATGCGAGATTCCCGTAATTCCCGGCCGTTCATTGCGCGAGCCGATCCGGTAAAAGAAGTACATCGCAACATTGGGAATATTGTGGTCTTCCTGTACCAGCACCTTCAAGCCATTGGAAAGCATGTGCGGCTTGACCTCACCCGGCTGACCCCGCATCGCGGCCGTGGCGAGCAGAAAAGCGAAAAGAACCTTCATGGAAACTTAGTGTGACACGCTTTAGACTGAGGAACACGTGATCATCGATCCCCAAAAAACCAGCCCTCGCGATGTTTACCAGCTGTTGATCGGAGCCATTGTGCCCCGGCCCATCGCCTTTGTCGCGACCATCAGCGCGGCCGGAATTCCCAACCTTGCGCCGTTCAGCTTTTTCACCGCGGCGAGCGCCGATCCACCGGTTATCTGCTTCTGTCCCATGATCCGCGCCAACGGCAGCACCAAGGATACGCTGAACAACATCCGCGAGACGAAAGAGTTTGTCGTGAATATCGTGCCGGAGGGAATTGCGGGTGAGATGAATCTCTGTTCGGGCGAGTATCCGCCCGATGTGGACGAATTCACCGTATCGGGTCTTACAGCGATTCCGAGTGAACTGGTGTGTCCGCCGCGTGTTGCCGAATCGCCTGTTCAGATGGAGTGCCGCCTTACGCAGATCGTCGAAATCAGCGCCAGGCCGTCTGGTGGAAGCATGGTGTTCGGCGAAATTGTCCGCTTTCATCTCAAAGATGGCGTTGCCGACGGGTTCAAAATCGATCCGAACAAACTAAACGCCATCGGCCGCATGGGCGGGCCCACTTTCGTCAGAACCCATGACCGCTTCGATCTGTCGCGGCCGGGTTAGTTCAATTTGCGACTAAGCGTTTCTCGATCGAGGTCGTCTGTCCAACGGGCGATCACGATCGAGGCGACGCCGTTGCCGACTATATTGGTCAGCGCGCGCGCCTCGCTCATGAAACGGTCGATGCCGAGGATCAGCGCCAGACCGCCTACTGGCACGTTACCCACGGCCGTAAGAGTGGCCGCGAGAACAATGAAGCCACTGCCCGTAACGCCGGCGGCTCCTTTCGACATGAGAAGCAGCACGGCAAGAAGGGTCAACTGGCCTCCCAGCGTCATCGGGGAGTTCGTCGCCTGAGCCACGAAGATGGCGGCCATTGTGAGGTAGATCGAAGTGCCGTCCAGGTTGAACGAATAGCCAGCGGGGATGACCAGACCGACCGTCGATCGTCCGGCTCCCAAAGCTTCCATCTTTGCCATCAGCGTCGGCAGCGCTGCCTCTGAAGACGACGTGCCTAAGACGATGAGTAACTCTTCACGAATGTATTTCAGGAACTTGACGATCCGGAATCCATGGAGGCGGGCGATGGTCCCCAGGACCAGGAACACGAACAGAAGGCACGTCAAGTAAAACGTCGCCATCAGCTTGGCCAGTGACAGTAGGGTGCCAAGGCCATACTTTCCGATCGTGAACGCCATCGCGCCAAACGCTCCGATCGGGGCAGCCCACATGATGATCCGCACTATCTCGAAGAGAATCTTGGAAAGCTTCTCAAGGAGGTTGAGGATTGCCTCGCCCGTGGTGCCGAGATGTTGCAGAGCAATGCCGAACAGTACAGCGAGCAGGAGAACCTGCAGGATCTCGCCTTTGGCGAAGGCGTCGACGAATGTGCTTGGAATGATGTTCAGCAGGATCTCCACGATTCCCTGCATTTTGCCCTGTCCTGCGTACGCTGAAACCGCGCCCGCGTCCAGCGTCCGGATATCGACATTCATCCCAGATCCGGGACGAATCACGTTTACGACGATCAGTCCGAGCACTAGCGCCATCGTGCTGACGACTTCAAAGTAGACCAGAGCCAGCCCGCCCGTTTTGCCTACCTTCTTCAAATCACCGGTACCCGCAATCCCTAGGGTCACCGTGCAAAAGATGATCGGAGTGATGATCATCTTGATGAGCTTGATAAAGCCGTCGCCAAAGGGTTTCATTGAAGCGCCGGTGGTGGGAGCCAGCACTCCAAGCGCTACACCAAGGGTGATGGCGAGGAGCACCCAAAAATAGAGCGAACGGCGTAAGGTTCGAAAGGTCAATGATCGATCTTAGAACATCGCCCGTCGGGTATGATCCCAATAGCTACTTTCAATCATGCTCCCTAAAGCGCTCCTACTCTTCGCGATGTGCCTGCTACTGGTTGCACAGGACCCCATTGAACATCCTCCTAAGCCCGACCGAATGGGCGTCACGAATACCGGCCGTTACGACTATGGCGTAATGGGTCCGCCCGCGACCCCTGCGATCGTTGACGCTGCCGTACGCGCCATTACCAAGCCATCATCGCCTGGTCCCTTTGAGCCCACCTGGGAATCGCTTGAAAAGAACTACCGTGCGCCTTCCTGGTTCGAAGACGCGAAGTTCGGCATCTTTATGCATTGGGGCGTATTCTCTGTCGCTGCTCATCACAACGAGTGGTACGAGAAACACATGTATGGCGCCGACGCCCAATGGCACGCGGAACATTTCGGCCCGCAGGAGAAAGTCGGATATAAAGACCTCATCCCGAAATTTACTGCGGCTCACTGGGATCCTGATGCTTGGGCGGCGCTGTTCAAGAAATCCGGCGCCCGGATGGTCATGGAAATGGGCGAGCATCACGATAACTTCGCTCTCTGGGATAGCGAAGTAACGCCCTTCAATGCTAAAAAAATGGGACCGCACCGCGATCTTGTGGGCGAACTCGCTGCCGCTGTTCGTAATCAAGGGATGCGCGTAGCCATTTCGAATCACGGCGTTGAGAACTTTACGTTTGTCGCGCCCACCCACGAACTTCGCATGAGGCTGGAAACTCAGCACGCAGACCTCTTCGATCCCGCCTGGGCCAACTTCTACAACGTGGCCGACCGGAGCGATGCGGCTCAAACCCGCTTCCTCACAGACTGGGTGAATCGTAATTTCGAGCTCATTGATAAGTACCAACCCGACATGCTCTGGTGGGATAACGGCGCCAACCTACGTGTGCTCGATCCACTGAAACTCCGTGTGGCGGCGTACTACTACAACCGCGCCCGGCAATGGGGCAGGGAAGTCTCGCTTGGTACCAAGTTCAACTGCATGGCGCCCAGCAACGACGACACGAAACAGATCGGTTCGATTATCGACTTCGAAAAGGTCGGCCCACGTTCACCCGTGGGAATTCGCCCCGGTCCGTGGATGGTGGACGATACCATCGGCAACAGCAGTTGGGGCTATGTGGAAGGCCTCAAGATTTCCTCCGCGGAATCGATCATCGCGAAGCTGATCGATACAGCGAGCAAGGGCGGCTTATACATGTTGAATATCTCGCCCATGGCGGATGGCACGATCCCGCAGAATCAGCAGGAAGTCTTACTGAAGATTGGCGCTTGGCTCGACATTAATGGCGAAGCGATCTACGGTACCCGCCCTTGGAAAACCTTCGAGGACGGCGCATGGCACTTCACGAGGAAGGGTGATGCGCTGTACGCCATCACTACCACTTGGCCAACCGGCGAAGCACTAATCCCGTCGCTGGCCGGAGCCAGAGTAACGAAAGTATTTCTTGTTGGCGATTCCACTCCTCTTGTTTTCACCCAAGACCCGCAGGGACTACACGTCGTGACGCCTGGCGAACATCTGCCCAGCGCAGCTTGGTCCCTACGGATCGAGGGCGTTCAGTGAGTCCTCGGAAAATCTGGATTGCCTCCTTCTGCCTGTTGAGCATCGTACTGATCTCGATCGCCGCCTGGGCCGGGCGTCTGATGATGTATCCCGACGGCATTTCGTACCTCGATATGGCGGACAAGTTGCGGAATGGCGACGCGAGTCCGCTTCTCAATGCTTATTGGAGCCCGCTTTATCCATGCCTGTTAGCGCTCATGTTCAAAGCTTTTCCCGATCCCGCCATACAGTTCCAGGCTGCCCATTTCGTGAACTGGCTGATCGGCATTGGCGCGCTTGCTTCATTTACATTTTTCCTCATCAGCTATCTGTACATGAAAGTTACCGTTGATTCGCTCTCCAGTTTTCGGTGCCGAACAGCTTTCGCGTACGCACTGTTTTTATGGGGCGCACTTGAGGCTATCGGCCTCGCCGGAGTGGGCGCCGATCTCTGTGTCATGGCATTGGTGTTCCTTGCGGCCGGTCTTTGCTGTCGGCTGCAATCTTCCTCCTCGCTCACGGCAGCTTTACTGCTGGCGGTGACCTTATCCTTGGCCTGCTTTTCCAAGGCGGCCCTAATTCCTCTGAGTATGGCGTTGTATGTCTTGCTCGCGCTCTCCCGTCGCATGCGAATGCCCTTGCTAGCCGCGAGTGGCGTGGCTTTTATTGTTTTGCTTGGCCCCTACGTCACCGCGCTCAGCTTGCAGGAACATCACTTCACGATCGGCGAATCCGGCAAACTCAACTATGCCTGGCAGGTGCTCAAAGAAGCTCCCCAATCCGCAGGCTGGCGAGACACCTCCACTGAGGCCGGAACGCCTCTGCATGCTCCCTTGCTACTCAACGTCGACCCGCCTGTGATCGCATTCGCCGGACCCATTTCCGACACAAACGCACTCTGGTACGACCCTGTGTATTTCTATGAAGGCCTAAGAGTACGATTCGATCTGCGTAAACAAATCGCGACCCTGATTCATTCCGCGTTGGCCATGCGTCCAGCGGCTGGCACCATCCTTTTCCCCCTGGTCGCCGGACTCTTCGTGCTGGGATGCCGGGTAACGTTCCGCCGTGTGATCGACGGTCTTTCGAAGTCGATATTTCTTTACTGGGCGATTGCCGCGTTCGGGCTGTACTCGCTCGTGGTCGTAGAGTCCCGGTACATAGCGGCGTTCCTGGTGCTTTTCTGGTTCGTTCTGTATGAGTCGCTTGCTTCATTGCCTCTGCGTTCCTGGTCTCGCGCTGCTATCGCCGCCACAGCGGTTTGTATCTTGCTGTTCCAGAACCAAGGCGTTCTCAAAGCCGCTGGAGATTCTGTTACTGGAGCGAAGGCAGCGGCGCACTTCACAGCCGCCAAAGAATTGATGCAACTTGGTCTGAAGCCGGGCGATTCCATTGCCACGGTAGGCAGCGGTTTCGATGCTTTCTACGCGAAACTGGCGCAGCTTCGCATCGTCGCAAATGTTGGCTATCTGAGTGGGCCGGACCCTATTGACAAGCAATTTCGCCCGCTTGACGACACCACGTTCGCCCCAATTGTGGACAAACTGCGTCCACTTCAAATCAAGGCGGTAGTAGGCCCCTGCGCCTATCTCACCACCGGCATGCGTTGGGCTCGCCTGGGCGATTCCGGATTTTGCGCCACCGTCTTCTGAAACGAATTGGGTGTGGCTACTAGAACGACGCCTGACTCAGTTGATGCTGTCGAGTTCGCTTTGGTTCAATCCTGGCTGGCCTCAGGCAGCGCCCTCGAACTCCCCCTCACCCGATAGAGCCTGACATCTATTTCCCTTGGGTCTGCATTGCCTGATACTGTCTTTCAGACGCGCTCTTGAGGCGCTCTTCGACGCTGGCGGCGATTGTTTTCGCGCCAAATGTTTCGAGAAACCAACCCCACCAGCCTGGTGGGAAGATGAAGTCTCAGCCATATGCGACGCGGCAGCTGGTCGCATCAACGGAGGCGCAGGCAATGTGGGGCTTCTCCTGCAGCCCCAATGGAAAAAAGGCATGCAGGTCAAGCTGGTGTTTTTCGGGATTGACCGCTTCGACCTTGAAGGTGAAACGCAAAGTGCGGCCAAGTACCTTGCCGCCGAAGGTGATGGTTTGGCCGGGGGTGGCTGGACCTTCTGGCTCAACACGTTCTGCCTGAACATCGGCCCAGTCGAAATAGCGTTCCCATTGCACGAGGTTCGCCCAGACCACTTCGACCGGCGCCGCGACGACTGCGATGGGACAGACTTTCAGGCCCATAGTATGTTCTTCCTCTCAATCCGGTATCACCTGGTCTCTTCTACGGCGCCTCGAGCGTCGTTCCAAAGTCGCCACACTCAAACTAATTAGTCTTTACAGCCGGCGCCGGTGCGTCCAGGTTCGGTGTCTTCAGGTGGAATCCGGAGGCGTCCTGATAGGCCTTGGCGAGCGCCAGAATCTCCGTCTCCATGAACGGCCGCCCATAGATTGTGAGCGCCGTCGGCGTGCCTTCTTCCGTGAAGCCGTTGGTCACGTTGATTGCTGGATAGCCCGCTGAGTTGGCCATTCCGAAATGGCGCTGTGTTGCGGATTGCGGGCGCCGCTGGAAGTCTGCCGGCGGCGCTCCGGCGCCCCGTCCTTCTCCGCCGCGGCCACGTCCGCCGCCGCCCCCACCGCCCGCATTAGCCGGAACCAGATAGACATCCACGTCCGCTGTTGCTTCAGCCAGCTTCATCATCATCATGGTCCGCGCGCGCTGGCCTTGCAGATACTCTACGGCAGGAATCAAACGGCTTGACCGGAATCCGTTGGCGCGAGTTGGGTTGGTCATCTTCTTGTCGCCGCCGCTTCGCACCAGTTCGTCGAAGTAAGCGCCCGACTCCACGTTGAATCCGCCGGCGTCGGCCGATCCCTCCGGCACCTTCACCTCAATGAGTTTGACGCCCAGCTTTTCCATCTGCGCCATCGCCTCATCATCGTGCTTCTTCAGCAACGGATCTCGCGTGTCCGCGAAGGCTTCTTTCAGATAGCCCACTCGCAACTTCTTGTAATCGAACCGGGCGTTCCAATTGAACGGGATGTCGGACACGCTCATGTCCTTGTTATCCGGCTTCGCGATCACGCTCATCACGATGGCGCAATCTTCGGAATAGCGGCACAGGGGTCCCATGCGATCTTGCGTCCAGGAGAGCGCCATGACGCCGTGGCGGCTGACGCGTCCGAAGGTTGGCCGCAGCCCCGTGATTCCGCAACGAGCCGACGGACTCAGAATGGAACCGCTGGTTTCGCTCCCGATTCCGAAAGCGACACAGCCTGCCGCGGTGGCCGACGCAGGTCCTGCCGATGAGCCACTGGAGCCTTGCGCCGTGTTCCAGGGATTCTTCGTTTGGCCGCCGAACCATTGGTCGCCGCTTGCTAGTTCCCCTGTAGTGAGCTTCGCGATTAATACCGCGCCCGCATCCCGAAGCATCTCGACGAGACTCGCCTCCTCCTCGATCATCTGGTCCTTATAAGCGCCCGATCCCCACGTGGTCTTATAGCCCTTGACCGCGATGATGTCTTTCGCGCCCCAAGGAATTCCATGCAATGGACCCTTGTGTTTGCCGGCGGCGATCTCGGCATCGGCCTGTTTCGCCTGAGCCATCGCTACGTCGTCAAGAAACGTTACGACGTTGTTGAGCCTGTCGTTATACCGGTGGAGGCGCCCCAAATACATCTCGGTCAACTCGACCGACTTCACCTGCTTAGTCCGGATCAGTTGCGAGAGTTGAGTAATGGGCCAGAACGCGACGTCTTCGAGATTGGCGGGCCGTTTCACTTTCGGCGCGCTGAATCGGTAAGGCAGCTTTGCGCGGCTTACTTTCATTCCCGGCGTGATGGGGCTGAAGTAGAAAGGTGGCGCAACGTCATTCGGGATGTGAATCTTGCGCGCATCTTCATAGCGATTCAGGTTCTGGTTCACGGCCTGCAGCATCGCCTTCTGGTCTTCGTCAGCGAATGTAAGGCCGGAGAGTGCGAGCGCGTCAGCCAGCATGGGCTGCGTGATTTTCTGCGCGCCATCCTGTTGCATTTGAGCCCAAAGGACGCCGGGGAGCAGAGTTCCGCCCAGTCCAACGCCAGAAAAGAATCCGAGAAAGTTGCGCCGTGTGTTGTCGTTCATGTCACTCTCCTTTTCGATTTGTCTTATCTGCGCCGCCGGCCTTGCTGTTGCGGAGCCTTCTCGCTGCCAGGCATGAAATGCAGGTCCTGGCCGTCATAGGGACAATGTTCCATTTCAAATGCGTAGTGCCGCTGGCAGACGTAGCAGTACTTCTCCAGCTTCGGCAAGGGATGCACTGCTTTCGAACTCAACCAGCTCTCGCGAAATGCGGTCATCTCAGGAGTTAGTGGCTTGAGCGCCTCTTCATAGGTCACCACTTCCATAGCGGGGGATTCCGCCGCCGTTAAATCCACTTCTTTGCGGCCCGCCCGCGTTTCCACGCGAAGCTTCACCGTGTCTCCGGGCTTCAAACCGTTCAACCATGAATTGAACTCGGGCTGCGCCTTGATGGCTTTGCCGCCGAAGGCCAGAACCACATCGCCTTTATCCAACCCGGCGGCATACAGCGGACTATCCCGTAACGTAGTGGCGGAAATTTCCGCACCCTTATCGGAAAACTCGAAGCTCGGCTGACCGATCCAGGCTTTGCCGGCACTCGCTTTGCGCAGCAGCATTCCGGCGTGGCTCAGCAACTCTTCATACGGCATCGGCTCCTTGCCGTAAATATGATGCTCAAAGATTTGCGCGGCAAAGTCCTTGCTGCCGGTTGCTGTTGCGAGCGCGGCTTGTAGATCCTCCAGGGTGTAAGGCTTCTGTATATCCGGATGCTGTTTCCACATCGCGCGCATCCAATCGTCAAGTGACTTCTCAGGAAAGTGCGTGCGGATCATCAGGTCCACACCTAGAGCGATCGCATCGCCGTACGTGTAATACGAAATGAAATTGTTCGAGCGGTTCGTCGCGTCGATCGCCACAGCTGCGTCCACAAAAGGCGCTTGCCGGCTCATATCGATCACATTGAAAACTTTCCGGCCCGGAGCAGTGAGAACCTGATTGACCGCTCCGCTGACCGTGCGCGTAAAGCGGTCCAGACTATTCATCCCGGCGCGCTTCAACGCCAGAGGACCGTAGTACTGCGTAAAGCCTTCCGCGAACCAAAGCTCGCCGGAGATATTGGCCTTTTCGTAATCGAACGGCTGCAAGCTTGCCGGCCTGATCCGCTTCACGTTCCACGAATGAAAGAACTCATGGGCGATGGTGCCGATCAGTTGGGTCGCGCCCTCTTTCAAATTTCCCGTGCCGCTCACAACTGTAGAATCGCGATGTTCCATGCCATCCCCGAACGCATAGGGCAGGTAGTCCACCAGGAATGTGTACGACCCGTTGTCATACTTCGGGAATGCCCCGAACACGCCCTCTTCTTCCGTGACTACGGCTTGGGCCATCTTCGCGTAAGCGGCCGCTTCGGCATCTGTTCCGGTGTGGTGCAGCGCAAGGCGGAAGTGAGAATCGCCCACGGTCCATTCCGGCATGGCGTGCGCGCTGATCTCGATTGGGCTGTCGAACAGAAAGTCCATATTCGGCGCGCTCCAGGTTCCGTCGGGTTCCGGTTTCAATTGCGTGGCGACAGTCCAGTTCGACCCTTCCGGAACTACGATCTTGACCGTTGCGGGCATCTTCTCGTAGCCATGCGCCCAAGCCAAACTCGCCGGCGTGTTGAGGTGCGCATGCGTTGGATCGATTCCAGCGTAAGTCCCATCCGCATGGTCACCGAAGAGTGTGTACTCAACCACTACGGCGCCCTTCGCTCCCTGGATATTCCATTGATACGGCGTAGGCCGCGTGAACTTCAACGCATTCCCCTCCGCATCCGTTGCTTTGAAGTGGTATACGTTTTTCGCAAACTCATGCAACGCATAGCGGCCAGTGGAGGAGCGGCTCATCACCACCTCCAGCACGCCCGGCTTTACTCCTGGATTCACCCCCGCGAATGTGGCGCGTATTTCCGCCTCATGATGCGCGGCATTCGGGAATCGCAGCTCATAGCGCACCGGCTCTTGCGCCAACAAACAAGCCGTCAAGGAAAGAAAGAGAATCGCGACTTTCAAGATCCTCGCAGTATAGCAACGAAGCGGGCTCTCTCAACCCAGCCAGGTTGCCAGATACCATTGATTCCCGAACGGGTCCTTCACACCCGCTCCTCTTTCGCCGTAGGGCTGATCTGCGGGAACTGTGATTGAAGTGGCGCCTGCTTCAAGAGTCTTGGCATAGACCGCATCCACATCCGCGACGTAATAATGCAATACCGCTTGCGTCGCCGGGTATTCGGGCCTGGCATCTGACAACTCTAGAATCGAATCGCCGACCCGGATCTCGGCATGCGCCACCCGCCCATCGGCTTCGTAGCACGATACTTCTTCCGCACCGAACGCGTGCTTCGCAAATTCGATCAGTTTGCGCGCCCCATCGACAATCAGGTACGGCGTGACGCTATGAAGACCGGGCCGGACGCCATTTGTGCTCATTTAGGGATGATACTCCCGCTCCATGTGAGCGCGAACGTCCGCCTTATAAAAGTAAACGTCTCGAAGGTTGCCTGTTGCATACCGCTCCGCCTCGTCATTGAAGTGCTTCGACCCCGGCGACCCGCTCTCACCACCGGCCGTCACCGCGCGCGCCCGTACTTTATCGCCGAACTCCACCACAGCCACGAAGCTATTCCCGCTCGTCCCGTACCATTTCTTAGTGCCTGGATACGCCCGCGCGCCGAACGATGCCAGAGATCCCCAC
>Ga0302325_10015985_pt1 | contig 15926 bp, 21 predicted proteins | sample Palsa_T0_2_FD_201948 | JGI IMG/M metagenome (GOLD analysis project Ga0302325, IMG submission 201948) | Peat permafrost microbial communities from Stordalen Mire near Abisko, Sweden - Palsa_T0_2 | ecosystem: Environmental > Terrestrial > Soil > Palsa > Peat permafrost | place: Sweden: Abisko... | reverse complement strand
TCTTGTCAGAACACGGTGACGAATTGTCCAGCTAGAATTGGCTCCTTAGCGACTGATGAAATATCATTGTATACTACAATCCGTCCAGTTACTCCATCTTCGGTTTCTGCTTCAACTACGAAGTCTCTTTCAATTATAGAGTCGCCTTCACCGCTTCTTAAGAGCACGTCGACGATCTACACAACAATGACATACACCATCACTTCATGTCACCCGAACATCACGAACTGCCCTGTGAGCCATGTCACGACAGATACGATCTCCGTCTATACCACAAACTGTCCAGTTGGACCTACTGCAAAACCCACCGAGCCTGCATATGTCATTGGAATCTTGATCACAATTATTATCGATATCACCGTTGAGATCATCATTAACCCACTGAACAATGGGGTCGAAGGTATGCTCTTCCCCGCTATGTTCTGCGCTATAACTAACTCTCACCTCAGAAACTATTTTGATTACAGAAACAGTCCTAACCCAGACTGCTGATCTATATAATACAGCAACACAAGACCAACGTTTGTCCTCGAACTCCAACTTTTGTACACCGCTAATTTTACTTTAGCTTGCTATACCTGCGCTCTCACGTCCCAAGGCTTCTCGTGCCCGAGATCAGACGTCACCATCTCCCGAGTAAGGAATCATTGCCCCTCGAATATCCGAGCTCATTTCCTAACTTATTATAGACACTCTGCCGCAGCATTCCCTCCAACGCACCACCACCCTACACTCCACTCGTCATCCAAACTTGCCCAACCTGTTCCCCGCTAACACTCAGCTTCAACTTACCGGCATCGCCATCCTTGGCCACAGATCCCCTCTATAATTCTGCGCCGAATATTGCCCCGCCACCACAAACTACAGTGTCACTCAATTTTTCTTCGCTTCCACTTTCCCGACAGGAATCTTTTCAAGTACCTCCATCACTGATCAATCACAACGAGATACTATCGTTCAGTTCAGGTACGTGGACGTCAAAAAATAACAGACTTTCGGCAGCGAAGAACGGATCTGGATATATCTCCACTCCTGCTTCTGCACCTAGCACTAGCGAGGCAGGACCCAGTGCAAACGGACAAATATCGCCTCCGATACATAAGGGCGGTGTAGGTGATGTTAGATGTAGTGTTGGGCTTGTGCTGACAGCTGTGCTTGGTGCGTTGTTGGTAATTTGAGGGGTGTGTGGATTAGGAGATGAATATGATGGAGGGCCTTTGAGAATATATAACGATGTTTGCGTTATGATTAGTAGCTGGGTTCTGATGTGTTGTTAGTACAAAAGAATGGAATTGAGAGCTTGACACCTCTTCCAAACGCTGATTATTGATGTTCCTTGAAATGTTCCTTGTTTACTTGGTTGATTGACAAGAAAAATATTGCTGAGGAAGTTCACTCAAGGCATCCACGATAAAAGCCGAATTCTGGTTGTTATATAGAGAGATAATCCGCTCTGTGAGTGAGGTAAAAAAAAAATTTATATTTGCTACAGCTTTCCTCTAAATGTCAACATCCATCAATTTAGACACATATATAGCAAAATAACCCATATATAGTAGAAATTACATCTATTCTAGCGCTTTTTGGATTAATTAAGTAGACTGACATAATTAAAAGTCAATACGAAAAGGGTTGTCATGCTTGACAGTAATATGTCTTCCGCGGCTGAGTTACTGACATGTTGGTTCTCGGATTCCTCTTCCTGGAGAATATACCCGCAACCCATGGAGTCGGGACGGAAGATCACTGCCTAGGTCTCTTTTATTAGCAACGAAGCGAAGACGAGAGACGAATGGCGTGCGAAGGGGTGCCGGATACTGAACGGAGTCAGGCTAAAATCTCGGAGAAAATATATTACTTACAAGGGGGCGAACCCTACAAGGCTACAGTACAACACCTGCACCGAGGACCGAGGTTCTTTCGGGAATGATTGAATAACACCACTTTTGTGTGGCTCTGAAAGATTCCATCTGCCGGCGATTGAATTTACCAGGATCGGGCACTTTGTGGCCTGCGAAACTGCGCTACATTTAAACATCGAGCAGGCCGCTAAGACAATATTCAATCAAAGGGGACGGTTGGCTAGTCAAACTCCTCCAAGGACGTTTGATTGGTCCAAATGTAGTCTGGTGTCTCTTTATAACCGGGTAAAGTTATCCTAAAGTCTTTGCATTGTAGCATCCATTTAACGGAAACAACCTACCGATAGCCAACTTCTTTCCAACAACTTTTCGGGGGCTTCAGAAAGACCTCTATTGTCTGGTAGGTGTTGGGGATGTGGTCTTATATGTATCTCTCGTGTTGAGAGAATTGAAATTTGAATGTAACGTTTAGCTTCTATAAACGAGATGTTATCAGCTATGTTTTGATAGGAGAATCTTGAAAGGCTATGGAAATGTATTTAATTCTGTTAATCTTAGAGGGAATCTTTTGTATGTCAAGATTAATATGTTTATAATCTTATGGAGTAGACCTCAGAGATTTAATGCGATGATCTCGTCGAGATCGAAGAGTTATGCAGAATACAAGTAATCTTACCAAAGTGGTGAGGATTTGTGGGCAACTGAAGGATAGCGCCGTTTAGTATAAGGTGTTCAGCGTCTGCCAATGAAAAGTTGATGGTACTGCCCGTTACCCTCGAAATCTTGTGAATTATTCTAAATGTAGGGGCTCTAAGTTATTTCTATTAAGAATAGCGAATTAATTCGCCTGGCTACGATATTTTGCAAAACGCTTGCTACGGAAATGGGTATCCTTCTAAATCTCAAGTTAAAGAACTTTCCCCGTTCCTCTGAAATTTCTGAAAAGACTTAGAAAGCAGCTTAAGGCTCTCAATTCGTGGCGAGAATGACCACTTGAAGGAATTGAAGTTGGTGGTTCGTTCCTTGGTGGTCTTGCCTTTGTATGTTCTTGTTTCTAACTCAGAAGTTGTTTCATCGAAGATTCTGGACCGACTCGACCTTGAAACATGTGCCCATTGTGTCGAAATCCTTCTTATTCGAAAACTTGTGCATGATGAAAGCATCAGAAATCTTGAATCTAAGCCGGCGATAATATAGACACCAACCCGGAGCATGACTATTACCAAATTCTGGGCATCACCCAACAGAACAGCCTACACGAAATCAAAGTTGCATACCGACGATGCGCATTAATTCAACATCCAGATAAGAATCTCGGAGATCCTAAAGCTACTGCTGCTTTTCAGCTGGTATGTTATCCTCTGGATTGTTTTCTTCGGGGAGAGTAATTTTTGCTGAATACATGCAGGTCGCGGAAGCGTATGTCATGCTTAGTGACAAGAATTCACGAATGGTCTATGATATCAGATACCCAGGAATCAAGAGAAAACGGGAGGCTTATGAATTGAAACGTGCAGAACAAGACCGCAAGGAAAGAGAAAAAGCAAAAGCAAGGGAAAGGGAACAAGCAAGGGAGGAACAACGAGCAAGAGAAGAATTGCGGGCACGTGCAAAGGCAAGGGAAAGGGAACAATCAAGGGAGGAACAACGAGCAAGAGAAGAATTGCGGGCACGTGCAAAATCAAGAAAAGATCGGGAGGAAGCAAACGAAAGGGCAAATGTAGAGAGACAACAGAGAGAGAGGGAGGCCGGAGAATTTCTCGCCAGATGGAACGCCAACGAAAGGATCATAGAGGATCGAATCTTCAAGGATAAAAGCCGGATCCAAAGACTCGTTGATGAGATAAAGGCGATCGATAAGATGGAATCACTCGCAGAAGAGGATGAAATTGCACAAATATACGCGTCTTGCAGTGTGAATATTTCCAGCGAACCTACCGAAATTCCAAGTATCAAATCAGAGCATTCAGCGCATGAGCGCAGAAAAATAAGATCGAGTAGAAAGTCCGCGGTAAGGAAACTGTCTCGGCTGTGGGATTGCGCGGAGATCTTGGGAAATCTGCTGGATAAGCATTGGGAGGAGCTTTGGCTCCCAGTTCGATATCACGACTGCTTGAACAACGAGCAGCTCCTCCAGTGGCGCCGTCAGAGTAACATGCAAAGGGATCGGTATGGACAGTTCGTCAAATTCGTGGAAGAAAACGTGGCAAGGTGGACCCAGAAATGGAAAGTAGACCCCGATCTCCAATTGAGACGGGAAGCAGTGGTCCAATACAAGCAGAAATTTGACGCCTATGAAAGGACGAGACTGGAGGTTTTGAAGAAGTCTGAGGAGGCCGTCAGGATGGAAAAAGAAAAGGCTGATAGGATTAGAACTGGAGTTCGAGGAATTGTTCTGGGTGTTGGGGTCACCTGCTTATATGTATTATTTCAGTTGTACCGTGATAAGATATGAAATTTCTCGACGTTAAGCTACACTTATTGTTCCGTTTAAGTGTCCAACTTGGAGTGAGACAATTAAAATTCAGGAACCCTCATAATACCCATCCGTTTCGCCATTGTTTATCCCTCGTCTCCGCCCCTGAACCCCTTTTTGGCTAGAATCCGACTCGCTTGACATGTGCAGCTTATTCCTTGCCGAGTTCTTAAACCCAACACTCTCTTGCGGGGTCCCCAGTCTCCACATCATCAAATCTCAAGCGCATCTCCTCGAATTTCTTTCTTTCTAATTCCTCTCTGGTCATGACAGGAAGTATAAAAGAACTTGCGCTAGCGCTCGGAAAAAGGCTCGATACGAGGCTTCGACGTTCACACCCAGACACAGTGGAGGAAGACGGCGACAGCAGGTGTTGCAAGGTTGGGATTTCCGCTTTTTGATCACCATTATGAGTAGGTTATCCCAATGAGATGAGATGCTTTAGGTAATTGGGCTGACATGGTAGTGCTATCGTTGTTGGAACTGTGGGTGCTGGTTGAGAGCTGCTGTTGGGTTGGCGGAGTCTGGGCTTGAGACAGCGTATATCAGCAAGCTGGTATATGCTTTTGAATCTCAATTTTATACCATGTCCAAGCTGTATCGTCTGGATCTCCTTTGGATTCTTCAGCTCCAAACAGAAAGCAAATCCAAGTTTATCACGTTACTGACCTACATTCAGTTCCCCACCCATGGCCGCTCAAGGTGGCATCAATGCGGCATTGGGGAATATAAAAGGAGGTCGAAACTTGCGTTGTCCATCTTGAAAGCCTCAGCTGACGACTGCAGATGACTAGAGATGGCACATGTATGACACCGTCAAAGGGAGCGACTGGCTAGGCGACTAAGACGCAATCCACTATATGACCTGAGAAGCATTCAAAGCTGCCTACGAGCTCGAAAACTACGGCATGGCCTTCTCACGAACAGAAGATGGACGCATCTACCAACGAGCACTAGGCGGGCAGTCACTGAAATACAGAACTGGTGGCCAAGCCTACCGAACAGTTTGTGGGGAAGACACAACTAGCCATGCTATGCTGCATACCTTGTATGGCCCGAGCTTGAAGCATAACACTAATTTCTTCGTAGAGTTTTTTGCATTAGATTTATTGATGTTAGATGGGGTTTGCGCTGGAGTACTTTGCTTGAGCATGGAAGATGGGACACTTCATAGAATGTTTGCCAAGAATACGGTATTGGTGATGGGAGGGTATGGAAGAGCTTGCTTCTCGTGCACTTCGGCCTATACATCTACTGGAGATGGGAATGCGATGGAGGCTAGAGCGGGATTCTGAATTAAGATATGGAGTTTGTGCAATTTCATCCTTCGGGCATTTATGGGGCAGGAGTTCTTATCACAGAGGGAGCTCGTGGGGAGGGAGGGTATTTGTTGAATGGGAATTGAGAGCGATTCATGGAACGATACGCAACGACGGCCAAGGACCTTCTGTCGAGGGATGTGGTGTCGCGATTGACGAACATGGAGATCAAAGGGCGAAGCTGTGAGCCAGAGAAGGATCATATCTACCTGCAGTCATCCCACTTGCCTGCAGAGGTGATTCATGAGAGGCTACCTGGAATTGCAGAAACAGCGAACATCTTCTCGGGCATTGACATAACGAGAGAGCCAATCCCAGTACTACCGACAGTGCACTACTGTATGAGAGGCATACCCACAAACTACAAAGCCAAGTATTGTCTGTAGCTGAGGACGGAACAGGGGAGATAGTCGAGGGACTATAAGAAGCAGGAGAATCAGCCTGTGTCTCTGTACACCCGCCCTGCACATTGCCGAAAACAACGAGAAAGAGCTTCTCACCCAAAAGCGCACGATAACATTGGCAAAGGATCTTTGACTGACCTGGAACAAATAAGAACTTCTTCAGGGGATATGCCAAGTGCGCGGCTGGATATCAGAAAGCAATGCAGACAGATGTTGCGGTCTTCCGAGCAGAGGAGTCACTAGCAGCAGGGAACTCAGCGGTCCAGCAAGCAGAGAAGGATTTTGCAGCACGGCCGAGTGTGACTAATCGCAGTTTGGTCTGGGATGGCGACTTGATTGAAACGTTGGAAATGAGGAATCTCTTGACGTGTGCCAGTCAAGCGGCCAAAAGTGCGCGGGCTCGGAAGGAGAGCAGAGGAAATGATGCACGAGAGGATTTCCTCCAAAGGGATGATGGGATGTGGATGAAGCATACATTAAGTTGGCAGGAGGAAGGCGAGGATTTAAGGATTGGGTACAGGGATGTGGTGATGACCACGTTAGACGAGACGGAATGTGCAAGTGTACCTCCTAAGAAGAGAGATCATATTGAGAAATGAATTCAATGACAGATGAGACGAGACCTGTGGCCACCCACAACTGTGAATGGGTTTCTCTAATCAAGTTTGCTCATATTTTGTTGAGGATGTTTAGTGGTTGGATTATCGGAAACATAATATTCCACTGGTTTCAGGAAGGTCCCTGCGTGTTCTATTGGAACTTGGTTCAACTGAACTCATTCGTACACTTTTATCTGCCACCGCATCAACAATATGTGGTATGAACGGATCTCACTCTCTGACTCGTCAAGTCCAACACAGTGATCCTGATCAATTCCGCATCTGCCCCTCGGCTCAACCCTACCCCGTTCCTCGAAATAGGGGCTCAGCCACAGCTGTTACACAACAAAAGCAAACAACCCAAAATGCCAGAAACACCATGGTCTAATAATGCCCATTCCTCTAATCGCTTTCCGGAAAACTCACCCATTGGTCCTATGCCGGGTTCTAATCACTTTCCACACCCCAACGCACACAATCCAAACACCGTTTCCTGTCACCTCAAAAAAGCCGCACCACAATGAGTCAATGACCTACCCCAATCCCTTCCGCACCCAATGCTCAACCGCATCATCCATCTAACGATCCGCACAAGCTGAGCTCTAACCAATAAATACTCTCAGTAGCTATTTGAACTTGTGGTGGCTAAAAGCTACCCCACAAATCCGCACCCCTGACTTTCGCTTCCCCTATTGCTTTTTTCTCGCCTTGTGTCACGTCATATCTCGCCACCGCCTCAGCTGGGCTGAACCCTTGAACCAGCAACCCCCAGCAACAAAGCAAGCAGGCAGGCAGGCAGGGAGGCAGGCAGAGAAAGAGCTAGGGTAGCTACAATGCAACTATGACCACCAGTTCAATTGAATCGCCTCCACCTCCACTTCACGTAATTAATTGCGTCTTTCTTTCCTCATAGGTGGGGAATTTACGCGAGGACTCGAGTATGTACGGTGCAAGGAGTGCATCGCAGGAGGGCTGAAAAGAAGCTTCTGACGAGCACGGACACGGATACGAAAAAAAGAGCGTTTTGGGAAGTTAAGTTGGAAATTGTGAGGGGCAGCTGATGGTTTCATTGATTGATAATCGTGATTGGGGCGTTACTGTGCTGTTCAGCTAGCTTGAGAGCTCGGGTGAGCCACAGCGAGGCTGAAGTGGGGTTTGGGGCTGTGCGGCTGAAGGCGGTGGGATGAGTGTCCCCCCCCAATTGCGGTTTTTCATCTCGTTACTTTTTGTGATGTGATGCTTTTCGGGGGAATATGCATGCGTGATTGGAGTGGTGGGGTTTATTGGTTGTTTTGTGCTGAGTGTTGGAGGGAATATACTTGCGGATCGTTCGTCCTGGGGAGCAAATGGGAAAATTCGAGGACGTTGGCGCCGTTTTCGGCCGTTTCGATTGTGGCGAGCGGAGTTTCAAGGAAATTTCTGGCGAGAATTTGATATTGGGCTGGCGATTGGAAAGCTGTGATAATTGTCGTCGGGATAGATGGGCAAATGGTTTGTTGAGAAAGAGGGTTTCGAGGAAGTAACGGTCTCTTTGGATCATAGACGCAGACCGATTCGCGCTGATGCCACGAGGCCGGCACGGGACGGTAGGTTCGACGTTAGTTTGATCATTAAATGGTTGTAAGTGGTTCCTCGGAAGTCTACTCTCGATGTATATTGAATAAAAAAGTAGGCTTGGTGAATTGATTGGGTTTTGCTGCTGGATGGATGCTCTCGAGACATTTCAAATCATTTTCCATTCAAAAAAAATCAGCTGTTCATCCTGTAGGATAACTGGGTAACATGCATACAATTGCGAACTTCGATCCCCAGTGCTATGTAACCAATAAAGTATATATCCTGAGATCGAAGAATTTTTGTACATCAGTCAAAATTTTGCTTAAAGTAGGAAAGAGCCGCTGCTGTGTATCGTAACATCGAGCCCCGCTGGATATATGCATTTCAAATGGATTACTGGTCTTGTTGTGACAATTACCATCACCCGCCTTATGCGAAAAAAATGGTTAAGTGAAGTGTGGGGGACTTTGAATCACCTTCGATGTAAAACCCGTGCCGCCATGACTGGGAATCGTGAGGCATCTACATCATATACCATTATTAGCACCCTGAGAGTACGACATACGCCCGGCAAATAAGCATAATAGCTTATTTGTGCCACTTCCGCTCAGCGCCTTCTTGTCATACTGACGGCGATCTTGGGCTTTCTGAGCTATGCGATGTTACACCAAACAGTTCCGCGGCTGGGAGACAATCAGAATGATATACAACAGAAGAATTCCAAATAAATGGCTACCGGATCTCCAGCTAGACTTTGTGATCGGCGATCCGGTGCACCGTCACGCTTCCCTGTGATGAAAAAAATTATATGGAGAAAGGCGAGGGCGAATGAATGCCTGTGAAAGAGACATTTTGAGATGAATCGCAAGAAAGTACTTTTTTTCGGACGCCAATAGAGTCTGTGCCTTCCAAGGAACTGCGAAGAACCTTCGATAGATCGACTATGTATACGTAGTATATGTAAAAAGCCTTTTTTTGACCGAGTTTTTTTTTGAGCTCATTGGATCCTCCCGTTGCCGATCGGCGGAGGCCGAAAAGCCCACACCTTTCGTGGAGTCTAGACTGCAGATTCTTCACAGATGGTGAGATAAGATGCATCAATTTTCAATCATCACAACGATGACAAAAACCCTGGAAAGATGATTCGCCGAATAAAAAATGACAAGTCGGAGACTACGACTTTTAAGGCGGCTCCAAGATGGGGGGTTCCTTGATGGAAAGTTTCGACGTTGTACAGACCTCAGACTAAAAGATGTTCCGACAGGCCCAGCAGTCAGCCACGAAGCCTCAACAGTGTGCAAATTCAGCTGGCGAGGGGTCGTTTCCAACGCACAGATCCCAACCTCGAAATCAAACAGTAACTCTAATCGGCTTGTTAGAACCAAAGTCAGACATGCACGACATATTGACGGTTCCGGACGTAAGGAACTGGTGCTGCAACTGTACAGTCCCACCAAAGGACCGGGACATTGCGCAACACCTTGCTTTTGCAGCCTCGTCCAATGTTTCTCTCAATCTCTCACAAGGCGGGCGGAAGCAAACAGGATCCGGGAATCGTCTCCATGTCAGTGGGCCGATGAGTACATATTGTGACGAGGTGGAGATCTTGGGACACGGGAGTTCGCAGAAATGAGGCGTGATAGTAGTCTCCGAGTTGCAAACAATATGCAGGGTGTCCCAGATACTTGGGATGGGGAACGGGATGCAGACTATCACATACTTGGGTCAGGTCCGAGTCCTGCACGCTCTTCCGTTGCAGATCGGAAGTAGCACTAAATGGGGAAGTTAAACCGGTGAAGTTGGTGAACGGAAGGGGAAGCATCAGAAGATGGAGTACAGTATCTGCACCAACAGTGACATATGAGGGATCACCCAGGATCTAATATGTGAATGATCCGAAAGGGGTTGAATTTTGCCACGAGCTGACAGCCTCCTCCTATCATATAGAGGGAACAACGAGACACGAGGAGAAGAGAGCGTATGGGGTCGTCACCAGCATCCAGGGGATAGGCCAGATGAAAATTGCAGCACAGTGCGCGCAGTTCTGAAGAATAACCATTTCAGCTGCACCTTGTTCGCAGACAGTAGTAGACGGAGACAAAACTAGCCCAAGACACCGCAAGTGCAGAAGGCCGCGGAAGAAAGCAGTGAGTGGTCAATTTGGGGCCAGGTGCTGGCCTGGCGTTGGACCAGCTGTGGGCATCCAGTGGCAGCCACTCGGCGCCCTCGCCCTGTCGGCAGCGAACCCCTCCACCAGAATGCAGGCGAGAACGTCCCGGCCAGCCCAACAGGGGTCCAGGGCCGCCCCAAGCCTGAATTGGCGAATATTTTTTGGAATAATTTTTCAGGGTCAGGAACTGGGCGCTCTCCCTTTTGATCTGCTTGCTGCTGCTTGCTCTTGTCCATTCCTGAATCCTGACGTCCCCTCCCTCCTGGCCCAACCTATCAGCCCTGTCCTGCTGTCCAACTAGCCATAGCGGCTCCTGCCCGGCCAGTCCTAGCTGGCCTGTTGCCCTCTACCCAGTGGGGAGCTCCAGCCCCCGAGTGTCCCAGATGCTACCATGCAGGGCAGGGCAAGTACACTCACATCCAGGATATTCCAGTTCGACTCAACCACGGCCCACTCTGCATCCACCTCCACCTCCGCTTCCACCTCCACCCCTTCTGCCACTACCCTCCTCATGCCAGATCTCTAGACTCGAGACAATTATAAAGAGGGGGGCTTGCCACGCGCATAGCCTTGGGTGAGATGACTCGATCTCCTAAACCCCAATCCCGGAGGTGCTGCATCAACCGTGTCACCCTTCTTACTTTACACACTTGCTATATAACAGGAATAGTCCAAGCGCGGGACTCCACTAACTTTATCTTCAACCGCATTTCTCTTATCGAAGACATTGCCTTGAGGTCAATGTCCCTAAGGGCCCTGCACATTGCACACTGTCTATCCTTGGTAGGTATCCGGTTGCACCTTGCTCTACCCAGCACGCGACTAACACGGTTATCAACGCAGAATCATGGCTTTTAATACCCAGTCTGGGACCTCCCATTCCTTCAACACCCCACCTTCGGGACACTACAGCTCCAGAACAGCTCCTCAACAACAAGAAACTCCCCAATTCGACATCGTCGACTGGTATCCAAAGTTTCAAAGCTGCCATCGATACTTCCTCGACTACGCGCAACATAGCGGACCAGTTCAAGCTCTCTCGGCTTTCATCAACATACAACTTCCATATCAGAAGCAACCTACTCCCATAAGGTCCCCTTCCTCCTCATCTCCGCGCTCTGCCGGTCCCGAAATCCCTCACCTACGCCAACCGAATCCCTTTTCTCAAGGCCAAAGCGCTGCACACTTGCAGGCAGTCTCGCTTATACCATACATCCGACGGTTAGTAGCTACGGGTCATGACACACCCGCGGTACTACACGGCTTCTTTGGTGATGACTGGGCCAGTGGCATTGGAGAACTGCACGAGGTAGAAAGACGGAATTATCTGTTTGCAGCAAAGAGCACTAGCTGGATGAAGGTCAAACAAGCATATGATATGTCTCCGGAAGAGACAGTTCCATTCCTGCGACCGCTGAGAGACGCCTCGGAGAAGGAGATACAAGCAGCGGAGGCTGGATGGAGCGAGTGGTTGGCGATGCAGGACTGGATGCTAGGGCCGAGGGCGCCGGAGACTATGAACCGCCCGCCGAGAATGAAGAGAGAGTCGGATTAATATAGTATTTAGCAGGCATGTATTATGATTTACGAATATTTGGATACCTTCTGGTCGGTGTTGGTTCTGTGTGGAGATGTTTGCAGGGCAATCGTACCTCTTAGCAGCAGAACAAATTATATATGTCTCAAGTTCATACTACTGAATCTCCTCTTCGTAAAACACCGCAATATCTCGTCACTTGACAAGTGATAAAATGTCCACCGTATGCAATGACTTCCCTACGGGAGATCCTATGACAGGGCTGAAGTGTGAGGCTGCGGACAGCATTTCTTCGGTTGCATGAGTGCTTCCGTCGCAACGACATCACCCAAACATCTTCTTTCCATCTCAACTTGCGCCCATCCCCCAACACCGCCTCTCAACTGCGAGCGACCATCTCAATCGTGGTCGCATAATGCGCGTCTACCTTCGAATCTCCTATATATACCCACGATGACCTCCCTCCAAACCTGGCAGACCTTTCTCTCCCGCAGCCTCGCGACCCGTCTCGAGCCCTCCGATTTCGAATCCTACGTCCAGCTCCTCAGCACTAAACATCCGCTCCCAGCGTCCCGAATCAGCGACTTGTTCCTTCGCCCGATCGAATATAATAATATAAGCTTGGACCCGAGGATCGTGCGTTATGTGCAGGTGTTGCTGGGGCTGGAATTGATCACTGTGCCCAGTGTCCTAAGGTCGCTATGGAAGGTCTCGAGCTTCCGTGGGCAGAGCGAACACCAGAATGGACATGAGAAACTTAATACTGGGGAAGATAATGGACAAAAGACGGGCGGAAAGGGGAAGAGTGATGGCAAGAGGTGGAGTAATTCGTACATTGCGGAAGAAACGCTTTTCTATCGACTCACAAAATATATTTCTTCGGGTACGGCACCGCATAATATACAAGAGGCGGTGGAATTGGTTATGGTGTGTATACAGTGGATGGGGACTGTTATCACTGCCCAACAAGCTGCGCACGAGATGTTGGGCCTTGCCCAGACGCACACGGCTGAAATGAATGCCCAGAATATGGCACTGGGCACACTCATTGTTGCAGTCGTAGAAAATGGGCAAGTGCTTCGAGCACTGGGGAAGGGAAGTGTGCCTAAGGCCACTCGGAAAGAACTGAAAGACACACTGGCGAATTTCGTACCCTTGTTGCTGCAGAGTAGTCCACAAGGCGCAGCACGGTTAGAGGTCTTCAGGACGGAGACGCTGCTTGCGATCGAGCCTGTCGATAAGAAAGAACGCGCTGCGGACAAGGAAATTGATGATATCTTGGAAGAAGGCATGGCGTTGGGGATTGAGAGTATGGTTGTGGCTGATTTGCCAAGTCTGAACTCGAGGGCGGGATTGTATGTGTATTTGAATTCTCTGGTGAGTAGGTCCCATTCAGTTTTCCACAAGGATTTTCTGACCTGTTTACAGCTTATTGGAAGGCCGTTAATAGATGATCATGCTATTTTTGCGTATCTAAATAATCGATATCAGGTGATTGGCCCCTTTCCATGACCCAAACACAGTGCTGAGAGGAACAGGGCGATATTCAGTCGACAATAGTGGATCTTATTCTCGCTGCCTTCAATATACTAGCAAACGCAACCTTCCGCAACGAACGCGCCCAATCTATCACTATCCTCAGATCATTTCTCATCAACAAGATCCCTTTACTTCTCGCTACACTCTCAGCATCGCTATTCACATCTCTTACCTCAGAATACTGTATCACTGAAGCTCTAACTCACGTTGATACGAACGCCTTCCCGACTTTGTCCAACATGTTTGACGAGTCGAGCACCAACAACATGTTCTCGGACTCGGTGCGGCAAGACTTTTGTTTTGCTTGCTGTTTACATGGCCTGATTGAGGAATCCAGCATCGAAACTTTGTTGGGTGATGTACCAATTCAGAGTCTACCGGCTGGTGGCAGGTACATCAAGGAAGAGCTGGTGCAGCAATGCTTGTCAGATCCTGCGAGAACAGAGGGTTTGATTGATGAGTTGGAACATATGGATGGGAACGTTGGTGCTGTTAGTCAAGCAATCACCGAGGCAAGTCACTCAAAGTGTATGAGGTCTGGTTCTGACAATCATAGGTTATCACACGGTTAAGTGCTAACAAGGAGACGATGTCTTTGAAGAGTCTGTGCGGTCAGCTGGCGAGAAAGCCCTCGGCGCTCGATGTCATGCTTCTCTTCGATAAACCCATTTCGTTCCTCCAGCCCCTGTGTGAACTTCTCGACAATTGGCGCTACGATGAAGACCAGGGTGAATATCAGCCTGTTTACGAAGAATTTGGCCTGATATTACTCCTTGTATTATCGTTTACACATCGATACGGTCTGTCGGTCGTCGATCTTGGTATTCGGACTCCAGACTCGTTCGTTGCCAAACTTCTAAATCAAGGTCATCTCAGCCGTGCCATGGATGACCTGACAGAGCAAGAGCAAAACCACCTCGACGGATGGATCCGTGGCTTGTTCGAGATCGGCACTCTTGGCGACGAACTCATGTCGTCTTGCCCTCCTCAAGATTTCTATCTTTTAGTTCCAACCCTGTTCCACCATATCGTCCTCGCATGCTCGACAAAGAACCTTTCAGACGAAGGTCTCAAAAGTGGCCTCGAATACCTCGTCGAAACTTTCCTCATCCCATCCCTAATACCCGGCATCACCTGGCTCTCATCCCACCTCTGGGAATCCCGCGGCGATGCAAACGCCGTCCTCCAAATCCTCGCTGCACTAATAGCAAACTCAGGGTCGATGTCAAATAACTCAGAGGCGTCACAAATGCTGACCGCAATTCTAAACATCATAGCCAAGAATCTTGAACATAGTCTTCGGTGGCTCCAACGAGCGGAGCCTTCACGACAAGACGTCGAACCACTCTTGAAAGCTCTCCGCGGGAGTCTAGGCTGGGAACGTCGCGGCGCAAGTGATCACACGGAACTCGAATCCTGGACAGCTTCACCTGGCGGTGGACTAGTTGTATCTATCAAGCAGACAGTCGCGAATCTAGTTCAATGGGGCCTGAATCCTGGTATCAATATCAATCCAGCGAATTACACCCACCGTCAGATCCTTGTCGGCGTCAAAATGCTCGGCGCGAAGCGGATCCTCGCAGCTATCATCGAAGAAGTGAAGAACCAAACAGAGACTGGAAATGGGAGTGTAGTCCTCGATGTCGCTAGCGCCCTCATCTGCGCCCCCGATGCGCAGAGCTGGGATGCCGGAGCACCAGGCATCGATGTTCTGGGTGCTGAGATTCGACCCTTACAACGCCGAATGAACCTCCGAGAAGCGCTGAAAAACGAAGCAGATGCCGCGCCCAAGACTCAAAAGACAGACGCATTCCATGCTGAGACCGTAGTAAGGTTATACAGGAAAGTGGAAGCGCAGCTGCAGATGCCGCAGCAGACGTTGATGAATGACACGCTCGGAGCTCTGGAAGGGGATATTAATCAAGCGCTCAACTCAGCGGCGTTGGATGGTGCCATGGCGGGTGTGGGAAGTTTGGACGGGATAGGCGGCGGTGATGGACTGGGGATTGGGGACGGGATGGGGGGCGATGGGGATTTGATGGATGGGCTTATAGGGTCTGGGGGTGGGGATCTTTTGGATGGGTTTGTGAATGGGGAGTTGGGTGATGGGATGGGGTTTTAAATCAAATAAATATAGACATTATAACACACCATTTAATTGCATGTTTTCTTGCTCTCCGTTCCATAATACTCTTAGCCCCCTGCACCGCTTCCCGCAACCCATGTTCCTCTCACTCGAATTTCCCAAATATTCAATTAGGCTGTCCGAGGCAACCGGGAGTGTCAGTAGTAGTAAGAATAATAGGCTGCATAATTACTGCATGACATACCAAATAGATCAGTGTGTCAAATGAGTAAAGTAGAGTAGAGTAGTGGGTCCTACTCATACTCTACTCAACCAATAAAAGCGCTACTTATACTCTACTCAATACTTATTAAGTAACTACTTAAGTAACTTAAGTA
>Ga0302325_10015984_pt1 | contig 15926 bp, 18 predicted proteins | sample Palsa_T0_2_FD_201948 | JGI IMG/M metagenome (GOLD analysis project Ga0302325, IMG submission 201948) | Peat permafrost microbial communities from Stordalen Mire near Abisko, Sweden - Palsa_T0_2 | ecosystem: Environmental > Terrestrial > Soil > Palsa > Peat permafrost | place: Sweden: Abisko... | reverse complement strand
GCGCCGTCAAGCCACCGAAGATCCCGCTCACGGCGCTCACGCCAAAAACGACAGCCAAACCCACGACGCCCGTCAAAAGCCTCACAACCCCCACCACGACCACCCCCGCCACCACCACGCCGAGCGCCGCCGGTGAAGGCGCAACGGGCACGAGCACGGGCAGCGAAGCCCCCAGCGCGCTCACGCTCGACACCGATGCCTCCTCGACCTACAACCCTTACAACTATCCCGCCTCCTACTTCGGCGACCCCAGCCTGGCGATCGACGGCGAACCTTCGACCGGCTGGACCGCCCAGGTCAACCCGGCGGTCGCCCCGAAGATGGCCGAGGGGCTGGTGATCGACCTCAAAAGCGCCCAAAAGATCTCCAAGGTGGTGCTGCTCACGAGCACTCCCGGTATGACCGTTCAGGTGTATGGCGCCAACGGCAGCAAGCTCCCCAGCTCGATCACCAGCAAAGCCTGGGTGCCGCTGAGCCGCTCCATGGAAGTGACCAAAAAGCCGCAGACGCTCAAGCTCAAGGACTCCACCTCCGCCTTCCGCTACATCACCCTGTGGATCAGCGAAGCCCCCGCCTCCTCCATCGGCACCGCCCTGGCGCCGGGGCACGTGACGGTCAACGAACTCGAACTCTTCCCCGCCTCTTAGCCCAGACTTCGTCCAGGAAGCCCGCTATCTCGGCGGTGAGCCGTTTGGGGCGCAAGCGCAGCTCGACCAGGGAGTTGGCTTCAAGCAGCCGCGCGTTGGGCAGCTCGGTGGCGAGCAGCCCGGCGTCGGAGAAGGGGTGCACGGGGTCGCGGCGATGACCGAGCACGAGCGTCGGTGTCAGAAAGGTGCGCCGCTCCGCCGGAGGTGGCGCGACGCGTTCGGAGAAGAGGCCCTGCAGCACCGCTGCGCCGGGTCCGGGATCCTGGCGCCACAGGTCGAGGGTGACGTTGGCGTAATGGGGCAACGCTGCCCGCGGGACCGCGCGCGTGAGCCTCGACAGGAGCTTCATCACCGGCTCGCCGAACGTCAGCGCGACCAGCAGCGGCGTGAACGTGACGGCGGACCAGAGCAGAGCGTTGTCGAGCACCGGCATCTCGATGACCATGCCGCGCAGGCGCTGCGGTGCCGCCGAGGCCACCTCCAGGGCCGTGTTGGCACCAAGCGAGGTGCCCATCACCACCGCCTGCTCCATCTCCAGGTGGTCGAGCAGCGCGACCACCTGCTCGCCAAAGTGGGGCATCGAATAGGTCCACATGTCGCGCGGGCGATCAGAGGCGCCATGGCCGAGCAGATCGACGGTGATCACGCGGTTGCCCCGCTCCGCCAGCGCGCGGGCGAGCGGCTTGTTCATCTCCTGGGAGAGCAGCAGGCCGTGCACCAGGATCAGCGGGCGAGTCCCCTCGCCCACCTCCGTGTAGGCGATCTTCCTCCGCTCAAAGGAGAAATAGGGCATATAGTCAGCGTACTCCCCCCGCGGCGGCGCTTTTCTGAGAAAGGCTCGCCAGCGTTGAGGGCAGGACTTCAGCCACCCGGCACGATCAGGAGGAGACCCATGGCCAAGCAACCTCGCATTCTCGCCGGAGAGACCGCGGCGATCACCGGCGCAGCCCGCGGAATCGGGCGCGCGACCGCCGAAGCCATGCTCCGCCAGGGCATGAAGGTGGCGATCGGCGACCTCGACATGGCGGCCGCCCAGGAGACCGCGGCGGCGCTCGGCCCGAGCACGGTCGCGCTCGAGCTCGACGTCACCGACCGCGACTCCTTCTCAGGCTTCCTCGATCGCGCCGAAGCGGAACTGGGGCCCGTCGACGTGCTCGTCAACAACGCCGGGATCATGCCCATCGGGCCGTTCCTCGACGAGGACGACGCCACCGCCAGGCGGATCATCGACATCAACGTCCACGGCATCATCTTCGGCATGAAGCTGGTGCTGCCGCGGATGATCAGCCGCGGGCACGGCCACGTCATCAACATTGCCTCCCAGGCCGGCAAGTACGGCCTGCCCGGCGGCGCCGTCTACTGCGCCAGCAAGGCAGCCGTCATCAATCTCAGCCGCGCCGTGCGCAAGGAACTGCGTGGCACCAGCGTCGAGCTGTCCGTGATCAGCCCCGTGGCCGTCAACACCGAACTGGGGCTCGGGCTCTCAGAGCCGCGCCAGCGCCAGTTCCGCAAGATCGAGCCCCAGCAGGTCGCCGACGCGATCGTGGAGACGCTGCGCGAGCCCAAGTTCGACGTGCACGTGCCCAAGGAGCTGATGGTCAGCGAGCGCCTCTCGGCGCTGCTTCCGATCAGCGCCCAGGACAGCTTTGCGCGCCTGACCAAGGCCGACGCCGTGCTCTCCCAGGTGGACACGGGAGCCCGCGCCGGCTATGAGCTGCGCGCCGCCCACTCCGAGCCGGGCCTCGACGCGGCGCCCGAGCACCCTCAGATCACAGAGGTCGCGGGCGATGCGGGGGTCGGCACTCACCAATCCTGAAGAGGCGCCGGCGCTAGCCGGCGAGCAGCCACTCGGCGATCAGGCTGCCGATTTCCGGGCCCTGGTCCTCCTGCAGGAAGTGACCGGCCTCTTCGATCTTGCGCGGCGGCGGGCGGCCAATGCTCGCGGCAAATTGCTCGCCCACCGAGAACGGCAGCACGGGATCGGAATCGGCCCACAGCATCAGCGTCGGCCGCTGGTCCTCGCGCAGCGCTTCCAGGGCCCGCTGCCCCGCGGCTGCGCCGGGGGCCTCGGGGCTGGTTGGCAAAAGCAGCGGGAAGGCGCGGGCGCCTGCCTTGGAGGCGTTGTCGGGGAAGGGGGCCTCATACCCCGCGATCACCTCATCGCCGGGGTCTTTCTTGCAGGCTCCGCGCACGAGGAAGCCGATCGGCAAATCCTCGGTACGGGCGACGAAGTCGCGGAAGGCCAGCCAGGCATCGGTCATGCGCTGGCGCCCTGTGGCAAGGCCCGTGTCGAGGATCACCAGGCGATCGATCCGCTCGGCCATCTCGACGGCCAGGCGCAGACCGATCGGCCCGCCCCAGTCATGCACCACCATCGTGGCCCCGCGCACGTCCAGATCCTCCAGCAGCGTCGCCGTCAGCGCCACGTGGCCGTCGTAGGAGTACCAGTCGACATCGGTCGGCTTGTCCGAGCGCCCGAAGCCGGCCAGATCGGGGGCCAGACAGCGAAAGCCGGCGTCACGCACCGGTGGGATCACCTTGCGCCACAGATACGACCACGTCGGCTCGCCGTGCAGGAAGACCACCGGCGCGCCCTCACCCTCGTCGAGGTGCGCCAGGCGCAGACCGTCCACGTCGCGCCACTGCGACTGGAAGGGGAAGTCTGGAAGCTCCCCCAGCGCCTCCTCGGGCGCGGCCACCACCTCGCTCATCTCGCCCGCAGCATATCCCCCGGGTCATCCGTTAGGCTCGCGCCTGCACCGCCAAAAACCACAGAAGGAGTGCTCCATGGATGTTCTTGCAAGGCTTGATGAGACGCGCGCCGCCATCAACGTGCTCGAGCATCCCTTCTACGAGCGCTGGAGCGCCGGCGAGCTGAGCGCGCAGGAGCTCAGCTGCTACGCCGCCGAGTATCGCCATGCGGTCATCGCCCTGGCCGATGCCTCCACGCGGGCGGCCGCAAAGGCCGGCCCGGAGCACCGCGGCGAGCTGCACAGCCACGCCGAGGAGGAGGCCGCGCACGTGGCGCTGTGGGACCAATTCGCCGCTGCTGCCGGCGCCGCCGGCGGCCAGGGGTTGGGCCTGGCCGGGACGAAGGCCTGCGTGGAGGCATGGACGGCCGGCGATGGGGTGCTCGAGCACCTCGCCGTGCTGTACGCGATCGAGGCCGGCCAGCCGGAGATCGCAAGGACGAAGCTGGAGGGGCTGAGCGCCCACTACGGCTACAGCGATGAAGGGCCGGCGGTGGAGTACTTCACGGTCCACCAGGTGCGCGACCACGAGCACGCTTCTCACGCGCGCACGCTGATCGGCGAGCTGATGGCCGGCGTGGACGACGCCGGCGAGACGGCCGAGCGGATGCTGGCCCGCGCCGGCGAGGCGCTGCGGGGCAACTGGCGCCTGCTCGACGGCGTTCAGGCGCTCGCCCAGCGCTGAGCGAACAGCACGGCGGCAACAGCCGTCGCGAGGTTGAGGCTTGACACTCCCGCGCGCATGGGAATGCTGGCGCGCACATCTGCCCGAGCCAGCAGACCCGGGCTGAGCCCGTAGCGCTCGCTGCCGAAGGCGAGCATGGCGCGGGGCGGCAGCGCGGCGGGGTGAAGCGGATCGCCGGAGGGGTCGAGCGCGATCAGGGGCCGGTCGCTGCTCGCGAGGGCCTCCAGCGAGTCAAGCCGCGTGACGGGAAGGGCGAAGTGAAGGCCGGCGGCTCCGCGCAGGGCGTCCGGCTGCCAGGGGTCGTGGCTGCCCGTGGTGAGCACCCCGCCGATGTCAGCCGCCGCCGCGACCCGCACGCAGGCGCCCATGTTGCCGAGGTCACGGGGGTCCTCGAGCAGGATGAGCGGCAGCGAGCGGGGGTCGGCGAGCACCGCCGCGGGATCGACGACAGGTCGCTCGGCGAGGGCGATCACGCCGGTGGAGGGCGGCAGCGGCGCGAGCCCCAGGAAGGTCTCGTGATCGACGCCGCGGGCGAGCTGGGCGATGCTCGCACTCACGTCGGGCGCCAGCGTGTCGGTGAGGCGCTCGAGCTCGGCGACGTCCAAGCAGAGCACCTCGAGCACGTTGGCTCCGAAGCGAAGGGCGTGCTTGAGGGGGTGAAAGCCTTCCAGCACGGCCAGCGCGGGATCGCGGCGCGCACGGCCAAAGCGAGGAATAAGCGAACCGTCTCGCACTCAGCGATAATCGCAGCTGAGGATGAGACTCGAGGGGATCCACCACATCACGGCCATCACCGGTGATGCCCCGGGCAACGTCGCCTTCTACACGGGCGTGCTCGGGTTGCGCCTGGTCAAGAAGACGGTCAACCAGGACGAACCGAGCGTCTACCACCTCTTCTACGGCGACGACGCGGGCTCGCCGGGGATGGACCTGACCTTCTTCGAGTACCCGCATGCGGCCCGCGGCAGCGCGGGCGCGGGGATGGTGCACCGCATCCTCTGGCGGGTCTCCTCGCAGGCGGCGCTGGAGTTCTGGAGCGAGCGCCTGCGGGAGCACGGGACGAGCGCCGAGCTGACGGGCGAGGGCCTGCGCTTCGCCGACCCCGAGGGCCTCGAGCATCAACTTCTGATCAGCGACGCTCCTGATGAGCCGCTGGCGGCGAGCGCGCCGGGGATTCCAGGCGAGCATGCGCTGCTCGGATTTGAGGGCGTGCGCGCCTACAGCGCCGACCCCGCACGCAGCGAGAGCCTGCTCTCAGAGACGCTCGGATTCACCGCCGGCGCAGGCGGGCACTGGGAGGTGCGCGGCGAGCAGCGGGGCGGCTCCTACATCTATGACGCCCCTCCGCCGGGACTCACGCCGTCGCAGGGGGCGGGGACGGTGCACCACGTGGCCTTCGCGGCACGCATGGAGGAGGAGCAGGGCTGGCGCGAGCGCCTGGCGAGCGCAGGCGCCAATCCGACGGGCGTGATCGACCGCTTCTACTTCCGCTCGATCTACTTCCGCGAGCCCAGCGGTGTGCTGATGGAGATCGCCACAATGGGCCCCGGCTTCGCCGTCGACGAGGACGGTGCCCATTTGGGCGAGCGCCTGGCGCTGCCACCGCGCTTTGAGTCGCTGCGCGAGCAGCTTGAAGGGATGCTCACGCCGCTGCCCGTGCCCGGGTCCTCAGCCTAGGAGCTTTCGCTTCTGCGGGTGCAGCGTCTCTCCGCGCGCCAGCATCGCCACGAACTTCTCGATCCGCCGCGCGCGCGTGTCGCCGCGCTTGGCCTCGTGGATGCGATACAGCACCGCATAGCGGTTCTGGCTGGTGAGCAGCTGGAAGTTGGCCTTGGCCCGCGGCTCGGACTCAAGCGCCGCGGCGAGGTCGGCGGGCACCTCGATCTTCGCCTGACCCTCATAGGAGGCCTGCCAGCGACCATCTGCCTTGGCGCGGGCGACCGCCTCAAGGCCCGCCGGGCGCATGCGACCCTCGGCCGCCAGGCGCTCCACGGCGGCGACGTTGTTTTTCGACCACGGGCTGCGTGCCCGCCGCGGCGTGAAGCGCTGGCGATAGCTGTGCTCGTCGCGCCGTCCCACCTGGCCGTCGATCCAGCCATGGCAGAGCGCCTCCTGCAGCGCCTCGGCATAGGACAGCGCGGTCACCTCGCTTGAGCCCTTCTTGGCGAGAACCAGCCACACGCCCAGCTCATCCGCCTCGTTCACTGAAAGCCAGCGCCGCCAGGCGGCCGCGTCGGGGAGGATCAGCTCGGGAAGGGCATCTGCCACCGGCCCAGTGTGCCAGCAGCGGGCAGTCCCAGCGGCTGTCAGCGCCAGGTGCCGCGGCGGCGTGAGTCAAGCGCCCGCTGCCGGCGCTCGGCACGCACGCCGGCGCGGGTGTCGCTGCGGGCCGGCGATCCTTCCCTCTGCCTGTTCATCTCCTCGCGCGCCATCCATAAGCGGATGCGGCGCTCGACGGAGCGGACCTGTCCATGCACGTCGCTCTCCCTTCCCCGATGGAGGTTGCGCCCGGCGGGGGCTCAGCTCCCGGCCGGCTTGTGGTGCTCGGAGCCTCCTCCCGGCATCGCCGCCGTGGGGCCGACGGGCAGACGCGCGAGGCTGTAGCGGCGCACCTTCGGCCGCTCGCCCTTGGCGCTCGCCGGGCGAGCCTCGGGTAGGAGGAGCAAACGTGATCTGAGAGGTGTTCTGGTCATGGCTCACATCCTCGCGCGGGCGCCCGTGAAAGCCACTGGACGGCAGTCCCAAATCAGCCGCCGGCCTCCTCGACAGCCGATCCAACACCGGCGCTGCGCCAGCGCGAGGCCCCCAGCGTGATCATCAGCAGCTGGCGGCGTGCTGTGGCGCTGATCTCGGCGTCGGTGGCGGGATCCTCCTCTGGTGCGTCGAGGATCGCCTCGGCGGTGGAGACCATCGTGTTGACCATCAGCCCGGCCGCCAGCTGGAGGTCATCGCTGCTCCAGCTCTCGAGGTAGGGGAAGCGGGCGAGATCGACTGCCAGGTCGCTGGCGAACATGCGAATCTCCAGCGCGATCGCATAGCGCAGGGCGGCCACGCCGCCGAATCGCTCGCGGGCTATGAAGCGGAAGTGGGCTTTGTGCTCGTGCACGTAGGTGACGAGCAGCTCCACGGAGTTGCGGATCAGGTGCTCGTAGGTGCGCGGGTCCGCACGAGCGTCGCGGAGCATCGCGCGCAGCGTCCTGAAGGACTCCTCGATCAGCGCCAGGCCGAGCTCCTCCATGTCCTCGAAATGGCGGTAGAAGGCGGTGGGAACGACCCCCGCCTCCCGCGTCACCTGGCGCAGGCTGATGCTGGAGAAGCTCTGGCTCTCAAGCAGCGCCAGCGCGGCGTCGATTAACGCCTGACGGGTGCGCTGCTTGCGTTCCTGGCGCGTAGCGCCGTTGTCTGGAGTACGAACGTGCACGATCTAGTGTGACCTGCTTCACAGATCCTTTGCAGATATAGGTGTTACGAAACCGTAATAGCAGGGTACTGTGTAAACAGTTGTACACTGACTGACTAGAAACCCTGACCTTGCCAGCACTGACCATACCCACCCCCTCACCGCGCCGCATCGGCCGCCGCCTGCTGCACTCGAGCCTGCTCGACGCGCTCGCATTCCCCCACGGCACCGATCGCTACCTGGAGCTGGTGCGCCCGCTGATGGTCAAGCACGACGTGCGCGCCGAGGTCATCGCAGTGCGCCGCCAGACCCCCAAGAGCGTCACCCTCACGCTGCGCCCCAACGAGATCTGGCGCGGTTTGCGCGCCGGGCAGTTCATCAGCGTGAGCGTCGAGATCGACGGCGTGCGCGAGAGCCGGCCCTACTCCCCCGCCGGCTCGCAGCACGCCCCCGACGGCACGCTCGAGCTGACCGTCTCCACCCATCCCGAGGGCAAGGTCTCACGGCACCTGCGCGAGCACGCCCGCCCGGGGATGATCGTCGGCCTGAGCCAGGCCCAAGGCGAGTTCGTGCTCGGCGACTCCCTGCCCGAGCGCGTGCTGCTGATCAGTGGCGGCAGCGGCATCACGCCGGTGATGGCGATGCTGCGAACGCTCTGCGACGCGGGCTACGACGGCGAGGTCGCCTTCCTCAACTACGCCCGCTCACCCGAGTTGGCCCTGTACGGGCGCGAGCTCGGCCGGCTGGCCAGGCGCCACGGCAACGTGAGCGTCGCCCACGGCTTCACCCGAGGACGCCGCCGCGGGCTCGGCGGGCGCTTCTGCCGCGAGCATCTGCGCGCAGTGGCCGCCGAGCCCGCCGGGGCAGCCACCTTCGTGTGCGGCCCCCCCACGCTGATCGACTCGGTCCGCGCGGTATGGGCCGAGGACGGCCTGCCCGAGCCGGTGCTCGAGACCTTCACACCCCCCGCCATGCGCTTCGACCGCGACAGCGCCGAGGGCGCCGTCAGCTTCGCCGCCAGCGGCTGCGAAGCCGCCAACAGCGGCCTGCCGCTGCTCGACCAGGCCGAGGACGCTGGGCTCGCTCCCGACCACGGCTGCCGCATGGGTATCTGCAACACGTGCAGCTGCCGCAAGCTGGAAGGCACCGTCAAGAACGTGATCACAGGCGAGCTCTCAGGCGCCCGGGAAGAGCAGATTCGGATCTGCGTGTCGGTTCCCGTTGGCGACGTAGCACTCGATCTTTAAACCAACCCCACCCCGTCAGGAGTCGCTCATGTCCAACACCACAGCCCCCGATCTCACACCAGAGCAGCTCGAGGCCTTCGGTCAGGAGCTCGACGCGATCCGCGCTCGCGTGGTGGACGACCTGGGCGAGCGCGACGCCGACTACATCAAAAAGGTCATCCGTGCCCAGCGCGGACTCGAGGTCGCCGGTCGTGGCCTGTTGTTCCTCGGCTTCCTGCCGCCCGCCTGGATCGGCGGCACGGCCGCACTGTCGCTGTCGAAGATCCTCGACAACATGGAGATCGGCCACAACGTCATGCATGGTCAGTACGACTGGATGAACGACCCGGCGCTGGACGGCAAGACGTTCGAGTGGGACACCGCCTGCCCGGGCGATCAGTGGCGCCACTCGCACAACTACATGCACCACACCCACACCAACGTCGTCGGCAAGGATCGCGATATCGGCTACGGCCTGCTGCGCATGTCCGAGGGGCAGCGCTGGCACCCCTACTACCTCGGCAACCCGGTCTACGCCACCCTGCTGGCGATGTTCTTCCAGTACGGCGTCGCCCTGCACGACCTGGAAGCCGAGCGGATCACCGCCGGCAAGGTCAGCCTGGCGGACAAGCGGGAGATGATCGAGGAGGTCTGGACCAAGGTGCGTGGACAGTGGCTGAAGGACTACGTGCTGTTCCCGGCGCTGTCAGGTCCCGCCTTCCCGTTTGTGCTCGCCGGCAACGCGACGGCGAACCTGACCCGCAACGTGTGGTCCTTCATGATCATCTTCTGCGGCCACTTCCCCGAAGGCACGCACGAGTTCACCAAGAAGGAAGCCGAAAACGAGACGCGTGGGCAGTGGTACTACCGCCAGCTGCTTGGCTCGGCCAACCTCACAGGCGGCAAGTACTTCCACATCCTCGCCGGCAACCTCAGCCATCAGATCGAGCACCATCTCTTCCCCGACATTCCCGCCCACCGCTACTCCGAGCTGCTGGTGGACGTGCGCGAGATCTGCGAGCGCTACGGAATTCCCTACAACACCGGCTCGCTGCCCAAGCAATTCGGCAGCGTCGTACGCAAGATCGTGAAACTCGCCGTGCCGCCGCTTCCCGGCCTGGGCAGGTCAAAGCCCGCCTCCAAGGCGCCCGCCAAGGCCACGCAGGCCACCCGCAGCAACGGCTCGGAGGCGCACGCCGGGGCCACGAAGGCGGCACGCAATGGCTCCAAGGCGCCCGCCAGGGCCACGAGGGCCACCGGCAGCAACGGCTCCAAGGGTCCCGCCAAGGCCACGAAGGCGGCACGCAACGGCTCCAAAGCGCCTGCCGGGGCCGCGAAGGCCACCCGCAGCAACGGCTCGAAACCGAGCCGCGCCCTGGCGGCGGCGTGAGGCGACTATCCTCCGTGCGGCGATGGAGAGCGATGCGCGCGAGAGCTCAGCAGATGACGACTGGCGCCTCGAGGCCGAGCTCGACCTGAGCGACGGCGGCCGCGCCCTTCGTGGCCTGATTGCGCGCCTGCGCGACCCGGAGGTCGTCAGAGACGTCGAGGCGGCGGTGGCGCCGGAGGTGGTGATCACGCACGACGGCAGGCTGCTGTTCGCGTACGCGCCGGATGAGAGCTCCCTGAAGGCGGCGCGAGGCGCAATTGAGGAGGTGCTCCAGCGCGACGGGGTCAGGGCAAGCGTGCGCTTGAGCCATTGGGATCGCCGGCGCGACCGCTGGCAGCAGACCGATCCGCCGCCGAGCGCGCAGGAGACGACGCTCCAGCAGGCTCAAGACAACGACGCCGATGCCATCGAGACGCGCACCATGGTCGCGCACTCGGGCAAGCTGATCCGCGCCGAATTCGAGCAGACGATGCTGGCGTGGGCACAGAAACTGGGTCTGGAGTGCAAGATCATCGAGCACCCCCACCTGCTGAGCACGCAGGTCGGCTTCACGGTCACGGGGCCGAAGGGCAGGATCGACGAGTTCGCGCAAGGGCTCAACGCCGAGGGCTGGGCGACCGTTCGCACAGAGACAGGGGTCATGCTCAGCCCGCTGTAGCGCGCAACCGCCGCACCCTTGACAGGTGACCGTTTGGTCACATATGATGTTCCCCATGGACGCGGTGTTCAGGGCCCTTGCCGACCCCACGCGCAGAAGCCTGCTGGACGAGCTGTACAAGCAGGACGGGCAGACGCTGGCGGCGCTCGAGGAGCGCCTGCCGATGACGCGCTTCGGGGTCATGAAGCACCTCAAGGTGCTCGAGCAGGCGGGGCTGGTGAGAACGAAAAGGCGGGGGCGCGAGAAGCTCCACTTCCTGAACCCTGTTCCGATCAGGCTTGTCCACGACCGGTGGGTGAGCAAGTACGCGGAGCCCTGGGCGGCAACGCTCAGCGGGCTGAAGGCGACAATCGAGGAGGAAGCGAAGATGACTGACGAGCGCAGCGGCAAGCGGCCCTGGACGGCTGCACCGGAGGAAAAGGTGTTCGAGATCTACATCCGCACCACGCCGGAGCGGCTGTGGGAGGCGATCACCGACCCGCAGATGAGGAGCTCGTACAGCTTCGGCATGGCAGTCAACTCAGACTGGAGCGTGGGGTCGCGCTACGAGGGGACCAACCCCAACGCACCCGACTTGCTGCTTGAGGGAGAGAACCTGGAGGTCGATCCACCGCTGAGGCTGGTGCAGAGCTTCCGAGCGCTGTGGAGCGATGAGGTCAAGAGCGAAGGAACCTCGCGGGTCACCTGGGAGATCGAACCGGTCGCCGACTCGTGCCGGCTTACGGTCACCCACGACCAGCTGCGTGCGGACGCCCACAGCGAGCTGTACGGCGGCTGGCCGATGATCCTGTCGGGCCTGAAGACGCTGCTGGAGACCGGGGAGCTGCTGGACACGCCCGGCTCGCTGCGCTATTCCCAGGCTGCCGCCGATTGAGGTAATCAGGTAGGATCCATCGACCCTGCCGAGGCGACACTGCGTACGGAAACCGTGACGGCGGCGAGGAGTGATGTGCTGAGGGTTCAGGTAACTGATTGCGATGGCTTGCACACGTGCGTGCTGAGCGGGCGGCTGACACGCTCCTCGGGCCCTGCCCTGGCGGTCACGATCGCCCAACTGTGCGCGGACGGCGCAAGCAGCGTGGAGCTGGACATAGGCAATCTCCGCACGCTGGAGCCGGAGGGAATGGAAATGATCTCCTTCACCCGCGAGCTGTGCGAAAGCCGTGGCTGTCGCTTCTCGCTGCTGCCGCTGTCGAGGTCGCTGAACGCGCCCTCCCGCCCGCTGGCACGAGCGCGACGGGGGAGCGCCGTGATCGGCCGGCGCGGGCAGGTTCGCCTTCTCGGCGACACGGCATAGCGCACGCCGCCGCGAAAGCGCCTGGCGGCGAGGCGCTCGGCCCCGCCGCCAGTCTGCGGCGCTCAGGCGCCGGGCGGCAGCAACACTGCGTTGATGACGTGGATCACGCCGTTGCTGGCTGCGACGTTGGTCTTGATGACCTTCGCCTGGTTGACGTAGACACTGCCACCGCTCACGCGGATGCTCACGCTGGCACCCTCGAGGGTCTTGGCGGAGTGCAGTTTGAGAACCTTGGCGGCGCGCACTTCGCCCTTGAGCACGTGGTACTCGAGCACCTTGACCAACAGGCTCTTGTCGGCAGCGAGTTTGCTGAGGGTGGCTTTGGGGACGGCGTTGAAGGCGGCGTTCGTGGGCGCGAACACGGTCAGCTTGGCGGAGCCTGACAGGGCGCTCACGAGGCCGGCCTTTTTCAGGAGCGAGACGAGGGTTGAGAACTGCGGATTTGACGCGGCGACCTGTGCGATGTTCTCGCCGGCGGCAGTGGCAGGGGCGACCGTCGTGATGTTGGCGATCGGAACTGCAAGCGCCAGGCAGAGCAGGGTCAGGGATGTGAGACGATGCATTGGGACCTCCATGTGGGATTTCAGTGATGGGATTTCAGTGACGAGGCGTTCTTCAGGGCGATCTACGGCGGCGGAGGTCTCATTGGTTGGAGAAGTTCCTCCGATCTCCAATCCAAATCCCGCGCGTGTACGTATGTGGGAGTGATGCTGGCCTTGGCGGGAGCGAGAAAGATGGCGGCGGGCAGCAGCGGGAACACCCCGGCGCGGCCGGCTGCGCGCACGCCCACCCGCAGCGAGCAAAGGCTTGCGGGGCGCCTGGCACGTGGCGAGGAGAGGGCCTTGAAGCAGATCGAGAAGGAGTACTCGGGGCTGCTGCGCGGCTATCTGCAGCAGGTGCTGGGCGACCGTGCTACCGCTGAGGATGTGCTTCAGCAGGTGATGCTCGAGGTGTGGCAGCGTGGCAAGAGCTTCGATCCCTCGCGCGCGTCGGTGAGCACGTGGGTGATGATGATCGCGCGTTCCCGCGCGATCGATCACCTGCGCAGGCGCGTGCCCGAGCCACACGACCCGTCGGTGACGGCGTCACTGATCGACCGTATGGCCCCGCAGGAGCACATCGCGGAGACCCTGGCCGAGCAGTGGCAGATGGCCCACCTGCTCACGCAGCTGCCACGCGAGGAGGCCCAGATCCTGCGCATGCGCTTCCACGAGGAGCTGAGCCAGCGAGAGATCGCGGCCCGCACGGGGATCCCGCTGGGAACGGTGAAGACGCGGATGGTCAGCGCGCTGGCACGTCTGCGTATGTTGATGGAGAGGGAGGTCTAGGGGACATGGACGATCGGGGCGAGATCAGCGACTACGTACTCGGCGAGCTGGACGTGTCTGAGCGCGCGCGCTTTGAGTCGCGCCTGCGCCACAGCGCCGCCCTGCGGGCGGAGGTCGAGCGCCTGCAGGCGCTGGTGGGGCAGCTCGAGGGGCTTCCGCCGCCGGCCTGGGAGCATGTCGGCTCAGACGCTGCCCCCCAGAGGGCGCCGGCGCGCGCCCTGCCCCGCTGGGGCCGGCGTCATGGCTCGCTGCGCCCGGCGGCCTTTGCGATTGCGGGAGCGCTCGTGGCAGCAGCGGTGGCGGTGGCGGTGGTGCTCGCGTCGGGCTCCTCCTCAAAGCCCGCCCACACGGTCCTGCTCAGCGCCCTCAGCGGTGCCCCTGCGAGCTCGCGGGCGACCGCCACGATCACGGCGGCGGAGCACGTGCAGGTGAACGTCGAGCACCTGCGCCCGACGGACTCATCCCACTACTACGAGCTATGGCTGATGACCGACACCACCCATCTGCTGCCGGTGGCCTCTTTCAAGGTCAACAGCAGGGGCGCCGCCAGGCTGTCGCTGGCGCTGCCGGCCTCGCCAAAGCGCTTCCGCTACCTGAACATCTCACTGCAACGAGAGGGGGCCGGCGGATCGATCTCCAACGTGTCGCTGCTGAGGGGACCCACCACCTAGTCGCGGCCGCCTGGCTGGAGCGAATCGTCGAACACGGAGCTGAGACGCTCGAGCACGGCGGTGGCGACCGTCAGTTCCTCTGCGTCGACATCGGCGAGGGCCAGTGACCAGCGCTCCTTCCACAGGGCACGCTTGGCCTTGACCATGCGCCGGCCCTGGCTGGTGAGCCTGGAGACGACGACCCGGCGATCGGACTCCGAGCGCACACGCTCAACGTGGCCGCTTTGCGCCAGGTGGTCGAGCATCTGGGTTACGGTGGAGGGAGTCAGCTGCGCTGCGCCGGCGAGCTCCCCTGCCGGCAGCGGCCCGCGCTCGTCGAGCTCGATCAGCAGCTCGAATTGGGCGTGACTCATGTCCGTGCCGAGCAGATGGGTGTCGCGCCCACGCAGCCTGCGCAGGCTGCGGAAGACGTGGCGGAATGCCATGCCGAGATCGGCCAGCTGGGCCTCCCAATACTCGCCTTGGCGGGTGGCATTTGCGGGGTTCATCGTGAACCTCAGCTGCCGAGCGGCTCGACGGACGCCTCGGCGATGGCCGCGGCGGGGCTGAGCTTCCTGCGCGGCTCTTCGGCGCGCAGGAGCACGATGCAGGGTATGAGCGACAGCACGGCGATACCCAGCGACCACCAGTAGGCGGTGTCGAACGCGGCAGCATGCGCCGCGGCGCCATGCGCGTGTGCTGCGGCACGCTGGAGAACGACCGCCAGCACGGCGGTGCCGATGGCGCCGCCGAGGCGTTGCAGAACGTTCATCTGCGGCGTGGCATCGGAGAGCTGGTCGGTGCGCAGCGCGGCGAAGGCGGCGGTCATGGTGGGCATGAATGACAGTCCGATGGCGAGGCCGCGCACGGCGAGCACGAGAGAGATCGCGACGATTGAGGTGTTGGCGCCGATGAGGGCGAGGGGAACGGTGCTCACACACAGCAGCGAGACGCCCGCAGTCGCCACCCGGCCGGCGCCGAAGCGCGCTGTCAAGCGAGCGTTGAAGGGCGCCATCAGGAGCATCCCCAACCCCTGGGGACCGACGAGCAGGCCGGTCACGATGACGCTCTCACCACGTATCTGCTGGTAGTAGAGGGGAACGAGGATCATCGCTCCGAACAGCGCGGCACCGAGCCCGAAGGTGGTGAGCGAGGCGGCGCCGAAGATGCGGTTCTTGTAAAGGCGCACGTCAAGCAGGGGCCGCTCGACGCGCAGCGCGTGCCAGATGAAGGCGACCGCCATGGCCAGCCCGGCAGCGATCGGCCAGACGACGGTGGGAGCGGTGAAGCTGCCTCGCGTGCCGATCTCGGCCAGCCCGTATACGGTCAGGGGCATGCTGCTGGCAAGCAGCGCCAGCCCGAGCGTATCCAGGCGCCCGGCCTCGCCGAGGTTGGAGTCGGGCAGCATTCGCAGCGCTAGGATCACGGCGAGCACCCCGATGGGCACGTTGACGTAGAAGATCCATGACCAGTGCAGGCCCTGGAGGATCAGTCCGCCCACGACGGGGCCGAGGATCGGGGCGAGCATCGCGGGCATCACCACCACTCCCATCACCCGGCCCATCCGCTTGGGGCCGGCGACCTCGGCCATGATCATCTGGGCGATGGGCATGATCATTCCCCCGCCGACTCCCTGCAGCACGCGGAAGAGCACCAGCGAAGTGCTCGAGCTCGCCAGCCCGCACAGCGCTGAGCCGAGCGTGAACAGACAGACGGAGAGCAGGTACACGCGCTTGGCTCCGAAGCGCCGGGCGGCCCAGCCGGTGACGGGGATGACGGCGGCCAGCGACAGCAGATAGCCGGTGATCACCCATTGGATCTGCGACAGCGGGCTGTGCAGATCGCGACCGAGCGTGTCCAGGGCGACGTTGACGATGGTCGTGTCGAGGATCGAC
>Ga0302325_10015982_pt1 | contig 15928 bp, 13 predicted proteins | sample Palsa_T0_2_FD_201948 | JGI IMG/M metagenome (GOLD analysis project Ga0302325, IMG submission 201948) | Peat permafrost microbial communities from Stordalen Mire near Abisko, Sweden - Palsa_T0_2 | ecosystem: Environmental > Terrestrial > Soil > Palsa > Peat permafrost | place: Sweden: Abisko... | reverse complement strand
TGCTGTTGCTCGTGCTGGTCCAGCCATTCATGGAACCGCGTGACGGGGTCGCGCTGCTGCTTGCGGCTGTCGCCCTGCTGGTTGTCGTCATATGGCGCGGCGCGCGCCGTGCCCAGGGACATATCCGCGACGCGACCGCGGCAATCGCCCAGGCGCTTAGCCGCCGCGACGATCATGCGGTGCCCGGCAGCAAACCGGTCGAACACGAGGTCGCCGGTCTTGGAACCTTGACCGAGGTTTGCGTGTCGCCCACCAGCGCTGCAGTCGGCAAGTCTTTGGGTGAGCTCGAGCTGCACGGCAAGACCGGAGCGATGGTTCTGGCGATCGCGCGCGCTCCCCATCAGATGATCACGCCGGGCGACGATGAAGTTATTCGCGCGGGAGACGTTCTCGAATTGGCCGGTTCGCAGGAATCGATCGGCGCAGCGCTGAACATGCTCACGGGAGACCTTCACGAGAAAACCTCCCCGTAACACACGTTTCATCATCTCAGGCCGGCGTAAATCGTCTTTCCGGCATAAATCATCCTTAATGATGGCCGAGCCGGATGCCTGTGGGATAAGCTGAGCCCGCGGGACAGGGAACGCGCGCCGAAGGAGATTTTTCGGAGATGGCGGAATATCAGTTCGACTTGCTCGTTATCGGTTCAGGGCCGGCCGGCCATCACGCCGCTATCCAGGGCGCCAAAATTCGCAAGCGCGTCGCCTTGGTCGAGCGCAATTTCGCGGTCGGTGGCGTCTGTATCAACGTCGGTACGATTCCCAGCAAGACGATGCGCGAATCGGTGCTCTATCTCTCCGGATACCGTGAGCATTCCATCTATGGCGCGTCCTATCGGGTTAAGGAAAAAATAACCCTGCAGGATCTCCTCTTCAGGGTCGAACCGGTCGTCAGGCACGAAATCGACGTCACGCGCCATCAGCTGAGCCGCAACGGCGTCGAGCTGGTCGTCGGCGCGGCGACGTTCGTCGACCAGCATACGGTGCGCGTCAGCCTGCCCGACGGCCAGACCCATCGGATGATCACCGCCGACAAGTTCGTCGTCGCGGTCGGCACCGAGCCGACTATCGATCCGAAGCTCCCGATGGACGGTTCGACGGTATTTTCGAGCGACGACATTCTAAAGGTTGACCAGCTGCCGTCGTCGCTCACGGTTATCGGCGGCGGCGTTATCGGATGCGAATATGCGAGCATGTTCGCCGCCCTCGGCGTGCGCGTGACGCTGGTCGATATGCGGCCGAAGCTGCTGCCGTTTGTCGATGACGAAATCGTTCAGGCGCTCGCCTACCATATGCGCGAGAACCGCGTCACGCTGCGGCTCGGCGAGAAAGTCGACCGGGTCGAGGTCGTGGAAGATAACGGCGCGAAGCGCGTGCGCATCACGCTGGTCAGCGGCAAGCAGATAACCAGCGACAAAGCGCTATGCTCGACGGGTCGTTTTGGAGCGGTAAAGTATCTCGACCTGCCGGCGGCCGGCGTGACCACCGACGATCGTGGGCGGATCAAGGTCAACGAGTTTTACCAGACCGAGGCCGCGAACATTTACGCGGCGGGCGACGTGATCGGCTTTCCCAGCCTCGCATCGACCTCGATGGAACAGGGGCGCCTCGCGGTCTGCCATGCGTACGGAGTGTCCGCGACCTGGGCGCCGGAACTGTTTCCGTACGGCATCTACACGATTCCTGAAATTTCTTTCGTCGGCCGCAACGAGTCCGAGCTCACTGACGAGGGCATTCCGTATGAGATCGGCAAGGCGCAGTATCGCGAAATCGCGCGCGGCCAGATTGTCGGCGACGATATCGGCATGATGAAGCTGATCTTTCATCGGGAGACGCGCGACCTGCTCGGCGTCCATATTATCGGTGAAGGGGCGGCGGAGCTGATCCATATCGGGCAGGCGGCGCTCTCGCTCGGCGGCAAGATCGACTACTTCATCAATACGGTTTTCAACTACCCGACGCTGGCGGAGTGTTACAAAATCGCCGCGTTCGACGGCGTCAACCGCCTCTGATTCCGTCGTCTGCCGTTGCCCGCCCCCGTCCGCGGCATCCGGTATCGCGTTCTTGGTCTCTCCCCGCCGGGAGAGGATCAGATCCGCGCACAGATCCAGACTGATCCGTTGCATGTCATTCTGAGGCGCCGCGCCGAAGAATCTGAGACCACTATCGTGTCGGCGGTTTCGCCATGATTTCGCTTGTCGAAAGCTAGTGGTTATGGATCCTTCGCTTCTCTCAGGATGACATCAAACCAGCATGACAAGGGAAATAACCAAGGCATCGTGGCCCTGTTTTCCTCGATAGGTGCTGCAAAGACCACGTTTTAAGTAGATAGGCTAATGGACCCTATTAGAAAGTTTGTGTTTCACGTGAAACATTCCGGGACGCACCGTCCTCTCCTGGCCGGGAGAGGATCTACTTGGCGGACTCGAGGGCGCTGATAATCCGCTCCATCCGCATCCCCCGCGATCCTTTAACCAGCAGCACGTCGCCCGGCTTCACGAGTTCGGCCACCGCGGCGCCGGCACGATCGCTGTCGTCGGCGACGGCAACCACGCCCGACTCGCCGCCGATCGCGACTAGCACCTCGCAGGCGGCGATCATTTCGGGTCCGACTGCGATGAGGATCGCGGTGTTGGCGGCGGCGACGTCGCGTACGATCGCTCGATGGGCCTCCGGCGACAACTCGCCCAGCTCGAGCATATCGCCGAGCGCGACGACCAGTCGGGCACCGCGGGCGCGCGCCATCTCGGCGGCGGTCGCAAGTGCGATACGAACCGAGCGCGGATTGGCGTTGTAGGTATCGTCGATAATCGTGATGCCGCCGATCTCTCTCGCGCCCAGCCGTCCGTCAACCGGCTCGACGGCGGCGAGCGCGCGGGCGCAGCGCGCGAGTTCATCGGCAGTTAATGGAGCGGCGCTCGCGGCTGCGACGGCGGCGACAGCAGCCGAAGCGTTGATCGCGGCGGCCGGACCGGCCAGCGTCATACGAATTTTCATTTCCGGTATGATGCCAGCTTCGACCAGCGCGGGCTTCAGACGCAGAATCGTCTCTATCGCGCCGTCGGCGGCTGGACGGCGCTCGTAACGCACGTCGGCGTCACCAGATTCTCCAGCCGATCCCCCGAACGTCACACGTGACATATGATTCGGAACGCGCGCCATCACGAGCGGTTCATCAGGCGACGCAACCGCGATTCGAGCCGTGGCGAACAGCGTGGCTTCTTCGTCGGCGATCTCCTCGATACCACCGAGCCCGGCGCTATGCTCGATATCCGCGTTGAGCACGATCGCCACGTCCGGCGTGACCATCGCGGCAATCCGCGCCACCTCGCCGCGCTGATTGGTGCCGCATTCGATTACCGCCGCGCGATGTTCGGCCGTCAGCGTGAACAGGGTCATGGGTACGCCGATAAGATTGTTCAGATTGCCGGGAGTCGCGAGTGTCTCGCCGAAACGCGCGCGGGCGGCTGCGGCGGTCAGCTCCTTGGTGGTGGTCTTGCCGGCCGATCCGCCGATCGCGATTACCGGTAGCGCAGTCGCGGATGTCGTGCGCGCAAGATGATACTTCGCGAGCGCGCCCAGCGCAGCGAGCGTGTCGTCCACCTCGATACACGCGATGGCATCGATAGCGCGGCCGCGTTCGACAATCGCGGCGGCGGCTCCGCGGACGGCGACGTCTTCGAGGAACCCGTGGCCGTCGTGATTTTCTCCGCGCAGCGCGACGAACAATCCCCCCGCTACGACGACTCGCGAGTCAATTGCAACGCCCGCAACTCCAGCCGTCGCGATATCCAGATTGCCGGCTGGAGTGCCGCCGGTAGCCCGCGCGATTTCGGCTAAGGTGAGGCCGCATCGGTTGATTGGAATCGGTGTCGCCATCGCGCCGCGTCCCCTGAGACTCCCCTCAATCCGTCAAAAATCTTTACAAAATCTTCCCGCAGATCTTCCCGCAGATGTTCCCGATGATTACGCCTGTTCGCCGCCGCCTTGACAACCGCGTTTGCAAAGTTAAGCCTTCCCCGGGTTAAATCTTTGGCCGGGAGGCCTGATTGGAGGACGGTTCGGATGGCGGCGAAAGGAACAGTGCTGGTCGGAATTATCATGGGCAGCAAGAGCGACTATGACCAGATGTCGGCGGCGGTCGAGATCCTGACAGAACTTAAAGTGTCTCATGAGGTTCGCGTGCTGTCGGCGCATCGTACGCCCGACGAAACGCTGAAATATTCGTCGTCGGCGGCGAGTCGCGGCCTGAAGGTGATTATCGCGGGCGCCGGTGGCGCGGCCCATCTGGCCGGCGTGACGGCATCCAAAACGATCCTGCCGATAATTGGCGTGCCGATTCAGACGTCGGCGCTCGGCGGCATGGATTCGTTGCTCTCGACGGTGCAGATGCCGCGCGGCGTGCCGGTCGCGACCATGGCTATCGGCAAGGCGGGGGCGGGCAACGCAGCCTTGTTCGCGGCCGAAATTATCGCGCTCGGCGACAAGTCACTGGCCGCGCGTTTGACGAAGTGGCGCGAGAGCCGCGCCGCCGAATTGCTCGCTCAGACGGTCCCCTGACGGACAATTGCGCAACTGGCCGGATGCGGCGGTCAATCCGGACAGTCGCGCCCCCGTTGCCAGCCCGCAAGCCGCGCATTTACACTTAGGCATGCGCCGCGCGTCCTGCATTTTCGCTGTCCTGATATCGATGACATCGATACTGACGCTGGCCGCGGCGCCGGCAGATGCCGCCTCGCAGATCCGCACCAGCGGCAGTTTGTCGGTACCGGCCGACAGCCCCGTGATGGCGTTCTGCACCGATCCGGTGATGCAACAAATCCTCAACGAAGATTTCCGCGCTTCGCGTCATACCTTCAAGCGTACCGGCAAGGACTACGTCACGCTGACGGTGACGATGCACGAGCAGCTTTTGCAGCCCGGCGTTTCACTTGGTGAGGTCGTGCCTGGAGATCCCGGAGCGGCGGCGCTGCTCGAACAGCTCGGCGCCCAGCCGATACCGCTCGGCGACAGCGGCGATCAGCCGCCTGACCCTTATGAAGCGGCCGCGCGGCTTGAAAACGAAGAGCCCGACAGTCCCGTCATGGCACAGTTCCGCAGCTACCAGGCGATGAAGCAGGCTCAGGAACAGCCGGGGCAGCAGTCAGGTTATCCCGGCCTGCCGCTTAATCAGCAATATCCCACCGCGGTGGTTGCGCGCGTCACTTCCAGCGGCCGTGAAGGCGCGCTCACCGTCGCCTCGCTCGTGATGCCCGGCGACGACGTGCACGACGCCAAAGAGCTGATCGCGGAAGAAATCGCCAACGACGTACTCCATTAGCGGCGCGTCGCTGTCACGCGGAGGATCGAGCTACTCCACGCCAGGCTGAGCGTTGCCGGCAGCTTGGTGTGGCATCGCGGGCACCGTGGTTTCGATGTTCCCCGAGGCGCGATGGCGCTCGTGCGAAAACAGTGCAACCACCGAGACCACCACGAGCGCGCCGGCGAGCCATATCGCCACGGTGCGCCATCGATTACCGCGGCGGTCGCGAGCGCTGACGATCGGCTCCGACATCCGGACGACGCTGCTCTCCGAACGCTGAACCTCATGGATGAAACGGATCACCATTTCGTCGGGATCGAGTGCGAGAAAGGTCGCATAGCGGCGCAGGAACGGCATCAGGTAAAGCTGATCGGCGATCAGCGAAAAATCGTCATTCTCCATCATCTTGATGTAATGCATCGGAATGCGCGTCTGCGCGACCACGTCCTCGCGTGAGAGGGTGCGCTTTTCGCGCAGCTCGGTCAGATAGCCGCCGAGGCTCTGCTCGCCGTTGCCGGTCGTAGTTTCTTTCCTGCTGGTCGCCATCGGGATCTACCGCGCGCTCCGGCAGGGATCAGTGGCCGCCGGACGGGTTCGCGGATGCGCCCGAAACGGCCGCCAGACGGTTGCGCGCCTGATCGACGTAACTCGGGACCTGCCGATTCTGCAGCTCGGCGCCCTGCGTACCATAGCTGATTGCGTCAGCCCAATTGTCATCCGCGAAAGCCATCTGACCAAGGTAGTCGTATGCCGCTCCATAGTTGGGATCGTATTGAATCGCCCGATGAAAGTCGCGACTGGCAGCGTCGAGATCCCTGAGCCGTAAGAAATGCGCGCCCGACGCCGTGTCGATCTGCGCCGCCAGATTCCGCGCCTGCGGATCGTCCGGACGGCGCGCGAGCACAAGCTGGATTTCGCTGGTCGCGTCATTTAGCCGGCCCTCCGCCAGCGCCGAGCGGGCGTAGTCCTGATGGACCGGCCCGCATCCCGCCGCCGCGTCGATCATCCATCCGCAAACCAACGCATACGCCAACACGGTTGGGAGTATCTTCAACCTGTCGCCTCGCAGGCAGGTTAGCCAGCGCCTCATCGCAAGCCAACCCCGTCGCGGGTCGCCGGCACGCCCGGCTTGAACGCGAACGTCCCCTGGCAATCGAACATCGCCGGCGCTTGCTCGACGGGTCGATTATACAGCGCGACCTTTTTGCCTTCGCATGCAATGATCGACGGTGGCGGTTGCAGCGCCGCGACAACCTTGTGGAGATCGCGGAGATTTACGATCACGACGGCGCATCGCGACGTTGACCAGATACGATCCAGTTCGGGCAAGCCGTCGACGAAGCTGGCGGCGGCGTCGTCACTGCCGGAAAAAGGATCGAGCTCTCCGCGAAAATCGATCAGCGCCTCGCGCGACCCCGTATAAAACGGAATGGATTGCACGAAATGGCCGTACGAGCCGAGGAAACATCCCGAGGCGAGTCGCGGTGCGATGACGCCGGCCAGACGGCGATAACTGTTGTAAGCGGCACCGTCCTCACGCGCCCTGGCGGCAGCGGTCGCCATCAGGATCACACCGATCGCGATCGATACGAGCGCCCACCGGCGCCATCCGGCGCGCGCGGCAATGGCGGGTGCGACCGCGATAAACATCAACGCTCCGGCGGCGACGGCACCGTCCGCGACAATCGATACGGGGACATTCTTTTCGATCGCGATCAGCAAGACGGCCGCGGCGATCGCCAGCGATCCGTTGATCAGGGCAAAGCCGCCGATGAAGCGTCGCGAAGGCGCGCGCCTGATGAATTCGCGCATGCCATAGCCGGCCAGGATCGCGACCGGCGGAATCGCTGGCAGGATATACGACCCGAGCTTCGATCGCGGAATGGAAAAGAAGATCAGCACGAAGAAAAACCAGGCGAGCAGAAAGATCAGCGAACGGCGAGCGGCGGGCAAGCCGGCAGTATGGGCGTCGCCATCCTTGTAGCTAGCCGGGCGCCATAGCCGGATCGCCGCATCGACGGCGAAATAGAGCCACGGCCAGGTGCCGGCCGCCGCGACGACGACAAAAAAATACGGGCCCCATCCGTGCTCCGTGCTGGCGAGGTAGCGTTGGACGTGCTCGTGCAAAAAAAAGAAGCGTAGGAAGCCCGGATTCGCCCATGCGGCGGCGACGAACCAGGGCGCAACGATCATAACGTACAGCAACGTTGCGCCAAGCCAGGGGAGCTTGAGCAGTTCGCGGGCCCTTCCTGTAAGCGGCAGATAAATGAACGCGATCGCGCCCCCGATCACGAGCGCCACCGGTCCCTTGGCAAGCGTGCCGAAGGCGAGCAACACCGCGGCGAGAATCGCCAATGAGCGGCCTTTGCGGGAAGCGAAGCCGGCATCGGATCCGCTGAAAAAGGCGGTCATCGCGGCCGTCACAAAAAACGACAGAGCCGGATCGAGCGTTGCAAAGCGCGCGAAGCCCATGAAGATCGGCGCGAGCATCAGCGCTATCGCCGCGAGGACGCCGGCCGTCGCGCCGAACATCGCCTCGCCGAGGATTTCCGTGAGTCCCACCTGTCCCGCGCTGAAGAGCGCCGCTTGCATCCGCACCGCGAATTCGTCGGGGCCGAGAATCCGGATGGTGCCGGCCGTGATCCAGTACACCAGCGGGGGCTTTTCGAAGTAACGGACCCAGTCGTTGCGCGGCGTGACGTAGTCCGCGGTGAGGTTCATCTCGCGGGCTATTTCGGCGTAGCGGCCCTCATCGGGCTCCAGCAGGGGCGGACGGCCCAGCGCGGGCAGGTAGAGGATGGCAGCCACGATCACCGCTGCCGCGGCACGGTTCCATCGCGACGCTCCCATCATGATCGTTGCAGTCTGTTTGCGCCGCGCGGTCGCGTCAACCCACATGTGGCACGTGTGGATTGCAGAGCGGTCGGCCGCGAAAGTGATCTTTAAATGGCCGGCGGCGTTTGTCACAATGGCGGGCGTCATCTACAGACCGACGCAATGGGGTTTTCTTCGCGCGCTTTGAGCCTGCCAGAGAAAATATATCGGCTCGACGACAGCCCGAGGCCTGCTCCATACCTGGTTTCGATCGTCATTGCCGTTTACAACGAGTCGGCCAATCTGCGCGAGCTATGGCGGCGGCTATGGCCCGTGCTCGAGGGCTGCGGCCGGCCGTACGAGGTCGTTTTCATCGACGACGGATCGGCGGACGATTCGCTGTCGATGCTGCGGGATATCGCGCAGGATCCCGGCAATCACGCGCGAGTCGTCGAGCTGGCGCGCAATTTCGGCCAGCATGCGGCGATCATGGCCGGCTTCCGCCACGTGCGCGGCGAAGTGATCGTCACGCTCGACGCCGATCTGCAAAATCCGCCCGAGGAGATCCCGCGGCTGCTGGCGGCTATCGATGAGGGCAATGACGTGGTTGGCGGATGGCGCGAGGATCGTCACGACAGCCGCTATCGCCGCTACTCTTCGCGCCTGCACAACCGCGTCACGTCGCTGGTCGTCGGCGTGCCGATGCACGACTACGGATGCATGCTGCGCGCCTACCGCCGGCATATCGTCGATACGGTTGCGGCCTGCGACGAGAAGGCGGCATTCGTGCCGGCGCTGGCTAATTCGTTCGCCAAGCGGGTCACCGAAATAAAGGTCGCGCACGACGCCCGTGCCGGCGGAAGCTCAAAGTACAACCTTCTCAGTCTCGCCCGCCTGAGCCTGAACCTGATCACCGGTTTTTCGTTGATTCCGATCCAGGTGCTCAGCGTCACCGGCATTGTCGTGTTTATTCTGGACGCCGGCTTCGCAGCCTTCCTGCTGGCCCATCGGATGATCTATGGACCGCAGGAAGAAGGCGCGATGTGGGTGCTGTTTGCCGTCCTCTTCTTCTTCGTCGGACTGGTCTTTCTGGCGCTCGGGCTGATCGGCGAGTTCGTCGGGCGTATCTACCTGGAAGTGCGCAAGCGTCCGACCTACCTGGTCCGCGCGATTCACGATGATACCGGCGACCATCGCGATCATAGTGATATCGGCGGGACGCGGGGAGACGCGTCGAACTAGTGGTATCGACGGATCACGCGGCGGCAGCGCCGTCGGCGATCGAACGCGCGCGATGCGTCGTGTTCGGCTACCACGAGGTCGGCTACACCTGTATCGAATCGCTGCTCGCCCTTCGCGCGCCGATAGCGGCCCTGTTTACCCATCAGGATAATCCGGGCGAAGAGATATGGTGGCGGTCGTGCGCGGATTTGGCGCAACGCAACTCGATTCCGGTTTATACGCCCGAGGCGATCGACGAGGCTTGGGTAGCGCGGGTCGCCGAGCTGACGCCGTCGGTGATTTATTCGTTCTCCTATCGTTCGCTGCTGCCCGAACGGTTGCTGAGGCTCGCGCCACTGGGGGCCTATAACGTTCACCCCGCGATGTTGCCCAAGTATCGCGGGCGCGTGCCGATAAACTGGATGCTCGTCAACGGCGAGCGCGAGGGCGGTGTGACGCTGCATCATATGGTCGCGCGCGCGGACGCCGGCGATATCGTGGCGCAGCGGGCGGTCGCGATCGATGACGACGACACGGCGTTCACCCTTTACGGAAAAATCGTGCCGATCGGCGCGGCGCTGGTGCGGGAGTTCCATCCGCTGATCGCCGAAGGGCGCGCGCCTCGCCATCCGCAAAATCTGGCGGCGGGCAGCTACTGGGGGCGGCGGCGCGCCGAGGACGGTCGAATTTCGTGGAACTGGCCGGCGCGCCGGATCTACAATCTCGTGCGTGCGGTAACCCATCCTTATCCGGGCGCTTTCTGTTTCATCGGCGATCGCAAAATGATGGTCTGGGGAGCCAGAATCGCAGTGGAATCCGGTGCGCGCGGCGAGCCCGGCACGATTATCGGTCCGCGCGACAGTGGGATCGAAGTGGCGGCGGGCGAGGGGAGCGTAGTGCTGACCCGGGTTCAGATTGGTGACGATGCTGAAACCGCGGCAACGGAAATATCGGCGGGCGGCGGCGGAACGACAAGATTGGAGTAGACGGATAAGCGATGCGGATATTGATCACCGGCGGCGCCGGCTTTCTGGGTTCCCATCTGGCCGACGCGTTTATCGCGCGCGGCGATGAGGTTTTCGTGCTCGACACCGGCGCGCTCGCCAAGGTGCGTCATCTGCAGACCAACCCGCGCTTCCATTACGTGCACGACACCATTTTCAACGCCGAACTGCTCGACGGACTCATTTCCAAAACCGATCTTATCTACCATCTCGCCGCGGTTGTCGGCGTCGAGCATTATGTCGGCGACCCGTACGAGACCCTCAACGTCAACGTCAACGGCACTCAGAACGTGCTCAAGGCCGCGTACAAATACGGCAAGCGGGTGGTTTTCAGCTCGACGTCGGAAGTTTACGGGCGCAATCCCAAGGTGCCGTGGCGCGAAGATGACGATCGAGTGTTGGGCGCGACCACGATCGATCGATGGTGCTACTCGACGTCGAAAGCGGTGGGCGAGCATTTCTGTTTCGCCTACCATAAGCTCGGCCTGCCGGTGACGGTGGTGCGATATTTCAACGTCTATGGGCCGCGGCTCGACCGGCTCGATGTCGGCCGCCTGTTCACGATTTTCATGGGGCAGCTTCTGCGCGGCGTCGATCTGACGGTGGTTGGCGACGGCATGCAGACGCGCTGTTTCACCTATGTCAGCGATGCGATCGAGGCGACTGTGCAGGCCGGTCTCAATCCGGCGGCCGACGGCCAGGCGATCAATATCGGCGTCGACGTCGAGACAACCGTGCTTGAGTTCGCCCGCCTGATGATCGATCTGTACGGCCCGACCAAATCGAAAATCACCTTCGTGTCGCAGGAACATGTTTACGGCCAGAGCTACGAGGACATTCCGCGTCGCGTGCCGGACAACACCAAGATGCGCGAGCTGCTGGGCGTGACGCCGAAGGTTTCGCTGCGCGAAGGCACGCGCCTGTCGATGGAGTGGTTTCGCCGGGAGCAGGCCGGCGCCTGAACGGCGCGTGGAAGTAGCGCTCAAGATAGACGTCGACACTCATCGCGGCCTGGCCGAAGGCGTGCCCCGGCTTGCCGCCGCGCTCGTTCGCGAGGGAATCAACGCCAGCTTTTATATCGCGATGGGCCCGGACAATTCGGGCCGCGCGATTCTCCGCGCGTTCCGCAACCGCGGCTTTATCGGAAAAATGATCCGCACGCGGGCCGTCGCGATGTACGGGTTGCGCACGATGCTGTCGGGGACGCTGCTCCCGGCGCGGCAAATCGCGCGCGCGATGCCCGGCGTGGTGCGATCGCTGCGCACCGATGGTTTCGAAGTGGGCGTGCATGGTTACGACCATGTGCGCTGGCAGGACGGGATCGATCGTATCGGTGAAAGCGGCCTGCGCGGCGAGATCGCGGCCGGCTTTGAAGTCTACCGCGACATTTTTGGCGATGAACCGCTCGGTTTCGCTGCTCCCGGATGGCGTACCAATAACATCGCGCTGCGGCTCCTCGACGCGACGGCATTGCGCTATCGCAGCGACACGCGTGGGCACGCGCCGTTTCGCGTCCGGGTCGGCGCGGATGAACTCAAAACGCCCGAGATTCCGACGACGCTGCCGACGCTCGATGAAGTCATCGGCCGTCCCAGCCTGACGGAGCCGGCCGCAATCACCGGCTATTACCTCGATCGTATCAAGGCCGACGTGCTCAACGTTCATACGATCCATGCTGAAACCGAAGGCATGGGTCAACTCGACGGGTTTCTCGCGCTGGTGCGGGCGCTGAAGGAGCGCGGCGCCAATTTCGTACGCCTGTGCGACGTCGCCGCGCGGCTTGACTTGGCATCGTTGCCGGCGTGCGAAGTGATTCGGGTCACGCTCGAAGGGCGCTCCGGATGGGTGGCGGGGCAGGGATCAGCGGTACCGCCCGCGCGGGGCTGATAGACTGTACGCTCAGGCGCGCGGGAGCGCCGTATTTTTATGGCGGCCGAAAGCTTTTTCGCGTTGGATCCGGGTGAAGTCGGGCTCGATCCTGCCCGCGTCGAGGCATTGATTGAACGCGCCGGGCGCGAAGTCGCAATCGGGCTGCTGCCGTCGACGCAGATCGCGATAGCGCGGCAGGGAAAAATAGCCGCGATGAGGACGGTCGGACTCGCTTCGACCGGTTCAGTCCCGATCATCGCCACGAATGATACCGCCTATCCGATCTTCTCCTGCACCAAGGCCATCATCACGTCGGCCGCCTGGCTGCTTATCGGCGAAGGTTTGCTGGACGTGCGCGCGCCGGTCAAATCGATCATCCCGGAGTTCGGCGTGGGCGGCAAAGACGCCGTCACGGTCGAGCATCTGCTGACTCATTCGGCCGGATTTCCAGCCGCCGGCATGACGGCAGGACAATGGCGCGATCCCCGGAGGCGGCTCGAACAGTTCGCTTCGTGGCGGCTCGAATGGCCGCCGGGCAGCCGCTTTGCTTACCATCCGACGTCGAGCTTCTGGGTCGTTGCCGAGATTATCCAGCGATGCACCGGGAGCGATTTCCGCGAATTCGTGCGCAATCGGATCGCGGCGCCGCTCGGCCTTGCGCTTGATATCGGCATGGCGCGCGACAGCAAGTCCGTCGTCGCGCGGCTCGAGTATGTCGGTGACTGGCCCGACGCCGAAAGCCTCGCCCTGGTGGGATTGCCGCCCACGTTCCATCCTGCCGTCGACGAGAGCGCGATCCTTTCCCTCAACGAGCCGGGAGTTCGCGAGCTCGGCGTACCCGGCGGCGGCGGAGTGATGACGGCGGCTGACCTGGCGCTCTTCTACCAGGCACTGCTTGCGCATCTTGATCGCGATCTCGACGACGGCCTGTGGCGGCGCGACGTCCTGATCGATGCGCTGCGAGTACGCTACCCCGACCATACGGACCCCCTACTCGGCATGCGAGTGAATCGCGCGCTGGGCGTGGTCATTGCCGGCGACGACGGACAGGCGGTGCTGCGCGGTTTTGGCTTCAGCAATGCACCGCTGATTTTTGGGCATGGCGGCGCGGGCGGTCAGATCGGATGGGCCGATCCGGCGACGGGAATCTCGGTCGCGTACTTCACCAACGGATTCGATCGCGAGTTTATCCGGCAGGGAAAGCGCGGGGCCGAATTGTCGACGTTAGCGGCCGAGTGCGCCGCCTGATCGCTCAGACTCAAGCCTTGGCGGCTCAGACCTTGAAGGGATTCTCGAGCACGATAATCGCCTCGCGCCCGGCGCCGACGCCGACCATCGAGAGCTTGACGCGGCTCAATTCCGCGACTCGGCTGAGATAGCGGCGGGCGTTCGCCGGCAGATCCTTCAACGATCGTACCTGGCCCAGGTTTTCGCTCCAGCCGGGCAGATCCTCATAGACCGCCTTGGCCTTGTCGAGTCCGCCACGGCCCGGCGGCATCTCATCGAAACGCTTGCCGCCAATCGTGTACGCGACGCATATCCGCACCGGGTCGATTCCGGTCAGCACGTCGAGCTTGGTCAGCGCCATGCCCCATAGGCCGTTGAGCCGCACGGCGTAGCGGGCGAGCACGGTGTCGAACCATCCGATTCGGCGCGGGCGTCCGGTCGCGCTGCCGAACTCGCCGCCCTCGGTCCGTAAACGATCAGCCAGCCGCCCTTTGATCTCGCTTGGAAACGGACCGCCGCCAACGCGAGTCGTATAGGCCTTGCTGATGCCCAGCACCGCGTCGAGCTTGCCGGGCGGCAGTCCGCCGCCGGAAAAGACCGCGCTCGCGACACAGTTGGAGGATGTCACGAAAGGGTAGGTGCCGTGATCGATATCGAGCATCGTGCCGTGCGCGCCCTCGAACAGGATGCTGCGCCCGGCTTCGACTTCGGCGGCGATAAATGCGGCGGTGTCACCCAGGAATGGCCGCAAGCGCCGGCGCGCTTTGGCCAGGTCGGCAATCAACGCCTTGCCGTCGATCGGACGAGCCTTGAGCAGTAAGCGCAGATAGGAATTTTTGTCGCGGATGTTGCGTTCGAGCCTCTCGTTGAACGACGGGCTGAGCAGATCGACGAACCTGAGTCCTGAGCGCGACATTTTGTCTTCATAAGCGGGACCGATACCGAAGCCGGTCGTGCCGACTTTGTTCAGGCCCAGGCGCGCCTCGCGGGCCCGGTCGATCGCGCGATGGTAGGGCATCACCATGTGCGCATCGAGGCTGACGCGCATGCGATCGGGGGTCAGCGGATGGCCGTTGCGTCCGAGCGAATCGATCTCTTCGAGCAGCGCGAAAGGATCGATCACAGTGCCGTTGCCGACGACGCAGATTTTGCCCGGATGGAGCGCGCCTGCCGGAATCAGCCGGAGAATGAACTTTCGGCCGTCGACGACCAGCGTATGAGCGGCATTGTTGCCGCCTTGGAATCGCACCACCACGTCGGCGTCGGAGGCCAGCAAATCGACGATTTTGCCTTTGCCCTCGTCGCCCCATTGGGTGCCAATGACCGCAACTGTCTTCATGATTTTCCGGGCGTCACGTTTCGGCACGCGCCGTTATGAGGCGATTGCCGATCCGCTATCCATATCATCTCCGTCGATTTCTCAGAGCCGTATAAAAGCCGCTGCCGTGATTGCGGGAATCGTCTTCAGGCTTTCCAGTACCGCGTTCGGGACCGCTTCGTCGACTTCGACCAGGCTAAGCGCCATTCCGCCCACCCGATCGCGGCCAAGTTCGAGCCCGGCGATATTGATTCCCGACTTGCCCAGCGCGGTGCCGATTGCGCCGACCACGCCCGGCACGTCGCGATTGTGCAGCATCAGGTAGAACCCCGATGGCACCGCCTCGACGCGGTAGCCGTCAATTCGAATGATACGCAGCGCGTGGTTGCCGAACACGGCGCCGGCGACTTCATGACGAGTCTCGGGCGTGCGCACCGACACCGTGATCGTATTGATGTAGTCGGTGGCCTCGCGCGATCGCGTTTCGGTCACCCGGATGCCGCGTTCGCGCGCGATAAACGGCGCGTTGACGTAATTGAGCGGCTGATCGAGAAAACCGCCAAGCAAGCCCTTCAGCACAGCGGCCGCGATCTGCTCGGCGCGCAGGCCGGCCGCCTCACCGCCAAGGCCGACGTTAACTTCGCTCGGTGCGGTCGCGATCATCTGGCTCGCGAGCAATCCGAGCTTTTCGCCAAGCTGCAGATGGGGCCCGAGCGTCTCCATTTCCTTGGGCGACAGCGCCTGAATGTTGACCGAATGCTGAATCGCACCCTCCAGCAGAAATGCCGAGACCTGCTGCGCGATGTCGATCGCCACCTGGACCTGCGCCTCGTCAGTCGCGGCGCCCAGGTGGGGGGTGGCGATTACACTGTCGAGTTTGAGCAGCGGATGGTCGGCGGGCGGCGGCTCTTCGACAAACACGTCGAGCGCGGCGCCGGCCACGCGGCCCGACGTCAGCGCTTCATGCAGCGCGACCTCATCGACGATTCCGCCGCGCGCGCAATTGATAACGCGAACGCCCTTCTTCATGAGCGCAAAGGCGGCACGGCCGACCAGCCCGCGGGTATCGTCGGTGAGGGGCGTGTGTACGCTGATAAAGTCGGCGCGGCGGAACAGCTCATCGAGCGACAGCAGCTCGATTCCCGCGCGGGCAGCGGCGTCAGCCGTCATTATC
>Ga0302325_10015980_pt1 | contig 15929 bp, 10 predicted proteins | sample Palsa_T0_2_FD_201948 | JGI IMG/M metagenome (GOLD analysis project Ga0302325, IMG submission 201948) | Peat permafrost microbial communities from Stordalen Mire near Abisko, Sweden - Palsa_T0_2 | ecosystem: Environmental > Terrestrial > Soil > Palsa > Peat permafrost | place: Sweden: Abisko... | reverse complement strand
GGCCGCGTCCAGAAGCTCCCGGTCCGCCCGCTCTTTACCCTGCATAAGAAAATCATCCCGCGACAATCGAACAGGCAGCCGGCAGACACGCCATCAGCAGGCCGATTATTCAGGAGGCTCCTAGGCGCCCTGATGTTCGCCACCTCCATGGGCAATGCCCCCGAGGACTCGGCCCGCATCATCCACAAGGCGCTTGACGCCGGCATCAACCTCGTCGACACCGCCGACGCCTACGGCGACTCCGAGGACGTCGTCGGCAAGGCCCTGGAAGGGCGCCGCGACGATGTCGTGCTCGCCACCAAGTTCAGCCGCCCGACCGGGAAGGACCCCAACCACCAGGGCGCCTCACGGCGCTGGATCGTCACCGCCGTGGAAAGCTCACTGCGCCGCCTGCGGACCGACCACATCGATCTCTACCAACTTCACCGCCCCGATCCCCGCACCGACATCGAGGAAACCCTCTCCGCGCTGACCGACCTGATCCGCAGCGGCAAGGTCCGCGCGATCGGCACGTCGCAGACCCCCGCCTCCGACATCGTCGAGGCCCAGTGGGTCGCCGAGCGGCGAGGCCTCGCGCGATTCCACACTGAGCAGCCGGCCTACTCCATCCTCAACCGCGGCATCGAACGCGAGGTCCTGCCCACCGTCCAACGCTTCGGCATGGGCACCCTGGTCTGGGGTCCGCTCGGCCAGGGACTGCTCACTGGCCGCGTACGCAAGAACCAGGGCAACGACGTACGGCGCGCCGGCCTGTTCCAGCATCTCAACGATGAGCGCCGGCTCGACGTGGTCGAGAGGCTCATCCCCCTCGCCGCCGAGGCAGGACTGCCCATGACCCACCTCGCGATGGCGTTCACCATCGCCCACCCCGGCATCACGAGCGCACTGATCGGCGTCCGCACCATGGACCACCTCGACGGCCTGCTCGCCGGCCTGGACGTCACCCTCACCGACGACATCCTCGACCGCATCGACGAGATCGTCCCTCCCGGCACCGACGTCGGCACCCTCGACCAGGCCTACCAGCCCCCGGCCCTGGCTAACCCGGGGCTGCGTCGCCGCCTCCTGGCCGCACGCGCCGCAGCCTGACCACAGATCCCGCGCATCAGCACCAGAAAGGTTCCGTCACGAGCGACATCACCATCGATGCGGGATCGGCGGCCATGCCTGCTCGACCGAGCAACTCGCGCGGCTACGGGGCCGTGCCCCTATGCGTGTGATCACCTGACCTGGCCCCGTTTCGCCCCGTCCCGTCGTTCTGCATGAATGTTGGCCCCATCTGGGGTGGTGATCATCCCGCCCGGGTGGGTGCGGTGTGTCGTCACGAATGTTGGATCTGACCCACATTTCGCCATGCTTGCCGACGCGGCTACAGCCGCGGGGCTCACCGTCAACGCACCCGTCCAGTAGCCCGAGAGCTGCTAACGGATTTGCTAACGAGATATTGCGGGCAAGGCAAACAAGGTGGGGCAGGGAGACGGCGACCGATCCCGCGTCCTGGTCAGCGAGATGCACCGGACCGCCCGAGACAGGGGAGATGGATGTCACTGGCTGTCGTACTCGTCGTGGCGGCGCCACCAGAAGCCGGTCTCGTTGCGGCCCAGTGGCGCGCGGTCGAGCCACTGGTACATGCCCCAGAGGCCGTCCAGGCCGCGCTCGTACGCCGAGTAGGTGTGGTAGACGACGCCATCCTCGAGCGCGAACGCGCTCACGCCGGGACCTTCTCGCCGGTACGTCGCCCAGTCCGTTCCGACGATGCTCGTTGCGAACTCGTCGCGCCCGGAACTGTCCTGACCGGCCGGCGGCCGGAAGTCCACCGCGCGGAAGTTGTACTCGACGGCTCCCGACTCCCACTGCTCTTTGGTGACCGCCGCCTGGAAGTCGTAGTTGAAGTCGCTGCCGGCCGAAGACGCCCAGGGGAAGCTCCAGCCCATCCGGCGCTTATAGGCCTGCAGTTTCGCGAGCGGAGCCCGCGACACCGCGCAGAGCGTGACACCGTGATTGGCGAGGTGCACGACGGAGCCGTCGAAGCCGTCGGCGATCGCCGAGCAGGACGGGCACCCTGCGGTGTAGTCGGGCCCGAACATGAAGTGATAGATGAGCAGCTGCGAGCGTCCTGTGAACAGATCGGCGAGGGATGCTGTGCCCTCCCCGGTCTCGAACCGGTACTCCTTGTCGATCCGCACCCAGGGCAGCTCCTGCCGCCGCCGCGCCAGTTCGTCGCTGCGCCGGGTCAGCGCCTTCTCGGCCTCGAGCAACTCCAGCCGGGCGGCAAGCCACTGTTCACGTGCTCCGGTCTTGTGATCGGTCATTGTTTCTCTCCTTCTTGTGGTCATAACAGCTTGGCGTGGCCCGCGGCACCGATGACCTCTCACATCGGCGGCGTGAGCCCTGGAACCAGCGAGGGCGCGATGACGATCAGGATTCCGAGTCCGACGATCGCCAGCGCCAGCGGCACATCGACGGCGGCTTTGGCGGGCAGCAGCTTCTGGGCGAGGACGACGACGGTGATCACGGACATCCAGGTGACGCTCATGATGCCCAGCGCCACCAGCAGCAGCATCAGCCCGATGCTCGAGCCCGCGCAGCAGAGCCCGAACCCGAATCCGGAGCGGGCGCTCTGCCGGCAACGCCGGCGGAAGTGCCGCTTGAGCGGCGTGAACTCGTAGGCACCTGCCGCGATCGCAACCGCGCCGGCGGCGACAGACCCGTGCGGGCGGCACACCGCATACACCGCGACGCCCACGATTGCCCAGACCGCGAGGTAGGACCCGACGAACAGCGGCACGGCGCGCGCGCCGCCGGCATGAGCGCGTCTCACGACTGCCGGGGCCGCGCCCGGCAGCATCATCGCCGCCATCATCCACGCCCACAGGGCGGCAAAGAACGCGAACGAGCCGAGCCGGGTCTGGGCACCTATGTCCATCCCGTTCATCTGCCGGACCGCGACGACCCAGGATGCGGCGGCGAGCCCGAGCGTCGCCGTCAGCGCGGCTGCCGTCGCTGCGGTCTGGCCGTGCCGAAGCTGCACCGTGTCCCTCCCCGTGCTCATGACTTGACTGGCTCTGCTCGGGATAGGCATCGGAGAACCTCCGCATATAGCAACCATACGATTGCGATAAATATATGGCAACCTTATGGTTGCGTCAAGCTCCTGTTCCCCGCATCGATCAGGCGGGCACGGAAACCTGAGACAACTTCCTTCTGCTGCCCCTCACGAACTGAGATGCCGTCTGAGGGCGTCGAGGCTCGAGTCCCAGTCACGGGCCAACACGGCGAGAAACTGCTGCGCGACCTGGATGGGGGCCGGCTGGAGCCGGTAGCGGACGCGGCGTCGCTCGCCGGGCTCGGCGATGACCAGCCCGGCCCCGGTGAGCAAGCCGAGGTGTTTGGCGATCGCCTGCCTGCTGATCGGCAGGCTGGCCGCCAGGTCCGTCGCCGTGGCCGGCCCGCGGGACGCGAGCACGGCCAGGATGCTCCGCCGGCTGGGATCGGCCAGTGCGGCGAACACCGCTTCGGCGACGGCCTCCGGGTCACGCGCGGGCATCGAGGTATTCGACGAGCTCACCCAGCTCGCTCTGCCACCCCTTGACGTTGCCGCCGTACGCGCCGGAGTAAAGGTCGCCCGGCAGTTGCGCGAAGCCGGATTCGACCACGGTGAGCCGGGTCCCTTCGGCCACCGGCTCAAGGGTGAACTCGACATAGGTACGCCGCGGATCGTCAGCCGGCAGGCCACTGATGCCCCAGGTGTAGCCGAACACGTGCGGCGGCTCGAGGCGCTCGATGCGCAGGCCGGCGCTGTATCCGCCCTCGAAGGTAAGCTGGGCAAGGCCGCCGACGCGCAGGTCGACGGTCGCCTTGTGGCCGAACCACGTGCCCAATCCCTCAGCCGTCGTGATCGCTTCCCACACCTTCGCCGGCGGGTGGGCGACGCTGATGCTGCGCTCGATCCGATCGGGAAAGCCCATGACACACCTCCATTTATGGCAACCATCTGGTTGTCATAAAGCTATGGCAACCAGATGGTTGCGTCAAATCCGGGCGGCACTCCCGGCCCGCGGCACTAGCGGACATATGGGCAGCTCGGCTACGGGCTAGTTCGCTGCGGTGGCCGTTAACTCCTTTATTTTTGTGCAGGGAAGACGCGTATTGAGTATCTTGACGCTTCCTGCTGGGCTTCGGTGGCAGACCTGCTCGGCCTTGGTTACGGTCAGTGGCCAGGGACGGGCGGTCGAGCGTCCGTCGGCGTAACGGAAATCGCCCGCCCACATGGTGAGCAGGACGGCGGCCAGCAGAACGGCGGCGATGGTTTGCGCGCCGCGCTCGGCGCTTCGGGCACCGCGGCGCAGGAGGGCGTCCACCGCGACGATCGCCAGCGAATCGATGATCAGGATCGGAGCCTGGGCGTAACGGGTGCCATTGGCATAGATGGCCCCCGGGGGCAGCGGAATGCTGGCCACCCACCCGGTCGCCAGCACCGGGACCAGGGTAAGGATGAGCCCGAGGGCTAGGCCGGTGACGACGAGCACCCGGACGCGCGGTTCTCCCCGGACGAGCGCCCATGCGGCCAGGGCAGCGGCGACGCAGGCCGCGATCGCCGTGGCGCCCGCGAGCCCGAAGCCGGCCCGGAGCAGCAGCGCCCCGTGGTATCCGGCGACCGCGGCCAGGATCACCTCGCGGCCGTAGAAGGCCAGTGCCCGGCCGATGGTGGTTGCCTGGGTATGCCGGGAAATGGTCAGGACCGCCGGTAGCTGCACGAGGCCCCCGGCCAGCCACCCGAGGGTCGCCGCGTGCTCCCTGGCGCGCGGCAGCGCGATCACGCGCGCGGCCGCCAGGGGCAGGTAAAGGGCTGCGAGCGCATTCGACGACGCCGCCGCGAAGCAGAAGAGAGCCGCGGCCGCCATGCCAGCACGGGAACGGGGACGCCACAGCAGCGCCCAGAAAGTTGCGAACAGCAGATACCAGGGCGCGTCCACCCCGCTGTTGGCGATGGACAGGAGCGCCGTCGGCAGCAGCAGTACGCTCGCTGCGAGCATCAGGCGCAGTTCTGGCCTGCGGATATGGCCGGAACTTGCGTGGAAGACGAATACGGCCGTGCAGGAAGCGGTGAGCGCTCCTGCGACGGCGAAGCCGGCGGCGGCGTCCCGCAGCGGGAGCCTCGCGGCGACTTCGGCGATGAGCCGGGGGAGGAGCTGGAGGTACCCGGCGTAGGGCTGCGTCAGGCTGCCCAAGGGATGAAGCAGCGCCTGCGGCAGGAAGATGCTGCGGTCCTCGGCGATGAGGGTGTCCCGCGCCGGGACGCCGGTCTGGCGTGCCAGCATTACCCATCCGCCGAGCGCGATCGCGGCAAGATCCGCCGCTCCGGCCCGGATCGCTGCGGCCCGTGACCGCTGTGCTGGTGCCGCTTGCGGGAACAACAGCGCGAGAGTGCGGCCTGTGCTGCCCAGCAGGGGCCGGGCCGTACCGGCGGCGTCCCGGCTTGCCGCATCGGGCCGGGCGTCCCGCTCCGTGCCGGATGCCGATGCTGGCCGCAGCGGCGGCGTGCGCAGGAGCCGTAGCGGCTTCACAGCAGGCAGTATGTCAGCGTCAGCCCGCATGGCGAGTTGCGGAACACGCGCGGCGGCTCCGCCGGCGCGCGTGGCAGCGGCGGGGCGGGCGCGCGGCGGCGCGGCGTAGGCTCGTCGGGCACGATGTGGTCAAGGGCGGGGTGAGCGCTGCGCGTCGCGGTGCCGGCGATCCGCGGGAAGGGTGCGTTAGTTGGAGAGTCACAGCACGCCGGCAGCTGGCGGACGGCCGGATGACGATACCGTCAGCGACGGCGACCGCGCGTCGCTGGACACTAGCGTGGCGCATATCGCGCGGGTGTATGACTACTGGCTGGGCGGCAAGGACAATTTCGCCGCCGACCGGGCAGCCGCCGAGCAGGCGATCGCCGCCTACCCGGACATCGTCTTCTCGGTCCGCGCCAACCGGGCCTTCCTCGCCCGCGCGGTGCGCTACCTGGCCGGCGAGGCAGGCATCAGGCAGTTCCTGGACATCGGCACGGGCATCCCGGCATCGGATAACACCCATGAGGTCGCCCAGTCCGTGGCCCCCGGCAGCCGGGTGGTGTACGTGGACAACGACCCGATCGTTTTGTCGCACGCCCGCGCGCTGCTGACCAGCGGCCCCCAGGGGGCCACCAGCTACCTGGACGCGGACCTTCGCGACACCGGGCGGGTGCTGGCCGCCGCGGCCGCGATCCTGGACTTCTCCCGCCCGGTGGCCGTCATGCTGATGGCGATCTTGCAGCACGTGGATAATGCCGAGAACCCCTACGGCATCGTGGCGGCGCTCCTCGCCGCCCTGCCCCCCGGCAGCTACCTGGCGCTGTCCCACCCGGCCTCCGACATCGACGCCGAGGCGCAGGGCAAGCTCGCCGAGCGGCTGAACCAGTCGATAGCGGAAAAGGTGACCATGCGCGACCGGGCCCAGGTCACGCGTTTCTTCGACGGCCTGGAACTAATCGCCCCGGGGCTGGTGCGCGTTCCGCACTGGCGGCCCGCATCCGAACTCGAGGCCAGCAGCCCGGCCGGACTATGGGGCGGGGTAGGCCGCAAGAACTGACACGCCACGCATTCCAGCGGCGCTGACTGGCAGTGATGGCCAGCCCCGCTTTGTTGGGGCGGTGAGCGCCGGCGGCGCACCCGAGTTCAGCAAGCCCGTCGCGGACTCGATCCACTTGCTGGCACCGGGTGCTCGGTCATCCGGAGGGCTTCATCAACCAGGGTGGTGGCATTCTTCGGGAATGAGGGAATTCGTGGGGGGATACCCGTATGCCAGCTGGGGTGCGCGCTCGCTGCCGAACTGCTGCGTATAACTCGGACCAGCTGAGCCTTGTCAGGATCACCGATAACGACGACACCACGCTCAGGAGCGGCTCAGAGTACCCCGGGTCGCTGGCCGGGCCGGCCGGGCGGCTCTGCAGGCGGGAAACTGCCCCGGCGAGCGCACCCGATGGGCGTAATCTGCCGGCCGGCGCCGGCCGGCCCGCCCTGATCAGCAATCAGGCCTGGTCTGCGCTGGTCTGCGTCGGGTCCGGGTCTGCGGGCTCCGGCGCGGTGCCCGGCGGCCTCTGCCTTTCGTCAGGTAACCCTTCGTACCGGAATCAGGGCTGCACCGGCTACTGCCGGACCGCGACTGAGGGGTTTGCGAGGCAGTTCCCCGGCAATGATCGCGCGACCCAGTGCCTCGGCAGCCGTGTCAGTCCGGACATCTAGATGGCGGTCCGCTGTGTCCGGCATCGGTAACCTCGTCTCCGCCGGGCGGCATCACCTGACGGACGAGGAGGTCGGCGCGTTCCTGGGCCGTGCCCGCAGGCTCGGCCACGATCCCGTCCGGCTGCTCGCCGGCGAGGTGACCGAGACCTTAACACGCGTCCCAACCATGGAGCAGGCTCGCCAGCTCAGCAACGCCGCGGCGGCCGAGCGGCGGGCGCGGCAGGCGGTCTTCTTCCATCCCGCCATTGCCATCAGGAGCCGTATCGGCCAGGGCGTGCACGACCGGTGCGAGGCCTGCGTGTTCGCCGACGGGACCGTTGAGGATGCCGATCGTGTCTGGCTGGCCCGGCATTTCCCGTTTCCCGCCCGGCTGCTGAGCGTGCTGTGCCGGCGCGTGGCGGCCGGCGAGGTCTGGGACTTGACCGTGGCAGGCCGGGTGCTGGGCGTGGACGAGCGCGACGACGTGCTCAATGTGGTCAACGTCGGCGAGCTGGTGATCGAGCCTGGCGGGCGTGTCATCGTGCAGGGCAACTTGCTCATCCTCGGCTGCCAGCTCCTGCGGCACCCGGCGCCGGCCCCGGAAGCCGGGGACTACCAGCTCGGCGTGCTGGCGACACCGCACTCAGTGGACCGCCGCAGCGGCCCGCTGCGCGGCCGGCCGGGCGCGCCGGGCACTGACGGATGCCCCGGCCAGGCGACGCGGCCGGCCGGCGTGCCGACGATGATCGGTTTTGCCCTGAACGAGCCCCCGGGCGACCGCATGAACGGAACCGGCGGCTCCGGTGGCAGCCGTGGCGGCGACGGCGAACCCGGGCGCACCGGCGGCGCCACGAAAACCGCCGAGATCACCGTCGGCCGCCTGGCCGGCCCGCTCACCCTGGTCGCCGCCGGCGGCTGCGGCGGGAACGGCGGCGCCGGCGGGGACGGCGGCACGGGCGGCGACGGCGGCGATCCCGCAGCTGGATTCCGGACTACAGCAGGCCCGGTCTGCCCGGGCAGCCCGGGCCAGGGCGGGCGCGGCGGCGACGCAGGCAACGGCGGGCGCGGCGGAAACGGCGGCATCAGCTCGAATGTGTTCGTGACGTTGCCGGCGCGGATGGCCGGCCAGTTGCGCGTCCTGACCTATCCCGCGCTGGGCGGCGCCGGCGGGGCCGGGGGCCGGCCAGGAAGAGGCGGGAAAGGCGGCAGGAACCCCGGCGATCCCGCGGTCCCCGCCGCCGATGCCGCCGCCGATGCCGCCGCCGGGGCACCGGGAAACCCCGGGCGCGATGGCGTGCGGAGACCGGCGCCGGAAGTGTTCGTCAATGGAAGGCCATTCGCAGGAAGGACAACCAGCCCGTGAGCATCAGCCAGACACTCAGCAGCCTTGGCGTGCCCGAAGGCACCGCCGCCGGTAATGGCACCGTGCAGGCGCGCATCAGCTTGCACAACGAGACTCAGCTGAAGGATCTGCTCGATATCGGCCTGTCGCCGCAGCAGCGCGCCCAGCACGCCGGCGCGCTGCTGGACGGCATCACCGCGCCGGCCAGCCAGCCGCACGTCCCGTTGCTGCACGCTCTGATCAGGCACGTCGTCGGGAACGACGAGCTGAGCGCCGGGGACCGCGCGCAACTCGCCCCGGCGTTCCCGGTCACCGCGCACGTGCTCACCCAGCAGCCAGCCGCTGCGCCCCTGCAGGTCAATGACGTGTGGGACGTCTCGACGCCGGACGGCACCCTGAAGGTGATCGATCTGCCCGGCGGCATCGAGCTGCAAGACGGCGGCTGCATTGTCGCCCGGTCCACGCCGCTGCATTTCACCTGCTCCTCGTTCACCCGCACGGGCGGCCCGCCGGCCGGTTACAGCGGCGACTTCAACATCCTCGGCACCACCGGAGCGCCGGTGCCCGCCCCGCCCGCCCCGCCGGCCCCGCCGGCCCAGGCACCGAACGGCGCGCCGGGCGAGTGCATCTCCGCTGGCGTCCCCGGCGATCCCGGCCAGCCCGGCGCGGCCGGGCAGCCGGGAGCCGCGGGAGCCGCGGGCCTGCTGGGCAATGACGGCATCGCCAGCGCCATCGCCACCATCGCCATCACCGGGACGCTGACGCTGACCGGCGCCACCAGGCAGCAGCTCATCGTGGCGACCCAGCCGGGCCCGGGCGGCGGCGGCAACGGCGGCCAGGGCGGTCTCGGGCAGCAGGGCGGTAACGGCGGTAACGGCGCGACCTGCAACTGCACCGGCAACGGAGGCGGCGGCGCCGGGAACGGCGGCCAGGGAGGTACGGGCGGCCCGGGCGGCAACGGCGGGAACGGCACGGACGCGGCCGGCAATATCGCCGTGCACGTGCCCAAAGGGGTCAGCGCGAGCGTGGTGCAGCCGCTGCCGGCCCCGGCCCCGCCGGGCCAGCCGGGCAGCCCAGGCCCCGGCGGCCCCGGCGGGGCGCCCGGCCAGCCCGGTGCGGGGGGGAAGAACAACCCCGCCGGGTCGCCCGGCGGGCCCGGCTCCGCCGGTGACCCGGGTGCCCCCGGTAACCCCGGCACGGGCGCTGGCGCGGCCGCGAAGGTGACCGTGGCCAGCCACTAAGCAACAAGCAGGCAGGCGGATCCCGGCTACCGCCATCGCCCTCCCCGAACCCGGCAGCGTCAAGATCCGGCCTGGCACCCCCAGCCATCACTGACCCCGCCGCAGGCAGTTGTGGGGCACGTCGCAGTGGTCGCTTGGGGGGTCATCCGTGCCTTGGCCAGGTTTACCCGATCCGGGTCTGATCGTGCCTGGCCGGTTGTGGCGTCGGATTGCGGCAGATGTGGTGACGCCGGATACTTGGAGCGCTCTGGCGGCTGGCGTTCCGGGGCTGCCGGGTGACCGTATTGCGCGGTCGGGCTGGGCCTGGGCCTGCGTCTGGTGCGGGTCGCGGGCGGCGGGTGGGTTTGCTGGTCGGGAGGCGTGGTGGGCGGTGGGGTGCCGGGGGATGCTGGCGGCTTGCCGGTCAGGGTGGCGGCAGGGTCGCGGGTGGCGGGGTATGTGCTGGAGGAGCAGGTCGGGTCGGGCGGGATGGCGGTGGTGTTCCGGGCGCGTGATGAGCGGCTGGGGCGGCTGGTGGCGCTGAAGGTGCTGGCGCCGGGGCTGGCGGCTGATGCCGGGTTCCGGCGGCGGTTTATCCGGGAGTCGCGGGCGGCGGCGGCGGTGGATGATCCGCACATCATCCCGGTGTATGAGGCTGGCGAGGCGGGCGGCGTGCTGTTCATCGCGATGCGGTACGTGCCGGGCGGGGATGTGCGGACCCTGGTGCGGCGGGAAGGTCCGCTGCCGGCGGGGCGGGCGGCGGGGATTATCTCGGCTGTGGCGTCGGCGCTGGATGCGGCGCACGGGGCGGGGCTGGTGCACCGGGATGTTAAGCCGGCGAACATGCTGGTGGATGCGAAGGAGGGGCGGCCCGATCATGTGTACTTGTCGGATTTCGGGCTGAGTAAGCCGGCGGTGGCGGCGACGGCCTTGACCGGGACCGGGACCGGGCAGTTCCTGGGCACGGTGGACTATATGTCGCCGGAGCAGGTTGAGGGCACGGCGGTGAACGGGCGGGCGGATCAGTATGCGCTGGGCTGCGCGGCGTTCGAGTTGCTGGCCGGCGTGCCGCCGTTCGCGCGTGATCAGCCGATGGCGGTGATGTACGCCCATGTTTCGGAGCCGCCGCCGCTGCTGGCGTCGCGGCGGCCGGGTCTTCCGCCGGGCGCCGACGTGGTGCTGGGGCGGGCGCTGGCCAAGGCGAGCGCCGATCGCTATGGCAGCTGCCGGGAGTTCGCCGAGGCGCTGCGCGAGGCGCTCGGCCTGCCGCCCTATGCGCAGGCCCACAGCGGCGGCACCGATCGGCCGGCGGGTATCGAAACCGTCATCCGTCCCCGCCCGGCCCCCGGGGATGCCGGAGGCACCGGTGATGGCGGGGACTCCGGTGAGGGCGGGGAGGGCCGGGATGGCGGTGACGGCGGGGACGCCGGGGATGGCGGTGTAGTCGATCCAGGCCGGCTGGACGCAGGCCGGGGGGGTGAGCTTCCGGCCGGGACCGTCACGTTGCTTTTTAGCGATATTGAGGGGTCGACGGTGTTGCTCCGCCGTCTGGGTGATCGTTACGCCGGGGCGTTGTCGGCGCAGCGTGCCCTGCTGCGCGATGCGTTCGGTGCGGGCGGCGGCCGGGAGCTGGGGACCGAGGGGGACAGCTTTTTCGTGGTGTTCGAGTCGGCCGCCGCCGCGGTTGGCTGCTGCGTGGCCGGTCAGCGTGCGCTGGCTGGCCATGACTGGCCCGATGGGGTGGTTGTCCGGGTCCGGATGGGCTTGCATTCGGGTGAGCCGGCCCGCCATGAAGATGGTTACGTCGGGATGGACGTGCACCGGGCGGCGCGGATCGCGGCGGCCGCGCACGGCGGCCAGGTGGTGCTGTCGGATGCGACGCGGCTGCTGGCGCAGTCCCGGCTGCCGGCTGGTGTATCCGTGCGTGACCTGGGTTTTCACCGGCTGAAGGACATAGAGGCGCCAGAGCATATCTACCAGCTGGTCGCCGCCGGCCTGCCCGATCGGTTCCCGCCGCTGAAGAGCCTGGGTGCCCGGGCCAGTCTGCCGGTGCCGCTGACGACGCTGGTCGGCCGGGACGGCGACCTAGACCAAGTCCGCGCCGCGCTCGCCGGGCCGGAGGTCCGGCTGGTGACGCTGACCGGCGCCGGCGGTGTCGGCAAGACCCGGCTTGCCATTGCCGTCGCATCGTCGCTGGGCGACGCGTTCCCGCACGGCGTGTTCTTCGTCGCGCTGGCGGCCGTCCGTGACGCAGAGGTGATGTGGAAGACCATCGCGGACAGCCTGGACGTGGCCGGTGACCAGCCAGCTCCCGAGGCGGTGACCGGGTACCTGGGCGAGCGCCGGGCGCTGCTGGTGCTGGACAACCTGGAGCAGCTGGACGACGCCCGGGGGGTGGTGGCGGCGCTGCTGCGGGCCGCCCCGGCCCTGGTGGTGCTGGCGACCTCGCGGCGGCCGCTGCACCTGCAAGGCGAGCATGAGCAGCCGGTGCCGCCGCTGGAGATACCCCGCGAGGCGTCCGTCGAGGAGGTGGCGGCCTGCGGCGCGGCGCGGCTGTTCGTCCAGCAGGCGGACATGGTCCGCCCGGGCTTCGCCCTCACCCCCGGCAACTCCGCTGACATAGCGGCCATTTGCCGGCGCCTGGACGGGCTGCCGCTGGCCATCGAGCTGGCCGCATCCCGGGCCAGGCTACTGGCACCCAGGGCACTGCTGGCCCGGCTCGGGGACAGCCTCGGCCTGGCCGCCGGCGACACCGGGCGCCCGTCGCGGCAGCAGACCCTGCGGAACACCATCTCGTGGAGCTATGACCTGCTGGCCCCTGACCTGGCCCAGGTGTTCCGGCGGGCGGGCGTATTCGCGGGAGGCTGCGACCTCGACGCGCTGGCGGCGGTCGCCGTGGCCGGGCACAGCCCGGGAGCCGGGGCCGATCCGCTGGAACTGGTCGCCGGGCTGCTGGACGTCAGCCTGATTACGGTAACCGAGGGCGTCGACGGCGAGCCGCGGGCGGGCATGCTGGAGACGATCCGTGATTACGCCCTCGAGCGTCTCACTCAGGACGGTGACCTGGACGACACCCGGCGCCGGCACGCCCGGTACTACGCGGCGTTTGCCGAGCGGTCGGACGAGCAGCTGCGCGGCTCGGGTCCGGCGCACCTGGCCACTTTGGACCGGCTGGAGGCCGAGCATGACAACCTGCGCGCCGCCTTGAGCTGGTCGCTGGAGATGCCGGCCGCTGAACCGGCCGGCGACCAGGAGCGAGCAGCTGTCGGCCTGCGGCTGGTTCAGGCACTCGCCCTGTTCTGGTACCGGCACGGTCACGCCACCGAAGGGCGGCGGTGGCTGGAGCGGGCGATCGGGCTGGCCGCCGATGATGCCGGAGCACCGCTGGCCCAGCTGGCTCACTGGCTCGGGGTACTGCTGCAGCAGCAGGGCGAGCTGGAGGCGGCATTGCCGCTGCTCGAGCGCAGCCTGGAGATCTGGCGCGGCCTCGGCGACCGGGACCAGGAGGCACGAGAACTCAACAGCCTCGGCATCACCCATCATTTTCGCGGCGACCTGGGCACTGCACGATCCTTGCTGGAGGACAGCATCGCGATCGCCCGCGAGCTCGGCAGCGGCATCCGGCTCGCCGGGGCACTCACGAACCTCGGCCATCTGGAGGGCGACGCGGGCAACTTCGATCGCGCCACGCAGGTGCTGCAGGAGGCGCTCGCAGTCGACCGGAAGCACGGTGACATGCTGGGCGTCGCGATGGACCAGCAGTCGCTTGCGGGGATTAGCCTGCGCGCGGGCCGTGCTGAAGAGGCCCGCGGCCTGCTGTCCGCCATGCTCGACTATGTCGCCAGGTCCGGCGACATCGACCTGCTGGCCACCACCCTGCAAATGTCGGCCTGCATCGCGGCCGAGCTCGGCGAGTGCCCGCGGGCCGCCCGCCTCACCGGCGCCGCGGACGGCATCCGCCGGCAGGCGGGCCTGGGGGTGTCACAACCGGAACTGCTCGAACGGTTCCTGGGCCCGGCCCGCGCGGCCATCGCACCCGACGCATGGGACGCCGAGCTGGCCGCTGGCCGCGCGCTCACCCAGGAGCAGGCGGTCACGCTCCTCATGTCACCATCCCCCGCACACGGCACACACCAATGACCGGGCGGCCCGGTCCGCAGCGGTCGCCGAACTGACAACCTCCCTCGCCGCCGGGTCCAGGTCGGCGCCGATGATTGCGGGCCTGGACGGCACCCGGCGCATCGCCACCAGCGCGTTGTCGGCCGGCAGGAGCCCGTAAAGCCCCCTCCCCGGTCAGTGCCCGGTGCAGCGTCGCGCCCAGCGCGAACACGTCGCTGGCCCGGTGACGGCGCCTCCCCGCAGATCAGGGCCGGGTCGATGTACTCGACCGAGGCGGCCGACCCAGCCCGGTGACGTAGGCGCCAGGCGTCAGTTGCGCTCCGCCAGCACAGTCCGCACCCGCATGGCGCAGGCCGCTGTCTGGCCGGACTCTTCCCGGCGCGACCGAGCATCGGCCAGCTGAGCTGGCCGTCCTGGCCAAGCGCTCAGATCGCCCCGTTCGGCGCGGGACCGACGGCGTCCGGGCCAGATCGCCCAGGGCGAGGCCCTCGGTGATGAGTCCCGTTGGGCTCGACGACGAGCAGGACGTCGCCAGGCCCGACTTCCGGATCCTCGGCCACCCCAAGCGAGACGCCGCCGCGCTGCACCACGCCGAGAATCAGGCCCTGTCGCGCCCTGCGGACTTCGCTCAGTCGTCGCGGTTCAGTTCCCTTCTCGACCACGTGCTCCACCAGCCGGTGTTCCTCGCCGCGCACCAGGTGCGTCAGTAGTTCGCCGGCATGAGGCGCTTCAAGCCCTTTCGCGACGGTGTGTCCCACCAGGTCGTCAGGAGAGAGCACCTGGGTGACCCCGATGTCCTGGAGGGCGCGAATCAGCCTGCGGGAGCTCACGAGTGCCGTGATCGGAACGTCGGGCGCCTCCTGGCGGACGAGGACGGCGCTCACCAGGGCGTCCCCGTCGTCCCCGGCGGCGATCAGGATGTGGACCGCGCCTTCCGGACGCCCGGGCCGGATGGCCTCCTCGGAGGTCGGATCGCCGCGGACGAGATGAACGTGAGCGGGAACGGTCGAGGGATCCACGTCGGCGACGAGCACGACCGCGTCGCCGACGTGCTCGAGTTCCTCGAGCACGACCGGGATCGCCGAGTGCATGCCGTAGACGAGCCGATACGGACCTTCGGGGAACCTGGCTCCGATCTGCATGATCCTCCTTACTCCGTTCGCCACCGCCGAGCCCGTCAGGAGCGCGAACGCGGCCGCTAGCATCGGGATGGTGGTCAGCATGACCAGCGAAGCGACGATACGTCCCGAAGCGTTGCCCGGGGTTACGTCGCCGTAGCCGACCGTCGTCGCCGTCTCAAGCGCCCAGTACCACCCTCTGGTGACGGGAATGTGCTGTGTCGCCGAGAACACAGCACCGCCGGCCAGTACGCAGCCGACGACCCCGCCGATGAAAAACAGCGCGTGCCGGTGCGGCCTGACCCTCAGCAGCCGGACCAGAAAAAACGACAAAGGGCATCCTCGCCTTCACGAGATAAGCGGTCTGCCGCGAGGCCACCTGGGCTCATCCGCCCGACGAGCGTGGCATGAGATGTATGGACGATGCCCGCAGGTACGGCAGCTCGTCGCCGCAGTGTCCGGATCCGCCTGCGCTACGATGCCAGCCTTTCAGCGAAAATGCCTCATGGGGGGCTCACCCGTGCCGTCTGCGGGCAGTACGGGTGGAGAGCAGCCCGGATTGCGCGGCTGCGCGGGAGTTGCCGGCGCTTGCTACCGTGCCGCTATGGCTATCGCGCTTAGTGCAGCGACGCTCAGGCTGCTCGACGGGAGGAACTACGCGGTCCTGGCCACGGTGAATCCCGACGGCAGCCCGCAGACCTCCGCCATGTGGGTCGGCCGCGATGGCGGAGACCTGCTGTTCTCGACCGTGGAGGGACGCGTGAAGCACCGTAATATGCGGCGCGACCCGCGCGTCAGCGTCACGGTGCTCGACTCCTCTGACCCGGAGAACTACGTCGAGCTGCGTGGCCGGGTGTCGATGACGCCAGATGCTGGCCGGCGGGTTGACACT
>Ga0302325_10015978_pt1 | contig 15931 bp, 17 predicted proteins | sample Palsa_T0_2_FD_201948 | JGI IMG/M metagenome (GOLD analysis project Ga0302325, IMG submission 201948) | Peat permafrost microbial communities from Stordalen Mire near Abisko, Sweden - Palsa_T0_2 | ecosystem: Environmental > Terrestrial > Soil > Palsa > Peat permafrost | place: Sweden: Abisko... | reverse complement strand
GCGGCTGGCCCGGGACGCCGCCGGCCGGTTTCCCAATCAGATTTTCTTCGCCGGCCAGCTCCTCTTCACCAACGAGACGCGCCTCACCCGCTGGCTGCACAACCACACGGCCTTTTCGCTCCAGCGTCGGTTCTTCCTGGCCAACCTGCCGTTTGTCGTGCTGCCGATCCGGGTCGGGTGAAACGGCTCTAAGTGGGATCCTGCAACTCGTAGCTGAGGACGCTGAGCGCGTAGACGGCAGCCGTTTCGCAACGCAGGACGAGAGGGCCCAGTGTGATGGGCTCAAAACCACAGCTTTTCGCGAGACTCAACTCCGCGGGCGTAAAGTCACCCTCGGGTCCGACCAGCCAGAGGGCTTTTTGGGGCGCACGACCGTGAGCAGTCCTGAAGGCCGCAAGCACGGTCTTAAGCGATTTTGCGGCAGGCTGAAGGCTGGCGACAAGCTTGAGGTCGTAGCCGGATGCGGACTCCAGAAAGGCTGTGACACTTTGCACCGGCGCAATCTCGGGCAGCCAGGGGTTGCCGCATTGTTTCGCCGCCTCAAGCGCGGCTCCCTGCCATTTTTCGATTTTTCGGTCGGAGCGATCGCCATCGAGGTGCACCTGGGTGCGCTCGCTTTCGAGTGGTACGATCCTCGCGGCGCCCAGCTCGGTCGCCTTGCGGACGATCGCATCCATGAATCCTCCCTTGGGCAGCGCCTGCCCGAGCGTGATCTGATAGGGCAGCGGCTTGGCCTTTTGCGCAAATCGCACCCGCAGCCGGGCCGTCCGCTTGTCGGCATCCTGCAGGGTGGAGATCCACTCCGATCCATGGCCGTCGAAGGCGGTCACGGTGTCTCCGGCGCGCGCCCGGTTTACGGCGACCAGGTGGTGCGACTCCTCGGGTGAGAGCGCAATTTCGGCGGGATCGGTGGTGGCCGGAGCGCAGAAGACGCGAAAGTCAGGCATGGCGGGCATGAGTTTTTGCGTTTACACCCGGGACCTCCAGCCTAACTTTCCACCTTTTCGTAAGCCCGAATGGCGGAATTGGCAGACGCGCTGGACTCAAAATCCAGTTCCCTAAAAAAGAGTGTCGGTTCGACCCCGACTTCGGGCAAACTCCTTACCACCTACTTCAGCAATTTGACAATGGAGACCATCGCCGCGAGCTGGCCGATCCAAAAAATGAACATCCAGCGGATCGTATCAGCCTTGCACTCGGCGATCTTGGCGTCGGTCTGTGCGGCATGAACAGCGATGCTCTCAGCGATCTTCTCGTTGGTCCTGGCCGCGTGGAAGGCAAAACTCTCGGCGGTCTTTGCCGCTTGGGTGGCAATACTCTCATTGATCTTCGCTACTTGGCTGGCAAAGCTTTCAGCAATCCTCGCCGCATGGACGGCCATGCTGTGATTTAAGTTTGCCTCGAGTTGATGCATCTCAGCATCAAACTTGGTTTGATCGACCTTGTTTGCAAGGGCGTTTGAGTGGTCCGAATCGGTCCCTTCAACAGCCATTTCAATCGCTTGCACGACCGCGCTGGCCTGGGCATCGGGCATGGTGGATTTGAGCTTTTCGTAGATTTCTATGGAATTGGTCATGCCCGTATAATAACAAGCGCGCCGCGTACGAATTGCAGTTGTGGCACGGGCTTCCAGCCCGTGTCAGTTTTTAACATGGGCTGGAAGCCCATGCTACTTTCCCTCCACTGCGACTCACTTTGATCGGAAGGGCTCCCTTCGCGGCCCTTGAGGCTCTCATTGCCGCCTCCGTGCCCGCGTCCGCGGGCTGCCTTGGCGGCAGATTGGGAATCGAGCATCACCGGCCGCGAAGGGAGCCCTTCCGATCAAAGTGAGTGGCTATCTTCTCTGACCTACCACACCAGCAAACCGCCGGCGAAGGTCAGGCCGGCGCCGACGCTGCAGAAGATGATCTTGTCGCCGGGGACGAAGAGGCCTTCCTCGGCGGCCCAGCCGAGGCTCATCGAGACGCTGGCGGCGCTCGTGTTGCCGTACTTGGAGATCGTCATGACGAACTTGTCGTAAGGTATGCCGACGCGGCGGCTCACGGCCTTGAGAATGCGCTCGTTGGCCTGATGGGGGACCACCCAGGCAATGTCGTCGGGCTGCAGATTCTCGCGCTTCAGGGTGTTGGTGATCTGCTCGGCAAAGCCGACGACGGCGTGCTTGAAAACCGCGACGCCATCCATCTTGAGGTAAAAATCATCGAGATCGTGTCCCGTCGGATGCGGCATGGGCATCAGCGCGCCGCCGCCCAGGCGCTGGATTGCCTCGTACTGCCCGGCATCGCCGGCCAGGCCCATGCGGAACAGGCGGTGGCCGCCCGGCGCCGCGGTGAGGATCGCCGCGCCCGCGCCGTCGCCAAACAGAAAAGCCGTGTTGTAATCCTGGGGATTGATAATGCGCGAGAGCAGCTCGGCGGAGACCACGATCAGGTTTTTCGCCGTGCCGCTGCGAATGAAAGCCCGGCCCACCTCGAGCGCATAGAGCCACCCGGAACAGGCGGCGTTGAGGTCGAAGGCCAGCGCGCGCGGAACGCCCAGATGCCGCGCGAGCGCGCTCGCCATCGAGGGTACCGGCTGGTCCGGGATCAGGGTCGCCATGATAATCCCGTCAATGGTCTCCAGGGGAATTTTCGCCTGGGCGAGCGCATGGTGCACGGCAATGGCCGCCAGCGCGGTGGCGGTTTCATCACCGGCCGCATAGCGGCGCTCCTTGACGCCAATCAGGCGGACAATCTGCTCCTCGGTCCGGTGGGGAAAGGCCTTCAGGATCTCGCTATTGGCGCGGATGCTTGCAGGAACGGCGTAGCCGACGCCGGCGATGCAAACCGTCTCATCGGAATTAGGGGGCATCATCCGGCTTTCTTTTTCGCAAGATAGCTCGTCAAATCGTCGCCGGACACCCGGCCTCCCGGGCCGGTGGCCTCGATGTCCGTGACCTTGGCCGGGTCGAGCCCGGCCTCCTGGGCGAGTTTTATCGCGCGCGGGGTCCAAATTCGTGGCGCAGGCGTCCCGCCTGCCATCGTCGAAACTGCAGGTGGGGCCGCCAGCGCACCATTCGGCGAATCGCCCTTTGCCTCCAAATGCCTCAAGCTGATATCACCCGTCTCAATGCGAAAAAGCGGCGTTCCCGACGGCTTGACCTCCCCCGCCGCCACCAAAACGGCCTTCACGACGCCGTCGCAGGGGCACTCAAATTCAAAAACCGACTTATCGCTCTCCAGCTCCGCAATCTTCTGCCCTTTGGCGACCCGGGCGCCGGGTTCGACCCGGAGGCTGACCACACTGAGTTCGTGCACAGTTGCGCCCATGGAAGGCATGGGCACGTCGATGAGGAAGGTATCCATTCAGGGTATTTAAGCGGCCCGAGTAGATCGCTTCGGGTTTGAGGTCTCAAGTTTCATATTTCCGAAAAAACGCTCAGGCCCGGACCGTCAGCAATTCGATTTTCTGCGCCTGGGCCATTCCGGCCCCGATCTCGATGAGCGCCCCGGAGAGCCGGACGTCGCCGGTCGCAACTTCGAAGCGCCGCGGCATCCCGTCGATGAACTTGGCCACGACCGGCGCAACCTCGCGGCCGAGCACGCTCGCGTAGGCGCCCGTCATGCCGAGATCGCACATGAATGCCGTCCCCTTGGGCAGCACGCGGGCATCGGCGGTGGGCACGTGCGTGTGCGTCCCCAGCACGGCAGTCACGCGGCCGTCGAGATACCAGCCCAGTGCCTGTTTTTCCGAGGTGGCCTCGGCATGGATCTCGACGATGATCGCGTCCGCCTGGGCGCGGAGCTGCTCGATCATGCGGTCGGCGCATTTGAACGGGCATTCCGCCTTCATGTTCATATATTGGCGGCCCAGCACCGTAAATACCGCCAGCCGGAACCCGCGCGCCTCAATAATGAGATGATCCCATCCCGGACAGGCGGCCGGCAGGTTGGCCGGGCGGCATACGTGCTCAATCTGGGAAATCTCCGTCTCCCAGCCCCGCTGATCCCACACATGATCGCCGAGCGTGATTGCATCTATTCCATTTTCCAGCAACGACTTGGCTATCAGCCCCGTGATCCCGGCCCCGGCGGCGACATTTTCCGCGTTGGCGATGACAAAATCGACGGAGTGATCCAGGCGAATCCTGCGCAGCTTTTCGTTCACGAAATCGCGTCCGGGCCGCCCCACAATATCGCCGATAAAGAGTAGCTTTAACATGAGTTGATTGTGACCGAAAAAGGGGAAAGCAAAAGATGATTATTTGAACAGGAAGGTCGGGAAGATCGGGAAGAAAGGCCTGTTGCCCTAAAATCTTCCCGATCTTCCCGACCTTCCTGTTCAAATTCCGGTTGTTTTGATCCTGGTTTCGCAGGCTTGCGTTGCCATGCCTTGGCGTTCTTGAATGCTCCTCCCTGCCATGAAATCAATGAAAGTCAGCATCCCCGCCGCCTCGTTCGCCAAGGCCGAAATCGGCCCCGAAATGAACGGGGCTGACGCTGCCGTCGCGTGCCTGATCCGCGAGGGGGTCGACGTGATCTTCGCCTATCCCGGCGGAGCATCGCAGGAATTGCACCAGTCGCTGGCCCGCACCGACAAAATCCGGGTGATCCTGCCCCGTCATGAGCAGGGCGGCTCCTTCGCGGCGGAGGGCTATGCGCGCGCCACCGGCAAGGTGGGCGTGTGCATGGCGACCAGCGGTCCCGGAGCCACCAATCTCGTCTCGGCGATCGCCGACGCGTACATGGACTCGATCCCCCTGGTCGCAATCACCGGCCAGGTCCGGGCGGAGTACATCGGCAAAATGGCTTTCCAGGAGACGGACTTCTTCGGCATGACCCTGCCGATCGTGAAGCATTCCTACCTGGTGATGGACGTCCATGAGCTGCCGCGGGTATTCAAGGAGGCATTTCACCTGGCGCGCAGCGGCCGGCCGGGACCCGTCATCATCGACCTGCCCAAGAATGTGCAACAGGGGAGGTTTCAGCCCGTGTTCCCGTCAGCGGTCGAATTCCGCAATCCCTACGCCAATCCCGAACATCGCGCGACCGACGAAAAGTTGCAGGAAGTCCTCGCGCTGATCGCCGGCGCGCAGAAACCCGTGATCTACGCGGGCGGTGGAATCATTTCGGCGGACGCCCATCGGGAGCTCAGGACCTTCGCCGAAAAGACAAATATCCCCGTGGCCACCACGCTCATGGGCGTGGGTGCGTTTCCGGAGACTCACCCGCTTTCCATGCAGTGGTTCGGCATGCACGGCACGGCCTATGGCAACTGGGCGGTCGACGAGGCCGACCTGCTGCTCTGCCTGGGCGCGCGTTTCGACGACCGCATCACCGGCAACGTCCACAAGTTCGCCACGCACGCGAAGATCGTCCACGTCGACATCGACGCCTCCGAGCACAATAAAAACAAGCGGGTCGACCTGCCCGTGCTCAGCGACATCAAGTATGCGCTCGGCCGGCTCAACCAGCTTCTCGCCACGCAAAAATTCACCCCGCCGGACACCCGGGCGTGGCATGACCAGATCGTGGCCTGGCGCCGCGACAACCCGTTTCGCTATGACGAGAGCCGCCATATCCAGCCCCAGGAGGCCGTCCAGGCGCTCTATGAGCTCACCCAGGGCGACGCCATCATCACCACCGGCGTGGGCCAGCACCAGATGTGGGCGGCGCAATTCTACCGCTTCAACGAACCCCGGCGCTACATCAGCTCGCTCGGGCTGGGCGCAATGGGCTTTGGCTACCCGGCGGCCCTCGGGGCCAAGGTCGCCTGCCCGGACAAGGAGGTCATCGACATCGACGGCGATGGCTCCTTCATGATGAACATCCAGGAGCTGGCGACCGCGCACATCGAAAAAATCGCCGCCAAGGCAATGATCCTCAATAACCAGCACCTCGGCATGGTGGTGCAATGGGAGGACCGCTTCTACGGCAGCGTGCGCGGCAACACGATCCTCGGGGACGAAAACAATGTCGGCAGCCCGGACAACCCCGACGCGCTGTACCCCGATTTTGTGAAGATCGCCGAGGGCTTCGGCGTCAAGGGCCGCCGCGTCATCAAGAAAAGCGAACTGCGCGCGGCCATCCAGGAGATGCTCGACCACGACGGACCGTACGTGCTCGACGTGATCGTGCCCTACACCGAGCATGTGCTGCCGATGATCCCGGCGGGCAAGTCGGTGAAGGAAATGCTATTAAAATAATAACCCGTCTTCGTTCGCTGAACGTGAACCACGACGCGGCATTTTTCGCCTGGGCGCTTCGCGCCAGGCGAAAAATGAAAAAGCCGCTCCGGCAGGAGCGGCTTTGAATTGAAACGACTGACTTCGCCTTACGAGGTCGGCACGGTCTGGATCGTCTTGAGGATCCGGCCGGCGACCAGGTAGGGGTCCGCCGCCGAATTCGGGCGGCGATCCTCGAGGTAGCCCTTGTAGCCATCGTTGACGAAGCTGTGCGGCATGCGCACGGAGGCGCCGCGGTCCGCAAGGCCGTAGCTGAACTTGTCGATCGACTGCGTCTCGTGCAGTCCGGTGAGCCGCAGGTGGTTCTCCGGGCCGTAGACGGCGATGTGCTCGTCGCGGTGGTCGTTGAAGGCTGCCATGAGTTTTTCGAAGTAGGCCTTTCCGCCGACCTCGCGCATGTACTTGGTCGAGAAGTTCGAGTGCATGCCAGATCCGTTCCAGTCGAGCGGCTCCTCGAAGGGGGCAATGATCGGCTTGCAGCGCAACTCGATGTCCACGCCGTAGCTCTCGGCCAGGCGGGCCATGATGTAACGGGCCACCCACATCTGGTCGGCGGCGTTCTTCGAGCCCTTGCCGAAGATCTGGTACTCCCACTGGCCCTTGGCGACCTCGGCGTTGATGCCCTCGAGGTTGATTCCCGCATCGAGGCAGATGTCGATGTGCTCCTCGACCATCTTGCGGGCGATGGGGCCGACGTTCTTGTAGCCGACGCCGGTGTAGTAGGGACCCTGGGGCGCGGGGAAGCCGCCGGTCGGAAAGCCGAGGGGCGCGCCGTCCTTGTAGAAGAAGTACTCCTGCTCAAAGCCAAACCAGGTGTCCGGATCGTCCGGGATCGTGGCGCGCGAATTCGACGGGTGGGGCGTCTTCTTGTCCGGCATCAGCACCTCGCACATGACCAGGACGCCGTTCTTGCGGGTTGAGTCGGGGTAGGACGCCACCGGCTTCAGGACGCAGTCCGACGACTTGCCCTCCGCCTGCTTGGTCGAGCTGCCGTCGAAGCCCCAGTAGGGAAGGTCGGCGAGCGCGGGAAAGCTCGGATAGTCCTTGATCTGGGTCTTGCTGCGGAGGCTCGCAAGCGGCGTGTAGCCGTCGAGCCAGATGTATTCGAGTTTGAATTTAGGCATATAGTTGATTGTTCGAGGTACTATGGTGAGGATAATGGTGGTCGCCGACGCCCTTCCGGACGCCGAGAAAGACACCGGCATCGACAGCCCTCCGTCAAGCATCTTGGATGCCAGAATGGGTTAAAGTTAATTAAATGTTAATTCAGGCCCCCACTTTGCATGCATGAGATCAAGGATACCGCCCGCGCCCTTGTCCGGATTGGTTTCGACGGGCGCGTGCATAAAACGTTCCGCGGCAATGCCGCCCAGGAGCGTTTTGAAAACGAGGTGCGCGTCCTGCGCCATCTGGAAGCGCGGGGCTGCACTTTCGTCCCGCGCCTGATTGCCGTCGAGCCCGAGAACCTGAAGATCATCACGACCAACTGCGGTTCGCGCGTGGATCACCTGGACCCGGAGCGAATGAAGCAGCTTTTTGCCCAGCTGTTGCCGTTCGGCGTCCAGCACGACGACCCCATGATGCGCAATGTCACCTATCGGACTTCCGACGGACGTTTCTGCCTGATCGACTTTGAGTTCGCCACCCTGCTGGATGGTGAGGCGCCGCCGCCCCGGCCGGCCTGACGTGCTCCCCTGATCGAATGCCCTCCGACCCCGCGAACCTCCCCCCTTCCTCCGATGCTCCTCCGCCGGCACGGCTCGCCTGGTCGGGCATGACTCATCTCGGCCGGTTCCGGACCAACAATGAGGACACCTTCCTCGCCCTCACCTTCGGCGGTCACCAGGTGAGTTATCTGGGAAAGTCCGGCGAGTCTTCCCTCGCGTCCGATTTTATCTTTGCGGTCAGCGATGGCATGGGCGGCGCCCGCTCCGGTGAGTTCGCCAGCCGGATTGCCGTCGAAAAAATCACGCGCCTGATGCCGCGGGGGTTCGGATTGGCCGGAAATGGCGGCCACACCCGCTTCGACGAGCTCCTCGCCGAACTTTTCGCGGCCATCCATCGGGAGCTCACGAAAATGGGGGAGAGCTACGAGGAATGCGCCGGAATGGGCGCGACCCTGAGCTTGGGCTGGTTCACGCACGGCCGGATGTACTTTGGCCACATCGGCGACAGCCGCATCTACCAGCTGCCGCCCGCCGGCCCGCTCCGCCAGCTGACCGACGATCACAATCATGTGGGGTGGCTGCGCCGCGCCGGACGCCTCAGCGAGCGCGAAGCCCGGACGCATCCGCGGCGCAATGCCCTGCAGCAGGTGCTCGGCGCGGGTCATCAGTTCGTCTCCCCGCAACTCGGGGCCGTGGACTGCGGATCCGGCGACCGCTTCCTGATTTGCAGCGATGGCCTGATCGACGGCCTTTGGGATCGGCGGATCGGGGAGATTCTCCGGACTACGTCCGGCCCGGAGATCGCCCGTTCGCTGGTGATGGAAGCCGTCGCGTCGTCCGGCCGCGACAATGTCACGGCGATCGTGATTGAGGTGCTCCCCGGCCAAGCATAAGCCCGCAAACCGTAGACGCTGCGTCCCGCTGCGTTCCTTTTCGATATGCAGGCGGGACGCCTGCGCTACTTCGCGGGCTGGGATCCCAGTTCGCTCTCCGTGGCGCGCTTCACCCCGGTGAAGCGCGCCCGGAAGAGCTCGTCCAGCGCCGCACGGACGTCGGCGGGAATGCGCCGCACCAGCTCTTCGAGCGGGGGCAGGCTGGCTTGAGCCTCCAGTTCGACCACCGGGGTCGCGGCCGGCGCGGCTGCCTCCTGGTCGTTCGCCCCCGCCAAATACGCGGCTTCCTCGGCCTCGTCCGGCAGCGCCGGGGTGGCAGGCTCAGCCGAGTCCAATAGCGCGTTGGGGATCCGTCTTCGCTCCGCTTCGCCGGGACAAGCAACGCGCTCCACCCCCGGATCCAGGCGCCGCTCCAGCTCGTCAATCAGGCTTTTTTTTTTGCTCCCGCTTCAGCGGGAGCATTCTCCGCCAGCGCCGCCAGCTCCTTGATCAAACTGTCGATCGCGCGCGCCCGGCTGGCCTCGACGGCCTTGAGCAGGGTGACCTCAAAATTTACCTTTTCCCCCAGCCCGTGCTTAACCCCGCCCTCGCCCTCCCGCAGGCTGTCAAGCAGGCGCGTGAGCTGCTCGGTGGTCAAAGGCGCCGCCGGGTCGCCCCCCGCCGGCGAGCGCCCCAGCAGATCGCTGCGCCCGCCCTGGGCGATCGCGTCGAGCAGCGCCGTGCGCACCAGGGCCTGCAAATCGGCGAGGAGCCGCACCAGGTCCCGCCCGCTGGCGTCGCAGGCGTCCACGATGGCGATGATCTTCCGGTGATCGCCCGTGGCGAGCGCCCCGGCCAGTTCCGCCACTTTGTCCGCGGCGACCAGTCCATAGACGTCGAGCAGGTCGAGCTCGGCGATTTCGCTGCCGCAAAACGAGATCATCTGGTCGAAAATGGACTGCGCGTCGCGCATGCCGCCGTCGGCGAGGCGCGCGATGCTCGCGAGCGCCGCCTCCTCGATCTTGATTTTCTCCTCCCCGGCGATCCGCCGCAGGCGCTCGACGATCAGCTCGGGGGAGATCGGCTTGAGGTCGAAACGCTGGCAGCGCGAAAGGATCGTGGGCAGCACCTTTTGCACATCAGTCGTCGCAAAAATGAATTTCACGTGCGCCGGAGGCTCCTCGAGCGTCTTGAGCAGCGCGTTGAAGGCCTGCGGCGAGAGCATGTGCACCTCGTCGATGATATAGATCTTGAACCGGCCCTGCGCGGGCACGTAGCGGGCGGTCTCGCGGAGGTCGCGCACCTGCTCGACGCCGTTGTTCGAGGCGCCGTCGATTTCGATCACGTCGAGATGGGTGCCCGCGGCAATGGCCTCGACCGCCGGATCGTCCGGCGCGAAGTCCGCCCGGGGCCCGTCCGTGCAATTGAGCGCCTTGGCGAAGATCCGCGCAATCGAGGTCTTGCCGGTGCCGCGCGGCCCGACCAGGAGGTAGGCGTGGCCGACCCGGTTGCGCTCGATCGAATTCCTGAGCGTCCGCACCACGTGATCCTGGCCGACAACGTCAGCAAACGTCTGCGGCCGCCATTTGCGGGCAATGACTTGGTAGGACATGAAAAATAAGTGGCCAGGCACTCCACGGCACTAGGAGGACGTCGTTACCGTTGCTGCCTTCCGGCCCTGGCGGAGTTCACGCGCCTGCCCATGCATGGCACCTGGCCAGCTCAGACGATGTTCCGCTCCGGCTCTCGCGCAACAATAAATCAGGGCGACGGCGCCGCCTGAGCCTCGGGCGCCATCTGCTGCTGCTCCTGCCGGCGCTGCTGGGTCTGGCGCATCTGCTGCTGAAGATCATATTTCTGGAAGGCTTCGCGCGATCTTTGGATCATCTGTTCAAACCGGTCGCGCTGGTCAGGCGTGAGCAGGGCGGCTATCTTGTCCTGCAACTGCTCCAGGATCAGCTCGGTGCTGTGGGCCGTGTCGCGGCGCAGGCGGCGCAGTTCCTCGGCCGACTGGTAGACCAGGGGACGGATCTGCTGGCGCTGCTCGGGCGTGGGCTGGATCTGGTTGATGAAGCGCTGCATCAATTGCGGGCCAAATTGCCCGGGCGCGGGCTGCTTCCGCGGCAAGGATTGCTGCTGCACCTGCTGGCGGAGCAGCCCAATCATGCCCATGAGCTTCTGCTGCTCCTGCTCGCGCTGGAGCTGGGCCGCCTGTTCACGTTGTTCCTGCCGCTGTTGCTCCTCCTGGCGCTCCCGCTTGAAGAACTCGAGACGTCTCACGGCGACATGTGACGTTATCACCAGGCCCGTGACGGCTCCGGCGGCGAAGATGCCGAAAAATACGACGATGATGAGCGCAACTCTGAAGGCCTGGTTCATAGTGGAGGACGGTTCGTTCATGACACAACATCCACCAGCTCGGCGACGGGATCGTCGCCGGTCGAGGGGGTGGCCGGGGGAGTGTCCACAGACGGGATCTCAACCGCCGCGGGCGATTCCGGGGAACCGGGTCCGGCGGGGGAAAGACGGGAGGAAAGGGACGACGCCGGCGCCACGCCGCCGGAAAACAGCCCGGCGACCGTGGGATAGCTCACGCTCACGGCGGTCACCGCAAGCGCGCAAGCGGCGCCCAGGACCCGCAGCGAGACGCGCAGCGAAAATTGATCGAAGATCGAGGCCTGCCGCCGCGGCGAAGCCAGGGCCTGGGCGGCCACCCGGGCGGAAAATCCGAACGGGGCGGCAGTGTCCCGGGTGTCCGGGGCGCGGCGGGCCGCCACGGTGAGTCGTTGCCATGCGGTCGAGGGATTCATGAGCCTTCCTCTTGTTTTAATTCGGCAAAATGTTTCTGCAGCTTCTTCCGCGCGCGAAATGCGCGCACTTTAATGAGCGTTTGGCTCCAGCCAGTGATGGCGCCGATTTCCTCGATGGTTTTCCCCTCGAGATCGAGCAACTGGATGACGAGGCGGTCGTCCGGCTTCAACTCATCGAGCAAGCGGGCCACCAGCTCGCGGGCCGCCATGGCATCGTTCGGCGCCACGGCGCTTTCATCGGCCGTCACCCGGTCGATGGCCTCGGCCTGGTCCTCGGCGAGGTCGGCCCAGCGGAATTCCGGACGGCGCTTCTGCGCGCGCAAGTGGTCGATGCAGGTCGTCACCGCAATGCGCGAGACCCAATGCGGGAACGGAACCGCCCCTTGGTACTGCCCAAGACGGGTGAACATCTTCATAAAAACCTCCTGGGCCAGGTCTTCCTCGGCGACGCGCCGGGGCAGATGGGAACGCACGATCCGAATGACCGTCGGGTAGAGGTATTCGACCAGTTCGCGCGCAGCGATCTGATCGCCGCCCCGGACACGATCAAGGCGGCCAACCAAATCAAACGGCTGGTCGTCAGACATAGAAAGAGAGAGGCAGGATCAACCACAACAGGCAAGACGCCCTTTAATATCACCTAGTTACACACCCACCAATAAATTCAATTTCAGCAGCGACTCCCTGTGGTCGATAGCCCCCTTTTCGCGGCCGGCTTGCCGAGGCGAAGCCCATGCCAGCGAGCCGGGCCCGTCTACACCCCGCTGACCGCGGGGTTACGCCGCGGCAGTCTCAGCCACGCTGCCGCGTGGGCGTAGACTGGTGATGGCCAAACCCAATCTCGCCGCCAAGGCCGGCCGCCAAAGGCAGCCGTCAGTAACTGCCGGCCAGATTTGGCGGCCCCGGCTTGCCAGGCGTAGCCCATTCTAGAGAGCCGGCCCGTCTTCACCCCGCTGCACGCGGGATTACGCCGCGGCAGACTTCGCCACGCTGACGCGATGGGCGAAGTCTGGAGGCGGCGATGAGGCCCTCAAGGGCCGCGAAAAGGGGGCTATCGACCACAGGGAGTCGCACCTCATAAAATAATATCTTATTGGATCCTAATTTCGCCGGAGAGGGTCTCTGCGCGGCCCTTGAGGGCCGCATCCCGGCTCAGGGCCGCTGCGGCCGGATTGCCGGGAGACCGGGATTGGCTATCACCGGCCGCGCAGAGACCCTCTCCGGCGAAATTAGGACGCTCCCCCTCGCCTTGACTTTTGGCCCCAAATGCCGATAAATGCCGGTAGGATGCACCGTCATCGTCAGGCTCTTCGACTTACGAACTCGCACGACCGCTAAAGCGCCGCGTAGCGGCTGGTTGTGCGTTTGCCTGGCGTTTTCGCCCCCCTCTTTTCGTGTGCGCCCCCGGCGCCGCCCGACCCTTCCTCCTTTCCCCTTCCTCCTTCCTACTTTTCAGCATGACTCCCGTCCCGTCCGATAAATACCATCCGTTGCCGCCCGTCTCCCTGCCCAATCGCCGGTGGCCCAACCGCACCCTCACCCATGCTCCCATCTGGTGCAGCGTGGATCTCCGCGATGGCAACCAGGCCCTCGCCCAGCCCATGAGCGTCGAGGAAAAGCTGGAATACTTCGACCTCCTGGTGCGGATCGGTTTCAAGGAGATCGAGGTTGGCTTCCCGTCGGCGTCCCAGATCGAATTCGACTTCATCCGGCGCCTCATCGACGAGAACCGCATTCCGGACGATGTTTCCATCCAGGTGCTCTGCCAGTGCCGCGAGGATCTTGTCGCGCGCACGCTCGAGTCCATCCGGGGTGCCAAAAACCCCATTTTCCACCTCTATAATTCGACCTCTCCCGGCCAGCGCCGCTATGTCTTCAACGCGGAAAAGCCCGATATCATCGCGATCGCCACCCGCTCGGTCGAGCAGATCAAGCGCGACGGCCGGGGTCTGGTGGCCCCCGGCACCCGCCTGCGCCTCGAATATTCCCCCGAAAGCTTCAACAGCACCGAGCTGGATTTCGCCCTGGCGATCTGCGAAGCCGTGTCGGACGTCTGGGAGCCAACCCTGGACAATAAAATCATCCTCAATCTGCCCGCCACCGTCGAGTACACCACTCCCAACGTGCACGCGGACCAGATCGAATGGATGTGCGCCCACCTGCGCCGGCGCGACGCCACGATCGTCTCCCTGCACACGCATAACGACCGCGGCACCGGAGTCGCCGCGACCGAACTCGCCCTGCTGGCCGGCGCCGATCGCGTCGAGGGCACGCTCTTCGGCAACGGCGAACGCACGGGCAACCTGGACATCGTCACGGCGGCGCTGAACCTCTACACGCAGGGCATTCCCCCGGGCCTCGACTTCAGCGACATCAACGGGATCCGCGAGGTTTACGAGCGCTGCACGCGCCTGGAAGTGCCGCCGCGCCAGCCTTACGGGGGCGAACTGGTCTTTACCGCGTTCAGCGGGTCGCACCAGGACGCGATCAAGAAGTCCTGGGCGCAACAGCAGCCCGGGGCTCCCTGGGACGTGCTTTACATCCCCATCGATCCCGCGGACATCGGCCGCAGTTACCGGGCGATCATCCGGATCAACTCCCAGTCGGGCAAGGGCGGCGTGGCCTACGTGCTCGAACACGAGTTCGGCTTCCATCTGCCCAAGCTCATGCACAAGGAGATCGGCCGGTTGATCAACGAGCTCGCCGACGCCCAGGGGACCGAACTGACGCCGGCCCAGATTCGCGACGCCTTTCAACGCGAATACCTGGAGCGCACCGCGCCGGTCGCCCTCCAGCATTTCAAAACCACGGAGCGCGACAGCATCGTGAAGTGCGCCGCCGGGGTCGTGATCAACGGGCAGGCCCACCAGCTCGCCGGCCAGGGCAACGGCCCGATCGACGCCTTTGTCCGCGCCCTCGCCGGCACCAGCCTGCCCAAATTCGACGTCGCCAGCTACGTCGAGCATTCGCTCGGGCGCGGGGCGGAGGCCCGCGCGGTCAGCTACATCCAGATCAAGATCGAGCGGGGCCAGACCCTCTTCGGCGCCGGCATCGACACCAATATCGAGCTGGCCTCGATCAAGGCGATCGTCAGCGCGCTCAATCGCGCGCTGAAAAAAGGATAGGTCCTATACGACCTATGGGACCTATGGCGATCAGAGCTCTCGCACCCGCCCTTCTATCGCTCGCAGTCCTCTGCGCGGCCTTTGAGGCCTGCCGCCGGCTCGCCCGGCGCCTGGGCAACTGCGGCATCGTGGATATCCTCTGGTCGTATGGATTTTTGCCCGTCGTCCTGCTCTGCGCTTTCCTTGAGCCGGGCTGGCCGCTGCGCCGGGCGGCGATCGCGGCCATGGTCGCGATATGGAGCCTCCGCCTCGGAACCCATGTGCTGGTGCGCGTGGCCAAAACCCATCCCCGGGAGGATGCCCGCTACGCGCAACTGCGCCAGGAGTGGGCGGGGAGCTTTGATCTCAAGATGATCGGTTTCTTCCAAATGCAGGCCGTATCCGTGGTCGCCCTGAGCCTTCCATTTTTTTTCGTGGGTTGCAATCCCGCGCCGGGGTTTCGGGCGCCGGAAGTCGCGGGGGCAATGCTGTGGCTGGCGGGCGTCGCGGGCGAAGCGCTGGCCGACGCGCAACTGGCCGCGTTCAAGCGCGACCCCGCCTCCCGGGGAAAGGTCTGCCAGTCCGGACTCTGGCATCTCAGCCGTCATCCGAATTATTTCTTCGAATGGACGACCTGGGTCGGATATTTTGTGTTCGCCTGCGGATCGCCCTGGGGCTGGCTGGGACTGATCAGCCCGGCCTGCATTTTGTTTCTTCTCCTCCGGGTCACGGGGATACCGATGACCGAGGAGCAGGCGGTCCGCAGCAAGGGAGAGGCTTACCGGCAATACCAGCGCACAACCTCCTCCTTCATTCCCTGGTTTCCCCGCTCCCGCGCTCCTGCTCGGTCTTGAGCCGGAGCTGGCCGCACGCGGCATCGATGTCGTGCCCTTTTTCCCGGCGCAGCGTCACGGACAGGCCCGTGGCGCGGAGCACGTCGGCGAAGGCATTCTGCCGGGTGATGCTCGGGCGGACCCAGGGCAGCCCCGCGACGGTGTTGTAGGGGATCAGGTTCACGTGCGCGTGCAGGTCCCGGGCGATGACGCGGAGCTTGCGGGCCTGGTCGAGCGAGTCGTTGACATCGTTGATGAGGATGAATTCGAGCGTCACCATGCGCCCGTGCTTCGCGCTGAAAGCCTTCACCGCGGGCAGGAGTTTCGCCAGGGGATAGGCCTGGTTGATGGGCATGATCTGCGACCGCACCTCGTCGGTCGCCCCGTGCAGGGAGATCGCCAGCCGGAAGCCGAGCGGCTCG
>Ga0302325_10015977_pt1 | contig 15931 bp, 14 predicted proteins | sample Palsa_T0_2_FD_201948 | JGI IMG/M metagenome (GOLD analysis project Ga0302325, IMG submission 201948) | Peat permafrost microbial communities from Stordalen Mire near Abisko, Sweden - Palsa_T0_2 | ecosystem: Environmental > Terrestrial > Soil > Palsa > Peat permafrost | place: Sweden: Abisko... | reverse complement strand
CGATCCCCGTTACCAGGTTGGTCGCGCCGGGGCCCGAGGTGGCCACGCAGACGCCCACCCGGCCCGAGGCGCGCGCGTAGCCGTCGGCCATGTGCGCGGCGCCCTGCTCGTGGCGTACCAGCACGTGACGAATGGGGTACTGGAGCATCGCGTCGTAGGCGGGCATGATCGCCCCGCCCGGGTAGCCGAAGACGACCTCCACCCCCTCGCGGACCAGCACCTCCCACAGGATCTGCGCGCCCGTGCGCTTCGTGTCGGCGGTCATGCCGCGCCTCGTTTCCGCGGCGCGGCGCCGGGCTCGGCGAGGACTGCGGCGCGAAGGTGCTCGTAATAATGCATGGTGGCCTCGTCGGGCTCGTGACTCGGGTTGGAGAGGACGTGGTCCCACTCGGCGAGCAGCGCCGGCAGCCCACCGACGCGTTCGACGAGCTCCGACAGCTCGCTCTTGACCTCCGAGGCCAGGGTGGTGGTCCCGACCTTGGCGCCGCCCGATACGGCGCGCGCAAACGCCGCGGCCCGCTCGAGGGCCCGGCCGGTCGCGTCCTGGTGAACCGCCACCCGGCACGCGTCCGCGCTGTCACCGGGCGTGACCAGGACGACGTCGAAGCGCGCGTCGGGCTGGAGGGCACCCGAATAGAGCGCGGCCCCGTGCGCGAAGACGATGAGCGCGCCCGGCGCGAGGAGGGGGGCCAGCGTGTACGCCCACACCGCGGGCTGCTCCGCCTCGGGGAGGTGCACCGCCACCACGTCGGCGCGCGCCAGCGCGTCACGCGCCCGCATCGGCCGGAAACCGTCGGCCATGGCGCGGATCCAGCTCGTGCCCCCCGGGCGAACGACGACACTCACCTGCCATCCCAGGCCCCGCAGCCTCAATGCATGCTCGCGGGCCCCCGCCCCGTACCCGAACATGGCGACGCGCGTCGCTGCTTGCGCTTGTTCACCCATGAACCTGACCTCCGGACGAAGAGCCCTCGGGAGGGGGTCGCGTGATGGCCCCCTCCGAGGCAGAAGAAACGAGCGCGGCGTACTTGGCGAGCACGCCCCCGACACGGCGCCGCGGCGACTCGAACGACGAGGTGCGACCGGACAGATCGGCCTCGACGTCCAGGCGGCGCGTCTCGACGTCGAAGACCACGCGATCGCCGTCGCGCAGGAAGGCGATGGGCCCTCCCCGCTCGGCCTCGGGCGAGACGTGCCCGGCCATCATCCCGTAGGTGGCTCCGCTGAAGCGGCCGTCGGTGACGAGGGCCACGGAGTCGCCGAGGCCCCGGCCCACCAGCGCCGCGGTGACCGCCAGCATCTCCCGCATCCCGGGACCGCCGCGCGGCCCCTCGTAGCGGATCACCACCACGTCCCCTTCGCGGATGGCCCCCGCTTGCACGCCCGCGAAGGCTGCTTCCTCCCCGTCGAAGACGCGCGCCGGGCCGACGTGGCGCATGCGATCGTGCCCCGCGAGCTTGAGCACGCAGCCCTCCGGAGCGAGCGAGCCGCGCAGGATGGCAAAGCCGCCGCGAGGCTTGAGCGACGCCCCCAAGGCGCGCACCACCTGCTGGCCGGCGCTCTCGTGGGCCTGGTCGATCTCGGCGAAGAGCGTGCGACCCGTGCAAGTCGGACCGTCGCGAAGCAGGCCCGCCTCGCGCAGTCGCGCGCCGAGGAGCCGCTCGCCCCCGGCGCGGTGCATGTCGACGGCGGTGAAGCGCCCTCCCGGCTTGAGGTCGACGATGACCGGCGTACGCGCGGAGATGGGATCGAACTCGTCGATGCTCAGCGGCACCTCGGCCTCGTGAGCCATGGCCAGAAGGTGCAGGACGGCGTTGGTCGAGCCGGCCGTCGCCGCTGCGCTGGTGATGGCGTTCTCGAACGCTGCGCGCGTCATCAGGCTTCGTGGACGCACGTCGCCCGCCACGAGGTCCATGAGCAAGCGACCGCACGCATGGGCGACCTCGGCCTTGCGCGGATCGGTGGCCGGGACCTCGTTGGCGCCGAAGGGGGAGATGCCCAGGAACGCCGCCGCCGTGGCCATGGTGTTGGCGGTGTACTGACCGCCGCAGGCGCCGGCACCGGGACAGGCCTTGTCCTCGAGGACGCGCAGGTCGCTCTCGGTCATCTTTCCGGCGGCGTACGCGCCGACGCCCTCGAAGACGTCCTGGATGGTCACGTCGCGCCCCTGGAAGCGTCCCGGCGCGATGGAACCGCCGTAGAGCATCAGCGCCGGCACGTCGATGCGCGCGAGGGCCATGATGGTACCGGGGATGGTCTTGTCGCACCCGGAGAGCGCCACGATCCCGTCGAGCGCGTGCGCCATGGCAAAGAGCTCGATGGAGTCGGCGATGATCTCCCGCGAGACGAGCGAGGCGCGCATCCCTTCGGTGCCCATGGAGATGCCGTCGGAGACGGCGATGGTGTTGAACTCCACCGGGGTGCCGCCCGCCGCGCGAATCCCCGCCTTGACGTGATCGGCCAGCGCGCGAAGGTGCATGTTGCAGGGCGTGACCTCGGTCCAGGTGTTGGCTACACCCACCAGAGGCTTTTCGAGATCCGCCTCCGTGTAGCCGGCGCCTTTGAGCATGGCGCGCGCGGGGGCTCGAGCGGGTCCTTTTTTGAGAGCGTCGCTTCGCATTCGGTCCTTCTTGCGTCGTCACCAGGTAGAAAAGAGAGGTCAAAAAAAAACCCCCGCGTCCCTTTCGGGTGCGGGGGCCGGAGTCGGGGAGGCGTTCCCTCAGCTCGGCATCCCGCACCCGGGCCGAATAATAAGGAGCCCGACGAGCGCTACCCGACCGAGGCCCACCGGCGCAACGCCTACGCCACCCCGCCGGACGGGCGGGAGGGACGAAGCAGCCGACACGTGGGGCCCAAACATCGTAAAAGCAAGCCTTACGTTTCCACTGCGACGCGTCAAGCAGTATTCTTCCAACCGCATCGCGATTGGCTGTCTCGATGCTTCCAAAAAGAAGCGATCTCGAGCGTTTGAGAAGTATTGTCTCCCTTCGGTCTATTGCGTTCTATCCGTCAGCCCCGCGGGCGTCACCGGCCCGGCGAAAGCCTCTCCTTCCCCAGCATGTACGGCACGAGCGCCTTCGGCAGCGTCACCGAGCCGTCCGCGTTCTGGTGGTTCTCCAGCAGGGGGATGAGGATTCGCGGGCTGGCGACGGCGGTGTTGTTCAGCGTGTAGGGGAAGCCCAGCGTTCCGTCGGTCAGGCGCACGCGGATGTTCGATCGCCGAGCCTGGAAGTCGCCCATCGTCGAGCACGAGTGGGTCTCGCTGTAAGCTCCGCGCCCGGGCATCCAGGACTCCACCTCGTGCTTGCGCGTCTGTCCGAGGCCGATCTCGCCGGTGCAGGCGATGGCCACGCGATAGGGGATCTCCAGCTTGGCCAGGATGGCCTCGGCGTTGCCGAGGAGCTCGTAGTGGTGCTTCTCGGCCACCGTCTCGTCGGGCGCGCAGAAGATCACCTGCTCGACTTTGGTGAACTGGTGCACCCGGTAGAGGCCGCGCGTGTCTTTGCCGGCCGCCCCTGCCTCGCGGCGGAAGCATGGCGAGATGCCGGCGTACCGGATGGGCAAGCGTTCGGCGTCGAGCGTCTCGTCGCAGTGCATGCTGACCAGCGGCACCTCGCTCGTGCCGATGAGAAAGAGCTCGTCTGCGGTGACGGCGTAGGCCTCGTTCCGGCCGATGGGGAAGAACCCCGTACCGGTCATCGCGCGCTCCTTCACCATCACCGGCGGCAGGACCAGCTTCATCCCGCGCTCGATGACGGTGTCGACCGCCAGACGCAGCACCGCCAGCTCCAGCAGCGCCCCGTCGCCCACCAGGGCGTACGAACGGCCGCCGGCGAACTTGCGCGGACCGTCCCACTCCACGAAGCCGAGGCCGGTCATCAGCTCGACGTGGTCTCTGGCCGGGAAGTCGAAGGCGCGCGGCGCGCCGACCCGGCGGATCTCCACGTTGTCCTCCTCGCCTTTCCCGATCGGCACCTCGGGCCGCGGAAGGCTGGGGACGCGCAACATCAGGTCCTGAAAGCGCCGCTGCACGTCGGCGAGCTGGGGCTCGAGCTGCTCGATGTCCGTGCGAATCTGCCTGGCCTCCTCGACCAGCGCCGGCCTCCCCTCCTTGCCGGCTCTGGGGATGAGCGCGGAAAGCTCGTTCTTCCGGGCACGCTTCTGCTCCAGCGTGGTCGTTGCCTCGCGTCGCTCCTTGTCGGCGGCGAGGAGCTCGTCGAGATCGAGCTCGAGCCGCTTGTGGGCGATGGCGGCACGAACCTGGTCGGCATTCTGTCGGATGAACTGGATGTCGAGCATCGGCCCGGGGAGATAGCACCCCCGCGGCGTGGGAGGCGACCGCGCTCGGGGTGGCCCGGCACCTCGGCTGGCCCGATCAGGCCGCGCCGAGGGGTCCCCCGGGGGTCTTGGCAGGGACCTCGGCGCGCACACGGTCGCTGCGCACGCCGCGCTCCAGGGCATCGAGCCGCTTGTTCGTCTCCGCACGCATGGCCCCCAGCTCGGCAAGCATCTTCTCGATGCCCACCTCGTTCTTCAAGTTGACGCGAAAGTCGGTCTCCGCCGTGGCGCGATCCTTGGCCGACTCGCGGTTCTGGCTCATGACGATGAGGGGCCCCTGCAGCGCGACCAGCACCGCCAGAAAGAGATTGTAGAACTGGTAGGGGTACTGGTCGAAGGGGGAGGGCAGCCACTTGTTCGCGCCCGCCCAGGCGAAGCTGAGGAGGAGGAGGAAGGTGATGAAGCCCCAGCTTCCGTTCCACGCCGCCACCTTGTCGGCGAGACGCTGGCCCCAGGTGAGGTTCTCCTCGAACTCCTTGACCACGTCCTTCGCCGCGCGCTGGCTCAGCATCGCGTTGGTCTCTCGCAGGCGCTCGGCCATCTCGGCGAGGATGGTCATCGCTGCCTTCTGCGATCGCCCGAGGTGCTCCGCCAGCTCGTCGCGCGTGAGCTCGAGGAGGACGGTGTCGACGACCACGCGCACACTGGCGCTGCGCGGCTTGTCGTCGAAGATGGCCAGCTCGCCGAAGTACTCGCCGGTGTGCAGATCCTTCAGCACCACCGGGGGAATGTCGCGCGCCTTGCTGGGCAGGTAGATCTGCACGGCGCCGGACTGCACCACGTACATCGACGATCCCTGTTCGCCCTGCGAGAAGACGATGGCGCCGGCCTTGAAGGTCTTCTCGGCCAGGCGCTCCGCGAGGGCCTCGCGGTCCTCGTCGGAGAGACCCTGAAAGAGGGGGATCTGGGCGAACAGGTCGGCGGGGCGCATAGGGCGACGATGGTCGCGCGCCGGTGCGCCCCCCGGCAAGACCCTCCACCGCGCGTCAGACTTCGACGCCGAAGGTGTCCCTCAGCCGCGCCTGCGCGTCCTCTCGCGCGTCGGGACCGCCGACCCCCACGCGCAGGGACGTGGCCATGCCGTCGCCCCAGGGCCACCACAGGCCGTAGGTGAACGCGCGCCCCACAGGGACGCTGGAGAAGCAGATCTGGCCCGACCTCATGCCCCCCGTTCGCTCCACCACGTCGCGCAGGGCGGAGGGGGCCTGGAGGAGGGTGCTCGGCGACCACTCGATGGTGAGCGCGTTGGCCAGGGACGTGCGCGCTCGCGACTCGATCTCGGTGTTGAAGGTCGACGTGACGCAGGAGAAGCGTCCATCCCAGCTCCATCCTCGCTGCGGCCAGCTGGCCCGAAGCCGTTTCAGCGCCTCGAGGAGCGGGGTCCACGAGTCGATTGCGGAAGGTGCCATGGGCATCCATCGTAGCTTACGCCTCCCCCCGGAGGGAGCTCCCGCAATTGTCAGCCTGGCAGCAGGTAGAGGCCGCCGAACGCAATCCCTGCGCCCAGAACCGCCACCAGGAGCGCCCGCAGCGGGCGTCTCGCCGTCGGGCTCGCCGTCTTGGCCAGCACGAAACCGCCGACGAGGCCGACCCCCACCCCGCCCACGTGCGCCGACAGATCGATGCCGCGTTCGGCAAGGCCGTACACCAGGTTGATGGCGAAGAACATTCCGAGGCTTCGCATGGTGCGGTTCCACCGATCGGGGTCCACCCGCTTTCGGCGCGCGAACATCACGGCGGTGAACGCGCCGAACATCCCGAACACCGCCCCGGACGCCCCGGCGGAGACCGCGTTGGGATGGACCGCCAGGCTGGCGAGGCCGCCCACCAGCCCCGCGGCCAGATAGAGAGCGAGAAACTCCGCGTGACCCAGCATCCGCTCGACGAAGCGGATCTGGTAGAGGCAAAGCATGTTCAAACCGAGGTGGATGAGCCCGTAGTGAAGGAACATGGCGCTCAGCAGGCGCCAGGACTGGCCGTGGCAGGCCAGCGCCGCCAGGTCGCCGCCCAGGCCGATCATCTCCTCCGCGGTCGGTCCGCCGAGGCCGGCGCCTCGAGCGAGCTCGAAGGCAAACATCCCCACGTTGGCGGCGATGAGCGCGTAGCTCACCCAGGGCCTCCAGCCGACCAGAAGCGAACTGGAACGACCGGGCGGCGGCCGGGTGAGGGCATCCGGCGAGTAGAGCGGGCGCGGCCGCGGCGGGAGGGATGGGTTGTTCAATGCTCGCCCACCTGCGCCGGCCTCGCGTTCCACACCCTCAGCATGAGCGCCGCCCCCAGGACCGAGAACGGGATGAGAGCGTACGGCCAGATGGCCCACTGGGTGACATCCATCAACGCTCCCAGCCCCAACCCTACCAGACCGCTCCCCATATACTGCACGCCGTCGAGCAGCCCCGCAGCCGTGGCCGCCGCGCTCCGTCCGCCGAAATCCATGGAGGCAGTGCCCGAGAGCATCCCGTGCACGCCGAAGATCCACATGCAGGCGAAACCGACCAGCCCCACGGCGAGGTACGACGATCCCACCATGCCGAGCGCGAGGAGCGCGACGACTTGCCCGACGTAGAAGAGGAACGCCACCGGCGCGCGCCGCGACCCGAACACGCGGTCCGAGAGCACGCCGCAAAGGAGCGCCCCGCAGACGCCGCCCGCGGTGATCCCCAGCGTCGCCGCCTGGTAACGCAGCGGCGTCGCCTTCTCGGTGACGCCGTGCACCTGCGCGAGGAAGCTCCCGAAATAGAGCAGCAGCCCCTGGCGGACGACGCCGGTGCAAAACTCGGCCAGCGCCAGCAGGCGAAGCACGGGGTGCCGGAGCACGCGTCCGATCGCCTCGGGCCACGCGGGCGGGCGGGTCCGCTGTGTGTCGGGCGCGACGCCCCCGTCTTCGTCGCCGGTGTCGAAGTCGGCCAGGCCCGCCAGACCGGGGCGATCGCGTACGAGCCGCGCGTCGACGGCCCCCATCACCGCGAGGACCCCCGACGGGACCAGGAAGAGCGCCCAGAACGGCAGGTGCGCATAGACCAGGCCGCCGATGCCCAGCGCCAGGTAGTACCCCAGGGAGATCATCGCGCCGAAGAGGCCGCCGAAAGCGCCCCGTTCGCGCCAGTGAAACCAGGCCGAGTTGACCTTGACCACGGCGACGGCGCCGAAGCTCTGGAAGATCATGTTGGCGCCGTAGAGAAGCGAGAGACCGAGGACGACATGGCCCGCGTCGGCCGGTCCGCGCAGAAAGAGCGCCATGGCCAGGTTGGTCACCGAGGAGCCGGCGACAGCGACGAGAATGGCGCGACGACCGCCGATCCTCTCGGTGAGGGGCCCATTGACCACGAGGCTCGCCGCATAGAGCCAGAAGCCTGCGGTGGCGATGGTGCCCACCTGGGCGTGCGACAGGCCGTGGAGCTCCCTGGCGTGGTTGGCGTAGACGTTGAAGTCGTAGCGCCCCATGGTGAGCGTGGCGTAGGTCAGCCCGAGCGGAAACCAGTTGGCGACGCGCCGGAGGCGAAACGAGCGAGGGTGCGCCGGAGCGTCGCTCGAGGAAGGAACCCGCGGCGTCATGGCTCGACGGCGGATCCCCCGACCGGGCGGGTGCCGACGTACGCGCGAGCGCGGACGCGTCCTCGCTCGTAGAGAAGGACACGGCTCGGCGCGAGGCCGGCCTCGCGAAGCCGCGGGAGAAAGGCGTCGGCCGCGTAGCCGCTCCACACCGACAGGAAGCCGCCGGCGACGAGCGCACGACGGGCCACGGCGAGGCCGCCCGGCGAGTAGAGACGCGCGTTGGTGCGGAAGCTGGCCCAGTGCGGGCCGTTGTCGACGTCGAGCAGGATGCAGTCCCAGCAGCCCTCGGAGCGGGTCATCACGTCGAAGACGTCCTCCTCGACGACGGAGACGCGCGGGTCGTCGAGGGGACGAGCGCTGGTCACGGCGGGCTCCCGCGCGCGCACGAAAGCGACCACCGGGGCCATCTTCTCGGCGACGAGGACGCGCGTCTCCGGGGAGGTCCCCTCGAGGACACCGCGCACGGTGGCGCCGAAGCCCAGCCCGCCGACCAGCACGCGCACAGCGCCCGACCCTGCGAGCGTCCCCGCCAGCCGGCCAAAAGCGAACTCCGTCTCCAGCGCGGCGCTGGAGAGAAGAACCACGTTGCCAGCCAGGATCTCCAGCGCTCCGCCCCTCTCGCGGAGGACCAACGGCCCCGTGACGCCGGCGACGCATGCTCGCTTCTCGTCCACGAGGACGTGTGTCTTACGTCTCCTGGCGTGGGGGCGCGAGCCCCACGGCGCGGGTCAGAGGGGCTCGCTCCGCCGCGCGCGCGTACGCCGCAGGGTGGCGCGAAGCACCAGCGCGTTCTCGGCCGCTCGCACCAGCTGGTCGATGCTCACCGGCTTGAGGAGATAGCGCATGGTGCCCATGTCGCGGGCTCGCCCGTAGGTCTCGGCGTCGAGCCGCGCGGTCAGCAGGACGACCGGGAGATCCGGCTGCGACCATCGCGCGTGCTCCAGGAGCTGCAGCCCGGTAAACCGCGGCATGCACACGTCGCTCATGAGCACGTCATAGTCGTCCGTCGCCAGGCGCGCGACGCCCTCCACGCCGTCGCCCGCGTGGTCCACGGCGAAGCCCGCGGCGAGCAGGACGCGCCCAAAGACGCGGGCCAACGTGGGGTCGTCCTCCACCAGCAGGATACGTCCAATCACGGGCGCCGTCTCTCCAGCAGCGGTCGCCATCCCTCGCGAATACGGCCGCTCGCGCACCCCAGTGAAGACCCTCGGGCGTGGGCCGTGCATTTTCGCCCGCGCGCTCATCCGCAGCGTCGGCGCGTTTGCGCACCCGGGACGGCCGGGCGACACTCTCCGCGTGCGAACCACCTCTGCTCTTCTCGGCGCGCTGGCGGGGGGTGTCTTCGCGTCCCTGGGCGCCAGCATCCCGCTCGCGCGCGGGGATGCGAGGCCTTCCACCATCTCTCCCTCGGAGGTGAAGGACGGGATGAAGGGCTACGGTCTCACCGTCTTCAAGGGAACCGAGCCCGAACGCTTCGACGTCGAGGTCATCGGCGTGCTCCACAACTTTCGTCCGGGCGAGCCGCTCATCGTCATCAAGACGCCCAATCCGCGCCTCGACGTGGTCAAGACGGTGCGCGGGATGAGCGGCAGCCCCATCTACATCGAGGGACGCCTGGCCGGGGCCTACTCTTACAGCCTGACCGCGTTCGAGATCGAGCCCGTGGCCGGCGTCACGCCCATCGATCTCATGCTCACCGAGATGCGGCGTCCCATCCCGCCGGGCTTCTGGCCGCTCGAGCGCACGGCGCCGCTGCCGGGCAAAGGCAACCCCATCGCCCCCCACCCCGCGCACGCGTCGCTGGAGACCTTCGAGGGAGCGCCCGGCAGCTACGATCTCGAGGAGCACGCGCGGCAGCTCGCCGACAAGCTCGGGATGCGTCCGGATCCGTCGAACCCCATCGTCCCGGCGGCGACCCCGCTGATGATGGGCGGGGTCGGTGACCGCGCCGCCGCCGCGCTGCGCAAGCTGGTCGAGCCGCTCGGGCTGGAGCCTCTCCAGGGGGGCGGAGGCGGCGACGCCGTCGATCCCCACGCGCCCATGCACTTCGTCGGCGGGGGAGGATTGGGCGTCGAGCTGTCGCGCGGCGACGTCTCGGCGATGGGGCTGGGGACATCGACCTACGTGGACGGCACCGGCAAGGTCGCCGGCTTCGGTCACCCCATGATCGGCGGAGGCGACGAGGCGCTGCCGTCGTGCATCGGCCGCGTGCTGTGGATCATGGCCAGCGCCCAGGCCTCGCACAAGGTCGGCGAGTGCGCGCGCCCGCTCGGCACGCTGGTGCAGGACCGGCAGACGACCATCGTCCTCGACGAGAACATCGTCGCGCCCACCATTCCCATCGACGTCGACATCGCCGGGGTGGTCGGCGCACCCAAGACGCACTGGCACTCGGAGATCACCGAGGACAAATTCATGGCCCCTGGCCTCGCGGCGGTGGCCCTGGCGTCGGTCATCGAGGCCACCTCCAGCGAGCGCCGCGACCTCACCTGGAAGCTCACCACGCGCATCGACGTGGCGGGGCACGGGATGGTGGATCTGGAAGACGTGGGAGTCGCCAGCGGCGGCTCACCGGATTCGAGCGACTGGTTTCGCTCCAAGGTGGTCAACACCCTCGGCGACGTGCTCAGCAATCCCTGGGAGCACGCGCGCATCCGCAGCATCGAGGCGCGCTTCGAGGTGAAGTACGCGCGCGACGTCATGCGCCTGCGCGGGGCCGAGCTGCTCGATCCCATCGTCGACGCCGGGAAAAAGGCGCGCCTGCGCTTGCACCTCGTGCCGGAGAACGGCCCAGAGTCGACGCGCGTGGTCGAGGCGACGATGCCCGAGGAGCTGGCCGGCAAGGACGTGGAGATCGAGATCGTCCCCGGCTACGAGGTGGTCCCGGAGCTCGCCGCGCCCGAATCGCTGGACGAGCTGCTGGCCAACGAGCCGAAGCAGACCGTCTCCCCGCGCTCGGTGGTGGTGCAGTTCCGGGTGCCCTCGCAGGGAATCGCCTACCGCGGGCACGTCACCCAGCGCCTCCCCACCTTCACCCTCGATGCGTTGCGGCCGCAGAGCAGCGATACGGGTCCCGACCCTTTCCCGAGCTGGTCTCGCGTGGTGCTGCCGCTCGACTGGTACATCGAGGGCAAAGACAAGGTGAAGGTCAAAGTGCGGAGCGTGGTGCGCTAGGAGTCCGCCGGAAATCCCGGCGGACTCCGTCGTGATGGTCTCGTTCGAGGGGCGCGCAGCCGCTCCCCTCGAGCTCCGCAGCCGTAGAGCGAACTTGGCCGTCGCGGCTCGAGCGTCGTAGAGCGGCCGTGGTTTTCCTTTTGCGCTCCGTTGCTGCCGTTGCCGCTTCCGTGCTCTGCCCGCTCTTCGCGGTGCTGGGCGCCGGATGCTCCAGGCCCTCCCCGACGCCGGCGGACGCGGGGCCGTCCTCGGCGGCGCCGGACTCGCAGGCAGCCACGCCCTCGTCCTCGGCGTCCCTCGCGCCCACGCCGTCATCTTCGTCGTCGCCCGCTCCGTCCGGCTCGGTCTCCGTCTCTTCGCCCTCTTCGCCCGAGGACGGCGGCGCGACCTCGTGCCCGTCGGGCATGGTCCTCGTCGACGGCGACTACTGCACGGAGCTCGAGCTCACCTGCAAGAAGAGCTGGTACGCGAAGTGGAACGACAAGACCATCTGCGAGGAGTTCGAGCAGCCCTCCCGGTGCACGGGCAAGAAGGTGCACAAGCGCTTCTGCATCGACACCTACGAGTACCCGAATCAGAAGGGCCAGCGACCGCGCGTGATGTTCGACTTCCCGCAGGCGCAGCACCTGTGCGCCGCCGAGGGAAAGCGCGTCTGCAACGAGACCGAGTGGACGACGGCCTGCGAGGGGCCCGAGTACAAGCCTTATCCCTACGGCTACACGCGCGATCCGAAGACGTGCAACGGCGACCGCGCATACGTCGAGCCCAAGGTGAGCAGTCACGACGACGCCGGCATCCCCATTTACGCTTTCGCCTCGAAGGACGAAGCGGTGTCCAAGCCAGAGCTCGAACGCTTGTGGCAAGGCATGGAGAGCGGCTCCCAGCCCCGGTGTGTGAGCGACTACGGGGTGTGGGACATGCCGGGGAACTCCGACGAGCTGGCGGGGAGCGAGACGCCGGAGCCCACCAGCAAGTTCGATAACGTCACCACCGGCGGCCCCTGGCTCTACGGCGTTCGGAATCAGTGCCGTCCCAAGATCTACACGCACAATGAAGGTTTCGCGTACTACTACCTCTCGACGCGCTGCTGCGCCGAGGCCGACGGAAAACCGACCGATCCGAGGTCTCCCAAGCAGATGAGACGCCGTGAGAAGTGGCGGCCCTGAGCCAACTGTTGTAACGCGTGGAATCGGCATGAGGTTACGTCCCTTCGCCGTCATGCCCGTCGCCGTCGTGGGTATGGCGTTCGCTCTGTCGGCGTCGCTCACTGCCAGCGCGGCGCCGGGCTCCCATCGGACGGCGCCCTCTCCACCCAGGAGCGCGGCCGGCTCGAGGAAGGCGCACAGGGGTAACAAGCATCCGGCGCGAAAGGCGGGAACGGTCGGCGACGCAGCCACGCCGCACCCCACGCTGGCCGCGGCGGTGCGCAACTGGGGCGACTACGACGTGGTCGAGGGGCAGATCGGTCAGGCCATGCCCGGCGCCGAGTGCCCGGCGGAGATGGCCAACATCGACGATCGGTTCTGCATCGACCGCTGGGAAGACTCGCTGGTCGAGGTGATGCGCGACGGCCGCGACGTCCCCTGGCCGCCGTACGGTCCGCTCGAAGAGGGGCACGCCCTACGCGCGGTGAGCGTCGCCAGCGTGTACCCGCAGGCTTACATCAGCGGCGCGCAGGCCGCCCGCGCGTGCGCGTCGGCGGGCAAGCGCTTGTGCGCCCCGGTCGAATGGCGAAAAGCCTGTATGGGCCCCAAGCCGACGACCTTCGGGTACGGAGAGCAGCGGGCCGCCGGTCGCTGCAACGACGCCGGCTACAGCCCGATGATGCGCCTCTTCCCGCAGGTCTCCGTCTCCTGGAACCTGGTCGGGATGACCGAGATGAACGACGCCCGGCTCAACCAGCTCGATCAGACACTGGCCCCCACCGGGTCCCACGAGCAGTGCACCAACGAGTACGGTGTCTACGACATGGTCGGCAACCTGCACGAGTGGACCAACGACCCCAACGGCACCTTCCAGGGCGGCTATTACCTGGACACGCACAAGAACGGGGATGGCTGCACGTACCGCACGGTCGCGCACGAGTTCACGTACCACGACTACTCGACCGGCTTTCGCTGCTGCGCGTCGCCGGTCGCTCCGTAGAACTCGCCGACAGGCTTCGGCCCCCGGGAGCCCGCCTTGACGGTTCCCGCGCTCCCGCGCGACGCTCGGAGGACCATGACCAAGCCCCCGCAGCGCGTGCGCGTCGCCAAGCTCCAGGACACCCAGATCGACGGCGTGGTCGCCATCGACGTCGCCTGCAAGCAGCTCCTGCAACGCGCCGGGATCCCCGCTGCGGAGCTCCCGGCGCGCGGGCTGGCGGGCATCGCCAGGCTCACCCGGGTGCACAACGTGCTCGTGGCGGACGCCGACGGCACAGTGGCCGGCTACGCGGCCTGGCGGGACGAGTCGCCCGGCGTCGCTTATCTCGAAGAGATCGCGGTCAAGCCCGAGCTCCAGCGCACGGGGATCGGCACCCGGCTGCTCGACGCCGTGCGCGAGGAGGCGCGGGCGGTCGCTCTGCCCATCTTGCTGACGCGCTGCTGGGCGAAGGCCGGGCCGGCCCAGGCGCTCCTCGAGAAGGCGGGATTCGCCGCGCTGTCTGCGCACTCGGGCGAGCGCGCGCGGCTCTGGCGGGAGGAGCAGGAGAGGGAGGAGTGGGCCGGGAAAGCCGGGGAAGAGCACGCCTTGGCCAAGGAAGGCCAGGTGGTGATGGTGCAGTCGCTGCTATAAGGCGGGGATGCGTCTGGGTGCATTCTTCGTCACCGTGGGGGCGGTGCTCGTCGGAGGCCTCGCCGTGCGCGATGCGCGTGCCGTGGGGACGCGCACCTTCGAGCTGGACTCGCTCGACAAGCTCTCCGGGGGCGACCTAAAGGGTGTGACGGTGGGCTCCGACGGCGTGGTGCGTGCCGGCTGGACGCTCGGGGACGTGCCGCTCCCCGAGGGCTCGGGGACGACGGCGACGTGCGCCGTGGAACTCGCCGACGGCAGTGTGCTGGTGGGGACGGGACCGGCGGCGGGCGGCAAGGTCGTGCGCATCGCGGGAGACCAGACCACGGTATGGGCCGACACCACGGAGAACGCCGTCAATGCGCTGGCCGTGGACAAGGCCGGCGTCGTCTATGCCGGGACGACCAGCAACAAGATCTACCGGGTCTCCCAGGGCAAGGCCGACGTCTTCGCCACACTGCGCGGCGTGGAGAGCGTCTTCGCCCTGGCCGTCGACTCACGGAGCGGCGCGCTCTACGCGGGCACCGGCGACGAGGGGAAGGTGATGCGCGTGCAGGCCGGCGGTGCTTCGACTGTGTTCTTCAAGTCCGAAGAGCCCTTCGTGGTGTCCCTCGCGGTCGCCGACGACGGGGCAGTCTACGCGGGGACCAGCGGCAAGGGCCTGCTCTACCGCATCACCGCGGCAGGCCGCGCCAGCGTGGTCTACGACTTTCACGACGAGGACGTGCACGCCGTCGCCATCGCCCGGGACCGCACGGTGTGGGCCATCGCCAACGAGGGCACCGCCGCCACTTCCACGGAGACCAGCGATTCGGCGACCCGACACAACGCGGGAGGTCGCACGCCCCCCGGCCCCACCGGCGCCCTGCACCCCAAGATCGGCAAGGGATCGCTCTGGCGGTTCGACACGCAGGGCCGCCCCGAGCGGGTGATGCACCACGACGACTTTCACTACCTGTCGCTGGCCCTCGACGACGGCGGCGTGCCCTACGTGGGCACCGGCGCCGAAGGGCGGGTCTACACCGTGGACGAAGCGCACCGCGTCGCCCTGGTGGCCGACACCGACGAGCGACAGATCGGCGCTCTCCACGTTTCCGGCAAGACGCGCTTTCTCATCGGCAGCGATCCCGGCGCATTCCACCGCGTGCTCTCGGTGGGCGGCCAGGACGCCGTGTGGACCAGCAAACCGCTCGACGCCGGCCTGCGCGCTCGCTTCGGTCACGCGCACTGGGACGCGACGGGATCGCTCGAAGTCTCGACGCGCACCGGCGACACCCAGACCCCCGACCCCACCTGGAGCGCGTGGAGCGCTCCGGTCGTCGAGGGCGGCGCCATCACCAGTCCCGGCGGTCGGTTCGTGCAGGTCCGCGCCAGGCTGCGCGACGCGGCAGCCACCCTCGCCGACGTGAGCATTCCTTTCGTGACCGAGAACCTGCGCGCGGTCGTCACCGAGGTCGCCGCCCGCTCGAAAGGCGGACGCGAAGTCCGCGAGCCGAAGGACAAGGAGGGAGTTCCCCCCAGCGGGAACGAGCCGGCCCGGCACGACGCCGTGGTGCACGTGACATGGAAGGTCGACAATCCGGACAACGACGATCTCCGCTACCGCGTGACCTTCCACAAGGACGGGCAGGCGCGATGGCTCGACGCCACGCCGCCGGACGACGTGCTGACCAAGTCCGAGCTCGACTGGGACACGTCGTCGCTCCCGGAGGGCAAATACCGCGTCCGCGTGGATGCCAGCGACGAGCTGGCCAACCCACCGGGTGACACCACGCATTTCGCGCTGGAGACGTCGCCGGTGCTGGTCGACAATACGCCGCCGGTGATCAAGACGCTTACCGTTCAGGGTCGTCGCCTGCGCGCCGAGGTGGTCGACGGGCTGGGCCCCATCGATCGCGTCGAGGTCGCCGTCGACGGTCGCACCGAGTGGCGTCCGCTGGCGCCGGTGGACGGTATCTTCGACACCGCCGACGAGACCATCGACTCCGACATCACCCCGCTCCTCGTGCCGGCGACGGGGCCGCACCTGGTGGCGGTGCGCGCGTACGACGCCGCCGGGAACTACGTCGTCCGCGAGGTGGAGACCCGCTAG
>Ga0302325_10015973_pt1 | contig 15934 bp, 15 predicted proteins | sample Palsa_T0_2_FD_201948 | JGI IMG/M metagenome (GOLD analysis project Ga0302325, IMG submission 201948) | Peat permafrost microbial communities from Stordalen Mire near Abisko, Sweden - Palsa_T0_2 | ecosystem: Environmental > Terrestrial > Soil > Palsa > Peat permafrost | place: Sweden: Abisko... | reverse complement strand
ACGAAATAGTGATGAAAAACATATACCTTGTTTCGTAGATATTGGAAGGGATATTGTGAGCGTACTCAATGCTGTCTAGAATGCGCAAACGTAGTTTGTATAGTCCTTCCATGCGTAACCGAAGTCCCGCACCAAATCACGCGCCTTTGCTGCCTTATCTGTTAAGCCGCCCCTAATAGGTGAATTTTCAATTCTCCCTCACTCAAGGCAGCCTCAATTTCCTGGCACTAACCCCCTATTTGGTTCTAACCCCCTCCAAATCGTCGTCTTTCTTAGCCTTAAGAAACTTATCTTATTACGCGAATTTTAGCTAGTATGTGTTCTGGCCCAGTCAGGAATTCGGCCATGTTGCAAGAAGATGGGGTTGTGTTGTATATAATTTGATTGATGGAGGAAGAAGGGGGCGGAAGCCCGGCTATATACACGAAATGGGGTCACATGACCTAAAGTCATGTGAGGTGAAGTGTCAACGTAACAGGCCATTCGCGAATGGCACTATGCCAGTCGTGAATTTTATATGGCGATTCCCTATTCACGAATGGCGCATATGCTAGTCACGAATTTTCGCTTGAATTCTAAGTTATCTACTTTGAAATTAAATTATTAAATAACCATGCAAGCATTTTAAAAGATAATTTAATATTTTAATAGTGTTTTAATTAAATTATTCAAATATAAAAATTTATAATGTATTAATAGGATTTAAATAGGCTATATTTAAAGATTTAAAAAGACCGATTTATATAAAACTTAATATATCTTTATAAGAAAGTTCTATTTTTAGAATCAATTATAGTAAATCCGATAATATAAGTTAAGCTCTATTTAAATATGAAAAAATTTATTTAAATAACTTATAAACTTAAGTATTTATTTAAAAATTTGTGACTGGCGGAATTCTTAACTTAGCCAGAACATATCTCAGCACAGGCTCGCTAATCTCTGAAGTTCGCCCACCTACCGGCCGGTAGCCTTAGCTCTTAGCCGACGAAGGGCGACCAGGCGGTTCGAAAACTTCGACCTTGCAACTTTTTTCTGCTCTAAGACAACTCGTGAAATTAGACACAGCCACTCAATATTCATAGTCTTGCACGAGATTTTCTCAGTGGAAAACGTCCATTCTGCAGTGCCACGAGGCGCACCGGCAGCCACGGTCGCGTCGACGTGGTGTTGAGAGATTTTGTCCAATCATGCCACCAATTTGGAAGTGGACCGAGTGATCCGACTATTCACCATCCACATAAAAGATGCATCATTCAATCCGAGACTGACTTTTCTTTGGCATTCGCAAATTCTATGGGAAATTCTCGACGAGCTACGATGCTAAGATTACATATAGCCCAACATGGAAAGACGCCGCTCAAGTTTGAGTAATCTTCAAGGCCACTTGTGGGCTACCGGCAGGACAGATGAAGGTCCGGAAGACCCGTTGAAGAAGGCGGAGGAGGCTATGGGGCAAGTGTTTCTGATCTAGATCTGTGAGACTTTCAGTAACAGTCGATAGAAAGGAGTGGTTTGCTGTAACAGCCTTCCCTCTATTCGCTGGGACTTTTGGTACGATCGCCAGTGCTCTGAACGTCTGTGCCTTGGTGCAGCCATGGCGAAGCGAAGTGATTGAGGGGGATTACAATGTAAAGAATATTTCAGACCCAGCCTGGTGCGTATGTTGGCTCAAGCTCATAGAGAATACTTTCTAATACACCAGATTAGGTTAATCGGCATCAACGCCTGGTCTCTCTTCTTTGGAGTGATGGCCAATCTCGCCATGCTACCAGTGATGGGTGATGGAACGAGCACCCTGACTAAGATTGGTCTCAACGGCCTGCGCCTCATTCTCATCACCATCATCGGAGGATTCATGGCATCATTCATCCTCATTGCTTTGGTAATTGCAACGGCCACGACGCTTCGACTACCGTCTCCTCCTCAACATGCTTTTACACAAGCGTACTTTTTTGCCATAATGGCAGCCATCTTGTATTTTGTCACGTCCGTTTTCATTGTGTACACAGCCTATATGCTGTGGCGCAGTCAGCAGACTAGAGCGCAAATTAAGAAACAATTCGCCAATGGTCACCTCAATCTAAAGCTACTGACTATGTTATTTATGGCATATCTACTTCTCGGAGCTCTTGTGTTCTCAAAAGTGGAGGGATGGGGCTACCTTGATGCGGTTTTCTGGGCAGATGTTACAATTCTTACCGTTGGCTTCGGGGACTTCAAGCCAGAGACTCATCTTGGACGCTGCTTACTATTCCCCTATGCCTCATTCGGAATTTTCATACTATTTTTGGTCATCTACTGTACCACAAGTGTAGTCTTCGAGCGGGGCAAGTCGACGTGGGAGATCCGTCTACGGGATAAGGAACGAATTCGAAGAGTCGAACAACGCAATACCATATCAACTGAGAACACCCTGCAAAAGTCCGACGATTCTACAGCGGTTGAACAAGAACCAAAACCAAAGAAGTCGAGGGCGCACGAGGAACGAGAGGCTAGAAGACGAGACTTCAAGACGATGCAGCTGGTCATAGTGAAAGCTGCACGGAAGCGAATCCTGTATTCCATGGGTCTATGGGTCTTCTTTACTTTCTTCCTGTGGCTAGTCGGTGCTGTTGTGTTCTATCGCGCCGAAAGGGATCAAAATTGGACTTATTTCGAGGCAGTCTACTTTACTTTCATCTCAATTCTGGCTATTGGCTATGGAGACATTGTCCTTTATAGCATGTTTGGCAAGGCCTTCTTCGTTTTGTGGTCATTGATAGTGGTGCCTACTCTCACAATGCTGATCTCTACGGGGACCGAAGCCGTAGGAATGCCATATATGACAGGGTTCAAGGAGTGGTACAGGACACGGATCCTCAAGAATGAGTCTCCGCAATCGAAGAAGCATCTATCAGGTACATATCCCGGAACACAGGAACATCGTTTCAGCTAATTGATAAAAATAATAGATTCTCGTATCCCAATCGACCAGCTTCCCAACAACATCCACGACAAGAACTACCTGCTTGTTCAAGCAATCAAAGCCGTGGCTATGGATCATATCAAGGATCAGGAAAACAACATTTCACCAAACTACACTTTTGAAGACTGGGAGTACATCTTCTATCTCATAGGCGTATTGAAACCTACATCCGAGGATCAAAATGCCGCCACTAGGGAGAAACGCCCACCTGGACTGGCCCGCACTAGTCTTGATGAGTGGCAAGATGGTGGACATATTCTTGACTGGCTGCATGGGAAGAATCCTCTGAATGTTAGCGAAACGTTAACTGAATGGGTGCTGTTGACTCTGGTAGAGAAGCTGGAAGCAGAGCTTCTTGAGTTGAGGGAGAAGATGAGAAACACAGCTGTCGAGTGAGCAGATCACGTCTTTAACGCGGTATATTTTATTGGTCCGAAGATGTTTGGGAAGGTGGCTCCTCACCAACAAGCTGCGCAGTGCCGCTCACTGGTCCTTTTTCCAGGATATCTCCTGCCTCTGAGACGCACCCCACCGAGTCATGGCGTGGTAGCCATCAAAAGTACGGACATACTCTTGGAATGATCTGGGAAGAACTCGAAAAGTACTCTAATTTCTATCTTATACGAACTGAAAACTTAGCATAGGACGGGAAAGCTATGAGAAGTGGAGGTGGGACATTTTCAGATCTCGACTAACTGGGTCACAGCCAGCCACCCGCGGGCTGTGCACCAACTTCAGAACACTTCATTGCTTCAGCGAATTTCAAAACACTGCAATGATGCTGTGCTAATGCGGTGGTGGTTGATGTTGGTGCAGCCGAGACTGAAGTGGTTAGCAATGGAAATCGTCCAACTATTACGTATGCTAATACGGCGGGTGTGCTGGAATAAGTCCCTAAGATGCGGCGGATCCTCTGTTGTTTTTATTTGCAGTCTCTTTTTTAAGTACGGATTCTCATAATTCAATTCATATTCAGGAAGTCGATTCTAGATGGCTCTAAAGTCTCAAGATAAAACACATTATCATTTCATAAACTATTCATAACACAGAAACTCCTACACGAGTGAGTACCATTTACATCTCATGAACATTTGCCCTCGTCTCCGCCTCGTTTACATACGGTATCTCCTCAGGGTGCGAAGGCATCGCCTGATAGCCCATAATCCCTTCATTTTCAGGCGAGACATACATCTCATGTCCAGGCTGCGCATGATATCCCATTTCTTGAGGCTGAGCTTGATATCCCATACTCCCCTGCGGATTTTGCGGTGGATATCCGGTTCCCGGTTGCATATTCTGAGGTGGATATTGCGCATTCCCTGGATTTTGAGGCGGATACCCTGTGCCCGGCTGTGTATTCTGCGGTGGGTATCCAGCATTCCCTGGATTTTGCGGCGGATAGCCCGTGCTTCCCATCCTCTGATGCTGCGGCACATACATTTCTTGCCCCTCGTATCCCGCCGACGGTGCATAGGCCATCTGCTGATGCTGCGTCGTCGGTGAACCCTGGGCTGTATACACGCTTTGCGGCGGCGGACTTCCAGTCTGAGTCCTATATGTCCCTTGACCCGGAGGTGGGCTCTGTGATGGGCTTGGATAGAAGCCATGATTCGAGTAATGTCGTTCCGGTAAATCGCTGCTAGGACTTACTGGGGCGCTACTCACGCTTCCCACTGGTTTTCTCCCGATTCCAGCTGCCGCCATGGAGTTGGCTGTGTAAGGAGGGAGTTCTGAAACAGGGCGACCACCGACTGCTCCAGCGTTCGGGTTGTTGGCTGAGGTTTCGGGGTTCGTTGGTGCGGGAGGCTTGGTGTTCTTGCGTCGACGCCAGATGAGAAAAAACAAGGCTCCGAGGATTGCGAGTGCAATTGGGATTCCAACTCCTACGCCGACTTTCAGGCCAAGGTTTGAGCTGGAGGGGTTACCACCAGCGGGGATGATCGATGCGGTATCTGGTTTTGCTGTTAGTTTGACTTCTAAGTAAATAGTTATGGAGAGGATACGAACTTTGAGACGCAACTGTTACCGTGAAAGCTGCTCCGCTGATTGATGCTCCGGCCCCTTGATTTCCGCCAACGGACCCGACGAAATTGGTAACTGTTACCGTAGCGTCTGTCGAAGTAACAAGTGCTGTGATGATTTTCGTTTGCAGGACATTGGTATTTGTAGTCGAGGTTGGAGTTATGGTTATTGTGCTTCCTGCTGGGTTGATAACTGAATAGCTTGTATATGTTGAGACTTGTGTCGAGGTCTGAGTGTAACCCTTCCAGGACCAAGAAAGGTAATCAACGAAAGGGGCGTTTGCATTGAATGGAACGCAGTTGTATCCATTACAGCACGAGACTGCTCCACTTCCAACACAGCTTTGCGTATCAAGACCTGATAGCTGTTAGAAATTTATGCCGGCAGATTGGAAATAACGATCAAGTATCGATCAATAGAGGGACCTACAGCAGCCGGCACCGCACCAAATTTGATCCGTGTAAGGACATAGAGCCCTATCCTCCAGCCAAGAATCTGTCATATTTATTCCCTTAGATGGATTCAAAGCCGCAAGTACCAAATCGTCTGTAGGATGTTCGCCCAGTGGCTTCTCCGAATTCAATTCTCCAAGTATCTTTTCTTCGCCGGAATGATGCTCGCGTCTTGAATCTTCGTTTCTTTTTAACTTTGAGGCGCCTTGAGTTGCGACCACAGTAACCGTTTTCGCTCCAGGATCTACCACACTCGTCGATGCTGGACAACCTTAGAGTCAGTATTGACTGACGAATAAGAAATTCAAGGGTTAAAACAATGTCGCACGAGGATTTTCCTCTGAAGACATGTTTAGAAAGGAAAGCCATCATGTCAAACATTTAGAAGAGAAGATTTGTGCATCAAGTAGATCACTTACTGCTCGTAACAGTTGACCCAGTAGATGTAATCGTGACCCATTGAATCGGTGCCGTAACCGTTGCTGGAACTCCGGCTGGAGCTGACGTAGGGCCACCATTGACCGTAGAGGTCGAAACTACTGATGTTGTCCAAGTACAGCCCCATGTCTGACTATTGTATAGATCTGCGGTATACACGCATGTCGTAGCTATCGCGTTGTAAGAATATTCATATGGACATCCATTGCCAAATTGGCTCCATGCGAAAGTAAAGTATTGGTATGGAACGAGAGGTGTACATCCAAAGGGCACATTGGCGGGACCATTCGTGGAAATCCCTGCCATGCCCGTGGGTGTCCCCGTCCACGTGAACGTCACATCCAGAAGAGAAGTCATCTTTGGCTATCAATTGGTAATCGCAGCAAAATGCGCTGGATCTGGTGATGGCAAGCCCTCTAGATTGTTGAAGGGAACCTTCAATGTCGAGCTTGGAGAAGGACGATGCGGGAAAAGTTTTCAAAGGATGCTGCAGGCGGGGGAGCTTTGTTATCGGCATCTCTCTTGCAGCAATAACTTTGGTTGTACGTAGTATGGCTTGAATGTCTCAGTCGGGCTGGGAATTTCTTCGAAAACAGCTCTAGCCGACGCCACATCACAGCCTTGTGGGAATTGCGCCTCGCAACTGGAAAAAGAAACGAGCCCCCGAACAATGAATACGAAGGAAGGTACCTCCGGGACGGTTCGATAGCGCGAGACTTGCATATCTCATCTTAGCGGCTTCACAGCAGATAATTGGTACGAAGAATCAGGGTTGCTTTTGGGACGACTGACAGAATTTTGGCGTTGGAGAAGCTCTGGGATTGGCGAGATTCATCTCGCACTGGCAACCCTGGAAGGCCAAGCCAATAACACGGTAAAAACGACCAATGAACGTTCGAGTTTAAATTCAGCCACACCTACCAAGTTCTGAGCACACGAATTCGGACGATTGTGGGGGTCTAAAAACAAAGATCGCAGAAGCGAAGAAACAAGCGGCTGCGATGTGTCCAGTCACGGCACGAGGGGATGATCGATGGCTTCGTGCTCGAACCCACTGTTTTGTACCTTCGCATGTTAGGCTGATTGATAGCTTGAAGTGATCCAAAGCTGCCAGACCGAAGGACTCACCTACAGCAGAAGCAAAATGATGAGCGGGGAACGAACGCGCTAGAAGTTCATCGTGCTAAAATTACTTCCTCCCAGCAATGGAACAAACCCAGCATTCAGTAATCGCTATTCAGAGATATGAGGTTTATCCAAACAAGAATTTAGAGGAGACTTCCTCAATCTTTGGGATCACATTCAAGTATGTATCAGGCCAGGTTCTTCGTTCAAACAATCGTCAATTCAGCGAGCATGTGTATCTTTGATCTAGAATTTTAATACTGTACACCAGGTGTTATGTCCTTTGAAAACTCCACCCAGATGCAATTCTTGTTCACGTTTGAGGCGCCTGATTCTCAACCTTGACCTTTTGGCGCTGGTCCGTGAATTATGGTCAGTAATTCTTGCAACCCGCCCTTGGTCTCACCTCCATTGGTGACGGGATCCAACAATCCTCCTTCCTGACCCTCGTAGGTCTTTCCGACTCCCCTAATGATACGCCAGGCACGCCTGAACTCATCTCGAATGGAAACAATGCCGTTATGCGTCACGGTTCTCGCAACATTATGGTCTAGCTCGAAAGGGTCTTCGATGGCGAAGAGGTACCGATATCGAATCTCCTTCGTCTCCTCCATCGTCTTCATTTGCATCTTGGGTGTCTGCACTTCTAGTTCTTGCTCGCCAGGTGAAGCTTCGGGATTACTGATAGCCTCAGCCTGGGTTGCCGTTGATGGTGTCAGCGGCGCAGCAATTGTTGTGGTCTCAACCACTGTCTTGGCACCAACCCAGCCCTTCTCCTGCTTCGTCAAGATCCCACCTATCGTTCGCAAACTTAGAACTTCTCTGCCCCAATCGAAACCTCTGTTATTTACTGTAGACATCTGGCCATTCTGGGCAAAATACTCGAAAAAACCACGAAGGAGAACGCCGACTGAATCATGATTGTGATTCAGCATCTTTCGCTCAGCAAGGTTCTTTATCTCTGCCTCATTTCGCCAGAATCGTACATCTCGACCCTTGCACAATGTGCGGGCCTCGATTTCTGCTGGTGGCAAGTATGCTGGTGGATTGTGGTTAACTGCTTGGAGATTGGGGCACACAAATGGCTGTGCAACGTTGACAAGATAGTGAAGAACCATGAGGACATATCCATAGCTACTCAAAGATCCCCGGTAGGGACTGTTTATTCCTCGGACCTTTGCCCAGTGTTTGATGAACAGAATCATTACCTTCACTCGAGGATCGCTATGAGAATAGCAGCGTAGAAGTTGCGTGTTGTGAATAGCCAGATGGGCTGAGAAATTGATATCACATTGGATGCCAATATCGGTTTTGGGGAATTCTAAGTGGTCTTTGTATCGATCTCGAGGTTTATTTGGTGATATGTGAGTTGGATCAGGAAGGGTTCGGATTTTGGTGAGAAGGCTGACTTCCGACTCGGTCGAGACATTGTGCTGATAAAAGTTTCGGTTTCTAAGAAGAGCTGTGTACTCTTCAACAACACATCGATCATGTTCTTCGAAGAAGTGAGACTTGATGGCATGCTCGTAATCTATCGCAAGTTGTAACGCTCGATGGTGGAGGGCAACCTGTTCCAGGGTCGCCTTTTCGTGACCAGAGTTCTGGAGCGCTTCGCGGATTTGATGGTGGCTGATGCCTGCAATGTAGTGGGCAATAATTATCGGTGTGATATAATCTCCCGAATCTGATTGTTCGCGGGTCTTGAGTTTATTGGCGAGTTTCAGCGCTCGTCCATGATAATATACCGGGTCCTCATGTTGGATCTGCTCGAGGAATACTAGCTGCAAAGAGCTGATCCTCTTCAACTTCTCCGAAGCCATATACAGCTGTCTGTTATATAGAGAGGATTCTGTAAGGTGTCCTTGCTTGTCTTGCAGAGTTCGCCACGCCTCTACAACATTTAAGCACTCGTACTCATGTTTATCCTCGGATTCCGTGAGAGGGCGAGACTCCCAAGCCATCGCCAATCGCTCTCCTTCAATTTGAGTCCATATCCCTTGAAGCGAACGTTGTAGAGGAGGTAGTGACAGATCGAATAATGGAGCAATCGATTGATAGTTGCGTAGGCGTGTCGACAAATCTTCGGAAGAGAGCCCTGAGATAAAGGCTTTGCAAACGGAATTAAGGATTCTTCCTTCCTCCTCATTGAGATCTGGTGAGCTTAACGTTATGTCGCGACCCCCAAGCTTTCTCAAGTGGCGCTTTGCTAGGTTGTAATAATCGCCCAAAGAGTGATGCTCCCTTTGTTTCAACGTGAATTCTTTCTCATCGCATGACTCCCGCTTCTGCCTAGGAAGGGCAACGTTTGGTACAGAGTTTAACAGGGTTTCCTCTCTCTTGGGTTTCGAGATCTCTTTGATCTCCTCGGGGTTCTCAGCGTCGTGGATTTCCTCGTCGTCATATTCTGGATCGGCAATAAATCCAATCTCCCATTTGGCACGTTCTTCCAGCAAATCAGATCGAAGCTTTTCGGTGGGCTTCTCACACAGCTTGATAATTGGAACTCTCGTCCGAGTCAAAAGTCGAGCGCCATACCCTGAATCCAAGAGTTTCCTTTCCAATAGGCGTGGGATCGGGGATTCTGGAGAATCAGGGGCTGGATTGGACTTGGGCGTAAGGAGTGCCAGATCCATGTCAGACGCTTTTGTTGCAAAGCCTGATTTCATGCTTCCAAAGCATCGCAACTCCACTGTTGAGGAATCAAATCTCTCGTTGCCGAGTTCTTGCCGTTCAAATTGAGCAATAGTTTCTTGACAAATCTTCTCGACGACAGCTCTGAAAGCTTCCTTCTCGCCTTCTTCTAAGGAATCAATGCCGACGATTGGAACGCGTTCTTGAACAAGATTTTCCAGATGTGCGCTCTGAATTGATATTTCGTCCATATTTTGATGAAACGGCCGTCCTCGCCCTTGGCCATGAGTGAAACCGGGTTGATAGAGCTGCCTGTTCTGAGCAGGTGGCCGTGCAAACGAATCGGGTTGGTGTTGCTGCTGCTGGAACTGGTTAGGATGCCTAGGCTGGAATTGAGAGCTTGGACTAGATTGGTAGTGATGCATTGATGATTGCGGGGACGTTTGGGAAAATTGTGTTTGAGGCGAGTATGGCGACCCAGGGCCAGTATTCTGGAACCGAGGTGAGTACTGTTGATGCTGCTGATACCTTTGGTTTTGATGATTAGGGAATTGTCCATGATGACTAGGTGGCCCCCATGTGCTGTGACCTTGTGAACTGTAAGATCCAGACCCACTTCCTGCTTGGGCACTATAAACAGGTCTACTATCGATTGGAATGGACAATTGAGAGTTCATCTGCCGGCGTTGAGCCTGATTGGGTCGTTTTCGGCCAGCGAAAGACTGCTGCCCCAAGTCTGCAAAATCCTGAGCAGATGCTCCGGCAACATGTTCCTGTTGTCCAGATGGCACCGTGCTTGGCGTATGAGGTGGTGATGCCAGTGGGGTTTGGTGCCCAGCACTGGACGGGGGTCCTGCATTGGCGTTCTTCAGAATGAGGCCGCGAAGGTGAGTTTCCAAGTCGCCTCCTTGGGCAGGAGGTCCTTGCGACGGAAACATCTCTAGGGAATTGGAAGTTGCTTCTTAACGAATCTTAAGCAGCTGGGCGGGGATTTTCAAACCACTTGAGGACAGCTCCACAGGGAGTAATATGTGCCGGTCAGCTTTCCAGTGTAATGAGTGCAGTGCTGGCGTTGACGTCGTTGATGATCGGTAGAGACAGCGGGTGTAAGCAAATTGAACAATTGCAAAGGAAAAGATTCACTTTGTCGCGTTTGTCCTGTAGGATACCCGGATACCTTCACCTTCTCTCGAATTCCCACCCAATCCTCGGCTGATCTGACTTGGAATGTATGTAGGGGCAAACAGCCTCGTCCATTGTTTGAAGGTCAAGATCAAGGCGAATCTTGCGGAAGGCCAGACCACGTCGTCCTTAAGAGGGTTTCGGAGAAGGATTGTTGACTGTGAAAGCGAAGAGAATGTTTGTACTCCAGATTTCAGAAGTTCAGATGCGTCCTTCCCGTCTCGCCCGCTTGCAGGGGTGGGGTGGCTGTATGCCGGCCGTCTCGCTTAAATTAGCTTCGCGCTAGATTAGCCCGCCTGCGATGACAGCAGCGTTGATATTTAAGAGTACGCGCGACCACAAACCCAGAAGGGTGCGCACATTCCCAAGCACACCAAAGGAAATCCACAACATAATACACGAAGAATCTGTCTCCGTACAGCTTCCCAACGTGTGCATACCCGCTAGCATTAATATCGCGCGCTTCTCACGGCACGATATTATCCCCCAGCACCTTCCTAGGCGTCAATCAAGGCACTGCTCGGGCGACTCACCTTGAGCTTCATGAAGACAACATAGGGGTGCTGGGTATTACTACCTAGGCACTGCTGCTCATCTGCAGACTGTGTAGACATCAAAATCCAGGTTCCCTCCTTCATATCTGCAAATATGAGTGCCTCTCCATCGGGTCTTTCGAACGGTCAGACTCCTACGCCTAATGGAGGTCCTCCTCAATTTGTACGAAAAGCAAAAGCTGCAGATCCTTTACGTCCGCGCAAGAAACCAGTCAGACGACCAAATGTCCCTCCCAGACAGCCCATACCCGGACCGAATGGAGCCTTACCAGCTGCCACCGCAGCTCGTCCAAATCCACCGAATGGTGTTGCGCCCGCACGATCAACGGGTGGCTACCAAGCACCTGCAAATGGCGCACATACCTCAAATGCAAACGGCGGCTGGACACACCCACCTCCCCCAGGGACGTATCAAGATTTTCCGCTGTTCACAACAAAGAGAGCTCTTCGGGAAGGCTTGAGATACCACATTGCTAGGTTTGCTGCGAAGAAGGATGTCGATCCAAGCAATCAGGACGATTTCACAAGACCTGTTATTCTCCACAGAAGAGACCCAAAACAACCGCCTCCTGGTAAGGGTATCAAGGATGAGGAAGTTGCTGCAGATGTGCCCATGGATTCGAAGGAGCGTGAAAAGCAAGAGGCATTGAAGGCGGAAAAGGAAAAGCAGAAGGCAGCAGACCTTGCGCAGATTGCTCCAACGGGTACCAATCCTTCAGCACTTGCCGCAAAGAAGACGCAGGCTTTCAGAAATGAAAAGACCACGCAGGTACATCGGCTGGACAAGACCGAGGAACAAAAGAAGGCGTCCGATTTGAGGTATGAGGAAGCACTGCCATGGCATTTAGAGGATGCAGATAATAAGAATACTTGGGTCGGCAATTACGAAGCTGCTCTCTCAGATACGAACGCCATCTTTGTGATCGATGGAGCCCGTTTCAAAATGATCCCAATCGAAAAATGGTACAAGTTTACGCCGAAAGGCCAATTCAAGACTTACACCATCGAAGAGGCGGAGGCCAAGATGAGCAAGAAGATCAAGGAATCTAGATGGGTTATGAAGTCTAACGAGCAGAAAGAGGCAGACCGAGCAGCACAAGATACTCGAAAAACCTTACATAATTTGTTCACGGTCAAGGCCGAGAGTAACACATATAAAAACTCTGGCAAGAGAGAGGTGGAAGATATGGATGATCTCGACTTTGATGGAGATGATCTCTTCCAGGATGATGATGAGCAGGCTACTGTAGAGCCGGACAAGGACGAGGACACCAAGGACGCGCAAGACAGAATCAAGCGAGAACAGCTTGGAGCCAACGTCTTTGATCAAGCTAACGAGGCCGAGGTTGACCAGGAGCTTGATGAAGAGGAAAAAGAAGCTGAGAGGCGCAAGAAGCTTGGAAAGGGGGTCAAAAAGGCATTGAAGAAGCGGGAGAGGAATCTCATCTATGAGAGTGATTCTGAAAGCAATCCATATTCTGAATCTGTGAGTCATGTTGCGAGAGGTCAGTGTTAACTTACTAACAATTCACAGAGTGAAGATGACACCTCAGATGAAGAGAAGCAGAAGGAGATTGACCGAAAGAAGGACGAGGAGGCGAAGAACAAAGCCAAGGCCGAGTCTAAGCTTCCTTCTGGCGCTTCTTCAAAAGGAACTAATACACCGTCTGGTCGACCCAAGCATACAGACCCTCTGAAGAAGACAAAGAATCTTAAGAGACCTGGGTCGCCCAATCTATCCGAGTCGAGTGGAAATGAGTCGTCACGAAAGAAGCACAAGAACAAGCACGGCTCATCCTCCTCCCAACCCACCCGAACTTCCACTCCAGTTCCTGGCTCTCGACCAATGTCTCCCGCTCCTCCAGCGTCACAGCCGGCTCCTAATCAAAGTCCTCGCAAGTCGTCAATCGTCAAGCTGAATGTTAATCCATCCAAGCTCTCTGATATCCAATCCTCACCACCTAATCCAAGTCCGGTCTACGGCGCTATGAGTGACGGTGAAGCCACTGGGGGCGAGGGATCTGACGGAGGACCGAGGAAGAAGATTAAGATCAGAATCAAAGGTCAATCACCAACTGGTTCAAGGGCAGGTAGTCCAGTTCCAGGAAAAGCTAGTTCTGTTGGAGGCAGTCGCGCTGGAAGCCCAGCTGTCCAAACACAAAGTATGCAATTTATTCCTAAATTATTTTTTTCCTATTAGCTAGTCATTTTCCTTTCATGCATGAGTCGGAGAAAGAAGAGGCCATGACTGGAGAAACCTGTCAACGATCTGTTCAGTCTCGCCTATGCAATGGAATTGACTGTACGGATCATGGTAGTTCTACCTAAGTGGAGTTGGCCGACTTCTCTTCAATAACCAGCATATCGTGTCTTGTCGATAATGTTGTTCTGAAGAGGAGTATGTCGAGCTTTGTTTTCGATTTTCGTCTTCAATTTATTCTAAGATGCCATATACCCTTACATAACTTTACTAACAAATCACCCCAGGCACCACAGCAGGAGGCTCACCTTCAGCAGAATCTGTACCGTCTCGCGCACAGTCGCCTGGCATGGGACCAATCCAGGCTCATGAGATTGTTGCAGCTCTGCCGACTACAGGTGCGGGTATTGCAGCAGGAGTGTTGATGAAGATGTTCTCCAAACGAGTTGGGGACCAACCGCAGCAAACGAAGAGGCCCGAATTCATCCAGATGGTGAAGGAGAATTCGAAATATGGCCCGGATAAGCTACTGCGGAGAAAGTAGATTTTTAGGCTTTTGGATGTTATGGGGGGTTAATGGAGCGGCGAAGGGCATGGATTTATCAGCACAAGGACGGAGCAGATGCTGTGTTTGAGAATTAATGTGCTTGGAGAGCGTTCTTTTCGAGACATGCTGCATGGATTGAGCTCGCTGAATGGGCTTCTCCGATCAGGGCTCTTCGGTAGACAAAATGAAGAACGAAATCCATGAAAAATCTTGAAGCATCTTTGATTTTGTAAATGGGCTGGCTAACTACTCGTCCATCTGCCACGAGTAGTCTAACTCCTTATTCCTAGCTGTTCGATTCAAAGCCTTGAACCGCTCGCCCTCCCACCCATTTCCTCGATCCACGCCATCCCACCTATGTCCCGGCCTAATTCCATACCGATTTGGCGCAGACGCACCCTTGTATAACGGCTTCCCAGAAGCACTCTTTCCCTTATTCTTCTTCACGAGAAACTGTGCGGCCGGATCATTCCACCTCTCCTGTTCCTTCAGCTCCTCGTTCATATCCACATCATCAATCTTCCGGGCAACAGGCATAAACCTCGCCTCATCCAACTCCTCTTTCCTCTTCTCCCTCTCCAACCTCTGCACATCGCCTTTCTGCATCTCCTTCTCCTCCCTCTCCTTCCTGGCCTTCTCATCTGCCTCCCTTCTTGCCTCCTGCCTCCTCATCGAAATATCTATCCTCCGTCCTGTCGCATCCCGATACACCGTCTCTTCCACCTTCTTCCCTTTCCCCTTCCCTAACGCCCCTTGTTCCATCTCCCATTGTGCAGCTTCTTCCCTCTTCCGCTTCTCGAACTGCCGAGCAACTGCAGCAGCAGATTGTAACCCAGCGTGTGTGCCGTCACCCATCTTCACCACATTTTCGTCATCTTCTACCACGGGTCCTTCGTCTGCATGCATAGCAGCGCTGTTCTCCGCCGCCGCTTCAGAAATTATCCTATCCGCCTCATCGGCTTCGCTATCTTTTGGCTGTAGCGCCGGCACACCAACAGTTTTCCACGCATTCTTCTTTGATTTTCTAAATTCAGCGGATCCAGAGGCTATCATTGTGGGAGTATCGTCTTCATTTTGTATGTTCTGGGCAGTCGACCAGCCTAGGGCATCGTCGTCTGCTATGATGAGGCCGCTGCTGGAGGAAGCTTGCTTACGCTTTCGCTTTTTGCCGGATGAGGAAGGCTCTGCGTTCAGGTATTTGGAGGCGAGGTATGAAGAGAGTGACATCTTGCTTGCGTAGAATGGTTGACTTTGGTTGGATAGCACGAGGTTGTGCTCGAGGCTGAGATTATTTTCGGCAACAAAATCCTTGTCACGTGAAAACGGCAGGATGTTAGCTTTCAACCGGCCGAGCCAATCAAACTTCAGGAAGGAGCCTTCTCCTGGCCCGCTTTTTCATACGGAGATTCACCCCTTTCATATGAAACGAAAGTTCGACCACTCAGGCTTAGAACCTGCCACATGAAGCACTGAGTGGTCAAACATCACAAGTCTGCCTTCGTATTACCCCTTGATTCCAGCAAACGAACCATTCAGATTCCTCGGGCAAGCGCCACGTCCTTTTCATAATGGACCCAAGAGTTCAACGGCCTGCCGGCACGCCCGACAACGTTATTGCCGTCTCCTGGTTCTGGGAGCTTCGCCTCAATGTCATCCTCAACCCCCGCATTCTGGCCCAGACGTGATGGGAGTTTTCCAGATGCTGACTAGGGAGACGAGAGGAAGGTGTTCATAGGCAGGAAGGGTTCAGGTGCCAAGGAGCGAAATGGCGTTCATCTCATTGCCTTCTTCGTTCATCCATTGAGACTTGCTTGA
>Ga0302325_10015971_pt1 | contig 15934 bp, 16 predicted proteins | sample Palsa_T0_2_FD_201948 | JGI IMG/M metagenome (GOLD analysis project Ga0302325, IMG submission 201948) | Peat permafrost microbial communities from Stordalen Mire near Abisko, Sweden - Palsa_T0_2 | ecosystem: Environmental > Terrestrial > Soil > Palsa > Peat permafrost | place: Sweden: Abisko... | reverse complement strand
CGGCGCTTCGTTGCCACCAGTCTTGGTGAAATAGCCACTAACGGGCTTCGCGCATGTCGGGGAGCCTTGTGCTGGAGCCAGCGTCTTGCCACCGCTCCTGCACGAGTAGATCACGAGGCGCCCGGAGGTGTACTGCGCGCGGGTCGACCCGATACCAGGGCAGGACGTGCCGTTGTTATTACCGCCATTTGCGGAAGAGTACGTGGCTGAATGAGAGTCGACGCACTGGCCCTCGGTGTACTTGGGCACCGCCCCAGCATTCGCTGCAGCCGCATTGCCGGCGGGAATTGTGTTGTCGACGTTGGCCTCATCAGCCGATGCGAATAAGGCATCACCCGCAGGCGAGTTGCCGGCGCCGTCCGATGCGTAGTCCACGCCGCCGTCGATTTCTCCGGCGAGGTGGCCCGAACCCGCGAAACTGAATGTGACGCTGTTGCCACCATTGGCCGTCTGAACGAAGTTCTGTGTCATGAAATCGAACGCCGGTTCGGTGTTCGACGCGGCGAGAAAGGTCGTGCCGGTCGACTGGGCCGACACGGAGCCAGCACCAACCCCTACAGCACCAGGAAGGACCGCAAGGACCATCCATGATGCAGCTACGAGGCCGGGCAACGAGAGCTTCTTGGACAACCGAGTGCCCCCTTCGGAGAGTGGCCAGACGAGTTACGCGGTGGCGTCAGATGGGCCTGAGCTTAGGTAGAGGCCCTTGTCTGGTCAAGGCAGGTCATAGCGTTTGCGGCCAAGCAACCCGCAAATAAGCCCCTAACCCCGCCTTTTGGAGGCAACTCGTGCAGCACGTTAGGATGGCTATAGCCACGACCGGGTTGGCCCAGCGGGGCGAGCGGCCCGAGGGCTGAGTTGGCGCGGCCCGGCCGAGGCACGGGGGGCTGGGCCGCGAGGGGTGTGGCTTCCCGGGGAGCCGGGGGAGCGAGAGGTTCATCGGTAGGCACGCTCTCCGGCCAGGGAGAACGACCCGCAGGCGGCACTCGCTCGGGACTGACCGGTGGTCCTTCAGCCGGCCGGCGATTGGTAGGCGGGCGAGCCGATAACAATTGTCCCGCACCCCGTCCCGGGCAGGTAAACAACGGAATTGTAAACAGGCGCGAACGCGAGCAGGCCCTCATTGCGCAGCGTCGGGATGGAGGCGTACTTCCCGTACTTGGAACAGCTCGCTTTCTCCGCCTTCATAATTAATGCGCTCTCGGACGCGATGGCGCGTGTCGTACCTTTGTTCGTGGTCGCTCCCGACAGGACGTACACGGCGAAACCAACGACAAAAGAAAGCACCAGCACAGCGCCAAGAAGGCGGCCAAAAGAGAGCTTCTCGGACATCAGGATGCTCCTCTCAGAATAAGCCCTGACTGTCCGCGAACGGCTGGCCGGCAGTAAAGCCGTCCTTGGTGATATCCACCCTCTCCACGTTCGGGCACAACCAGTGCGTAGCGCTCCTCCCACGACCGCAGCGTTCCTGGGGGTACCTCGAGCATCCGCGCCACGGCGCCATGCTAGACGGCGCGAGCGGGAGTGCTGTGCTTACAGGATCCAAGGATAGCGGAGGGTGTTAGACAAAAATGCTAAGTAATTCGGCCTAACTTCGAGCGCGAGCTTCTCCAATTACCCGTCGGTGCCCTCCATAGAACCTCTGCAATAGCTTGACAAGCTCGCTGCGCGACATCTATGATGTTCGGCGTACTCCGGACCCTGGTACGTGACGTGTGCAGTGCCTGAGGTAGGAGCGTGCCATGGCCCTCGCTGGCTCTTTTGTTCTTTGTGACAGGCCTCCACTCAGTTCCTGGTTGGCCGTGCGCGGTCGGTTCTCACCACCGCAAGAATGGCCGCCGCAACACTGCCGGCCCGCGCTAGTAGCCGCTGCACCCGTCTTTCGACCCCTAGAAGGACGGTATTGAGGCAATGCTCGTTTGGATTATCGTGGCCGTGATACCCATTGCCCTTCTAGGTAGTGTCCTCGGCACTTCCCGGAACGGGCCCCGCCGGCGCAGCCGAGCCGAGGAGACCACCTGGTGGGCTTCAGAGGTCGAGGATAGGGCTCGCGCTGACCGCGTCCCCACGCCGAAGGAGGCTCTAGATGGCTAGGTCGGTGACAACCCTGACAGAAGGCCCGATCGCCAAACAAACCCTGTTCACCAGGGCTCTCGTGGAGCTGGCAGATACCCTGGTGGCGGACTTCGACGTAGTCGAACTGCTGACACGGCTGGCGGACCGCTGCGTCGAGGTGCTCGATGTAGGTGCGGCAGGCCTCATGTTGGCTGGGGCCGACGGCGAATTGCGCGTAATGGCTTCTTCCAGCGAGGCGATGCGGGTCCTGGAGCTGTTCGAGCTGCAGTCAGAGGAAGGGCCATGCCTCGATTGTTACCGCAGCGGTAAGCCGGTAATGAGCAAGAACCTGACCATAGCTAACAGCCGTTGGCCCCGGTTCGCAGCCGAGGCCCTCGCGTCCGGGTTCCGCTCTGTGCAAGCCTTGCCCATGCACCTGCGGGGCACCGTCCTCGGCGCTCTCAACCTGTTCCACGTCGAGGCGGGCGAGATGCAAGGTTCCGATGTGGAGGCTGCCCAGGCCTTGGCTGACGTCGCTACCATCGCGATACTCCAGCACCGCGCCAGCTTGGAAGCCCAAGTCGTCAACCACCAGCTGCAGAACGCGCTCAATAGCCGAGTCGTGATCGAGCAAGCCAAAGGAATGGTGGCCGAGAGGCAAAACCTCGACATGGAGCATGCGTTCTTGGCCTTGCGCAGCCACGCCCGCAACCACAACCTGCGGCTCGTCGACGTTGCCCAGGCGGTTATAGGCGGCTCCCTGCATGCGTCCGCCTTGGACCGCGTAAGCCAAACGGCACTGGTCCGCCCACGGAGGTCGGCGGTCTAACCTGCGCCGGCAGGTCTATCTCTTTGGCTCGACCCTTTCAAAAACGGCGCCATTTAGTGTGGACGAACTGGCGCTGCCTTGCCGCCTAACGCCCGAAAAGCTGTAGCATAGTCATGACGCGTAACAGCCCCAGGCGTGTTGGGCCAGCATCCGCTGGCTGGGGGCGGTACTCCGGACTTCGGTAGCGACATCGCAATACCTGAGGTGGGAGCGCCCTCTGCTTTGTCGGTTCTCGCTTTTCCGCTTTCAGTGCGGCCCTCTCCCTATGGATCTGGTCTTCACGCGAGCAATTATTACGGGGAGCCGGACCGTAGCTATCAGATCCTCATGTCCCTTTCTTGGCTACCCCGTTCCCTAATGTAAGCCGCCGCGGCACTCGCCCGGATGGAAAAGAACTAGCAGTAATTCGACACTGACCAAAGGAAAAGATGACCTACGAACGGCAAGTCCGGCACTGGCAGCACGCTGCGCCCGGGACCGCGATAGTGGCGACACTCGCCATTGTTGGAGGCCTCTTGGCCTTCAGCATTTCACCCGCCCTTGCGGCCACCACCACCACCACGACGGCAACCACCACCACGACGGCACCGCCGACAACGACCACTACGGCTGTGCCTGGCTCTAACTGCGCTGCTCCGGCCACCGGTACCGCCCTTAGCCGCACCGGTTGGGTGGCAAGTACCAATGCCCCTTCCAGCAGCGCCGACGCCCCAGCCAACGCTCTGGACGGCAACTGGACGAGCCGCTTCAGCACAAACGAAGACCAGGCCTCGGGCATCTACCTCGCGGTGGACCTCGGCCGCGCCGAGAGTTTCTACGGCCTGAAGATAAGCGTGCCCAACTCGCCCACAGACTACGCCCGCGGCTTTGACGTCGACGTCTCAACTAACGGCACGTCCTGGACCGCCGTCGCCCGCTGCTCCGGCACGACTACCCCTGAAACGGTCAGCTTCGCGCCGCAAACAGCAACTTATCTGAAGGTCGTGCTGACCTCGGCCGTCAAGGAATGGTGGTCGGTCGACGAGTTGTACCTCTATGGCCAAACCCCGGCCACGACTACGACTACGACCGGAGTCACGCATACCACGGCGTCATTTTCGTCCTCGGCCAACCCGGCGTCTGTAGGCGAGACGATCACCTACACCGCCAAAGTCCTCCCCGCGACAAGTGACGGCACCGTCAACTTTTTCAACAACGGGGCGCCCATAGCCGGTTGTGACAAGGTGGCGCTCAGCACGTCGGGTGAAGCCACCTGCGCCGCCACGTACTTCTCGGGCGGGCACCAAGGGGTACAGGCCTTCTACTCGGGCCAAGCTCTCTTCGGGGCTTCGAGCTCTGCCATTTACGCCGAAGTGATCAACCTACCCGGGGCTGGGTACTGGCTCGCCACTGCCAACGGCCAGGTCTTCGGCACCGGGGCGGCACAGTCGCTCGGAGGAACTACGACCTCGGCCACCTCCGGCGCGGTCGTGGGCATAGCTGCAAGCCCAAGCGCCAAGGGCTACTGGGTCGTGACGGCCAACGGTGGCGTTAGTGCCTTGGGCGACGCCAAGTTCTACGGGGACCTGCCAGACCTGGGGAAGCACGTCCAAGACATAGTGGCCATCGCCCCCACCAGCGATGGGCTGGGCTACTACCTCGTGGGCGCCGACGGCGGGTTCTTCACCTTCGGTGATGCCAAGTTCCACGGTTCGCTCCCCGGCATCCACATCCGAGTCAAAGACGTAGTCGGGATGGTTGCCTCCCCCGGCGGCGGCGGCTACCTCCTGGTGGGCTCGGACGGTGGAGTCTTCACCTTCGGGGCCACCCATTTCTATGGGTCGCTGCCTGGCCTGGGCAAACATGTGCACGACATCCGGGCCATCCTGCCCTCCTCGACCGGGATGGGCTACATCCTTGTGGGCGCCGATGGCGGCGCCTTTAGTTTCGGCTCTGGGGCCAAGTTCCATGGCTCGTTGCCGGGAGAAGGCATCAGGGTCGCTGACATCGTGGGCCTAGCCCTCACCCCCGACAATGGCGGTTACCTGATGGCCGGTTCTGACGGCAGGGTCTACGGCTTTGGTGACGCCCAAGTGGGTGCGATGCCAGCCGGTGTGGCTTCCAACCTGCCCGTAGCGGCAATAGCGGGCACATAAGTTGCACATCCCGCCCAGCCCTGCCGGTTGGGCGGGGCAGCGATCAGCTAGGGCCCTGGAGCGGAGCCAAGTACTCCCCCAGGGCTCTTGCCCTTTGACGTCCCCCACCCCGAGCCTGTTATGGTGCACGGTTTCCGCCCAGGGTGTACGGGAAGGGAAGGGGCTCGGCAGCTGGGTGCAAGTGGCGGCGGCCCGTCGGGCGCTAGAGAAGCAGACCACGACACCCGAGGGCGGGGGCGGTTAGCGAGAAGTGGCCGGTGAACGACGAGAACGGATCCTCAGCCTGCTTGTTGGCGGTAAGGGCGGCCCCTTCGGCACCAAGCGGCTATGCCAGGTGTGCGCCGAAGTCACCGCCATGGGCGGCGCCGGCATCATGTTGATGGCGGCTGACGTCCCTCAAGGTTCGCTCTGCACCAGCAACGCTATGAGCGACCTGATCGAGCAGCTCCAATATGCCCTAGGGGAAGGGCCCTGCGTGGACGCTTACAACCACGACTGGCCGGTGCTCGAACCTGACCTGGTTGACCCTGAGACGCCGCGCTGGCCGGCATTTGCGGCTGCGGCCCTCGCAGGCGGCGTACGGGCCGTCTTCGGCTTCCCGCTCCAGGTGGGATCGGTCCGCCTCGGAGCTCTCAACCTTTGCCGTGACCAGACCGGGCCACTCAGCGACGACCAGCACGCCGATGCCCTCGTCATGGCGGACATCGCCGCTCAGGCCGTCCTGGTCATGCAGGGCAACGACCCGTCCGACGAGCTCGCCTCTGAACTGGGAGCCGGCGCCGACTTCCATTACGTCGTGCACCAGGCCTCTGGGATGGTCGCCGCTCAGCTCGAGGTAAGCGTGCGCGAGGCTCTCGTGCGATTACGGGCCTACGCCTTCGGCAACGACCGTTCTCTCACGGATGTCGCGAAAGAAGTGGTGGACAGGAAGCTCCGCTTCGACGATCCGAGCCTTGAAGGTGACCCCGTCGTGTGAGATCGGCCTCATCGTGTGAGATCAGGCCTCACTGAGCACGGAGAAGCTGTTGTGGTTTGGACCGTCTCCGCCACAGCCAACAAGTTGGCCGCAGCGAGGATCCCCGCCACGATTGCCACCAGGAGCCCGGAAGGTACAACCGAAACTGGCACCACTCCGAGATTGTTGGCGAACGCGCACCACACCTCCCGTCCGAGCACGATCCCTAGGGGTACCCCGACGACGATCCCGACGGCGACCAACGCTGTCGCCTGCCACGCCACCGCGGCAACAATTTGGCTGTTCACGAACCCGAGTGCCTTCAGAAGGCCCATCTCGCGTCGGCGGCGCGAGACGCTCACCACCAGCAAATGGACGAGCGTCGCGGCCCCGACAAAGCCAACATCCCACCGAAGATCAATGGGAAGTTGACCGCCTCGCCGAAGTTGACGAGAGACGTCGGAGTGATGGGGAGCGCGGTGATCGTTCGGTAGGTGCGCAGATAATAGTTGACTGCTGCTTGACCCTGCCGACCGGCCACGACCCTGACCAGGAGCCCGCCGCCGACCGGCCCCGACTGCGGCTTTGGCCCAACAGGCTGCCGCAATGGGGCAGCGCCCGCAGGGAACTGACGTCGGCCGACCCTGCCGTTCGAGCGGGACAGCTCGAGATCCAGACGATGGCATGGCTGACGCGGCCGGACGCGCTCCGCGTCGGGCAATAAGTCGACCGGCGCTCGCTCGCCCTATGACCGGCTAACCTCGCGCCTCCCGCGGTTGCGCGAGCAACTAACTGCGCCACCTGCGATAGCGTCGTCACCAGTACGGCTGGTCGGCTTCCGGGCTACAGGTGGCTGTGAGCATGTGAGCCGTGGTGATGATGCGAACCCGAGACAGCTTCGCCCATATCCCCGTCGGCCCCGCAGTCTCCGCCGTGGAACTCGCTGATCTGGCCTCCCACAATGGTGACTTCTCCAATCGGCCCGTTGTCCGATAGGCCCCAGACCGTGTACATACCCTCCCTCAGTTCCGGGAAAAGCCCAGCAATAACATCCCTACCCGTAACTCGGCGGCGGCGGATCATCGTGTGAATGTGGTGGCTTTGAGGAGCCCCAACTGGGGTCAGGTCTATCTCTGACCCCAGACAGGCCTCGTCGGCGTAGATGATCAAGGCCCCCACATCGTCGCCTATGTCCAAGACAAGGGCGTCAGGGGGCCCGGAGCGGGGCCCGGAGTCTTCGAAAGCCTCTTCTCCTCCGGCTCCGAAGCCCCCCCTTAGTGGCAGCGACTGAGACATCGTGTTGACTTTGCTTACTTGGAGTCGGGGTTCGCCAACGGGGTCTCGGACGGGTTGTCGTAGCCATCGTGCGGATCCGCAAGGTAAGGGAAGCCTGCCTGATAGCAGCTGGGCTCCGACGCAGCTCCGTCGCCTACGGCACTAACAACCGCGTCGACCGTATAGCTCTTATCGACCAATGGGATGGTCGCCCCAGCCAAAGCGCGCAGCGCAATGGTGACCACATCGTCTTGAGGCCTACGCCCATTGGGGAACCCCCCTACGTCTCCTCCGATGACGCCAAGGGCGCTATAACCGGTGCTACCAACTGTCGTGGGAGGCACCGCAACGTTTAGCCGGAGCATTTCGGCAATTGCCTTGCCACCGACGTTGGTTGGTGCGCTCGGCAGGATGCTGGCCGGTATCCCCGTCACGAAAATAGCTTCGATATCAGTACGCTTGTTACCGGCGGCCTGATAAGCCGCGAGATTGGGGAACGCCCCCGGGTACAGTTTGGGGATTAGCGCGGCCAGCTCCGGTTGGACCACCGCTGCCGCGAACTGAACGTCTTTCACAGGTTCCTGGCTGTTGAAGTAGTCCTTCAAGCTGACCGGGACCACGACCTCGTTGACCAACGGGTTGCCGAGCCGGGAAACCTGAACGTACGGGCCGCTATCGGCCACGACACCCTTTCCGGCGATCCTCCGGACGGTCTGGCGATGGGCAGTCGTCCAGATACCGAGAACGGCTGCCGCGTCAGTCACGCTGCTCGGCTGAGTTTTGCTTGACGTGAGCTTGCTGATCGGCACCTGGATGGCGATGGTGTGTACGTTCTTGGACGCCAATGAGTTGATCCCGCTCGCGTTTGCCAGCGGGATCAGGTGATGGCTGTTGAGGGGCCGTAAGCCGCCTAGGTCAAAGATCGAACCTAGGTCGACAAAAAAGCCTTCGGCGCGTTGGCCGGCGAACACAAGCTCTCCCGACGGCAAGGTGCGGTGAGCAGCAACCGACAGGGATGGGTAGTTCGGCGTTGAACGCGGCCCGATGTTGCACGGCGGGCACGGGAGATTGCTACCCAGGATCTTCTCGTGCCCGTCGCCGTCAGCCAGCGAGACGTAGTAGAGCTGGGGCCGGTTAAAATTGGCGTACGTTGAGCTTCCGGGCCCCGGAGCCGTAATAGTGCTGGTGTTGTACAAGAACGTGTTCGGGTCAACTGTCTCGGTATGGAACTTGAACGTGTAGGTCCAGTCCGCGAGGCCGTCGCCGTTATTGTCGATGTGGATCTTGTAGATGACGTCGTCCCCAAACTCAAAGAAGTTGGGGCCGCCCGCTGGGTCCTGCAAGGGCACGTAATTAGCCAAGATGGTTACGGTGTCTGGCTTGTCCGGGCTTACGAAGGCGTAAAGGTCGGTGCTGTCGACCACCGGGTCTTTTGACGTCCCGGGTGCTTCTCTATGCGATGACATCGATCAGTTCTCCTGTGCTTGAGTGGGATATAGGAACGACAAGGCGCCGGACTTCACTGGAGGGCCTTCAACAGAGCGTCGGAGACGGCGCGGTTCTGGAACGTGACCAACCTCGTCCCGGAATATACGGCGATCGTGCCGGAGGTCTGGTCCACGACATGAGCCATGAGCTCGGGCTGAGGTCCTCGCGCCTCACTCAAAGCATGGTCGTTTGTAAGGCCCGCCGTGCCAAGTGTGGAAGCTGAAGCTCCCGATGCGGTGACGGTGCTGAAAACGGATGGCCCGATGGCGGCCACAGTGCCTACCGCGGCAGCGCCTACGGCTGCGTGACCAAGAAAACGACGACGGGAAATATCGGCCATTTACTGCTCCTTTGCGTTAGAGGCTTGGGTATTCGTTTGGATCTCGGTAGCCCTTGCCGACGGTCTGCTCGTCTGCCGCCGGCCCATCATTCTTGAGAGAAAGCACTTCGGGCTTCTCGGAGCCGTTACGGGCTGACCTCGTCATGAGAAGGGCTCGGTTGCCGGTGGCTCCAGCAACTCCGTCAGGCGTTCCCGCAACTCTCGCTGTCCCACGCTGTGCTCCCAGCTGTCCAATGGCCCTATCTATTCGGAGCAGACGAGCACATTGGACGGTGACGGGGGAAACAATCGTTCAACCAGCACAAACGTCGCTCGAGATCGTGGGGGCTACGTAAGCAGAGCGCCTCGGGTACGAAAAATCGCTTGCTGGTCCTACCGGCGAGCACCAGGCTTTGTGGATGGAAGGTTACGACGCCGCTACCTACGGCCAACGCGTTGCGGACGTCTACGACGAGCGGACCAAGGGTGCTCGTCCTGGGCAGGTGGAGCTGCTGAACGAGCTGGCTGGTGAAGGGCCGGTACTGGAACTGGGGATAGGCACGGGCCGCCTCGCGCTCCCCCTCGTCACCCGCGGTGTCGAGGTGTACGGCATCGACTCGTCCGCTGCGATGGTGGCAAAGTTGCGTGAGAAGCCAGGTGGCGACCGCATATCGGTCAGCATGGGCGACTTCGGCGATTTCGACCTCGCCAAGCGCTTCAGCCTTGTGTTCGTGGCTTTCAACACACTTTTTGCCCTGCCCGACCAGGAAGCGCAGCTCAGCTGCTTCGCTGCGGTTTCCCGCCACCTCCTGCCCGCTGGGCGTTTCCTGGTGGAGGCGTTCGTCCCCGATCTGATCTGGGCCGCTTCGACCGAGGCCAGCGGATGAGCGTCATGGATGTGGGCCTCGACCGGGTGCTCCTCGAATGTTCGCGGCACAGGGCTGGGTCGCTCAGGACGACATCGGGAGACAGATCGTTCTATCCGGTGCAGTTGATGATCTGGTCGGGAGTGCGCCTGCTGGCGACCCGGTTGGAGCCGGGCCGAGGCTCGTGCGCTACTAGCCCAGAAGATCCGGGAGTTGATCAAAGTCACGAAGGCACGGAACTCCGTCATGGTCGCCAGGTGGGCACAAGCCTTGGCGAGCGATGTGAACGGGACGAAGCCCTGCCTTGGCCGCGCCGGCAATGTCGTCCGACAGGTTGTCGCCGACGAAGACAATCTGGTCAGGGGGTAGACCAGCTTGGGCGATCACACTGGCAAAGATCGCGGGATGCGGCTTGCGGTAGCCATGTATTGCGGAGCAGACGACGAAGTCAACCAACTCGCTAAGGGAGTTGTGCCGAAGCTGGCGGTCGAGGTCCCAGTCCCAGTTCGAGCAGATGCCCACCGTGATGCCTCGATCTCGTAGTTGAGAGAGCACGGGGGCAACGTCGGGGAAGACCGTGAACAACCGGGTATAACGGAGACCGTCGATATCGGCCACGAGCTGTGAACGCGCATGCTCGGGCACGCCGGACTGGTCGAAGAGGCGCTCCAAACGGCGTCCCTGCCACGCCCGGTAGGTGGCTTCGGATGTCGAGTGCTCTTGGTGTTCGATCGGGTGGCCTGAATCCCAGTCGTGGAGAGCCTGCTGATCGGGCGTTCCTCCGGCGCTCGTGATCAGTTCGGGCAGACGGGCCCAGAAGTCGTCAGGGTGTGGAGCGGCGAGCGTGTTGTACCAGTCGAAGACAACCGCGGCAACTTCGCTCACCTCCTCATATTCGCGGACGGCTGTACTCGGCTGCTCGACGATTACAAACCGGGGGTCGGGGGGCCCGGTGTCGAAGGGCTCAAGCCAGTTGGGCCTGACACCTTTTGCTGCGCTTCCTTGGGAGAAGAAATAGTCGTCCGGCACCCGCCGGATGCCATTGCCGAAAGGCGACTGAGGGCGGCGGACCTGGAACGCCGCTCCTGATCGTATGTCGGGCCATATTTTGCCGGCGCTAATACGCGACGCGGCAGACGCCGCGGGCCGCGCTTTGCGAAATGACCGAACGGCCTCAGATGGCATTTTTGACGCAAAAGTTGGCAGTCAACTTGGCGGTCCAACCCGACCGCCAGCACCCGGGCGCCGCTTACGGTGGACCGGCACACCGGCCCTGACCTGGGCGAACTGGCGGGGAGAGTGATACAACCTTTGAACCCCTGATTTGTGGCTCAAACTCACTCAAATTCTCCGAAAGTATACAGTGTCCTGATGAAGACATCCACAAGGGTTACCTAGCCTCTAGCTTGATTGCCGCAGTTCTATTGATCAAGTTTGGCTGTCCACTTGCTCAGGCCCGAAAGTTGTTCGGTGATCGAGCCAGTCTTCCGGGCGAAATGGCGAACCTCACTGGTCGTCAAGCGCGCAGCACTCGGAGCACTATTGGTCCTTTCGGAAACCTTGACAGCATAGTCCGCTTGTGCTATGAAAGCCGACAACGTCTTAGGGCGCCCTAAGGCAGATTGCACTGAGAGCACGGCCGAATTGGAGTCAGCACCGGCAGGCTCGCGGGCACGATGTGCGCGGTAGTTTTTGCGACTTTCATTCAGCCACCCCTGGACAACCGTCAAGGTTCCTGGCTCAAGTGCCGCGAGGGCCCGTGTCCCTTCCTTCCTTATATTGCCAATCCTGCGCAACCCAAAGAACGACGAAACTAAAAAGGAGAGGGAATGACCCGACTGAACTCAAACCACGACAGGGCGGGTACGATCCTGACCAGAACGCCACTGCGCGACCTAGTGCCGCCAAACAGGCTGCGCTCGGAAAGAGCGCCAAGAGCGGGGTCCTGTGCGCCGTTCTCGCCTTGGCATGTTCCATGCTGGTTTCACCAACCGAAGCCTCCGCCGCTCCCTTCGGCTTCGGACCCTTCGCACCCGGGAGCGTCGTAGTCGCCCAGGGTGGCACGATCTCGGGGAACGGCACTGGCACTGCTGGGACCGTCTCGGCAGATGGGTACGTGAACGTTTACCCGCCCGACGCCAACGGTGATGTGGCACCAAAGGCAAGCTTCACCCAGGGCATGTACGGCCCCTTCGTAGTGGTCTTCGACCCCTCAGGCGATATGTGGGCAGCCAATGTAGACAACACGAGTGACAGCACCATCGTGGAGATCACCAGGGCGGAGCTCGGCACGCCCAACCCCGTGCCGGCTGTGACCATAACGGGGGTAGGGGACGCGCTCGAGTACCCCTATGGCATGGCCTTCGACAGCTGGGGCAACCTCTGGGTCGTCAGTAGCTTCGTGGGCGTGGTCTATGAGTACGCAAGCTGGCAATTGGCCCACTCGGGCTCGCCTACGCCCGTCAGGACAATCTCAGACTTACCTGCCACCCCGAACGGCGATGGTTTTGACCCCTGGGGCGACCTTTGGGTGTCGACCGGAGTTTCAACACAGTGCCCTCAGGGCTGTGTCGTCGAGTTCTCGAAGTACGAGCTGGCTAGCCTGCACCCGAAACCGACGGTGATTATCTCTTCGACCGGCGGCGCCAACCTTTCCTTCACCCGCTCGGGTGATATGTGGCTGGTCACCGGGGGAGGTCCGGCAAGTGACTGCGTTTACGGTGATCCCTGTAACAACGAGCTCGTGGAGTTCACAAGGGCCCAGCTCTCAGCATCGGGTTCCCCCGCACCTATGGTGACGATCAGTTCGGACATCCCCGGGTGCTCGACCTACGGGGCTCCCGCTGTCCCCTGCGCTAACGGGTCCCTCTACGGCCCATATGGGGTCGCGGTCGACTCCGCTGGGGACGTCTGGGTCTCCAACTTCAACACACCCACTGCAGTCGAGTACGGCAGGGACCAGCTTCCCGAGTCGGGGTCAGCGTCACCCGTTCCTGAGCGGACGATCGCTGGTCCGGACACTGGAATGGACTGGCCCTCGTTCGTCACCGTTGCGCCGTAATAGTTTGCCTAACGTTTAGACCCACAACAACGGCGGCGTCACGCTGGCCCAGGACCGCTGGTGCTTGCGCTGGCGCCGCCTGTAACGTGCATCTACTAAGGGCGTTCTCCGAGAGATGTCCAGCCTCGAAGTCCGAGGTGAAGGACCGTCCCTAGGAAGCCCGCAGGGGCGACAAAACGGCCGGGGTGGGGTGAAGGGTGCGGGCCAACCGCAGCCCCGGAGCAGTTAGTGTCCGGGACGTCTCGCGACACCGGCGGAGAGGGTGGGATTTGAACCCACGGTGAGTTTCCCCACACACGATTTCCAATCACGTCCGAGCAGTCCAGGCTAGTCCCTCGCTGTACATCGGTGCTGGTCAAGGGTGGTGCGAGTTCCACGTGTATCCTGGGCTGACCGCCAAAGTCTGTCTCGTTGGCGGTCAAGTTGGCGGTCAAAACTCGTGTTTGGTTCGCGATCTGCTCGTGAAATTGTTTCACCTGACAGCAGGACCGAAGCTGGCGTAACTAAAGCGCCTCGTGTCGCCCGCCAGCTTGATGGGGCCCTCGCTCCGCCAGGGTGGGTTCTACCGATGACCGCAACACCTGAGCATTTCAGGAGTTGCCATGCCTCGCCGTCGTGTCCCCAAGAAAGAGCTTCATCGCGTACGTCGACTTCCTGCTCCACCACCGAGCAGTCCGCCACTTTCAGCCAAGCAACAGCTATACATCCGCCTTATGGCCCAAGGGATGAACAACGTGGCGGCATGTCGGGTAGTTGGCGTCAGTAGGAAGACCGGCACCCGTTGGAGGCTCGGCCGCACGAGGGTGCTCAATGGCCGCGTGCACACTTACCGGTCCATCACCGGGGCGGCGCCTCGGGGCGTGGCTCGGGTAGTGTCGGCGCGCTTTTTGTCCGAGGGAGAGCGCCTCGTCATTGCGGACGGCCGCCTTGCTGGCCAGAGCTTGCGTTGCATCGCTGCCGAGCTGGGTCGTAGCCCTTCGACCATCAGCAGGGAGGTGACCAACAACGCGGACCCCGTCACCGGCCGCTACCGCCCCCACGGTGCCCAACGACAGTCCGAGGACCGTCGCTTGCGGCCCCAGCCGGGCAAGTTCGTGCTGAACATCGAGCTGGCCCGCTTCGTTCAGAGCGGTCTGCAGAAGCGCTGGAGCCCTGAGCAGGTGAGCAACGCCCTGGCGGCCGGCTTCCCTCGCCGCCCGGACATGCGAGCCTGTCACGAGACCATCTACCAGGCGCTTTACCACCCGGCGCGTAGCGGCCTACGACGCGAGCTGGCCAGTTCCCTGCGCACGGGCCGCGTCCGGCGAAAAGGGCGCCGACGGCCTGACGGTCGCCGGTCACGCTTCGGAGGCCCGATGACCATGATCTCCGAGCGTCCCGCTGAGGTATCCGACCGCGCTATCCCGGGGCACTGGGAGGGTGACTTGATCGTGGGCAGGGCCAATGGCTCGGCCATCGGCACACTGGTGGAGCGCACGACGCGCTTTGTCAAGCTCGTCCACTTGCCCGCAGGCCATGGTGCCGAGCACCTGAGGGATGCCTTAACCGAGAAAATGTCAGCGTTGCCGGCACCACTTGCCCGCTCGCTCACTTGGGACCAGGGCAGCGAAATGGCCCGCCACGACGAGCTCACCCACGAAGAGCAACTCCCGACCAGGGCCTAAAGATGATTGGCCGGATAACGGGGGCAAAGAGGCTCTAACGAGAACACCAATGGCTTGTTACGCCAGTACTTCCCCAAGGGCACCGACCTCAGCGTGCACGGGGCTGACGACCTCGAGGCTGTCGCTGCCGAACTGAACGCCCGTCCACGAAAGACGCTCGGTTGGGACAATCCAACGGTCTGCCTCGAACGGCTTATATTGTCAGTGACTTAGACCCTGTGTTGCGGTCATCCTTGGAATTCACCCAGGTTGATGGGGCCCACCTGACCGGGTAACCAGTGTTGGCAACGCGATGATCGCGGGTTGCGGGCGGTAGGTCAAGAGCGCCGTCGGCGACGAGGTCTGGGCAGCAAGGCTTCACATGCCTGCCAATCGTCTCCGGCTGTCAGCCGTTCAAGCGGCGTCTCTTGCGACGCTTGCAGCACGCTCCATGTTGCAGCGACCAGCGGGGGAAGCGAGCCTTGGCCCTCCTCGATCATGCGGGTCCACAGGCGTGCCGCTTCCCCAACCAACTCACCCCAGCCCGTCTGGTGGAGCGGGGGCCACGCGGCACCAGCGGGGATAAGACAAACCGGAAGGCGTCGGAGCGTTCCAGAATGATGTTTGTCAGGGCGAACACGTCCGGTGGCCAATCCAGCAGCTCGTCGCTCATCTCGACACCAGCCGCTGCGAGCCATACTGAGGCTAACGTTGGCGCCGGTACGCTGATCATGGTGGAAACCTCACAATCTCTGCCATCTTCGATGCAGGAGAGTGCGCCCGACGCTAGGTTTTAGCCGGCTCGGGCCGCTCCTCAGCGAACAGAAAGGGTGGCTACGCAACACCTTTGACGGCTGACTCGATGAGTGCGACTACGTCGTCGGGATGAGACACCATCGCCACGTGACTCGACTGGACTTCGACGGTCGTTGCGCCCATACGCTTTGCGAACGAGCGCTCGGCGTCGGGCGGAATGGCCTCGTCGTTCCCCGCAACCATGTACCACGACGGAAACGACTTCCAGGCGGGAACGCCCATCACATCTCCGAGCGTGGACGTCGAAAGCGGTTGCTGAACGGCGAACATGACATGTGCTTGTACCGAGGCGACGTCGCCCGCAAAATGGTGAACGAAGTCGTCTTTCGGGAGCCAAGCAAACCCGTGCTCGTCAATGTCGAGGCGCGCGAGAGCCGGGGTCGGAGGACCCGAGGCCAGAAGAGCCCCGATCGACTCACCTTCATCGAGTCCGAAAGCGGCAATGTAAACCAGGGCGATGACGTGAGGAGCGTCGGCACCCATAGCCGTCAT
>Ga0302325_10015970_pt1 | contig 15935 bp, 13 predicted proteins | sample Palsa_T0_2_FD_201948 | JGI IMG/M metagenome (GOLD analysis project Ga0302325, IMG submission 201948) | Peat permafrost microbial communities from Stordalen Mire near Abisko, Sweden - Palsa_T0_2 | ecosystem: Environmental > Terrestrial > Soil > Palsa > Peat permafrost | place: Sweden: Abisko... | reverse complement strand
GGCGTCCGCGGCATTGCCGCCAGCCTTCAAAGCTTGGATCCCTGCGTACACTGCAATGGGCGAGACTGTCGCCGAAATGATTCCGCGGTTGCTCTCGAAGGTCTTTGCCTCGAGCGGTGACCACCAAGTCTCGGCCTCAAATTTCTCCATGCGCATTCTTTCGGCCTCGGGCCAGCTTGCCGGCGACAGATCGGCGGCGCTGCCAATGGTTGCAAGCGCGATGATTCCGAACGGGACCATAGAAGTGAGGACATGGGACATTTTCATAGGGCGTGTTTGGGAGCGGATCCCGCCGGTCTCGTCAAAGTCATGACAATGCAAATCCAGCCCACCAAAAGGAGCGTGGATAAATGGATGATCCACATCGGAAGGAATAGGTGTGCGTGAGGTAAATCGCTGCCGAGGATCACCGCCATCCACCGATCCAACCGCCAATTTAGCATTAGAAGAATTACACCTACGACAAGGACTGTCGGCACCCATGCCAGCATCAATGGAGGGACTGGAAGTTTCCCGATCAACCTTGGTGAATAGAGGTAACACGCGCTCCATACGATAACGGCCACGCATACCGATGTTGTTATTTCGGCCGAAAGCTTGTCACCCACCTGCCAAGCCAAATTGACGAATTGCGCCAGCGCCCCAACGGCGAATGCGCAGCTTATCAAAAAGACTGACAATCTGGGATCTGCCGCATTCGGCGGCGCTGCCAGGGATCGAATCGCTGGTTCAATCGCGATATGTCGCCGGACGAATACAATGACGAGGGGAGCGATAATCGCCGACCAAAGCAAATAGCACCAGACTTGAGAGTATACGTATTCTCGCTGGCTAAGATTCCATTGGTTCCGTGCCCATCGCGATAGGAGAAGCCCAATCTGCAATCCAGCGGCTGCGACCCACATGCCGACTATCAATCGCATCTTAGATTGGCGTGCTTGAGGTCTCGCTTCATCGCGAACAATGCCAATCGATCCCGCTAGGGTGGCCAATAGCCCAATGATCGGAAAAGAGAGAATATGGAAAAGGCTGCTGCCTTTCGCCGCTCCGACGCTTCCCCCCAAGCTGGCCGTATCTAGCGGAATTGCCGCTAGTACGCTGCCCGCAAGTGCGCTTCCTGGCGCCGTTTGCCTCAGCGCATTCTCGACAAACGCCGTGACCTCTTCTTGCAGAAGCCTTCTTCCCCGTGAGAGACGCTGCCGTATGACGTCTTCGGAAAGATCCATTACCTGCGCCACTTTTTCTACGGACTGCTGCTCTCGATAAAATAGGATCATCGGTTCGCGATACTTCTCGGGAATTCCTTCCAGCGATCTCCACAGGATAGCCTCCTCCTCCCGGCTAATGGTCTGATCTCGCGGAAGTGGTTCAAGCGCCTTTGGCTCATGTGTGGAGTCCAGTCTTTCGGCTCCATACACGGGCTCGCGCACTCGGGCGCGCAGTTCCCGGTGGTTCAGGTTCTTGACGATGCCGCAAAGCCACGCTCTCAATTTTCTCGAGTCGCGCAATTCAGCCATCTGTTTCCAGGCCGCAAGAAAGGTTTCCTGAGCCAAGTCCTCACTCTGCGTCAGGCTGCCGGTCGCGCTATAGGCCAAAGAACAGACTAGGGTTTGATACCGCGTGACTATCTGCCCAAACGCATTTCGATTCCCTGCCAAACTTTGCGTGACGAGCTCCGCGTCGGTCACGTCCGATCCGAACATCTTTGGACTATTTGTCATGTCTGCGTATAAGTGCCATTTATTGGCCGGACGTGACAAACTATCGAGCGACCGCCTATAGGGTATAGTCCCCATGAACGCCAAATGAGCCGGAAATCGGTACCTTTCTAACTTCGGCGATCGCACTGCGCCCCAAAAGGTCCCCCTTTGGGCGCACTTGAAGCGCAGCCGTCAGGCTCTGTTGGGTGAGCCGACGACGAATTTGCGCAGGCGGCCAGCGACGAGAAGATCTAGATCCGCACCGGCACATCCTGGTCCTCAAGGTAGCGCTTGAGTCCGGGTATCGTGAGGGCTCCGAAGTGGAAGAGCGATGCGGCCAGGGCGGCGCTGGCGCCGCCGGCCGTGAGGACCTCGGCAAAATGCTGCGGGCGGCCTGCGCCCCCGCTGGCGATCACGGGCACCGGGACGGCCTCGCTGATGCGGCGTGTCAACTCAAGGTCGTAGCCCAGCTGGACGCCGTCCTGGTCCATGCTGGTGATGAGGATCTCACCGGCGCCGAGCTCGACTCCCCGGCGCGCCCACTCGATGGCGTCGAGGCCCGTCGGGTTGCGCCCGCCGTGCGTGTAGACGCGCCACTTGGGCTTCGGGCCGGGCTCCAGCTTGGCGTCGATCGCGAGGACGATGCACTGGGAGCCAAAGCGGTCCGAGGACTCGAGGATGAGCCCCGGGTCGGATATCGCCGCCGTGTTGAGGGAGACCTTGTCGGCGCCGGAGCGCAGCATCGCCTCGATGTCGGCCGTCGAGCGCAGGCCGCCGCCGACCGTCAGCGGCATGAAGCAGCGCTCGGCCGTGGCCGCGACGACGTCGTGCATGATGCTCCGGCGGTCGCTCGAGGCCGTGATGTCGAGGAAAACGAGCTCGTCGGCCCCCTGCGCGTCGTAGGCCGCCGCGCATTCGACGGGGTCGCCCGCGTCCCGGAGTTCCTTGAACTTGACGCCCTTCACCACCCTCCCGGCGGTGACGTCGAGACAGGGAATGATGCGCCTGGCGAGCATCAGCCCTCGTCCCGGATGACGTCCGGCTCGAAGTTCACCGCGAGGCGGTACACGTGGCCCGGCCTCATGATGAGCGGGTGGTCGCGGATCAGGTACTGCAGGTAGTGGATCTTCCCGAAGTTGGTGCGGTAGGTCGGGTCGGCCGAGACGACCTCGGTCTCCTGCCAGCTGCCCTGGAAGTCGTCCTTGACCACGCTGCAGCGATGGCCGAGCGGCCCGAGGACCGGCGAGCCCGGCACGCGATAGCGCGAGTGGGGGGCGGCCACGACGAGGACGTAGCGGAACTTGTCGAGCGTGACCTGCTGCTTGACCGTGTACGCGAACTCGCACGCCACGTTCTTTCCCGAGAAGGTCCACTGGACCTTCACGCTGCCGATGTTCTTGACCATCTCCTCCTTGATGTTGATCAGGTCGGGCTGCTCGTAGCGGAAGTAGAAGCTGCTGCGCATGCCGAGGCCGGTGACGCAGTTCTTCCCGTAGAACGCGGGCAGGGTGACGTTCGAGCCGAAGGTGAGCTCGGGGAGCATCACGGGCAGGTAGACGTTGTTCGGCCAGTCGAAGACGCCGGGCGAGTGGGGGAAGGGGAGGGCGTCACTCGAAAGGTGGCCGCCGCAGCTGATGAGGGGCAGCTGCAGGTGCAGCCCCGACTCGGCGTCGCGGTACATGAACAATCCCTGCTCCTTGCGGTTGCCCTTGTCGAAGATGACGAACCGGCCCGAGGTCTTCGGGGGCTCCGACCACGGGGCGCCCGGGGGCGTCTGCACGGTCTTGACGAGGCGCGACCACTGGCAGAGGTAGCGCGCGGCGTCGAAGTTGCCCATGCGGGTCGTGTGCGCCTTGTAGGCGGTCCTCTCCTCGTCGCGCAGGTCCAGGAAGCCATGCTCCTGGTCGAGGTACGTCTGGTAGAAGAACATGAACAGGCGCCTCATGATATCGAGGTACTTCTGGCGCTGGTCGTCGGCGATCCACCCGTCGCGAAGGCCCTGGAGGATCAGGCTAATGCAGTGCATCTGCCCGTAGGCGCCGGCCGCGCGGCCGAAGGCCCATCCGAGGCCGTCTGCCCGGACGAGGTCCGGCATCATGCGGATGTACTTCTCGCCGTAGGTGCGCAGGGTGGGGAGCTTGCGGTCGCGCACGCCGCTGTTCGCGTGCAGCTGCAGCGCGGAGCGGATGAAGACCAGGGCCATCACCCCGTAGAGGTTGAAGTTGCCGCCCAGGCCCTCGACGGAGTCGTCGAAGAAGCCGGCCGAGCTCGTCTGGTTGATCCGCTCGCACATGCGCTCGATCAGACGCGAGGTCTCGTCCTTCTTGGACAGCCCGAGGCTGAAGCGCGCGACGGCCTTCGCCACGTTGAACGCCTGCCAGTGGTTGTCGTAGTCGCTCCTGTGGAGCAGCTGCTTGTCGATGCGCTGCTGCGTCTCCTCGACCAGCCTCTCCCAGACGGGGTTGCGGTCCTTCGAGGGGCCGAAGCAGAGCAGGCCCAGGGCCGCGTATGCCAGGCCGTTCTCGGCCGGGGGCTCGGTGAACATCTGCGCCGTCACGCAGCGCGCCGCCAGGTCGATGATGTCGAAACCCTTGAGCGTCGTCTCCCCCGTGGCCCTGAAGTATTCGCCGAGCGCAAACGCGACGTGCCCGGGCTCATCCGGCCGAGATTCCTCACCGGGTGCGGGGAGGACGGTGCCGTCTGGTTGGATTGAGTCTAGGTTGTGGCCCAGGATCGACCGGGCCATGTCGAGGCATTGCTCGGAGAAACTATGCATGCTTTGCTTTCAGCGGTATGAAGGAGGAGAAGGGGAAGGGTTAGGATGCGGCTTGGGCGAAGGTGCGGGCAAGTGCGAAGTTCTCCTCAGCGCGCGATAAGCTTGAGGAACTCGTCGTTGGTCTTGGTTTTCGAGAGGCGGGCGATCATGGTCTCGGTCGCCTCCTCGATCTTCTGGGCCACGAGCGCCCTGCGGAAGAAGTGGATGTACTCGAGCTTCTTCGCATCGATGAGGAGCTCCTCCTTGCGCGTCCCGGAGGCCGCGATGTTGATCGCGGGCCAAAGGCGCATCTCGGCGCACTTGCGGTCGAGGACGAGCTCCATGTTGCCCGTCCCCTTGAACTCCTGGAAGATGACGTCGTCCATGCGGCTTCCGGTCTCGACGAGGACCGAGGCGATGATCGTCAGGGACCCCGCCTCCTCCGAGTTGCGGGCCGCGGCGAAGAGCTGGCGGGGCCGCTCCAGGGCGCGCACGTCGAGGCCGCCCGAGCCCGTGCGGCCCGAGTTGCGCTGCGTGTTGTGCGCCCGCGAGAGGCGCGTGATGGAGTCGACGAAGAGGACGACGTGCTTGCCGGCCTCGACGAGGCGCTTCGCGCGCTCGATGCAGAGGTCCGCGATGCGGATGTGGTTCTCGATCTGCTCGTCGTTGGACGAGGCCCAGATCTCGGCGGGGACGCTGCGGCGGAAGTCCGTGACCTCCTCCGGGCGCTCGTCGACCAGCAGGATCATGACGTGGCACTCCGGGTTGTTCTCGAGGATGCCGAGGGCCATGTCGCGCAGCAGGATCGTCTTTCCCGTGCGAGGGGGCGCGACGATGAGGCCGCGCGTGCCCTTACCGATCGGGCAGAAGAGGTCGACGGCGCGCGTCGTCATTCGCCCGTCCTTCATCTCGAGCTTCAGGTGCTTGTCGGGGGAGATGGTCGTCAGGGACGCGAAGTCGATGAGGTTGCGGCGCTCCTCCAGCGCCAGGCCGTCGACTGTCTCGATGAACCGCATCTTCGGGTTCGGGAAGCGCCCCTCCGGGGGGAACGCGGTGCCGCCGACGAGCGATCCCGCCTTCAGCTTGAAGCGCCGTATGAGCTCCTTGGGGACAAACGTGTCGGTGGGCCGGCGCTTGCCGTTCTTCGCCATGTCGAGCAGCTGGCCGTTGCCGCCCTTGGTCACGTCGATGTCGAGGATGCCCTCGACGCGGATCGAGTTGTCAGGGGGTGGCGCGGCGTTCGCTGGCGCGGGGGCGGCACTTGGGGTAGCGGGCGATTCCTTTGGGGACGCCGCAGACTGTTCCGCCGGGGCGGAAAGGGATTTCTTTTCCATACAAATTGAAGACAGAGCTCACCCGCGCTTGACGCTCAAAACTCAAGGGGGGATAAGTGCCGCGTCTTTCGAGCGTCCTTAACCCCAAATCAGCCACATCGTGACCGACCAGACGATTACCTCAATTTCCCGGGAATCCCGGGTTGTCAGGCCTTCGGCCGTTTTCAAAGCCCAAGCCAATCTTGGGAGCGAGGCCCTATATAAAAGGCTATATGCGGAGTCTGTCAACACTCCGGAAAAATTCTGGGGAAGGCAGGCCCGGGAGCTTCTCGCTTGGAGGAAGCCCTTCAAGAAGGTGCTCAATTGGAAGTTGCCTCATGCCAAGTGGTTCGAAGACGGCCAGCTCAATGTGGCCGAGAACTGCCTGGACCGGCACCTGACCGACGGGCGCGCCAACAAGGCCGCTATAATATTCGAGGGCGAGCCCGGCGACGTGCGGACGATCACGTACCGCCAGCTGCACGCCGAGGTGTGCCGCATGGCGAACGCGCTCACTGGACTCGGCCTCGTGAAGGGCGACCGTGTCGCCATATATATGCCGATGGTTCCCGAGGCCGCGATCGCCATGCTGGCGTGCGCGAGGCTCGGCGTCATCCACACCGTCATCTTCGGCGGGTTCTCGAGCGAGGCGATCAAGGACCGCGTGAACGACTGCCAGGCGCGCGTCATCATCACGGCGGACGGCGGCTGGCGCCGCGGCAAGATCGTCGAATTGAAGTCCAACGTGGACCGCGCGCTGCCAGGCACGCCCACGGTCGAGAAGGTGATCGTCCTGAAGCGCACGGGCCACGAGGTGCCGATGGCCGAGGGCCGCGACCTCTGGTGGCACGACGCCGTCGCGGGCAAGCCCACGGGGCACAAGGCCAGGGCGTTCAACAGCGAGCACCCGCTCTACATCCTCTACACGAGCGGCTCGACCGGCAAGCCGAAGGGCGTCCTGCACACGAGCGCGGGCTACCTCCTCGGCGTCCACATCACGGTGAAGTACGTCTTCGACCTGAAGGAGGACGACGTCTACTTCTGCACCGCGGACGTCGGCTGGGTCACGGGGCACAGCTACGTCGTGTACGGCCCGCTCTCGAACGGCGCCACGGTCCTCATGTACGAGGGCGCGCCCAACCACCCGGAGCCGGACCGGTTCTGGGAGCTGATAGACAAGCACCACGCCACCATCCTCTACACGGCGCCGACGGCCATCCGCGCGTTCATGCGCTGGGGCGACGACTATGTGAACCGCCACAGCCTCGCCTCGCTGCGCCTGCTGGGCTCCGTGGGCGAGCCCATCAACCCCGAGGCCTGGCGCTGGTACCACACCGTCATCGGCAAGAAGCGCTGCCCGATCGTCGACACGTGGTGGCAGACCGAGACGGGCGCCATCATGGTGACGCCGCTGCCGGGCGTGACACCGTTGAAGCCCGGCTCCTGCGCCGTGCCGTTCTTCGGCGTCGTGCCGAAGGTCCTCGATGAGAAGGGCGCCGACGTGCCCAAGGGCAGCGGCGGCCGCCTCTTCCTCTCGAAGCCCTGGCCCTCCATGCTGCGCACGCTCTGGGGCGACGACGAGCGCTTCAAGAAGCAGTACTGGACGGAGCTTCCCGGATATTATTTCGCCGGCGACGGCGCGCGCTTCGACAAGGACGGCTACCTCTGGGTCGTCGGCCGCATCGACGACGTCCTCAACGTATCCGGCCACAGGATCGGCACCGCCGAGGTCGAGAGCGCGATCGTGTCGCATCACTCCGTGGCCGAGGCCGCGGTCGTGGGCCGTCCCGACGACCTGAAGGGCCAAGCCCTCGTGTGCTTCGTGACGCTGAAGAACGGCGTCACCGCCTCGCCTGAATTGAAGGAGGCGATCCGCGCGCATGTGGCCAGGGAGATCGGTTCCCTCGCGCGCCCCGACGACGTCCGCTTTGCCGCGGGCCTGCCCAAGACCCGCAGCGGAAAAATCATGAGGCGCATCCTCAAGGAGATCGCGGTCGGCGGCACGGTGAAGGGCGACACGACGACCCTGGAGGACTTCTCCGTCGTCGCCAGCCTCCAATCCGAGGAATAAGATCGTTCAATTTGTTGGTTCGCAGGCGCTTAAACCGCAAATAATGCGGGAGCGCAGGGAACATTGCGTAACCATCACGATCTAATTTCGTCTGACTAATATCATGAAAACATCATCACTCTTATCGATAACCGCCGCCGCGCTGATCTGCGCGGGGTGCGAGGGCAACGGCCCGAACACCCAGAATGGCGCAGTCGCTGGCGGCGCCCTCGGCGCCCTGACGGGTGCCATCATCGGCAACAACAGCGGCGGCCACAACGGGCTCGCCGGCGCCGCCATCGGCGGCGTGGTCGGCGCGATCGCCGGCGGCACGATCGGCAACTCGGTCGACCACCAGAACGGCACGATGTACCGCTCGGAGGACCAGGCCACGACCACCGTCGCCGTCGAGGCCGTCCCGCCGCCGCCCCCGCCGCCGTCCGAGCTGCAGACGGCCCAGCCCACGCCCTCGGCGGTCTGGGTGTACGGCTACTACGACTATGACGGGTACCACTACAACTGGGTTCCCGGCCACTGGGAGATCCCGCCGCCAAACGCGGTCGCGTTCGTGCGCCCGCACTGGCGCTACAGGGGCGGCACCTACGTCTACATCCGCGGCTACTGGCGCTAACCCGCCTCGCCCGGCTTGTTCTTGAACTCCGCGAGCGCGGCCTCGAGGCCGCGCTCATAGGCCTTGATGAGCCTGTCCCACGTCGCGCAGGCCTCCATGTCGATGACCTTGCGCGCGGGGTCGGCGTCGTACCACGCGATCGTCCTGACTATGCCCTGGCGAAACCGGGTGGTCGCCTCGAATCCCGGCACGAAGCGCTTGATCTTGGCATTGTCGAAGATTGCCGTGTGCGACTTGTCGCCGAGGAGCGAGCCCGTCATCCCCGGGACGCACGCGGTCAGGAAGTCGGACGCGATGTGGACCAGCTGCGGTGAGCGGACGCCGGCCGCCTCGGCCGTCTGGCGGTAGATCTGGTCCCAGGTCAGGGCCTCATCCGAGGTGATGTGGAACGCGTGGCCGATCGAGCCCTTGTGCCCGAGCAGGCCCACCAGACCCTTCGCGAAGTCCGAGTTGTGGGTGATCGTCCAGAGCGTGAGCCCATCGCCGGGGACGATGACGGGTAGGCCCCGGCGCATCCGGTCCACGACCGTGTAGCCCTTCAGCCAGCTGTTGACCGCGATGGGGATGATCGTGTTGCCGTAGGTGAGGGACGGCCGGATGATCGTGATGGGATAGCCCTCGTCGCGGTGCGCCTTGTTGAGCAGCTCCTCGCAGGAGATCTTGTTGCGCGAGTAGTCCCACATCGGGTTGGCGAGCGGCGTGGACTCCGTGATCAGGTAGTCCGAGAGCGGCTTCTGGTAGGCGCTCGCTGAGCTGATGAAGATGTACTGGCCGGTCTTCCCCCGGAACAGGTCGAGCCGCGACTGCACGTGTGCGGGCGTGAAGGCGATGAAGTCGACGACGGCGTCCCATGTGGAGGAGCCGAGGGCGGCGCGAGCCGCCACCGGGTCGTCGATGTCGACCTTGATCGTCTGCGCACCGGGGATGGACTCGCGCTTGGACCGGTTGAGGAGCGCGGTCTCGATGCCGCGCGCGACCGCGAGCTCGGAGCACGCGGTGCTGATGATGCCCGTTCCGCCGATAAAGAGGACTTTCATTGGAATAAAGGAGCCTAGTACGGAACGGCGGGGGGCGTACAGGCCCGATGTTGCCCGCGCTGGCTTGCCGGACGGCGGGCACCTTGCTAGTCCCTCGTGCGCGATGCGGATCCTCGTGGTCGAAGACGAACGCCAGCTTGCCCGGCACATAACCCAGGCGCTGACCCGCCACGGCCACACGGCGGCGGCACAGTTTGACGGGATATCGGGGCTGAAGGCCGCACTCGAGCACCCGCCGGATCTCGTCGTCCTCGACCTCAACCTCCCGGGCCTGGAGGGCCTTTCCGTCCTGGCCGGCATGCGCGAGGCCTCTTGCCCATGCCGCGTCCTCATCCTCACGGCGCGCGGCGAGGTCGAGCAGCGCATCAAGGGCCTGAAGGCGGGCGCCGACGACTACATGGCGAAGCCGTTCTCCATGGACGAGCTCGTGGCCCGCATCGAGGCGCTCGGCCGGCGCGGCGCGACGCCGACGGCGGCCGACCTCCTCGAGGTGGACGACCTCCACATGGACGTCCACCACCGCCGGGTGACGCGCGCGGGCAGGGCCATCGCGCTTTCGCCGCGGGAGTTCGACGTCCTGCAGCTCCTCATGCAGGAGCCCGGCCGCGTGTTCTCGAGGACGGAGCTCTGCGAAAGGGTCTGGCAGCGCGACCACCAGTACGACACGCGCACCGTGGAGATTTTCATCACGCGCCTGAGGAAGAAGGTCGACTCCGGTTTCCCGAAGCCCCTAATCCACACGCTCCGCGCCGTTGGCTACACCGTACGTCCCCCCGCATGACCCCGCATGGTTTCCGCCGCGTCGCAGCCCTGGCAGCCCTGGTGGCGTTCCTTCCCGCGGCGGCGAGGGCGCAGGCGCAGGTCGAGGGCAGGGTGGCGCTTCCGAAGGCGCTCCACGCGCCGGTCATGAACCAGCGCTACGGCATCATCTCTCATGAGGGCGTCCTCTCGCCGTACCCGCCCGTCGCCGTCGTCTACCTGGAGGGAGCGTTCCAGGCGACGCCCCCCGACAAGCCGGCGCAGATGGCGCAGAGGGACCTCAACTTCTTTCCGGCCATCCTGCCCATCCTCGTCGGCACGCGCGTCGAGTTTCCGAACGAGGACGACACGTACCACAACATCTTCTCCTATTCGCCGGCGAAGCGCTTTGACCTCGGGCGCTACCGCTCGGACGAGCGCCCGATTCCCTCGGAGCTCTTCGACGTGGCGGGGATGGTCACGCTGCGCTGCGACATCCACGAGCACATGCGCGCGATCATCCTCGTCCTCGACACCCCGCACTTTGTCATCAGCGGAACGGACGGGACCTTCAGCCTGAAGGGGCTGCCCGAGGGCAACTACGTCCTGAAGGCATGGGTAGACAGCAGGACGACCCTCGAGAAGCCCGTCGTGCTCACGGCGGGCCCCGCGCTTCACGCCGACTTCCCGTGAGCGCGGCCGAGGACCAGGGCGGGGCCGGGATGGCGAGCTTCCGGACACGGCTCCTGGTCGCGATGATGCTGGTGGTGTCGGCCGCCGCCGCCGCGATGCTGGTCCTGACCCAACGCAATGTGGATGCGAGCGTGCGCCGGGACTTCCAGAGGGATTTCCAGGACCGGCTCGCCGCGCTCCAGACGGTCCAGGACGTGCGCCATGCGGTCATAGCGGAGCGCAGCCGGCTCCTCGCCCGCAAGGCGCGCATCCACGCCGCGCTCGAGGATAGCGCGCTGGACCTGCTTTACCCGAGCGCCCGCGACGAGCTGGCCGACGTGACCACCGCGGACGAGGGCGCGTTCCGTGAGCCCGGCGCCTTTGCGCTGCGCGCCCGCTACTACCGCTTCCTCGACGGCAAGGGCCAGGTCATCACGCCCGCGGACGCCAAGGACGTCGGCGAGCTCGCCGACGCCGATGCGTCGAAGCTCGCGACGGGGCGGCTCATCGACCAGCCGCAGACAGGCTACATCCGCAGGGAGGCGGGCGAGGACGGCCACGTCATTGACGAGGTGATCGCCATGCCGATCGTCTCCAGCGAGAGCGGCGAGCCCATTGCGGCCATCGTCCTTGGCTTCAAGCCCCCGGTCCTCGGGGGACGGGAGGCGGGTCTTCCGAGCGGCATCTGGCTCGACGGAAGACTCGACCTGCCGACGATCCCGGACGAGGCCAGGGCCGCGCTTGAGCCGGTCCTCGCGAAGGCCGTCGCGGCGGACGGGGACCACGGCGCCTTTGAATTCCATAGCGCGGGCACCTCGTACCTGGTCTCCTACAAGCAGCTGAACCCCGGCTCGGTCTATGCGCCCGCCTTCGAAGTCGCCGTCCTGTCGCTGGCCGAGTCGTCCGCGCTCCAGCGCCGGCTCGCGTGGGAATTTGCGGGCGTGGCCGCCCTCGTCCTGGCCGGCGCCTACCTGCTCAGCCACATCCTGTCGCGCCGGCTCTCGGCGCCGGTGGAGAGGCTGGCCGTCGACTCGGAGGAGAACCGGGCGCACTGGCACCGGGCCCAGGCCGCGCTCGAGAACACGAGCCAGGAGCTTCAGCGCTCCGCCCGCTTCTCGGCCGATGCGTCGCACCAGTTGAAGACGCCGGTCACGGTCCTGCGCGCGGGACTCGAGGAGCTGCTCGCGGGCGAGAACCTGAAGCCCGAGGCGCGCGAGGAGGTCTCGAGCCTCGTGCACCAGACATTCAGGCTGGCGAGCGTCATCGAGGACCTGCTGCTCCTGTCGCGGGTCGACGCCGGGCGGCTCCAGATCCAGTTCAGCCGCGTCGACCTTGCCCCGCTTTTCGAGGCGCTCCTCGACGACGTGGGCGCGCTGCCGGACGTCTTCGACCTGGAGGTCGAGGCGGACGTGCCGCCTGCCCTCTGGATCACGGGGGAGAAGGGGTACATCACCCTCATCCTGCAGAACCTCCTCGAGAACGCCCGCAAGTACAACCACACGCACGGGCGCATCCGGATCGGCGCCCTTGAGGAGGGCGAATGGGTGGTTGTGAGGATCGGCAACACGGGGCCCGCGATACCGCGGGCCTCGCAGGAGCACATCTTCGAGCGGTTCCACCGCGGGGCGGTGGGCGAGAATGTCCCGGGCCATGGCATCGGCCTCAATCTCGCCCGGGAGCTCGCCCTGCTTCACGGAGGCGACCTGCGGCTGTCGCGGTCCGACAACGAATGGACGGAGTTTGAGCTGAGGTTCCGGGCGGCCGGCGCCGCGGGGAAGGCGAAGCCGTGAGGGCGCGCACTGCATGGCGGGCCGTGGCGGGCGGGTCGCTGCTCCTCGCCCTGGGCCTGGCGGCCTTCGCGCAGGAGGATCCGCTCGACCAGCTCGACGACCGGCTTTCGTTCGGGATCATGAACGACTTCGCCCGGTTCCGGATCAGCGGCACGCTCGACATCGAGGGCTACTACGTGAGCCAGGAGGACCCGGCGCTCTTCGAGACCGACGCGAACACGTTCGTTGTGCCGAGGCTGAGCCTCTTCCTCGACGCGCAGGTGGGGACGCACCTGTACGCCTTCGTCCAGGCGCGGGCCGACGACGGGTTCGACGCGGGGGAGCCCGGGCAGAAGGTGCGGCTCGACGAGTACGCCGTGCGCTACGCGCCGTGGGACGACGGGCGGTTCAACCTGCAGATCGGCAAGTTCGCCACGGTGGTCGGCAACTGGACGACCCGGCACGGCTCCTGGGAGAATCCCTTCATCACGGCGCCGCTTCCGTATGAGAACCTGACGGGGCTATGGGACGTGGAGGCCGCCCGTTCCGTGCCGCAGCTCCAGTTCTGGGCCGGGCTCATTCCAAAGCCGAGCGAGGGCAACAGCTTCTTCGACCAGTACCGGAACATCCCCATCATATGGGGGCCGAACTACGCGTCCGGCGCGGCGGTCCTCGGGACCATTGGCAAGCTCCAGTACGCGTTCGAGGTGAAGAACGACGCGCTTTCCTCGCGGCCGGAGACCTGGCCCGTGACGGCCGAGCAGGGGCAGAACCCGACGTTCAGCGGGAGGGTGGGGTACACTCCGAACGAGATGTGGAACGTGGGGTTCTCGGCGAGCGCCGGCCCCTACCTGCAGCCCGAGGCCCAGGCGACCCTCGATCCCGGCCACAGCCTCGACCAGTACCTCGAGATCGTCCTCGGCCAGGATGCGTCCTTTGCCTGGCACCACGTGCAGGTATGGGCCGAGGCCTACGAGGCGCGCTTTGAGATCCCCGGGGTCGGCAACGCCGACACCGTGGCCTACTACATCGAGGCGAAGTACAAGTTCACGCCGCAGTTCTTTGGCGCTCTACGGTGGAACCAGCAGTATTTTGAGCCGATAGCGACGCCGCCCGGGGTCGACGGTGCCTGGAGCCGTGACGTGAGCCGGCTCGACATCGGGCCTGCCTATCGGCTGACGCCCCACGCCCAGGTGAAGGTCCAGTACAGCCTCGAGCGCCAGGGCGCCGATGCCGAGGTGTGGAGCAGCCTCGTCGCGGTCCAGTTCACGGTCCGCTTCTAGGGCGCAAACCGGCCGATTTTCCGGGGCTCCCATGGCGGCGCCCCGCAGGGTAACAAGCCCGTTACGCTAGGCTTCTTCAATCCGCGCCCAAGCGCGTTGAAAGTGGGGCCATGACATCGTTGGCCATGGTCGGCAAAGCCCCTGTCGGGCGTGTGGTGCGAAAATGAGGTTCCGCATCCAGAGGCCGCTGCCTTCCTCGCTCCTGCTCTCGGCGTCGCTGCTCCTGTGCCTGCCGCGCCCGTCCGCGCGCGCGGAGGACTCGATCGACTACAAGTACGAGAACTACCGCGAGGACGACGGGCGCATCACGGTCCAGACCGAGTCGAGCGCCGTGGACGAGGACGTCGGCCCCTACGGGCACATCCGTCTCACGGGCACCATCGACGCCGTGTCGGGCGCGACGCCGACGGGCCGGCCCGCGGTCGGCGAATCGGACCAGGTCGTGCTGACGGAGATCCACACGCGGCGCAAGGCGTGGAGCGGCGACTACGCGGAGCAGTTCAAGAACGTGAACATCGACGCCGGTTTCGCCGAGAGCCGCGAGAGCGACTACGTGTCGTACGGCTGGTCGCTGAACACGCTCACGGACTTCAACGAGAAGAACACGACGCTGCGCGCGGGCATCGCGGGCACGGACGACCGCGTCGAGGTGTTCTTTGAGCCCGCATACCTTCCCAAGCACACGCACGACGCCATCCTCGGCGTCACGCAGGTCCTGGACCCGCTGACCTTCGTCACGATCAACGTGACGCTGGGCCGCGACACGGGCTACCTTTCCGAGCCGCACAAGTTCGTCGAGAAATCGATCGAGATTTTCCCGGGGATTTTCCTGCCCGAGGCGTTCGGCGAGAACAGCCCGAACGCGCGCAACAAGGAGTCGGTCTTCGCGTCGATCAACCGGGCCGTGCCGATGCTGAAGGGCGCCATCGAGGGGAGCTACCGCCTCTATGGAGACAGCTACGGGATAACCGCCAACACGGTTGGCGTCGCGTGGATCCAGCACCTGGGGGGCGCCTTCACGCTCGAGCCCTCGGTGCGCTTCTACGAGCAGACTAGCGCCCGTTTCTACTACTACAACCTGGACGACACGCCGATCATCCCGACGCATACGCCGGTGGGCCTCGGGCCGTACTACACGTCGGATTTCAGGCTCTCCGCGGAGGAGGCCACGACGCTCGGGATCAAGCTCAGGTGGAAGCCCAGGGACTGGGTAGAGCTTGAGGCCTCCTACGACCGCTACGCGATCCACGGGACCGACGGAGTGACGCCGCAGAGCGCCTATCCGACCGCGGGCATCTCCTCGATCGGGGCCAAGTTCCTATGGTGACCTCACGCTCCATCGTTCCCCTGATGCGACGGGCGATCGCCGCGGCGATCGTCGCCTTCGCCCTGCCGCTTCACGCCCAGGTCGCGCCGGGCTCCGTGTTCCCCCCGCTCGCCGACGCGGGCCTGACAGGCGGCGCGCTTCCCGACACCACGGGAAAGGTGATGCTGGTAGACTTCTGGGCCTCATGGTGCGCGCCCTGCAAGGCGTCGTTCCCGGTGTATTCACGGATCCAGGCGGACTACGCGGGCCGCGGGCTGGTCATCCTGGCGGTGAGTGTCGACGACGACGCCTCGTCGTACGCCGCATTTGTCGCCCGGCACCACCCGCTCTTCCCGACGATCCACGACGCCCGGCACAAGCTGGTCAGCGCGGTGCAGGTGCCGACCATGCCGACGAGCTACCTCATCGACCGCACCGGCAGGGTGCGCTTCATGCACGCCGGATTCCACGGTGACTCGACGGAGCGGGAGCTGCGCACGGAGATCGAGGCGCTGCTGAGCGAGAAGGCCCAGCCATGAACAAGCCAAGGCTCATGACCATCATGATCTGCGCGGCGGCCGCGGCCTCCCTTCTCCTGGGGGGCTGCGCCACTTCGGCGGTGCGGGTGCACCCCTGGGAGCGCGGCACGCTCGCCGATTCCAGCATGAATCCCGACAGGGA
>Ga0302325_10015968_pt1 | contig 15936 bp, 14 predicted proteins | sample Palsa_T0_2_FD_201948 | JGI IMG/M metagenome (GOLD analysis project Ga0302325, IMG submission 201948) | Peat permafrost microbial communities from Stordalen Mire near Abisko, Sweden - Palsa_T0_2 | ecosystem: Environmental > Terrestrial > Soil > Palsa > Peat permafrost | place: Sweden: Abisko... | reverse complement strand
CAGGTGATTGGTCGGTTCGTCCATCAGCAGCACGTCCGGCCGGCCCAGCAGCACCCTCGCCAGCGCCACACGCATCTTCCAGCCGCCCGACAGCGCGCCCACATCGCCATCGATCTGGTCGTCTTCAAACCCCAGGCCATGCAGCACCTCGCGCGCCTGCGCCTCCAGTGCGTACCCGTTCAGATGCTCGTACTCTTCCTGTACCGCGCCGAAACGTTCCAGAATTTCGTCCATCTCTTGAGCACGCCCGGGGTCCTCCATGGCACGCTGCAGGTGCTCGAGTTCGTGATGCAGATCGCCCGCGCGCCCGCTTCCCGCAATGGCCTCGTCCAACACCGACCGTCCCTGCATCTCTTCCACATCCTGGCGAAAGTACCCGATGTGAAGCCGCTTGGGGACCGTCACCTCGCCCTCGTCTGCTTCTTCTTCGCCCACGATCATGCGAAACAGCGTTGTCTTGCCCGCGCCATTCGGACCCACCAGCCCAACCTTCTCGCCGGGGTTCAATTGAAACGAAGCGTCGACAAAAATCAACTGCTTACCGTATTGCTTATTGATGTTGGAAAACGAAATCACGCACCACTAAGCTAGCATCGTGCGGTTATTCGGTCCGCAGCGCGTCGAGTGGATCGGCCGCAGCCGCGCGCCACGCCGGACGCAGGCTTGCGACAATTCCCAAAGCCATCAGCAATGTCCCCGCTCCTAGGTAGGTGAGCGGATCGGTAGGACTGGTTTCAAACAGTACGCTCGACAGCAGACGACTCAGGATCAGAGCGGCCACACCGCCCGCCATCAAGCCCGCGGTCAAAGGAACCATTGCGGCGTATAAGACAACGGCAACGACGTTACGCGGCGTGGCGCCCAGCGCAACGCGAATGCCGACCTCCTTCGTTCTGAGAGCCGTAGTGTACGCGACGACGCTATAGATTCCGGCCGAAGTCAGCAGCAAGGCAAGGACTCCGAGAGCGCCGAAGATCCAAGCGGAGAAGCGCGGCCGCCAAATGGACGCGGCGACCACGTCATCCATGGTTTCCACTTTGAGCACCGGTTCATTCGGATCCACGGCCCAGACCTGCTTGCGGAGAATGTCGGCCAGAGCCAGGGGATCTCCCGATGTTCGTACAACAATAGTCGACAAGAATGTTCCAAAAATGTATTGGCGATACGGGATGTACACTTCGCCCGCCATTGGTTGGTCGTATCTTGACTGCCAGGCATTCGCGACGACGCCGACGACCATGGTCTTCCTTGCACTATCGGACGGCAGGAACTGTCCGATCGGATTTCGATCCGGAAAGAATAAACTCGCCAGGTATTCGTTGATGATTGCGACGAGAGGCGCGCCCGATTGGTCGGCTTCGGCGAAGATGCGGCCCTGGCGCAAATGAATTCCCATTACGGCAAAATACTGCGAGCTGACAGTTCGAGTCATCACGCCCAAAGGGGCACCATCGGGCCCGCGATAAACGGTTGTGGTGTTCGCTTCCGACAGCGGCCGATTGTTCACCACAGCAACCGCGCGTACACCTGGAACGATCTGAAGTCGATCGAGAACCTGGCGATAAAATTCCATCTGCCGCGCCCGCGTATCGTATTTCCCCGCTGGGTTGGTCTGGATCTGCGTGCCGATGGGAACTCGCATGGTGAGCACATGATCTGCGTGAAACCCCGTGTCGGCGGTTTGCAACCGGACCAGACTGCGAATCAGAAGAGCGGAGCCCGCCAGAAGGAGAAAGGCGAAGGCCGCTTCAGAGGCGACGAGGAAGGAAAACAGCCGCGTGGAACGTCGTTTAGTATCTGCCTGGCCGCCGCGCAGAACAGTCTGAACTTCAGTGCGAGACGCAAAAACCAACGGAGCCAGCGAGCAAATGCAGGCCAAGATCATGCACACCGCGGCGTTGAACACCAGGACGCGGCCGTTCAAGGAGACACGCTGAAGGTGAGGAAGCACGATCGGAAGCGCAGCCAATTGACGCAGCATGAGTCGCAACAAAGCCGCCCCGAAGCCAAGACCAACAAGGCTTCCCATGATAGCCACGATCAGGCTTTCGGCCAGTTGTTGCCGGGCGACGCGCCAGAATCCCGCGCCCAACGCCGCGCGAATGGCCAGCTCGCGCTCCCGCTGAAAGGCGCGGCTCAGCAGCAGACTGCTCACGTTCGCGCAAGCGATCAGAAGTACCATTCCCACGGCCGTCAAGATCACCATCACAGAGAGTTCGTAGTTCCGGCTCAGCTCCTCGCGCCATGGCGAGACCGAAATGCGCAACCCGGCTTTTTCCCGTGGATCGCGCTGTTCGATCTGCCGCGCCACAATTTGCATCGCACTCTGAGCCTGAACGGCGGTGACGCCTGCTTTTAACCGTGCCACCACCTCTAATGCTCCAGTGGAGCCGGCGTTCAGACGCAGCGGAATCCACATGTCCTCTTGCGATAAAGGAAACTCGAATTCCGCCGGCATCACGCCCACGATGGTGAACGCTTCATCGGAGTACGTAATGGTGCGGCCGATCACGCGCGGGTCTGCATCGAACGTGCGCCTCCACAGCCGATCGCTGATGACCGCGGAATTCGTGGATTTTGAAAGATCATCCCCGTCCGCCAGCGTCCGGCCCAGGCTGGGCCGCACTCCCAGCAGCGAGAACAGTTGAGCGGTAGTGCGCACCCCGAAAACCTGGTCTGGAACACCTGCGTAGGTTAACGTCGCAATGTCCCTGCGATAGGGAACGGTCCGATCGAAAAGATCAGACCTGCTTTCCCAAAATCTGAAGTCCTCGGCTGAGATGACGCTCAATTCCCATTTTGGAGTCTTCTCTTCGATCCGGACCAGGCGCGCAGAAGCTTCGTACGGAGCTGGACGAAACAGGATGGCGTCGGCAATGCTGAAAACAGCGGTGTTCGCGCCGATGCCGATTGCCAGGATGGAAACGAGGGCGGCAAGGAACCAGGGATGCTTCGACAGCCAGCGCAACGCGTGCAGAAGATCTCGTGTCATTAGCCAGGTTAGACACCTTTCGGTAGCGGTTTGTTCCCCGCGTCAGCGAGATCCCATCATCTCCGACAGCTTCAGCACCGTGGCCCAATTTCTCGCCGTCGAAAGGGTGGAAAGCTTCGAATCAAAGTAGCCGTTGGTTAATTTACTTCGTCCCATGCCGTTGGGAAGATACAGATAGATCTCCTGGCCGCGCACATGAAATGCGTCCGGTGCAGAGCGGCTGGGATCCAACGCGGCGATGGCCCTGGCGTTCGGCGAATCGGCGAGAAAGTAAACGTACAGCGTTTTCTCCTCCGCTCCCGCCTTGAGAAACGGATTGTCGCGGATGGTCTTCAGCAGCTGCGCGGACGTCCGAAGAATCACGGGAATGCGATAGCCGTAGCGTTTTTCAATGTTGGCTTTGATCGCATCGCAGACGCCAGGCGCTCCGGCGGGCGCTTCGAAAATCACGTTACCGCTCTGGATGTAGTGACGAATGCCGGTGCATCCCGCGTCCGAAAACATCTGGATCAGCACCTTCATCGGAAGGATGTTTTTGCCGCCCACATTGATCCCCCGAAGCAGCGCGACGTGTGTCAAATCATCATCCAATCAGCGCGCAAATCTTGGCTCGCACGTCGGCCAGTTCCGTGTCGGATACCGTTCCCTTTTTGGACGCCTTTCTCGCGCGCCAATCGACACTCTTGACCTGATCGGCTAGCACGACACGCGCAGGGCTGCCGGCCAGCGGCACCTCGAACGGATAGCTCTTGATTCGCGTTGTCAAAGGACAACAGATCATCAGACCGGTCTTCTCGTTATAATTCGCGGGACTTAAGACCAGCGCGGGTCGGTGGCCAGCTTGCTCGCGTCCAGAGTTGGGCGTGAAGTTCAACCACACAATATCGCCTTTGTCCGGCGCCACGCCGCGAGCCACTACCAGACCTCTTTGCCTTCCGGCACGCCGAAATCAATCTCATCGTGAATGTTGTCCTTAGTGATCCCCTTCAGAAGGTCATCCAGGTTGTACTTCTTCTCGCGCACAGGCTCGATGACGATCCTGCCGGCTTCCTCGCGTATGTCCACTTCTTCGTCGATTTGCACCTGCGTCGCCTCCAGCACCGCCGCGGGAATTCGCACCGCCGCGCTGTTCCCCCATTTTCTGATTGAAGCTCTCACTTGTCTGTTCCTATATCTACTTTGTAGATACAACTTAGCATGTGATCGTTCCCGGGTCAACATGAAAAGACGGGACGGAGAATGCAAATCTCGCGCTTTCGCGGTACCCCCGACCTTCCATTTGGTTGTTACAAATGATATATATACATAGCGGAGGTGCGGATGCGGTGTCGGTTCCTGGGGTTTGTTTTATCCGTGCCATTGCTATTCGCCGCCGAGGCGCCGCACGTCTTTACGCCCGCTCAGAAGAGCTATTGGTTCTTTCAGCCGGTGAAAAAGTCGCCGCTGCCCGCGGTTAAGAATAAAGCTTGGGTCAAGACCCCCATCGACGCATTCATCCTCGCCAAGCTCGAAGAGAAAAACCTCCAGCCTAATCCTCGCGCCGACAAACCGACTCTGCTCCGTCGGGTCACTGTGGACATGACCGGGCTGCCTCCAACCCAGGAAGAGATTCAAGCGTTCCTCAGCGACAAATCACCTGACGCTTGGGAAACGGTAGTGGATCGCCTGCTGGCATCGCCCGCCTACGGCGAACGCTGGGGACGTCATTGGCTGGACGTTGCCCGTTACGCCGACAGCAACGGCTTCAAGGCCGACGAAACCCGTCCTAATGTCTGGCGATATCGCGACTACGTCATCAAAGCATTCAACGACGACAAACCATACGATCGATTCGTAAAGGAACAGATCGCAGGCGATGAGTTGTACCCCGGCAATACCGAGGCCCTCGTCGCCATGGGATTTAACAGGCACTGGATCGATGAGACCAATGCGCCCGACCTGTTTGAGCGTCGCCATCAGACCCTCGACGACATGACCACCGTCACCGGCGTGGCGTTCCTCGGCATGACGTTCGGCTGCGCGCGCTGCCACGATCACAAGTTTGATCCGATTCTGACTAAGGACTACTATCGCCTGCAGGCATTCTTCGCCAATACCGCGTTCGGCGATGGTCCGCTGCCGCTTTCAGATCCCGAAGCCAAGCGCAAATACGAAGAACAATATGCGGCTTGGGATGCGAAGACCAAGGACATCCGCGCCGAGATGGAAAAGATCATGGCGCCGGTTCTAGAAGAGCGCAAGAAACACTCGGCCACGGTCATGACCGATGAAGTGCAAGCCGTCGTGGCTAAGGACGCTGCTCAACGCACGCCGCTCGAACAGCAGGTTTATCACATCGCCGAAACGCGCTTTGGTGGATTAGGCGATCCGGTGAAGTCGCTTAAGGGCGACAATGCAAAACGCTACGCCGAGCTCAAAGCGCAGCTAGCTTCGTTCGATTCCATTAAGCCTCCCCCTCTTCCCGAGGGCCAATTCATGACCGATCTGACCGCCACCGCGCCTCCAACATATATATTGCATGGCGGAAGCCGACTGGCTCCCGGTGACGAAGTGCAGCCGGGATTTCTTTCGATCCTGGATCCGAGCGACGCGAAAATCTCTCCGCCGCAGGGCGTGAACTCGACCGGACGCCGCAGCGCTCTCGCAGCCTGGCTCACCGATCCTTCGAATCCGCTGCCGGCCCGCGTGATGGTGAATCGCATCTGGCATTATCATTTCGGCCACGGTATCGTCGCCACGCCGGGCGACTTCGGCCGCATGGGCGCGCGGCCCACGCATCCCGAGCTGCTGGATTATCTCGCCAGCTACTTTGTCGACAATGGCTGGAGCATCAAGAAAGTGCATCGCCTGATTCTGCTCTCGAACGCCTATCAGGAGTCATCCGATTATCAGCCGCAGATTGCCGAGGCCGATCCGGATAATAAGCTGTTGTGGCGCTACCCCCGTCACCGCATGGAAGCCGAGGCCATTCGCGATTCAATGCTGGCAACTGCCGGAGTGCTGAATCCGCAGGCGGGCGGCCCGGGCGTGTATCCTCCGGTTCCTCCCGGTATGATCTCGGAGCTTTCCGCGACCGCAGTCGCCGGAGGCTGGCGAACGGAGAAAGATCCCGCGCAAAGCGACCGTCGCAGCGTCTACATTTTTGTCCGGCGCAACCTGCCTTATCCGCTGTTACAGGAGTTCGACACCGCCAACACGTTTGAGAGCTGCGATTATCGCAAAAACACCGTTACGGCGCCGCAGTCGCTCGATCTGTTGAACAACGAGTTGGTACTGGATTGGGCGCGCTCGCTAGCCGGCCGCGTGTTGAATGACAGCGGACTGAAGCCCGATGCGCAAGTGGATCGAGCGTTTCGTTTGGCTTATGGACGGGGCGCGAGCGCCGACGAACAGAAGGTCGCGGAAGATTTTCTCGCTAAACAGATGCCGATCATGGCCCAGCGTTTGGCTGGAGATGACAAAAGCAAGCCCCCTATACCAGCCAATCTGCCGGCGGGAACAGATCCGGCGCGCGCCGCCGCGTTTGTCGACCTTTGCCATATGCTGATGGACTCCAACGAGTTTTTGTATATCAACTAGAAGCATCGCGATGCTAGACAAGCTCAAACATCATTGGAACGTGACCAATCGCAGGCAATTCTTCACTCAAGCCGGCAGCGGCTTGGCAGCGATCGCGCTGGCCGCCATGCTCGATCAGGACGGATATGGCGCCGTCGTCGATCCGCTGGCTCCCAAGAAACCGCACATCACGCCGCGCGCCAAGTCCGTCATCTGGTGTTTCATGGAGGGCGCGCCCAGCCACGTCGATCTTTTCGATCCCAAGCCCGCGCTTGAGAAATATGCCGGGCAGCCAGTGCCGCCGTCTTACCATCCGGAAACATTGCAGAGCGCTTTTGGCACCACGCATAACGGGCTTTATCCTTCGCGGCACAAGTTCAAGCAGTACGGCGAGAGCGGACTTTGGGTTTCCGACTGGCTTCCGAATATCGCCGAACACATGGATGACATAGCGGTGCTGCGCTCCTGCCAGGCCGATGGGGTCAACCATGTGGGAGCGGTCTGCCAGATGAACACCGGGGAAATTCTGGCTGGCCGTCCGTCGATGGGCGCTTGGGTGACTTACGGTTTGGGCAGCGCGAATCAAAACCTGCCGACCTTCGTCGTGATGCAGGACGACAAAGAAATTCTGGGCGGCGTCCAGAACTACAGCTCCGGTTTTCTGCCCGCCACTTATCAAGGCACGCTATTCCGCAAAGGCGACACGCCGATTTTGAATCTCAAGCCGCCTATCGGTATGACCGACGCGCAGGAGCGCAACAAGCTGGAGTTTCTGCAGGCCATTAACGGTCGCTTTGGCCGCGATAAACAGGACGATACCGAACTGGATGCCCGTACTCGATCGTATGAGCTCGCCTACCGTATGCAATCCTCGGCGCCGGAAGCTGTCGATATCAGTTCCGAATCCGAAGCCACCAAGAAGCTGTACGGCATGGACGATCCAGCTACGTCGGTGTATGGAACCAATCTGTTGCTCGCCCGGCGCTTGGTTGAACGGGGTGTTCGTTTCGTCGAATGCTACAGCGGGTCGGGCTCGCGTTGGGACGCCCATAGCAGTCTGGAAGCGAATCACACGGAAAATTGCCGGTCGGCCGATAAGCCAGTCGCAGGGTTGCTTGCCGATCTAAAGGCTCGCGGCATGTTGAAGGACACGCTGGTGGTGTGGGGCGGGGAATTCGGACGCACTCCATTCGTGCAAGGCAGCCCGAATGATGAAAAAGCTGGACGAGATCACAATCCGTGGGGATTCACCATCTGGATGGCGGGCGGCGGCATCAAGGGCGGCCAGGCTATCGGAACTACCGACGAAATCGGCCTACGCGCGGTGGAAGAGCCGCATCACGTTCACGATATCCACGCGTCTATTCTTTATATGCTGGGCCTCGATCACATGCGCACGACGTACATGCATAACGGCCGCGCCGAGCGGCCCACCGGGACCGCCGGAGCCTTGATCGAAAAGCTGTGGACCTAAAGCTTTCTCGACTCATCCTGTTTTTTGTCGCCGCGGGCGTTTTCGGCCAAGCTCTGCCCGATGGTCCTGGTAAAGAGACATTTGAGATGGTGTGCAGCATGTGCCACTCGCCTGACGCCGTGATCGGCAAGCAGGGCACCAAACAATGGTGGCAATCGAAGGTGACCGAGATGCTTCAGGAATCGACCGATATTCCAGCGGCGGACGTCGACACCATCGTCGCGTATCTCGCGAAGAATTTTCCAATCGTCAAAGTCAACGTCAACAAAGCAGCGGCGAAAGATCTGGAGACTGGCCTCGAGTTGACGGCCAAAGAATCGGAAGCGATCGTTCAGTATCGTGAAGCCCACGGCAGCTTCAAAACGCTTGACGATTTGAAAAAGGTCCCTGGCGTCGACGCGGTCAAGATCGAATCGAAAAAAGACCGCCTCGAATTCTGAGCCGCGCTAATCCCAGGGGCTCTTCGTCCCGTAAGGCAGGCTGGCGCCCATCGCTTCAATCTCGTGAATCTTGCCGCCGCGAATCTTGAAGATTTCGCCGGCTTGCAGATTGGACGTTCCACCGTTCATCGGAACAGTGTCGACTCCAGGCACGCCGAGTATCTTGATGGTGTGCACGGCGCCGCGATGCTGGAACATCGGAAATGCGTAAACCAGTCCCTTCTCTTCATCCACCAGTCCCAGCCGGCGCGGCCAAAGTCGCGTGATGAAACTTAGAATCTGGCTGTTGATTTGCGCCGTGCAAGTCAAGGTGCCGAGCACCGCCATGGAATGATCGGCTTCAGGCGACCCCATGGGAACCGGCCAAGGCACAGGCGTCGCGTTATGCGTAGTCTGGCCGCCGTTTTCATGCCGCTCGCAATCTTCGGCGAACGGAGCGATCTCGCCGTTGCCGTGTTCGATAGCTTCAAAATACGAATTGGCTGCGTTAATCATGTCTTCACGCGGGGTGCGCTCCGACGCCGGAACGTCAGCCAGAAGCGCGGCGCGCGGCGTGATTAAATTCTGCATCCGGTCAGCGCGAAGATTGCGCGCCAATACATGCTCGATTTCGGTGATCTCGCCGTCTATCACTTTGAGACGCAATGCAATGATCAGCGGGCGATTATTCTCCTTCATGACGCCGTAAAAGCCAGCTTGGTTGGACGCGGGATCGACAGCGTAGATCTTGAAGCTGGTGGGGGCTTCGGAAGCGCCCACCCACAGTCCGTCGCCGATGCGAATCTCGGCGGTGTTCTCGGCGAATCGTACGCCTTTTGATAACGGCAAGCCCGCCGGATCGTGCTTCACCAGCGCCGCCAGATATTGGTCAGTGAGCGCAATCATGCACGCACGATCGCAGTGTTTCGACTCGGCGAATGCCAGGCCCGAGAGAACTGTATACGCGGCTAAGGCGGTGATCCATGGTTTCATCAAGCTGGTCTCTCCGGGCATCGATTATATACTGTTGGATGGAGGCAGATGGCGGTGCGGAAATGTTTCATGGTGGTGCTGGCTATCGCGCAGTTGCAGGCGTATGAGAACGCGCAGCAGACCAAGACCACGTCCCTGACGGCTTTGGATTACATCGAAATTCGGCAACTGGTGGATCGCTACGCGCAAGACATCGATACGTGTAGCAACAACGGATACGACTACGCTGATTTGTATACGGCCGATGGCGTATTCATCGACAAGTATTCGGACGAAGGGTTCCGGAAGGGGGGCTTACAGCGCGCCAAAGGGCGCGAGCAACTGGCGGCTTCCTCATGGGGCGGGTCGAAAGGCTGCAAGAACATGCCATGGAACGGGTGGACCCACTTGATGGGCGACCTGGTGATCACGCCAAGCAGCGAAGGCGCCACCGGCAGATGTTATCTGATCATGCTGGGGGAAAAGGGGCCAGGGAGCGTTGACCGCGATGGCGGCTACGACGATGTCTACGTGAAGACCGCGAAAGGCTGGCGGATAAAAACGCGGACGCACGTGCGGACCAAGGAGTGGAGCAATCCTGTGTTGCAAAGCGCGGACCGCAGATAAATGGCCGCTGTATTCAAGGAGCGATATCGCCTTCAGCTCGGGATAATTGCCGCGCAGTTCTGCTTTCGCGCCAGGCCCAAGAGCGCTCTGTCAAAGGTCACCAGGGTTGCTTCGATGTCTTTGGCGAAGGCGAGCAGATAACAGTCGCCAATCCATTTCGAGGCACGCTGCGCTGCAAAGGGCGCTGTCGCGTGCCGAAAAGCGGCATCGACGTTACGAGGCTCGGGATGGAATTGGACCCGAGGATCACTCAGCCAGCGATCGTAGATGTCCCATCCGCCCTGGACTGTATTCACGTAATCGCCATCGCCGCGGTATTTGTCAGTAATCGCAGAAGACCTAGCTGGGTGTAACGAGAGAACAGGAGCGTTGTATCATTTGGCAGCTCGTTCAGCCATCCCCATGCGGAGTAGTTGTGACTGTGTCCGTCGAAGGACAACGCCAGCCAGACGTTCAAGTCAAGAAAAAACAAGGTCATGCGGATTCTCATCCGTCGGGAACAATGGGCCGAGTTTGCTGCCGCGTTTCCGCTTAATCATGGGGCCGGTAACGTAGACGCCCTTGCGCTCCTGATGTATGTTTCCTCGAGCGCCCGAATGATCAAGGCCCGCATAGACGTTCCAGATTGAGCGGCGCGATGGCGCAGAGCCTCATGCAAAGGCTCGGGATGTCTACTGGTTCGGATTGCCATGATTTATTATGGCAGGGCTGACATATAACTATCACCGCGACGGCTTTAGCTCAGGCTGCACGCCATCGGGCAGCGGGTAGCGGTCGACGTTCAAGATCATCGAAACGAACTGGTAGTAGCCCATCACACCCAGCATGTCCACTACGCCGCGTTCGCCGAATTTGTCTTTGGCCGTTTGGAATGCCGCATCGCTCGCCTGCTTGGTATTGAGCACCTCGGTGCAGAAATCGTAGACTGCCTCTTCGTCGGGCTGCATGGACGCGGGGCGTTTCCCGGTTGCCAGTGCGTCGATGATGGCTGGGCTCAGGCCCGCGGTGAGCGCGATTTTGTGGTGCGCCTGCCATTCAAACTGCGCCGTCCAATGCCGCGCCGTGATGAGTATCACGAACTCGTTTAGACGCGGCGGCAGCGACGAGTGGTAGCGCATTTGAGCCCCGAACTTTTGTGCCAGATCGCCCATCTCGGGACTGCGAAGCAGCACGTTGAAGGGGCCGTCCAGCGAAGTGCGCGGACCGGACAAAATATCGTTGACCAGGGTCTTCTGTTCAGCCGTCATGGTGTCGTAAGACAATGGCTTGAAACGGCCGCCGCGCAGTTGCAGATCGCGAGTGGTGGGAGCTTGTGCGTTCACAGTGCCCAGGATACCGAGAATTCCAGTGCACACGTATGTTAGGCGCATGGAGTTATTCTAGTACTTGATCGGAGAAATCAAATGGCACAGACAAACACTCAACCATTCCTTACTGACGTTCAAGAGCTGCGCAAGCGAGCGCGCGCCAATCTCGACAAAGGTGCGGTAACGCCTGCCTACCAAGGCAACGTGGAGCAGACCATCGACATCCTGCAATCCGTGCTCGCTACCGAAATCGTGTGCGTCCTGCGCTACACCATGAACGCGATCGCGGCCTCGGGCATTTCGAGCGATAGCGTAAAGGAAGAGTTCGAACAGCACGCCAAGGAAGAGCGTGGGCACATGACGGAAGTGGCCGAACGTATCAACCAATTGGGCGGAACTCCGAACTTCAGCCCCGAAGGTCTTTTGTCCAGGTCGGCCTCTGAATACACGGTGGGGTCGAACTTGGTGGAGATGATCAAGGAAAATCTGATAGCAGAGCGGATCGCCTGCGAGCATTATCGCGAGTTGATTCGATACTTTGCCGATAAGGATCCAACCACGCGCGTAATGATGGAAGGCATTCTCACCAACGAAGAGGAACACGCCAACGACATGCACGACCTGCTGGTGGCGCATGAAGGCAAACCGATGCTTCCGAAGGCCTAAACAACGGTGAAATAATACCAGCGGTAAAATAGTCGTGGATGCGTGTTGCGCTGGTCGGCGGTCTCAGTGTGCTGGTGGTAGCCGCCATGCTTCTGGCCGAGCGTTTGGAAGACACCTTCTACGTTCCCCTGGACGATCCGGCTATTCAATACGCTGGTCCTGTCTCAGACTCGATAGCGCAGCTTGAAAAGCAGCTCGAGAGCGGCAAAACCAAACTCGACTACGCGCCGAACGGCTGGGGCTACCTTCCGGCCGTACTGAAGCAACTCGACATTAATATTGATTCGCAGGTGCTGGTGTTTTCGCGCACCAGCATTCAGAGCGAGCGAATCTCGCCGCGCACTCCGCGCGCCCTATATTTCAACGACGATACGGCCGTCGGCTTCGTTCAGAACGGCGAAGTGCTGGAACTGTGGGCCATCGATCCCAAGCAAGGCGCAATCTTTTACACCCTGGATACCGAGAAGAACGATCGGCCCGAGTTTGCCCGCCGCGACGATTGTCTGCGATGCCATCAAGGCGCGCCCACCATGGGCATCCCGGGCATCTTGATTAGCTCGGTGCATCCGGTGACGGATGCCGAGGCGCGGGAATCGCACGGTAGCGCGTTTATCACCGATGATCGGACCAGTCTCGCCGAGCGATGGGGCGGTTGGTACGTTACGGGGACAACCGGATCGCAGGTGCACTTGGGAAATAATATTGAGCTAGCCGATCCGCTCTCTCCGGGGCGAGCAGTCAAGGAAGGCACGCAGAACCTGACCAGTCTGGAAACGTTTTTCAACACCTCTCGGTACCTTGCGCCCACCAGCGACATTGTCGCGCTCATGACCTTGGAGCATCAGACCCGAATGACGAACCTGATGACGCGAATCGGATGGGACACCCGTATTGCGCTGCGGGAAGGCAAGGGCAAATTGAACGATGCTGCGAGCGCACGCATCAACCCCGAGATCGAAGAAATGCTGGGGTACATGCTTTTCGTGGACGAAGAGCCGCTCACCCAGCCCGTGGCCGGGGTCTCGACGTTTACAAAGACCTTCGCCGAACGAGGTCCTAAGGATGCCAAAGGGCGGTCGCTGCGCGATTTCGACTTGCAAAAGCGCATGTTCCGGTATCCGTTGTCTTACATGATCTACACCGCGGCATTTGACGGAATGCCGGATATCGTGCGGGAACGCGTTTATCAGAGGCTTTACGACATTTTGACCGGCAAGGACAAAAGCCCGACCTTTGCCGCTATTCCAGCCGCGGATCGGCAGGCAGTGCTCGAAATCGTGCGTGCCACCAAGCCGAATCTGCCTCCGTATTGGATGAAGACTCTCTAGAATCTCGGAGTAACAATAAAATGAATGACTTCGTCTTAGTTATCGGCCCTGGAAATCGGTTGAGCTGGGCCCTGTCAGTAACAATTGCAATATCAGTAGGATAGGCGGTATCCTCGACGAAGGGCGACGCTGTCGCCAGGAACAAAGGATCCGCTGTGGCCTGGGCGGCGCCGATAGATCCATGAAGATGAGACCAGCTGTCGTTTGCATCGCGACCGTGACTGTCGTGTTGGCTGCGCAAACAGCCAGTCCGCAGGCCGGCTCTACGCCCGTGCGGGCGCCGATCCAAGTAACCGACGCAACATCGGAACGCGCGCTACTTAACCAATACTGCGTAACCTGCCACAACGAAAAGCTGAAAACCGGCGGTCTTGAGCTCGATAAGCTCGACACGGCACACGTCGCCGATCACGCCGAAAAGTGGGAGTTGGTGGTCAGGAAGCTGCGATCCGGCATGATGCCTCCATCGGGACTGCCTCGGCCAGCTTGGGATACCTATGAATCGATGGTTGCTTGGCTCGAGACGCAGCTGGACCACAACGTACCGTCGCACTTCCCGCCTCCGGGATTGCATCGGATGAATCGCACCGAGTATGCGAATGCGATTCACGATTTGCTGGCGCTCGAGATCGATCCGGCGAAATACCTGCCGTCGGACGATTCCACTCGCGGTTTCGACAACATCGCCGGTGCGTTGGCGCTGTCGCCCGCGCTGCTGGAAGGCTATACCTCGGCCGCGGCCAAAATCAGCCGGATCGCCCTGGGTGATGTGAGTGAACCCGCGCTTGCCACCTATCGCGTGGCGTCCGATACGTCGCAAGATTATCACCTTGAAGGGCTACCGTTCGGAACGCGCGGCGGGTTGGTTGTGCAGCACGAGTTCCCAGCGGATGGCGACTACGTGTTCAAAGTTTTTCCCATCAACAAGGGGTTGATGGACAACAACACGGCGTTCGGCGATATCACGGGCGAAAAGCTGGAGCTTCTGTTGGATGGCGCCTGGGTGCATCTGTACGATTGGGATAAGGATGTGGCGCGCGGCAAGCCGGTGCATGGGGGCACAGCCGACGTTCACTTTCATGTGACGGCGGGACTGCACACGGTGGGCGTTACCTTCCTGGCGACGCAATTGGCTCCCAGCCAGGATCTGGACGAGCACTTCTTGAGGAGCACCATCGAGACCGGCGGACTGCCTGGCTTCAAGTTTTATCCGCACGTTGGCAAGATGGAGATTCTAGGGCCGTTTAAGCCGACCGGCGCGGCTGAGTCGGCCGCTGAGAAAAAGCTTTTCGTGTGCCATCCGGCGGATGCGTCTCAGGAGACGGCGTGTGCCAAACAGATAGTCGACACGCTGGCGCGGCATGCGTTCCGGCGCCCGGTCACATCCCAGGATGACGAAGCTCTGATGACCTTCTATCAGCAGGGCCGCAATGAAGGGAACTTCGATACGGGCATCGAGCGGGCGCTGCAACGCGTTCTGGCCGATCCGGAATTTGTGTTCCGCAAGGAAGCCGAACCCGAGAATCTCGCGGCTGGCCAAACCTACCACATCAGCGATCTGGAATTAGCCTCGCGGCTCTCGTTCTTCTTGTGGAGCAGCATCCCCGACGACGAACTGATCGCTGTTGCCGCCAAGAACAAACTGCATGAGCCGGCGGTGCTGGAGCAGCAAGTGCGGCGCATGTTGGCGGACCCGCGAGCCGACCGGCTGGTGATCAATTTCGCCGGCCAATGGCTGAATCTTCGCGCATTGCAGACCTGGGCGCCGACCGTTTCCCTATTTCCAGATTTCGATGATAATCTGCGGCTGGCAATGCGCAAGGAGACCGAACTTTTTATCTCTAGCGTGGTGCATGAAGATCGCAGCGTGATCGATCTTCTGGACGCTAACTACACTTTTTTGAACGAGCGGCTGGCTAAACACTACGGTATTCCGGGCGTCTATGGCAGCGATTTCCGGCGTGTTGAATTGACTCCGGACTTTGATGTGCGCCGCGGTCTGCTGGGCAAGGCAAGCATCGAAACGCTGACATCGTATCCGCAGCGCACCACCCCAACTGTCCGCGGCAAAGCGATCATGCTTATTTTCTTGGGCGTTAGCCCGCCCGATCCGCCGCCCAACATTCCCACGTTGAAGGATGAAGGCGCGGCCGTTCACGGTGGATCGAAGCCTACCATGCGGCAGCAAATTGAGATGCATCGCAAAAATGCGCCCTGTTCGACCTGCCATAAGATCATGGACCCGATTGGATTGTCGATGGAGAATTTCGACGCGGTGGGCACTTGGCGAACTACCGACAACGGCAGTCCCATCGATCCATCCGGCGTTCTAGTGGACGGATCGAAGCTGGATGGCGTGAAGGGCATGCGCGAGGCATTGCTGAAATACTCGCCGCAATTCGTTCGGGTGTTGACGGAGAAGCTGTTCATTTACGCATTGGGGCGCGGAACCGAGTATTACGACATGCCTTTGATACGGTCCATCGTTCGAGATGCGGAAGCGAACAATTACCGGTTTTCCTCGTTGATCTTGGGAATCGTGAAAAGTGAGCCGTTCCAGGTGAACCAAAAGCAGGAGAACGCATCGATCGGG
>Ga0302325_10015967_pt1 | contig 15936 bp, 10 predicted proteins | sample Palsa_T0_2_FD_201948 | JGI IMG/M metagenome (GOLD analysis project Ga0302325, IMG submission 201948) | Peat permafrost microbial communities from Stordalen Mire near Abisko, Sweden - Palsa_T0_2 | ecosystem: Environmental > Terrestrial > Soil > Palsa > Peat permafrost | place: Sweden: Abisko... | reverse complement strand
GACGCTCATCGACCAGGGCGCCGACATCCTGACGCAGCACACCGACTCGCCGGCCGCAACGCAGATCGCGGAGCAGCGCGGCGTCCACTCGTTCGGCGAATCGTCCGACATGATCAAGTTCGGGCCGAAAGCCCAGCTCACTGCGGATACCGACTACTGGGGCGGCTACTACACCAAGCGCGCCCAGGACGCTCTCGACGGCAAATGGAAGTCGGAAGACACCTGGGGCGGGCTGGATTCGGGAATGGTCGTGATGGCGCCCTATACCAACATGCCTGACGACGTGAAGAAGATGGCGGAGGATACGCAAGCCGCCATCAAGTCCGGCACGTTGCATCCGTTCAAGTGTCCGATCACCGATCAGGACGGTAAGACGGTGGAATGCAAGGGTGGCACCACTCTCGACCCCGGCCAGATTCTGAGCATGAACTTCTACGTCAAAGGGATCGACGACAAGATTCCGGGGAAGTAATTCCCCGATCTTTGTCATCCAAAGATGCGCGATGGCCGGGCTCGTCCCGGCCATCGGAGTTTTACCAACAACGCTCGACTCTGAATCGTCATGCCCGGCCTTGCGCCGGGCATCCACGTCTTAAGGATGGGCAAAGTCGAAGACGTGGATGGCCGGGACAAGCCCGGCCATGACGAGCTGCTGGCTTCAACGTCAACTCATTGTGCTCTATCGCCCCGCGTAGGCGTCGAGTTCGGCGAGGTAACGCTCCTTGGCCGCGCGCGGCAGCCAGGTGCTTTCGAACGCGTTGCGGCTAAGCTGCACCACGTCCTTTGGCCCGAGATCGGCTTCCTCCTGGGTGCAGATGAAATTCTCGGTGATGTAGCCGCGAAAATAAGCCGGGTCGTCCGAATGCACCGTGGCGCGGATGCCGCGGTCGAGCATGCGCTTGATCTCCTTGGCCTTGCTGCCGTTGGTGACGAAGGCGTTGGAGACCGGGCAGATCGTGAGCGCCAGCTGCCGGCGCGCGACCTCGTCGATCAGCGCGTTGGAGTCGAGCACGTTGACGCCGTGATCGATGCGGTCGACGCCGATCTCCTCCAGGCATTGCCGGATATGCTCGGTCGAGTTCTGCTGATCGACGTCGCAATGCATGGTCAGGAAATATCCCTCGCGGCGGGCGCGCTCGAACACGTCCTTGAACTTGACCGGCGGATTGTTCTTTTCGTCTGAATCCAATCCGACACCCACGATCCATTCGCGATAGGGCAGCGATTGCACCAAAGTCGTCATGGCGAATTCGGCGCTCCAGTCGCGCAGGAAGCACATGATGAGCTGGCTCTTGATGCCGAGGATGCGCTCGGCGTCCATTTGCGCCCGGCGGATGCCGCGGATCACCACGTCAAACGCTACGCCGCGCCCGGTGTGCGGCTGCGGATCGAAGAACATCTCGGCGTAGCGCACATTTTGCGCATGCGCCTTGGCCAGATAGGCAAAGGTCAGGTCGTAGAAGTCCGGCTCGTGGACGAGGACTTTCATGCCCTCATAATAAATCTTCAGGAAGGAGGGCAGGTCGTTGAAATTGTAAGCCGCCCGCATCTCGGCCGCATCCTTGTAAGGAAGACTCATGCCGTTTCGTTTCGCCAGCTCGAATTTCATTTCCGGCTCGAGCGTGCCCTCCAGATGCAGATGCAGCTCGCATTTCGGCATTCCGGCGATGAAGTCGCGCAGATCGCTCATGACTACCTCCGTCAGATGAAATTGAGTTACGCTTCTACAACGTCTTCGGCATCGGTGTCGCCTTGTGGTCGGCCGGCCATCGCGGAGCTGCCGGTTCACTTGAGGAACAGCTGCATCGCCTTGACCAGCGCAACGTCGCGGTTGGCCTTGCAGTAATCGGCGGTATTGCGGCTGGCGGTGCGCACCCGCGGCATATTGATCACGCGCCGTTTGGCGGGTCCGCTGTCTGCGCCGCTATACCAGGCGAGCAACAACTCGAATTCCTCGGTGGACGCTTCGGCAATGTGGCCGCAGGTCAGGCGTTGGACATCGAGATTGCCGTTGGCGTCGGCAAATTGCGACAATGCGAGACGCGGTTGCTGCGCCGGGGTCGCCGCCGGCGCCATTGCGGCCGGCGGCGGCGCATCGCGGCAAACTTCGTCAAGTTTTGCCGCCAAATCGTAATCCTTATATTTGTCGCCGCGCCGAAACACGCCGCCGAGGCGCACGCTGAAATTGGGACCGTTGATAAAGGTCGCTCGCGTCGCGGTCCACGAGCCGTCGGATTTCTTTGCGAACGCGTCGCAGGGGATTTCCTCATCTTGCGCGTGGGCGTCCGTTAGCGAGCAGAAGACTTGAAACGCGATGGCCGCGGCCACGAGCACAATATAACGACGCATGATCGTCTCCTGTCACCCTGCCACGCGACCGAACGACGGCCTCTACGGCAACGGGCTAAGCTAAACGAGCAAATGTTACGCCAACTTTTTGCGAACGCCTATTCGCTGACGATGCGCGCTGCCTCAACCCTGCGGGGCAGAGCCGGGCTACGGGATTCCAGTGCCGCCGTCGCGGCCAGCCCGATTGCGACGGCGGCGTTCATGTATACTCAGCGGCAAATGCGCGGAGGACCGCGCGGCGACTTGGGCTATGACAACCGACAATCCAAGCAGACGTAATCGCAGCTTCGCATTGATGCCGACGCTGGTGTTGAGCATCGGCCTTCTCGTGCTCTGTTCGGTAGGCTCCGTTCTGGTGGTCAATTGGATCGCGGACCGTCGGGTTGTGCAGGAATTCGCCACCCGGCTTGTCATGCGATTGCTGGCCGGTGAAGAGATGGCACTGCGCAATCATCTCGACGAGGCGATCCAACAGGGAGATTACATTGCCGACGCGATCAGAAGCGGCCGCTATAAGCTGTCCGATGCCGCGCTTGCGGATTTCATCGGCGGCACTTTTGCAGCGGCGCCGCAAATAGACGGGCTGATCCTGAGCGACGCAAATGGCAGTGCGTTACGCGCCGTTCGCGTCGCATCGGAGGGTCGGATTCAAGTCGACCGTTTCAACATAGTCGTGGATAGCCAACTCGAGACGCTTGGCGACAACATGCGCGTCCGCAAGGAACCGTATTGGGGGCCTCCGGTCTATCTTGAGCAAAGAGGGGATAACTACCTGAATTATCGCGTTCCAATTCGTAACGGTGATTCCTATCTGGGCTTCGTCGCTCTTGGAATTTCAACGCAAGCGCTGTCCAAGCTTGCGATGGATATGAGCAATCCGCCGACTTCGATATCGTTCATGGTGTACGCGCACAACCGCATGCTGGCGCATCCGCTCCTGGTCGAAAGCGACCGTAGCACTCGATCGGCCGCCGGGTCGCTTCCCGTACTGCAAACATTTGGCGATCGGGTCATTGCCGATCTCGATAGCTTGCCCGTGATCCGCGAAGGCGGTTTAACGCCGCCGGTCGGAGTTTTTGCGCGCAAGTCATCGGTCGATGGTAAGCCTTACTTCGTGTTTGCCCGCGACATCACCGACTACGACGAATTGCCGATTACCGTCGGTGCTTACTTCCTCGAGCAAGCGGTCGATGCTCCTGTCAGGGTGCTGTATTCGGCAGCAATGCTCGCTCTGGCGATGCTTGGCGTTTCGTTGGTCGCCGCCGCGGTCATGGCAGGGGCAATTTCGCGCCCAATCCGTCGGGCGGCGAGGGGCGCGACTGCTGTCGGCAATCTCGATTTCGATCAAGTGGCGCCGCTGTCGGGCAGCTATTTTCGTGAGATCAACAGTCTGGCGACTTCCTTCAACGCCATGCTCGACGGTTTGCGCGCCTTCGGCCGTTACGTACCGCATACTCTGGTCCTGCGCCTCGTCAAGGAAGGCCGGATCGGCGCCGGCACCGAGGAGCGCGTCGTTGCCGTCATGTTCACCGACATCGTCAGCTTCACTTCGACCTGTGAGGCCATGACCGCGGCGGAAGTGGCCGCATTCATCAATCAGCACCTGTCGCTCGTTGCGGTTTGCGTCGAGCGGGAGGGCGGCACGATCGACAAGTTCATCGGCGATGCGGTGATGGTGTTCTGGGGCGCCCCGGGCCTTCTCGAGAATCCTGCCGCTTCCGCCTGCCGCGCCGCTGTCGCCATCCAGAGCGCGCTTGCAGCGGACAATAAGCGGCGAGTTGCCGACGGGCTTGCGCCCGTCCGTATCCGCATCGGCCTTCACATGGGTCCGGTTGTTGTCGGTGACATCGGCGCGCCGAGCCGGATCAACTACACGATCGTCGGCGATGTGGTGAATGCGACGCAGCGGCTGGAGAGTTTGGGCAAGACCGTCGATCCCAACGCCGAAGCGATCGTGCTGGTCAGCAGCGAAATCTTCTTGGCGGCTCGCGCCGGCTTTCAGTTTATCGAGCGCGGGTCACACAACGTCAAGGGCAAGCAGGAGAGCATTGAGGTATATCAGCTCGTCGGTGGAACGGACGGTAGCGTGAGCGGCTTGGCAGCGGTGCTCCTCGACGCCGGCCGAAGCTAGGTGCGCCGGCCGTCAACTCCCAGCCTGCAGCTTGCGCGCCGCCGCCGCGTGCCGGCGCATCAGCGCGGCGAGGTCAAGTCCGGGGATTTGCCCGTTCTCCACGATCCAGCGCCCGCCGACCATCACCCGGTCGGCGCGATGCGCGCCGCACAGCACCAGCGCGGCGAGCGGATCGCCGCTGCCGGAAAAGCGCAACTCGTCGAGTTTGAACAGCGCGAGGTCGGCCAGCGCGCCGGCCGCAATGACGCCGATGTCGCTTCGCCCGACGCAGGCCGCGGAGCCCGCGGTCGCCCAGCGCAGCGCGTCCTTGTGGCTGACCTTGCTGACGCCGTAGCGACTCCTTTGCAGCAGGAACGCGGCGCGCACCTCCTGCATCAAATTCGAGGCGTCGTTGGAAGCCGAGCCGTCGACGCCGATGCCGATCTGCATGCCGGCTTCTTCCATGGCGCAGACCGGGCAGGTCCCCGAAGCGAGCGTCTGATTGCTGCACGCACAATGCGCGATGGTCGTGCCTGCGCGCGCAAGCCGCTTGATCTCATCGGGCGTAAAATGAATGCCGTGCGCCAGCCAGGTCCGCTCGCTGAGCCAACCGCAATCCTCCAGATAGTCGAGCGGCCGGCATTTGTAGAGTTCCTGGCAAAAGCGGTTCTCGTCCTCGGTTTCGGCAAGATGGGTGTGCAGGCGCACATCGAGCCGCTTCGCCAGATCAGCGGTCGCGCGCATCAGTGACGTGGTGACGGAAAACGGCGAGCACGGCGCCAGCGCGATCTGCACCATCGCGTCCTGTCCGGCATCGTGATAGCGCGCCACCACGCGCTCGGAATCGGCGAGGATGGTGTCTTCGTCCTGCACCACGGAGTCCGGCGGCAGTCCGCCGTCGCGCTGCGAAAGATTCATCGAGCCGCGGGTGAACAGCACGCGCAACCCCAGACGCCGCGCCGCCGCAACCTCGATATCGATGCCGTCTTCGGCGCCGGCGGGGAAGACATAATGGTGGTCCGTGGTCGTGGTGCAGCCGGACAGCATCAGCTCGGCCATCGCCAGCGTCATTGCCAAATCCAGCGCCTCCGGCGTCAGCCGCGCCCAGATCGGATAAAGCGCGGCCAACCAGGGAAACAATTCGCGGTCGAGCGCCGCGGGAACGGCGCGGGTCAGCGTTTGGTAGAAGTGGTGATGGGTGTTGATCAGCCCCGGTAGCACCACATGCTCGCCGGCGTCGAAGGTTTTCACATTCGGCGTCGCGGGGCTGCGCCCTGCCGGAATGAGCTCGGCGATGCGGCCGTTGTGGATGACAATTCCGCGCTCGGCGCCGTCGGCGAAGATGGCCAGCGGATCCTTGATCCAGAGCGGCGACGCGTCACCGGGCATTGTGCAATTCGGCGATCGGCGGCCGACCCACGCCGCTTTCCCGGTGGACTTGGCGCGCGACCCGCAGGATCAGCGGCTCTTCGAAGCGCGGCGCCACGATCTGCATGCCGACCGGCAGCCCGGCTTGCGACAGGCCGGCGGGCGCGGTCGCCGCCGGCAGGCTGACCAGCGTGATCAGATAAGCCGGCGCGATCCAGTCGATGTAGTTATCGAACTTCTTGCCGTTGATCCGGTCGGGGAAATTCATCTCGATCGGATAGGGCGGCACCGGCGCCGCCGGCGTCAGCAGCACGTCGTAACGTTCGAACAATTTGCGGAAGCGATGGAACATCTCCTCCCGCTTGAGTTCCGCCGCGGCAAAGTCGAGCGCGTTGAGCTTCAGCCCGGCTTCGACATTGCCGCGCAGATTCTTGCCGAATTGCTCGATCTGCTTGAGCCGTTCGAATTGTTGGCCGACCATCCAGAAGCCGCGCCAAGTCTGATAGGCGGCGCGGCCGCCGCTGGCGTCGAATTCGATGTGCTCGACCTGCGCGCCGAGCTTGCCGAGCGCCGCCGCCGCGTCACGGCAGATGGTGTCGATTTCCGCTTCGACACCGATGCCGGCGATATCGGAGACGTAAGCGATGCGCAGGCCTTCGATGTCGTCGCTGCGCTCAAGCTCGGCCAATGCGCTTGCCCATGGCGGGGCGACCGAAATCGGCGATATGCACGAAAAGCCGATGCTGGCGTCGAGATAAAGCGCCGCGTCTTCCGCGTCGAGCGCCAGCGGGCCGGGGACCTGGCCGGGATCCCACGGCAGATGCAGCGGATGGCTCGGCGTCAGTCCCGGCGTCGGGCGGATGCCGACAATGCCGCAGAACGCGGCCGGTATCCGGATCGAGCAGCCGAAATCGGTGCCGTGCGCGATCGGCAGCATGCCGGCGGCGACGGCTGAGGCCGAGCCGCCCGACGATCCCGCGGGACTCAGCGCCGGGTTCCAGGGATTGCGGGTCGAGCCGAATAGCACGTTGGTGGTGTTGGCGCCGGCGGCGAATTCCGGCGTGTTGGTCTTGGCGAGCACGATGGCGCCGGCAGCTTTTAGCCGCCGCACCGCTTCGGCGTCCTCGGTCGGCACATTATCCTTGAACAGCGGCGAGCCGTAGGTGGTGCGGATGCCGGCGGTCGGGGTTACGTCCTTGACCCCGATCGGCAGGCCGTGCAGCAGGCCGAGCGTCTCGCCCCTCATGACGGCGGCCTCGGCGCGCTTCGCGGCGTCGCGGGCTTGTTCCGCCGCCAAAGTGATGATGGCGTTGAGCTTGGGATTGAGCGCCTCGATCACCGCGAGATAGGCGTCGAGCACCTCGACCGGACTGACCGCGCGGGTGCGGATCAGGCGCGCCAATTCCCGCGCCGATTTGCGCGTGAGCGACGTGTCGGACGCGGCGCGTTCCTTCACATCGGGCGGGGAGGGTACCGGGGCCATGAATTATTCCCCGGCGTCGATGATGGCGATGCACGGGCCGCCGCCCTGCGGGCCCTGGTGCATGGCATCGACCGACACGAACACCGCGGGATCGCCGATCGCCGCGGCGGCGAGGCCACCGACGGCGGCCTTGGCATGGCGATGCCATGGCACATCGGAATCGTCGAGCATGATCTGGCGCCTGCCGCGCAGCTTGCCGGTGCGGTCGGCCTCGCATTTCATGAAGCAGTTGACCAGCTTGCCTTTGAGGTCCTCGGCGCGGGGGCGGTCGGGGAGATCCAGACCGGCGCTTCGGATCGACTCGTAAATGCCTTCGAGATCGAGCGCGTCCTTCATCACCGAATGGCCGATGCGGTAGCGGCCGCCGGCGCCGGCCTTGTTGCCCAGCAGCACGATCTGCGCCTGCGTCAGCTCCACGCCCGAGGAGCAGGAGGCGACCGAAGAATAAAGATCGAGGTTGTGGCAGATGTCTTCGGCCTTGGGCATTTTGATCTCGTGCAAGCCCACGGCGATGCCGAGCCCGGTCGTGCCGTTCGACACGCCCATGGAATCGTGCACCTCGCAGGCGACCTCCTTGCCGCGCGCATGCGCGTCGATCACCGAGTCGACGGTCAAGAGCGGCGTCTTGGTCTGCACGTAATGCACGTCCTTGGGACCGTCGATGCCGGCGTCGCGCATGGCCGCGCGCACCGCCGCCGCGACCTTCTCGACCATGGCCGGCCGGCCGATGTCCTCGGGGAAAATCTCGGCGCTCATCGCCGTGCCGATGGCGAGCCGCGATTTCGCCGCCGGGCCGGCTTTAGCGTTACGGGCGAAGATCGTCGCGTGCGGGGTGATGACGCCGTCGCAGCCGCCGGACCAGACCATGGGAATTTTCGCGATCTCCGCTTCCGAGCGCTTGCCGAGCTTCTTCAGCACGCCGCGGAACGCCTGATCGGCGAGGATGCGGGTGAAATCGTTGACGCCGCCATTGCCCTCGGTCTTGCCGATCACGGCGATGACTTCGTCGGCCGAGAACTGGCCCTTTTTGATCAAAGCCTCCATGCCGGACGCGTCCTGCACGTTCTTCAGTTCGACTTTGGCGACTTCGATGGCCATTACGTTCGATCCTCGCTGCTGAATAGATTTTTTAAGCCGTGCGCGTCCACGGCTTGACCTCGCCACGGATCATTTTCTCAAAACCGCCGCCGCGGTCGATCATGGGTTTTTCACCGTGCCGCGCTGCCTTGAGTTTCTCGCGCAAATCCGCGGTCGCCTTGGCGTCGATGCCAAACGGCTCGCCGCCGGATTGCGCCTTTAGCACCACGCCGTAATCGTCGCGCGCCGCGGCGAGCGAGACCTTGCCGTCGATCACGTCGCGCGCCACCCATTCCGCTTTGCGCTCGATCGGATCGCCCCAGCCGCCGCCGCCGGTGGTGACGACGCGCACGATCTGCCCGGCCAGCACCGGCTCGCCGTCGACCAGGCCGCCGAGGTCGCGCGGGGAGCCTTCGGCGTCGATGGTGACGCAGAACGGCAGGCCTGCTTTGCCGCCGTTGAGGCCGTAGCAGCCGAGCCGCACGCGGTCGGCGGTGACGATGGTGCGGCAATCGACCAGCGCGCGGTAATGCTTGTCGTAGCCAAGCCCGCCGCGGCGCTTGCCGGCGCCGCCGGAATCGGTGCGCAAAGCAAGCTGCTCGACCAAAAGCGGAAAGCGCGTCTCGGTGAATTCGGCGGGCTGGTTGCGTGAATCCGGCACGATGTGGATGGCATCGCTGCCGTCGGCGTAATAGCGGCCGCCGGAGCCGCCGCCCAAAACTTCGCGGGAGAGGAACGGCTTGCCGTCCTTGTCGGTGCCGTAAAAGCCGGTGTAGCGGATGGTCTCCTGGTCCGCCGGCATGCGGCCTTTGGCGGCTTGCGCGACCACGCCGGCGAGAAGCCCGAGACAGCGCAGCAGCACGAACGAGCGCGCGTTGGTCGCCGCCGGCCATTCCGGTGTGATCAGCGTGCCCTTGGGCGGAAACACGATGTCGAACACCTCGCAGACGCCTTCGTTGACGTAAATCTCGGCGGCGCGCTCGGGCGTTTCGGCGAGATTGCGCAGGATCGGCGCGATCCATTTGATGAGAAAGGCGCCGCCGGCATAGTCCGCCGGCCAGTTGATCGGCCCAGTCGATTGCGGATCGGTGCCGGTGAAATCGAGCATGAGGCGGTCGCCCTTCTTGATCAGCGTGAGCGCAAGCTTATGCAGGCTCGGATCGGTGACGCCGTCGTGCTCGACATAATCTTCCCAGCGGTATTCGCCGTCGGCGATCTTCGGCAGCAATTCGCGGCGGAAAATATCGCGGCAGGTGTCGAGGATGGCCTGGAAGCAGGCTTCGACTGTCTCGCGGCCGAAGCGCTCGAACAATTCCGCCATGCGCCGCGCGCCCATCAGGCAGGCCTGCACCTCGCTGTCGAGATCGGCGGCCAAAGTCTCCGGCACGCGGGTATTGCGTTTGACGATGGTGAATACCGCCTCGTTGCGCACGCCGGCGTCGTAGAATTTGACCGGGGGAATGGCGAGGCCTTCCTCGAACACCGTGGTCGCTGTGCCGGGCATCGAGCCGGGCACGCGGCCGCCGATGTCGTCGTGATGGCCGAACGCCTGGATATAGGCGACGACCTCGCCCTGATGGAACACCGGCACCGTGCTGCACAAATCGGGCAAGTGGCCGATCGAGCCCTCGGTGAGATAGGTGTCGTTCATCAGGAACACGTCGCCGGGCTTCATGGTCGCCGGCGGAAAATCGCGCACCACCGCGTTGGGCATGGCCGAGTAGGAACGGCCGGTGAGCTTGCGGCAATAGCGGTCGAACAGGCCGACGCGATAATCGTGGGCCTCGCGGATCATGGGCGAGCGCGCGGTGCGCTCGATGGCGTATTCGATCTCCGCCTCGATGGAATTGAGCGTGCCCTCGACGATTTGCAGAACGATGGGATCGACCTCGCGCTTGGGCAGGTCCGGTGCGGTCGGCCACGGCCATTCCTTGGAATGGACGTTCATCATCGGCTGGCCTCCGCGGCTTTGCCGGCGGATTTGATGATCAGGATGCCGTGGGGATCGACGGTCAAATGCTGGCCGGGAAGGATCACGGTGGTCGAGCCGAATTCCTCGACGATGGCCGGGCCTTCGAAGTTGAAGCCGGGGTCGAGCGAGGGGCGCTCGAACACCGGCGTATCGCGGAATTGGCCGTCGAAATACACCGGCCGGCTCCCGCGTTTCGGCGGCGCGCCCGATTTCTTCAGCGCAGGGATATTCGGGCGATCGATCATGCCAAAGGCGGAGACGCAGAAATTCACCAGCTCGACTTTCTGCTGGCCGGCATAATTGTAACCGAAGGTCTTGCGATGCAGGGCATGGAACGCATCGGTGAGGCCGGCGATGAAGGGCGTGCCAATCGCGCCGGACGGCGCCGGCACGCGCACTTCCATCGACTGGCCGGCGTAACGAATGTCGGCTTCGCGCACCAAAGCGATCTTCGCTGGCGCGATGCCGTCCTTCTCCAGCGCCGCGGCGGCGTCTTTTTCCAGCGACGCATAAATGGCGGCGATGGCCGCAAGGTCGATCGCCTCCTCGTGCATGACCTTGGTGACCATGTGGTCGGTGCGCCAGTCGACGGCGAGGAGCCCGAAGGCGGAAAGGTTGCCCGGATTCGGCGGCACGATGCAGGTCTTCATGCCCATCAATTGCATCACCGCCGGCGACTGCGCCGGCCCGGAACCGCCGAAAGCGAGCAACGCGAACGCGGCCGGATCGATGCCGCGCTGCACGGTCAATTGCCGGATGGCGTTGGCGTCGTCCCAGTTGGCGATTTCAACGATGCCCGCGGCCAGTTGCTCGGCGGAAAGCTTGCCGGGGAGCCGCGCCGCCAGCGCCTTCAATCCGGCGCGCGCGCGTTCGACGTCCAGCCGGATGCCGCCGCCGATCAGCGCCGGCGGAATGCGGCCGAGGACGAGATTGGCATCGGTCAGCGTCGGCTCGTTGCCGCCGTTCGGATAACACATCGGCCCCGGCACGGCGCCGGCGCTGCGCGGCCCGACTTTCAGTTTGCCCTCGCGCGAGAGCCAGGCGATCGAGCCGCCGCCGGTGCCGATGGTGCGCACGTCGAGCATCGGGATGCGCACCGGGAATTGGCCGACGCGGCCACCATTGGTGATCTTCGGCTTGGCCGCTTCGATCAGGCAGAGATCGGTCGAGGTGCCGCCGCCGTCAAGCGTCACCAGATCGGGAAAGCCGGCGATCTCGGCGATCACCGCGCTGCCGAGCGCGCCGGCGGCGGGGCCCGACAGCGCCGTGGTGATCGGCTTGCGCATCACATGATCGGGACTGGCGACGCCGCCCGACGATTGCATCACCAGGAACGGCTTTTTGTTCAGCTCCGGGCCGAGCTCGTCGCGGATGCGATCGAGATAGCGGCTCATATGCGGTTTGATGAAGACGTCCACCAGCGTCGTCACCGCGCGCTCGTATTCGCGATATTCGGGCAGCACGTCGCAGGAGATCGACAAAGTGCACTCGGGATATTCCTCGCGCACGATGTCCGCGGCGCGGCGCTCGTGCGCCGGATTGGCGTAAGAGTGGATGAGGCAGATGCCGACGGCGCTGATGCCGGTGTCGCGGAAGTAACGGGCGGCGGCGCGCACGCTGTCTTCGTCGAGCGGACGCAGCTCCTCGCCGAGGAAGTTGAGCCGCCCGCCGACTTCGCGCACATGGCGCAGCGGCACGATGCGTTCCGGCTTAACCCAGAAATAGGAATTGCCGTAGCCCTCGGGCACCGCCTGACGGGCGATCTCGAGGATATGGCGGAAGCCGCCGGTGACAATGAGCCCCAGCCCTGCGATCTCGCCCTGCAGCAGCGCATTGGTCGCCACCGTGGTGCCGTGCGCCAGCACGCCGAGATCGTCGACGCCGGCGCCCCATTCACCGAGGATGGCATGAACGCCGCGCACCAGCGCCATGGCGGGATTCGACGGCGTCGACGAAACCTTGGTCACGCGCATCGCGCCGGAACGGTCATCGACGCAGACGATGTCGGTGAAGGTGCCGCCGGTATCGATGCCGATCCGCAGCGTTGCAGTGCCGTTCATACTGACTCACTCCATCGCCCCACACGCGTAGGGTGGGCAAAGGCGCCAACCGGTGAACCCACTGGCTCAGCCGCTCTACGAGTTAAGCAAGCGCCGTGCCTGCGCGATTATTCGCCGAAGCGGCCGCGCATGTCCATCGCGTCGCCTGCCCAATACGCGTGCTGTCCGCTAAGCGCGCGCCGGCCAGTGCCGCTCGCGGAACCAGTTGCGGTAGCCAGTCATCTTCGCGCGCTGCGCCGCCGGTGCGTGCCGCTTACAGGTCGACGCCTCGTCGCTTTCTTCCGGCGCGCCCCAGCGCAGCTCGACGCAGTCGTTCAAATTGTAGCCCATCTCGAAATCAGCCGCGCGGTCGATAACGTCTTTGAGCGTGAGCGTCCACGCCGAGCCGTCGCTGCGCGTATAGGTGAATTTGCGCGCCGCAAGCTCCGACGCCAGCGCGCTTTGCAATTCGGCCTTCACGTCGGCGACGCTCTTGCCGCCAGGCATTGCGTAGCGCCCGGGCTGCCGGGCGACGCGATCCGGATAAAAGCGCACCACGTCGATGGCGATCAGCAGACGAAAATCGCGCGCCGGCGTGGCGAAATCTTCCCAGGCGCCGGTGGTCGCGAAGATCGCCGGTCCATCCGGCATGCTGGCGTCGCCTTTGCCGCCGTTCTGGAACTTCCGCCCGTTTTCGACCGATCCGACGCGCGTCTTCACTTGCTCTTCGAGGGAGTCGATCGCCGCCTTCATCGCCCGCAGCGGATCGAGCGGCTCGGGCGACATCACGTCATCCATGCGATCGTAAAAGGCTTCGGCCGAAAGCTGCGCCTGTTCGGGCGAAAAATCGCCGTATTGCGGATCCTTTGCGATTTCGGCATTGGTCAGGCGCCGCAAGCTGTCGTTGCCTTCGCGCACGATCGGCCGGAAGCGCTTGAATCCCGGGGTGCCGAGCGCGGGCTCGTGCGCGAACAGGAACGTGCCGCGCCAGAAACGCTTGCGGGCGACCGTTCCATCAGGTTCGCCGTCAACGGCAAGAAACACGCCGGCCGCGCCGCCCGATTCCGGCACGCGCCGCACCAGCATCATCACGTGGCCATACGGATCGGCGTAGACGGTTCCCGGGCGCAACGTCTCCTGCTTCAGCGGCACGGTATAAAAATCGGTTTTGTCGTCGCTGGCGGCGACGCGCACCGCGCCCGATTGAACCGCGTCGGCGACGACCCGCAAATATTCGCCGAACGACTCCTTTTGCCCCGGCTGCTGCGCTGTGTCGGGGCTGAGATTGGTAAACCAGCCGAAGCATTTGGGCGGCTGGCCGCCGCCGCCGCGCGAGCACTTCGAATAACCGAAGGGCAGTCCCATCTTGTAGGCGAAATAGGCGCGCAGGAAATACACGAGGTCGGCGCAGTCGGGGCTGATGACCACCTTCGCCTCGTCTTCGCCGAGACCGAGATAGTTGAACAGCATATTGCGCGACCGATCGTGCAGCACTTCGCGCAAATTCGGCCATGACGGCTCGGCGTCGAGTGGCGCGTCGAAGAGTTTTTCGATCCAGGCCGAAAACAGGTCTTCCGTCGCGCGATTCCAGCCGGCGCGCACCGGCCAGATGACGCCCGCGGTCGCGCCCGGCCGCGGCGGCGCGGTATCGCGCACGGCGATGTCGCGCGTGATCGTGCCGCAGCCGGAGCGCGACAGCGTCGCGTGCCAGGCTCCCGCCGCCGGCGCTGCGATTTCGGCGAACCAGAAATACGGCGGCCCGCCATGCCGCGCATGCGATTTGGCGGCGACGCTGCCATCGGGTGCGATCAGCGAAAGCTCGCCCTCGCTCGGCTTCTCGGCGGTGACGATGACGCGTAACGGCGCGCCCTTCCACGGCGCCATCGGCGCGGACAGGGCCGCAACCTCGGCCGCCTCGTCGCACGAGCCGAACAGACCCGCTGCCTGGGCGTCAGCCGCCGCCAAAAGAACGGCGATGAATGCGCCGGCGATCGGGAGCAAGGCGCGCGCAGCGGCAGCGGCAAAATGGCGTCGCAGAAACAACTTAAATCCCCTTCGTGGAGCGCTTTAATAAAGAGGCGAAAGCTTTGGCGCAATCATGGCGATATCCGGCGGACCGGACGCGCACTCGCCTTTGCTCACTTTGCGCGGCCGTTTTATCCGTAAAACCAGTTGTCCGCCGCTTCCGTTCTGTACCCCCTCTTGCCGCGCAAACGGACGTTCGCGCGCGTGATTGATATGTTGCTAAGGGCTATTAGGCGACAAAGTGCGCCGCAGCAAGCCGCCCACGCAGGGGACAGCAGTTCAACGGACCCAGACGCAGGGAGCACCAATGATCGAGATAGATTTTTATTCGTTGACCACAGTGCCGATTCAACAGTTTGCTAACGGTCAGCCGATGAGGAGCGCGACGGCCTTCGTTTGGCGACGCGGCCTACAGCACTACCTCATCACGAACTGGCACGTTGCAACCGGAAAGAATGCTCGCACTGGAGAGTTGGAAACCGAGGCCCAACCCGACATGCTACGAGCGATGTTCAATATTCGGATGAACGACTTCGGAAAGAAGATCGTCGACATCAACATTCGCGACGAAGCCCGCCGTCCGTGTTGGTTCGCACATCCAGTGCGACAGCGAGGTTCGGATGTGGTCGCCATACCATTGCCGATTCCGGGCGACGATCCGATCATCAACATGTATCCCATAAACTCCGACGAAAAGCCGATTTAGCCGTAAAAATCGGGATGGATGTATTCGTTCTGGAATATCCCTTCGGTGCAGACCCTCCCGGATTTCCGGTTTGGAAGCGCGGTAGCATTGCCTCCGAACCTCACCTAACCCGACCGGGCCCCGGCTACATGCTAGTCGATACCGCTTCCCGTCCCGGGATGTCAGGCGCTCCCGTCATTCCGCGGAGCTGGTCACAACACTTCATGGAGGACGGCACGAACCGTCCTCTGGCCTCAAATTCGCTCACGCGCTTCATTGGGGTCTATTCAGGGCGCCTTCACACCAAAGACCCTTCTGATGCGCAGATCGGGATGGTGTGGCCGGCCGAGGACATCGAGGAAATTATTGGCGGCGCTAAGCTCGACGAAGGTTGAGACCTATCCCCACCTTGTGCCGATAAGCGCACTCACGCCACTCAACAGATCGGCAAGCCCAGCAAATACGGAAGCGATGGCGTTTAGCCGAGACTGTTTTGCAGACAGATGCGCAACCTCCCACAAATCTCCCTCAATCGCGTCTTGGCCAGCATATTTTATTAAGGCTCTCTCTTTCTTCGACAGCTTCCAAATCGATGCGCTAAACCAAAATATCTGCTCTTCCCCGGAATGCAGACATCCCCGCGCGTTAATGAATCCACGCCCCTTGCAGATTACTTCTTCAGCTCGAACACAATATCCTGCGCGCCCTTCCACAGGGTGAGCTTGCCCAGCTCGCGCAAATTCTCGCGGCCCTTGGTGATCGTGAGGAAATGATTGCCGGCGAGCTGGCCGACCTTGCTGCAAAAATCGACCGCGCCATAGGCGAGCA
>Ga0302325_10015966_pt1 | contig 15937 bp, 15 predicted proteins | sample Palsa_T0_2_FD_201948 | JGI IMG/M metagenome (GOLD analysis project Ga0302325, IMG submission 201948) | Peat permafrost microbial communities from Stordalen Mire near Abisko, Sweden - Palsa_T0_2 | ecosystem: Environmental > Terrestrial > Soil > Palsa > Peat permafrost | place: Sweden: Abisko... | reverse complement strand
AAGAGAATCCCTTCGACGCGGCTATCCATCGACGCCTCACGGAAACATATACACGCAAAGGAGGACTCGGATTGGATCTGGCAATTTTTAAGCTGAAGGAAAGAATTCACACCTTTCGTACAGAGGCAAAAGTCCAGGATCTGATGTCCGCATACAAGGACAAAGGGGACTTGGATACGGAAATTTCTGGGTGGGAGGAAATGGTGAGGAAGATTCCAGACTTTCAGGCGCTCCAGGATAATCTCGGTAATGCGTACGAACGTCGAGGCAATATCGGTCTTGAGATTGACGGGTGGGAGAACCTCATTCGCAAAACGGATTCGAGGGGTTGGCGCCTCCGCCGTCGTCTGGGAGACGCCTATAGGCGTAACGGGGATATAGACGTTGAGATCAAAGGCTTGAACCATCTCTTAGATTTGGGGACTGTATCGAGCGCTTACCGCCTGGATGATATGTTAGCCGGAGCGTACCAGCGGAAAGGGGATATAGATGTCGAGATTGCGGGATGGGAGAAAAGGTTAGCGCGAGACCTGTCGAATACAGAAATACACGAACGACTGTCCAAGGCACTCGAGAAAAAGGCACGCGCGAAACAGCGGGAGGTAGAGCTTACTGAAGCACGTATTGGCTCCGATACTTCGGAAGCGTCACTTACTGAACAATTGCAATTGCACGAACTTCGACCGCCCGACGCGCAAGAGTCAATCCCACATCCCCTAGACCTCGCTCGGTTATATTGCGACACGGATGATTTCGACAAAGCGACTTCTATTCTCTGGCAGCTGTTGTATGCCAAACCACACAACTTTGCCTATCTATATACTCTTCATGATGTCTGGCGAAGGGTCAATGGAAAACGAGTCAAGACATCATTGCTGGAAAAAAGTTATTTCTGGTGGATCTACATGCTACTGGCGGCGACCTGGAAGATCTCAGTTCTGGTAGATTGGTGGCCTCTTGCTAGTCGAGAAGAAGTGTTCTTCCTCCAAGTTCACTTGCGCAAGTGCAGCTGTGTACTTTATCTAATATCTCTTTCTCATTCATAGACGCATAACGGCCATTGGATAAATGCTAGTCCGGAGGGGGGCAGCGAGTCGCCTCCTGCTGGCGGACACGCGCAAGGCAATCACAGCCCGGCTACGACAGCCTCAAGTTCTATACCAACCTCTGGCACTCAAACAACTTCCTCCGGTCACTCTGCCGGTGACGGTTCCGGTGTTCAGAAATCCAATCCGCCAGAAACCGTGCCACTGGAAACAGGGGACTTTTATATTCCCATTTGTTCGGATCGATCCAGATTTTTGAACCATTCTTCTGTCAGAATTCGCAGCATTCAGTCCGAAGACGATAAGCAGACATTTGAACATTTGAGAAAGGCCTACACGGAATTTGGACGCAAGCTTCGAAATCCGTTTTTCTCGCTTGTTGGAATACATCGCGCTCAGGTATTATCCATACGTTGGAAAAAGCTTACCCGAAGTTACGAATCTACAAAAACCCCAAATACGGAGACACAATAGCGCGGTTGCGTGCAAACCTCGATGACGACGCATTTTGTCCAATTCGTACAGCCGAATTGTTCTCTGAGCAGGGTAACTGGCCAGGCGAAACAATACTTTTCCGGACTTATTTCCCGAAATGCCCAAACAAAGCGATCGGGAAACTTAAGGAGACGGTTACAAATGGACTTTACTTCGAACACGCGTTTGCCGCAGGGTTATTCTTCCTTTTCACGATTATCTACGCATCTGTTGTTTGTATTATTTCTTTGGTAATTTTCGTGTGCTGGGGAAAGGTTCATGAAGACTGGGTGGGATCAAGTAATATCGCCGCATTCATAGCGGCTATTGGAGCGGTAGGTTTGGCATTAGGTAGCATGCTGCCGCGATGGGTCGATACTTAGTTTTTCAATATGTTATGTACCTCCAGTGATGATGGATTTAATTAAGATATCATCATAATATGGTGGGCACCAGTGATGGCCTAACCTACATATTGACTCACCTGCTTGGAGGTCTAAGCACGACGGTTCCTAACTACTATGCTAACGTGGAATGGACGTCCATTCCAAGCTTAATATTTTTCCTGTGCTCCCGACCGACTAGTTATGGATTTCACGACTGGGGTCTGTCCACCTCCACAAGTGGTGAGCAGGGCTATGGAGGGGGGCTTTCTACCGATCGGCGAAATTTCCGCCGGTCCCCGACGTCACGGCCGCCTAAATCGTGGCAGTGCACTTGCCCATCAACCACCGCCAAAAGACGCCCTTCCATCCCTCGCGCGCCTCAACACTTGGCGATCGCCAGAAAACGCTGCTCCTTAACGACAATGACACAAAAACAGTCTAGGAAGAGACCTAAATCCTGGAGAGGGTGCACGATATGTCGCGCAGCACGGAGAAAGTGTACGGAAGAACACCCGCGATGTGCGCACTGTGAACGGAATAAACTTGATTGTCAGGTACCGCCACATTGTGCTCCGTGGGCTGGGGACGCATGTGCGTCGGTCGGGCTGATGGTAGTATGACTCGAGTGTTGTGTTTCGGGTGGAGGAGTTTGTTGTTGATGGGACGGCTGGTGGGAAGGTTGTTGGACAGAGGAGTCGGAGGTTTGTTGAAGGTATTTGGTCGCTTGATATTGGATTGGAGGGCTTATTTAGATGATGGCAGGAAGTCTCGGGAAGCGTCTACGGAGGAATCGGGTGAGAGTGGTCCCTTGCCACGGTCGACATCATCAGCCGCACGAAGCAGCAGCGATTTCAACATCGTCAGCCCAGACACCTCAGAACAGAGCCCCTATCTCGATTCAAACACTCAAAACACACCCTCCGATTCCATGCCCATGCCCAGCAACACAGCCCTGGCGCTCTTACCACTCATCCCCCTTCAGCCAACCTTCCCAGAAACACAACTCTCTCCCCTCGACACGCCCTACCTGCACTTCTTCCTGTCTCCGGCAATGCAACAAAAACTCCTGTACGGGGACCTCTTCCCATCCTTCCTCCCACACATCCTGCCACGTACACTGCTGAGTCCACCGCTCCTGCACGCCATCCTAGCAGTCTCCTCGGCCGTCGCAGATTCCGCACTCAACCGCCCCCCCGAATGCGCACTCAGACACAAGGCCCGGGCAATTGGCACGCTGCAGCGGAGTTTGGGAATGGGAATGGTGGACGAGGATATTGCGTTGGCGATATTTGTGTTGTTGGCCATGGACGCTTTTGATCCGGGGCATTCTGCTCCGAATAACGTTCAACAAGGGGTAACGGTGCCACAGAACCATCTCCGGGGGTTTGGACTCGTGCTTCAGCAGCTAGGTATTCCGTCTACGGCGGCGGAAGAAGGATCATACTTGGACGGGGCCATGGCAAGAAGATTAACTAGACTGTCCCCCCCGATGATGTTAGTCTGGAGAATGGCGCTGCGGATGGACTCGGGGATCGCACTGGTCCAAAGAACACTCCCTGTGCTGCCTGACTTCCCACTCTCATACAACGTTCAACGAGACTGGATTTCGTCCCTTGCGAAAGACGGTCGGTCCGCGGACTTGGCGGTCGCGGCGTTTGCATTGGATGCGTTTGTACATCGGGCGGTGGGATGGGTGTTTGAAGGTATGCATATTAAGACTTCGCATCCGGAGTATTTACACAATCCGGTCTTCCGAGCCGAATACGATGATTTATGGAGAAACCGGATGAGCATGCTGAGGTGCGAACATAAACAGTGGATTCAACAACCCTCGGTGCAGGAATCACTCCGAAAAGAACTCCTCGCGCAAGCCCACCCTCATACAACGGAACCGGCGAATATCTCAGCTTTCAGTACTTCTACCGACTGCTTCCTAGCGCATCCCCCCCTAGCGATCTACGACATAAAATTCACTCGCCTCCTAACCCAATGGCACTCAAACGCCATCCTCCTGACCCTGGCGACCCATCCGCCCCATCAACGCACACCCTCCGATCTCCATCACGCAACACAAATCTGTCGCGCCCACGCTGCCGCGAAAACGCCCAGTGACTCATCTGACCCCGACGCGGTGGCAGGGCTGTTTGCACTAGTCGCGGCAGGGTATGTGTTTGCTGGCAATGGGGTGTACAGGAGAGAGTTTGAGTGGGTTTGGGAGAGGGTGATGCGGGCCGTGGAGGATGGGGGAGATGGGATGGAGGGGTTCAGGGCGTATTTTGCACGGGTTAGGGGGGTGCATGAGGGTTTGCAGGGGTGGAGTCTTGTGGATGATGAGGGTATTGTATGATACGTCGCGTAGGGAGGACCGTTTATGTACGGAGACGAATAACACGAACAACTCCATTTGCTCACCCTGAGTAGTTGAAGGAGTACTACTCAGCATTCCACTGCACTGCCGCGCGTGCCAACGGCATTTAAAGCAGACGGAATCGTCCTCAGACGTTGGAGACTCGCCTCTCTTCGATCAACTCATCGCCACATCCGAAAGCACCCGATGGCATCACGAGGGGTCGTGTATGTATTCTCCTAAGCTCAAGAATATATTTATATTTTAGGGCACTATCGGCGTAATTGATACAGTACCTACGTATGCTGTGGACCGCAGTTCAACCATGGCATTAACTTCTCAGAGCTATCGGTATCGACATTTCCACCTTCCAAAATAATGCCCACCTTGCCGATACCCTCGTCCAACAGTTTCCTAAACCCTTCATCAAACAACAACATGGCAACAGCAACCGCTGCGCTTGGTTCGATAGCCAACTTGAGTACCTCAAACACAATCTTCATCGCTTGTGCAATTTTTGACTCTGATACAGTAAAGACCTTTTCCACATTATTTCGAATAAGTGAAAAGGGCAAGTCTTGGACATCAATTCGGAGTCCATCCGCAATTGTAGTCGATGCCAATCGCAAACGATGCTTTTCGCCTCGTTCTAACCAGAGTTGACAATGATTTGCAATGGCCGGTTCTGCTCCAAAAACACGAATTCCAGAATCCGCACAAGCGATCAAGGATCCCGAAAGAAGTCCACCATTCCCAATGGGAATGATCACTGCATCCAATTCTGTTCCGAACGAATTACGCATCTGCTGCCGAAATTCGAGCATTGCCGTCCCTTGTCCGAGAATAACGCACCAGATCCGATATATTTTCTCCTTTGCTGTACCTCAATCATTTTACAAACCTTCGCTCTGTCATCATGATTTTCCACGAGAGTAATGCGCACTCCAGATGATTCGACCAGTTTGATTTTGAAAGGGCTTGCAACAGCCGGCGAATGGTTAGCTTGTTTCCGGAACCTGAGGGTTTACCATTACCACTTCACAGTCAATGCCTTTCATTTTTGACGCATGTCCGACCGCGATCGCATGGTTTCCGCTAGAATGAGTCACAACGCCGTTTTTGACCTCGGAGGGAGACAATTTGGCGAGCGTGTGACATGCTCCACGAAACTTGAATGACCCCGTTTTTTGAAAGAGCTCTGCTTTAAAATAGACTTCGACATGTTGCGGAAGTAGAGAATCGAAATCGGGAAACTGAAGAACTGGTGTGTTGCGAATGTAGTCTTTGATCTCCGAGTAGGCATCTTCCACATCTTTAGTGCACAACTGGTTGTGTAAATCTGAGTGAACCGGCGCAGACATTTCTTCTCTCTGTCTTGAGAAGCAGACCCGGGTGAAGTCGTATCATATATTCGGGAATTAAGGTGGGTAAGATGACCATACGCCAAGGCAGTACTAGTAGCTTTCTCGGATATAGTTTTGCTGCGAAGCACTCCCGTTGTTTATATTACAAACCAGGGTTCTCTTCCTCCATAAGAGGGGTCTTCGGGAGAGGACCAATCAGAAAGCAAAGTGTTATCTATTCTCCTCTATACTGCCCGGGAGCCTAATCAATGCCATGTAAAAGAAATATTCAAGTGCGAAATGGGAGATGCGAGGAGTGACTGTCTACAAATATGAAGACATCACGTGGGACGGGGCAACGGTATTGCGAAACTTTAAATAAGGGATAATCGGAATCCCGGAAGGTGATTGGTGCTGGGCGTACAGCACTGATTCTTTGCCGCAATTAAACCTTTTTTTTACCCCCACGCAAACTTCCGCACTACCCCAATTCCGTCCCGCGTCCGAAAATTAAGAGACACATGATTGCCGATTTGTAGGTGTGGACGACGGAGATAAGGTGTCTGGATCCCAACAACCCACAGCATTAAGGAGATGCGCGGTGGCCTTCCCAAAACCCTTTCCGTTACATCACCCCCACCGACGATGCCAGCTAATTTTAAGGAATTTGCAACTACCCTATCCTCTATACTTTTGAATTAGCTTGCTCATTTATGATGGGCAGGCACTGGTGACAAACGCAGCGGTGATAAGGCCGTGGCACCGTATGATAATTCGTAGAGCCCTCTGGAGGTGCTGTGCGGACACGCAGATGGAACGATCTCGGTCCTTGTTGAGGTGTTTGGCTCACCGTATATGTCCTCTGTGCCAGCTCTCTTGTTCCTAGGAGGGCGAAGGGGTATGGCCTTTGTAGAAATGTACACTTTTAGACTTCTTGTATTATCCTCTATCAACGCGCTAGCTGGTTCCTTTTATCTTTGCTCCAGCGCCAAGCTCGCTAAGATCGTCAGGCATTCAAGATCGTCATCCAGCTCGTTAAGCTCGTCAAGCTCGTCAAGCACACTGATCCTCAACAGCCTTGCGAAGGCTGTCGCCCCGTCAATGGCTGTTGGCAAGGATAAACATCGCGTTGAGGTCCTGTATTTGCTTCTGATTCCTCTCCTTGAGATCCTGGAGCAGGTTCTCCAGTTTCACTAGTCGTTCCAGGATTATCTGTAGTTCCAGTGAGCTTAGCGCTGTGACGGTGCCATATCGAGCTGAGGAGGTGCGGAGCTGCTGGAATCCTCTCCTTCGGCCTTAAGGTACCGCTGGCCACCGCGTTGTGTTCAGGCTCGTTTGGTCCGTTCCGACGTCCTCTCAACTTGATGCCACTAGGTGGTGTGCTCTCCATAGCCCATAAAGTTTAATTCAGAGTCGTCACTATCTTCCGTCTTGTTTCTCCTGGTCTTCTGAAAGCGATAAACCTTGCCTCTATTTGTCCTACCGAACACGACCAGCCAAAATTAGCGACGAATCTCCTTATAGGATAGGGCAGGTCTCTAGTTTAATTGATAATGATCATGGTTATAACCAAAATGATTGACATCTGCCAACTACATACCACCTAACGACTAAAACAAGAAAAAATAGCATAACAAGCATTACTTGAACGATTACGGTGAAGCTCCCAAGACCTCTTCCATCCCACCTGTCAGCATCTGACTTTCTCGCTGTTTGCTGTGCGGCTCAGCAAACATGACATACTTCCAGTCGTGCCATTCCTGTGCCAAAATCCTCTTCCCCTGCACGTCGTCAAATTGCGCGGCGCTCTCGGGCCTCATGGTATAAGCGAGCGAGTAGCGTGACTCCGTCTGGTGTTCACCGCTTGACGGTACCACCCTGTGTAAACACGAGTACAAACGTTTGCCGGATAGAAATCGTAACGAGTCGCCAACGTTGATGACTGCATGTCCCGGTCGAGGCTCAACAAATGTCCATTTCCCGGTTTCTGGCGTAACCACCTGCAATCCCCACTGCTCAGAAAATAGGAGAGTTAACGAACCGATGTCGGTGTGTTTGTTATGTCCGACTTTGGAAGCGTCGGCGGTGGGCGGGTAGTGAAGAATTACGAGCATGGTGTTGGTTCGTTCGCCAGCACGGTGACTTTGCTCGAAACGATCATTGCGTTCCAGCTTCAGGGCATCCGAAAGACACGAAAGAAGGGTCTGAGTGATGTAGTCGGAAAGCCAGAGGTATCTATGGAATAATTCAAGATTGTCGCGTGCAATACTGGGAAGCTTTGGAGATTTCTGCATCATTTCTTCAAGTCCGACCTAGGAGTGAGAAGATTGTGGTGGGGAACTACCTTGAGAGTCTCGTAACCATCTCTAGAGTCCTGCGCAACTCCTGTAAATACCCCAGTGGGTTTGTACCTAAAGACATTATTGTGCAGGGTACAGGATACTCACCCATGGGTCTGTGAGGGCCACCTGTCATCTTTCATCTTCACCGCCATAGGTTGATCAAAGTATCTTTCAACGAGATGAAGGACATCCTTCATGTCTGTAAGGATTTGATTTGTTGCATCATTTTGAAGATCGACGTAGAAAAAGCCGTGTGTTTGGGAAGACTTGAGCAGTTGCGCAATCTCGCCAGGATCCTTCCTCACCAACGAAGCGAAATCAATCGTCTCAAGTGGAGCAATCTCGACGGTAGTGCCATCAACAATCGCGGTTCTTTTGTTGCACATAATCGACAAATCTGAGAAGACGAAGATATTCAGAATCTCCAACCAGCTGTTTATAACATTTCGGAACTAGTTCAATCGCTTATTCTGTCTCCATTGCATTGTCCTCCTTATCGTCGCTTCTCCTTTTTCCGTTTCTTGTACAATACAGTTACAGTATAGGTCTTGACGAAAGTTTCAGAACTTCCATCCCGCACCAAGGAGCGGAAAATCCTATATCAGGGGAGGTGGGCGGAAAAGCTTATATCCGGGGAGGTGTACATGTGCGGCAAAGCCTATACGAGTATCCGGGGGAGGGGGGGAGATCCTTAAAGTTATTGGTACCGTCAGACATGTGGACTACTAAATCACCAGATGGCGTTTTAGCTTTTGAGGTCCCGCATCGCAACACTTATATCTCGGAATTCTCAGTTGTTGCGGAATAGATTTTGTTGGCTCCTCATGTAAATGACTATGGATGTTGATGTCAGTTATTCTAATGATCTTAATTTTTTGGACTTGGGGATAGATAGCACTATATTAGGCCGAGATTTTAAATACAATGTTAACTCCTATCGACAATATCGAGGCATCAGTATGGACCCACTCACTAAATCCGTAAAGTTACACTATCGAAAGTCATGGGACAATGGTTTCATGAGGGCGCGTTCAAGTTCCGTCTGGGTGGCAATCCATTTGGACCTGCACCTGCATGGAACTACGGTCTCATGACCAAAACTGTATTCCTGTTGCAGCAATGAACCCACGCTCCCCGAACCTACAGTAGAGCACAAGCGGAACCGGATGACGTGCTGGCGTTGCTAATTGACGTCAGCTTTGTTCTCGTGGGGTTGCATGGCTCAGGGCCCGAATTCCGTTAACCATTTAATCGAACTACTGTACCAATTTTGTTATCTATGTAAGCTTTAATAATCACCCGGAACATGCACCCGACCCATATCTTCCGCTCCACATCTCAATCGCACTCACGCCCTACCTAACGGTAGACCAGAACGAAAAGGTCGCAGTAAAGACCTGACCATTATTCCACCCGAATGCACGTCCATTCGCAGGTACTAGTAATGGTCACGCCGATCGGCCCTAAACTAAAATTAAGGATCTGTGTGTGGTACGGGATACTTAAGAACCGGCAAATGCATTTGATGATCATCCGGTTGGGTCTAAACTTTAATTCTGCCTCCACGAAAATTAAACGATTTTCCCGGCTGAAGAAATGTTAATTAGTAATTACCGCTTGGAATAGTGGACAGAGTAGAATCTCCCCGAAGTGGGGACTGTGGGGTTGATTCCAACAAACAGCGCAAACGCAACACGTGGAGAAACAAAAAAAAATCGGGAACAACGAAAGTAATGCGAAACAACGAAAGTAATGCGAAACAACGAAAGTAATGCGAAACAACGAAAGTAATGCGAAACAACGAAAGTAATGCGAAAGGCTCTGCGCTGTGTCGGAGAGAGAGATACTATAGTAGCTACAGCGGATTAATTAAGGTTGCCATGTGAAGTGAGGACAACTAACCGATGGAACAGTGGGATGCTATCTTTCTGGTCAGTTGACTGTTTCGGAGCGGTTCGGAACCCAGTCATGTGGCCAGATGCGAGAGTACAGTGCATTGCTAGACTTGGTACTCTCATCAAATTAATACCCACTCCGGAATAGAACGTTGAATTACCGTGATGGCATCGAATACCAAAATGACATCTGAAAACAGTACAGTGAGCCAGCTTTGCCTCGAATCCATTGTCGAAGGAATACAAGCCGCCCACATTCAACTCTCCGGCCACGTCGTCCGCACACCAGTAATCCGGTTACCGTGGCTAGACACCTCCGAGCGCGAAGTTTGGGCAAAACTGGACTGCTACCAACATTCCGGCTCATTCAAGTACCGGGGCACCTTCAACGCACTCATGAACACATCTTATACATCGATTATTACCGCTTCAGCAGGAAACCATGCTTTTGCAACCGCACTCTCAGGGAAACGACTTGGCAAGGATGTATTTGTAATCGCACCAACAACGACGTCAGAAGTCAAAGTAAATCGTCTGAAGACCGATGCAGAAGTCACGCTTCTTGGTCGCAATCTCTGCGAGGCAACTAAAATAGCTATGGAAAGAGCAGACAATTCATCGAAGGAAATAGAGACGGGTGTCCTCTATTTAAGCCCATATGCGGATTTTCATGTAGCGACTGGAGCAGGTACGGTAATCGTCGAGGCAATGGAAGATGCCGGAGACTTTGATGTCGTCATACTTCCTCTTGGTGGTGGTGGATTAGCTGCTGCAGTCGGTTCATGGTGTTCCCTGAAATCACCATCCACCCAAGTTGTATGCACCCATCCTGAAGTTTTCGGTCGGACGTTTTCCGCCGCCGGGTTTTCAATTTCCAAAGAACTCTGTCAACCAACGGTAGCCACATATGCAGATAGTTTGGATGTTCAACTCCTGGAGCAAACCCCCTTCGCAGAAATTTTGGACCATACAATAAGTTCGGTGATACCAGTTTCAGAGTCTGCAATTGCGGTGGCCATTGGATCTGCATTACGTCTTCAATCTCTCCTCATTGAAGGAGCGGCCGCAACTACGATCGCTGCGCTTATTAGCGGAACCAGAATATCACAGCAGTGTCGAGGACGGGTTCTCCTTTTACTCACTGGAGGAAATGTATCGTCGGCTACCATTGCGAAGGCATTGGTGTCAGAGGTTTCTGACCCGCGCCTTCGAGAACAGCTTGGGCTGCGAAATGCTGTGCCTGCGGTGCGGCGTCACGGGTCAATGCATATGTCTCATCCGAGCAGTAACTCAAACAACCAAGTCCTGCCCTCATTGTATACGGTATGGCAGACTCTCGTCGAGCGTTTGGGGAAGTCGATCTGGGAACTAAAGGAGATGTTTGACCGGAAGCAGACATTAGCTCAGCAGTCCGAGTTACAGAACGATGCCTGGTCTATCTCAATCTTTACCGATTTGCATCGGAAAATAGTTGATCTCCATACGCAGTTCACAACAGACCTAGCAACTCCGGATTGCGCCTTACCTTATTGGGTAATGGACGAACGATATCGCATTCTCCTTCAACTTCAATCAGTTGCCGCGTCGCTTCTTGAGCGAGCCAGTGCCGCGTACGATCAAGCCAAACGAGACTGGTATTTCGATATCACGGCTCAAGGAACGGCGGCCCTTAATTATGCGCGGAATGGTTCAGTGGATCTACGTCATCTCGAATGTAAAATCCTTGACGCCCTTGGTCTCAGTGTACATAATCAACCAATAGAGCTTCTTCTCACATCAAGTGGGATGGCTTCTTATCAACTTATCGAACACTACTTGATCAGACATTTATCTCCGAATGAAACGATCGTTCTTCCTCCATACATCTATTTCGAAGCCATGGAACAATTGGAAACATTGAATCATATTCGACTGAAAGTTTCAAAATCATTTTCTGCTGAAGATATCATTGCTACAGCCGAAAAATACAATGCTAAAGCCGTCTTTATCGACCCCATCGCAAATGTCGTAGGATTACCAACAACGGACATACTACTCTTCGCGCAACTCATATGTTCTCGACCAGAATGGGCAGAACGGACTGTTATTATTGATGGAACACTGGCTTCGGGAGCACTAAGTATATACGATTGGTTCAAAGGACCAAATTCACCCACGGTCATTTACCACGAGAGTGCTAGCAAATATCCCCAGCTCGGCCTGGATCTTCAAATGGCTGGAATTTTGGCATATCCAACGATGTTAGACAACACAATGCGGAAAGCACGTCATGGTACAGGAGCAATAATGTACCCCAGAAACGCCAATCTCTTTCCACCGCTAGATTTTTCAATTTATCAAACTCGGATGTCCGCCCTCACGAAAAACGCAGAAACTTTCTACTGTCACTTGAAAGATTTAGTTTCCTCAGTTGCTGAAGTTTGTTTCCCGGTTGATTGGGCTCATTTGCATTGGAGACATGGTGGCGCACTCGTAACGATTCGTTTTCGAAGTGAGGGCTTCAATAATAAGGAGGGACTTGACGTTTGTATGAGTCTCATTTTGCGTCAGGCAGAAAAACTCAATGTTCCGCTCGTTAAAGGGGTTAGTTTTGGATTTTCTACATCCCGGATTTGCGCTGCTTCGTCAATGGCAAAACATGTTGATCCATTTTTAAGACTGTCAATTGGTGTGGCAGAGGACGAGGTGCAGCCACTGGCAACAGCCGTGGCATTTGGTGTGGAACAATATCATTCGTATTTCAGTGTTACAAAATTGTAACTTATGTCGGCAAATTATGCATGTTCGTAGCTTCTAAAAATTACCATTACATCGTTACCATATTTCCCGACTATTAGTTCACAGGGTGTTGTGGGGTAGTAGGTTCCTTTTCGTGATGCCTAATTCGAAGAGAAAGTGACGCAGCCACTTGATCTCTTTTACTGCTTCCGTCAGGGCCATATATTGTGCTTCCATCGTGGACAACAGGACCGTAGTTTGACCCTTGCTTCGCCAAGCAATTGCTCCCCCGTTCAGCATAATGACGAAGGCCGTCGTGGACCTTCCAGTATCTAAATTCCCACCCAATCTGCATCTGATAGTCCAACCAATTTTGTGGATGGAGGTCCATATACAATGCCGAGGCCCATAGTATCCGCAAGGTCTCTGAGTACTCGTTTCGATGACTACTGCCGATAAGTTTGCCGACAATGCTGCGATATTCTGTTCCATTGACTGACGCATCCGAGTCCATATTGGCTGGGAGTTTGATTGAATTATCGAGGGGTGTAGAGACCGAGTTTCTTGTATTCCTCCAGTAAACCATGAATGAACTTCCCTTGATGAATCTTGATCTCGTCGTTCGATCCATATTCGATGTCCATGCCCAGGAAATGCTTTGCCACTCCTAGATCTTTCACCTCGAAAGTCTCAGACAAGCATTTCTTGATCTCGACCAAATCCTCGTCCCGTTCTGCCATGATAAGCAGGTCATCCACGTAAATCATTCTGCCTTCCTTCTTTGAGACAAATACGCCATAGTCCGCGTCACTTCGCTGAAAGTTGAAATCTTTAAGAGCTGGTGCAATGTAATTGTACCATATGCGAGGCGATTGTTTGAGTGATTTCCGAAGTCGATAAACCCAACTTTTGCGTCCCTTTACAAATTATCCCTCTGGTTGATGTACATATAACTCTTCCTCCAATTTACCATTAAGGAAAGCCGTCTTCACATCCATTCGGTGAACCTTGAGCCTGCTGCCCGCCGCAATCGTCGAATCGATGAATATATAGCAACCGGAGCGAATGTCTCCTCATAGTCCTGTCCCCCACTGCGTATATCCTTTCACAACAAATCGCACTTTATGAAATCCACCATCCTTGATTTTGTATACCCAGCGAGATCTGACAATTTCTCGCTTATTTCTCGAATGTGGAACAAGCTCACAGATTCGATTCTTCCCAATTGATGGCATCTCTGAATCTCTAGCTTGCTCCCACTGCTTCATGATTCACAACTGCTGATTCACAATTGCTCCCAATGCCATACCACGTGAATCCTTCCGCCGTGTCCGTTCTGAACGACAAGACCCACCAATGCTAGTCTTGGCGACTTGCTAGGTGGAGATTGCTCTTGAATCGACTCATGTTCGTTCGATTCGACGACTGCTGATGCTGGCGGTCCTGGGAGAACTTTAATTTCATCATAGATTGGTCGTGCTCCTTCTTGTTCCATAAGAGGGAGTGTAGCTTGCGACATATCTGTTACCGCCATCGGTGTCGATGTACGAGTAGCTTCCGATCCATCACGACGAACTTCATATTCTGTAGAAGGGAGCAACGATTGCAATATGTCTGCTGTGCGTTCTGCGGGAAGCTCTGATTCATCATTGTCCAAAATATTTAATGACATCACGCGATATTTTGACTTTACCCCTCTGAGGGTAGTACTGAATCCGATTCATATCCAACTATGGATCAACAAATCATAGAAGTAGAACCCCAGGCTTGATCTCTACGGCGGCTCGGAGTTCCCATATTATCAAGTCTCCTCCTTGGTACTCTCCGATAGGGCATAGACCGCTGGGGCGTCGCCGCACAAGGTAGCCGACCAAACCACAGTAGGGCCCTCCAGTGCGCGCGACCCACACTCCAGCGGGCCCAGTTTGAAAAGGCAATTAATTAACGGTCAGAACCTGACCGTACTAGATCGACGGTCATCTTTTTACATGGAATTGTCTGGCCGTATCCTAGAATCAATCGAAGTTAGCTTTTCGAAAATTCGCAAGCAAGACCGGAGCTGTGACCCATATTTTGGGTTCGGTTCCGAATCGAGAGAATGGCACGAGCTGGAGTACTCGATCCAACTCAGCTCCAGTCCGGCTCGGGCTCAGTCATCCAGCTCGTGGCACTCATGCCACAAAACCCGGGATCTGTTATTCAAAATTACTCTTCTGGGATTGAATAGTAGTATTAATCACCAGATCAGGAACCTCCGAATATACATAGATCCATATAAATATTTCTGAAATAAGGTCTAGGAAAACTGCAATCAAGTTTATTCTTGTCTTACTACCCCGCGTCGCCTCTAATAATTGATCAAACCACTGCTCCCCGGGTATTAATCAGATCATTGAAAAACTGATCCCCCTTGCGGAGGACCAGCGCGGCGGCTCTTCCTTTCGCTTCCTTTCGGGTCCTTCCGCCTCCACCAGCCACAATTCTGCCCCGAATTTCACATTTCACAGAAAATCTGGGATGAACATGAACACCTGAATCAACGTATAGCCACTTTGACGCCTCCCTGGATTAACCTTTCATTGAGTATTCTACACGAGTCTTTGTCCCACGTGTAATGAAAGCCAAGGAGGATGTCATTAAGTTCAGGGACAACAAGTTGGCCAACGAACCCGCCCATAATATCCTCGGACTCACTCCGCTCGCTGAGAACGTCCAAAGCCCCAATATAGGCATAGAATAGGTCCTTCGCATATCCGGGCTGCAACCGGTCACTAGTAGGCCACATGTGTCTCGCGACACAAATTCTTTCAGGGTAGTACATCATCCCCCATTTTTCTATCTTCTCTGTCGCAATGAACTTATTTCGGATCTCAGCAAGTTGACGGATATCCAAACGACGAGGGAGCGCAAGGAGGATACGAGTGATGAACGTGTTAAGGACGGCTATGCCGCGAAACTCAAGGCGCTCATAGGAATTCGGACAAGTAGGAGAGGTATTAGAGCTGTGAGTAAAGACTTCTTGTTGGAGGTGGGCTGGAAGCGGTGGGAGTGGTGGCGGCGGTTGGCGGACGTTGATACCGGGAACGTTCATAGCCTCCTAAGATGAGTAAAAGTGAGTAAAAGCGATATGTGATATAAAGGGCGATATTACGTTAATGGATGTCGCTGACATGGGAATTCTCTGACTTGTAAAACCTTACTAGCGTGTTTAAGGGCGCTGGGTGTAGCCACATTTATAGCCGAGTTCTGCCCTTACAGACATTTTGCGACGTCGCATTTCGACGCAGTCCCATTAGACGAATTCGTGGTCAGCCGCGAGGAGTTACGCAACCGATCCGCTTCTTCCCAACCTTGTCGCCATTTTACTTCTACTCAACTTGAAGGGT
>Ga0302325_10015965_pt1 | contig 15937 bp, 25 predicted proteins | sample Palsa_T0_2_FD_201948 | JGI IMG/M metagenome (GOLD analysis project Ga0302325, IMG submission 201948) | Peat permafrost microbial communities from Stordalen Mire near Abisko, Sweden - Palsa_T0_2 | ecosystem: Environmental > Terrestrial > Soil > Palsa > Peat permafrost | place: Sweden: Abisko... | reverse complement strand
CTGGCTTAGTATATATAATTACATACAACATGTACTTCAAATCGGAGCAGTCGGAGGACATGTATCCTGTGGTGGAAAAGATGAATCTGACGAGGGTGAATTCTAGGTATAAAACTATTCTACTTTCCAACGTTAAGCTTTTCAAAGTATAGACTAGCCCACATTCAAGCTCAATGACTGTCTAAGAACAGCTGCGGTATCCATCAATCTACTCCAATAAGAGTCCTCCACAACTTCGACTCTTGCATCTTCCGTCAAGTGTCTGAACTGGGCAATATTCTGAGTTCCCCAAGCGACTTCCTCCCCCTTGACAAACTGCGCAAAGGGTGTCAACCATTCTCGAATCGCTGAATCCTCCTCTGGCGTAAATCCGACTCTCTTAGTATACCTACTATTACCATGGTCTCTATGGGGCCATACCACCAATGCAGGAAATCAAAAGCATGGACAACCTTGCCCTTGAATTTCTCCGCATGTGGACCCAATAACTTATCATCCTCCGCCTTGATAGGTAAACTTATCCTATACCTATAAATATCCCGTATCGGCACCCCTCCATCCACAAGGGCCTTTGCAAAATTCCTCGTCGTGGCCCTTACTTGGACATCCGTCACAATCCCCGTATACATGGTCGCCACATCGGGATGTTTCCCCGTATAATGTTCCATCAATGCCTCCGCCACGGATCCTTTGTAATAATTCAGCAGACCGGGAAGTAAGCCCTCCTGAGTTGTTGGAGCACCAATAGCATACATGACTTCCTCGTGTTCTACTTCCCCGATTAGGAGGCTCATGCCGCGTTTGTGGAACCGACGAGCTAGTTCGCCCGAATGGATGCGTTTGAAGGTGTCCTGGGAGATAAAGATATTGTCTAGTGTTGCGCGGAAGGTAGGGTTGGGAAGAGTGCGGATTGCGGAGAGGATTTCGGGCCCGGGGATGGCGCGGAGGCGGGCAAGTTTCTCGGATGTGGAGGTTGAAAGAGGGATCTTGAATGCGGTGCAGAGATCGTTGAATTGGCCGGTTGCTAATATTAGTAGGATCTCAAGATTAAAAACCTTCTTGAAGAGTTTTTGGGTCAGTCTATATTAGCGAATGTAGTTGAAGAGCATACCGGCATTGCGTTGGAGCTCATCCATACTCGGTGGAAGAGTGGTTTTGCTCCCTTGTCAGCCGCTTGGAATAATTCATAGAACACGTTCACCTGAGTTGAATATGCACCTATCGTTAATCCTGCATTAGGAAGGAAGTACCAGCAGAGACTCCTCCCAATGTTACGTTCTGATTATTTCCCCCAAAGTACTTGACGTTCTCTGAAGCCCACTCAATGGCACATCGCTGATCCCAGAAACCCCAGTTGCCAGGCAATTCACCGTCAGCGTCTGCTCCGAGGAAACCGAAAACGTTCAATCTGTAGCCCGGGGCAACAACTACAACGTCCAATCCGAATCCGTTTTTCGAAATCAGTTCATAAGGATGCATGTTCTGATCGAACATCGGGTCGCCGAGTTGCAGCCATCCTCCATGGATCCAGATTATCACGGGCCATCCGCCTGGGGGCGGTTTTCCAGAGGGTGTCCATACATTGACATAAAGGCAGTCCTCGGAATACTATTGTCAGAGCAGGTGAGAAGGAGACGTACCGTCGGATGCTGGCTCGGATCATGTGGAAGCGGCGACGGGGGCTGCAGGCAGAGGTCCTGGAACTGTGTAGCGTCATACGGAGAATTGGATCGGAAGTAGTTGGCAGGAAGCTTGACTGGCGGCTTCCATCGGAGCGGGCCGACGGGCGGCAGTGCGAAGGGAATGCCAGTGAATCGATTTACGTAGGGGTCCACTGCCGTTCCGACGATGGAGGCATTGTCTCCGAAGGGAATTGTGACGGTGCTCATTTTGTGCAGAGTAAATATGTTGTGTGTTGCGAGATCCAGGGACAGCTTGTGCCAAAACGTCGGCTGTTTTATTTGCTGCGTCAGCTGCAGCTATCTGCCCCTCCCCCCGCAATTGTCGGAAAATGTCCGTCGCGTGCATTTCTCCGTGCATCTGTCTCGCCAGCGGCAAGGGCAAGCGAGATACGCTCAAGCGATCCAGCAGCGGCCGTCCAATGACATCACAGACATGACGCCCGCTGGTAGACAGGAGGCACCCTGTGGCCATGTGATTGGTGCAGCGCCGGCCCGCAGCAGCAGCCCACAGCCTCCATTCGATCATTTCGATGCCATTACCACAAATTTTACGTCAAATGAGAATGGCACAGCCTTAAATGTAAATACAGGCGCACGGCTCCCATTTCCACAGCGATTCATTCAACCTACCGACGAAACCTTTGGATTAGAAAGGAAACGACGAAACGCCAGTCTTTGGCCCCCGTCGCCGTGTCGCCGGCCGTCTCTACGTCTCTCTTAGCCCTCGTGCAAGCCGCGACCGTTCATTAGCCGCACGACATGTCCTTGTTCAAATCGTTCTCCCGCCATTCATCGGTAAGTGAACCCATTCTGGAAAGCAGTTTTCTACCCGTTCCGTGTTGCATAAATGCTGATTCACGCAGGACAAACAGCCGGCTGTGTCTTCGTCATCGATTCCTCAGGCTACGGCCCAAGTAACAGCCGTCACTCCACCCAAGAAGTCTGCCGAGAATGAATCGCCACGTCAAGACGGCAGCGATAAATACTTTGGCATGGAAAATGTATTTCCCCCATTCGCGCTGCTAACCGCGTCTAGTTCGGTAACACTTGGTATGCACAACGGCTGCTATCTTGACTGCAAACTAATGTTGTTCTAGTTACTGTAATTCGGTAGTCCAAGCCCTGTTCTACACCAAACCGTTCAGAGACGCAGTGATAAACTATCCCCGCAACAATGTTTCGCCGCCTCCTGCTCGCTCAGATCCAGAAGCGACTTCTGCAGAGGATACACCCGCCGGAAGCATTATAGATCAACAATCGTCATCCTCGGCCGCGCCTCTGACAACAACCCTTTCAACAGGCCCACCAAGTCCAACCACGCCGAAAAACCTCACGAAGCAGAAATCAAATAGCGCTTTCGGCTTCAATCGTAACAAATTAAATCGAACAAACTCGTCCGATCTGGCTGCTGATATCCCGCCCTCGAGTCCTCCTGTCAAAACCAATGGTGTTAATATTAATTCCCCGGGCGGCCAAGGGTCTGGAAATACCCCGAACCCCTATGCTCCCAGTCCGTATTCCCTGAATGGGGCTATTGCAAGTACAAGTATTATTGCTCAGAATGCACAGAAGGATCCGAATGCTCCTCCACCATTGCCAAGTCTTCCTCTGGATTATAGCAGACATGAGGAATACGGGATGAAAGAGAGTTTATTCACATGTCTGAAAGATTTATTCGAACGGATCGTGGGGGAGAGTGGGAAATCTGGAGTCATTGCTCCGATGAAACTTGTCGAAGTCCTTAAGCGAGAAAACGGTAATCCTTTCACGATATGGAGCTAATTGTAGAAATGTTTCAGGGAAATACACACCAAGACGCCCACGAATTCCTAAACTATCTGCTCAATGATGTTGTAGAATCAGTGGATCGGTATGAAAAGAATCGATCACCCGAGAAAGCAGGGAACAACTCCCGATGGGTGCATGAATTATTCGAGGGAATCTTGACCTCGGAAACCAAGTGTCTCACGTGCGAGAATTTCACTACCCGGGACGAAGTCTTTCTCGACCTGTCCATCGATATCGAACAAAACAGCAGCGTATCAGCCTGTCTACGACAATTCAGTGCCAGCGAGATGTTATGCGAACGAAACAAATTCCACTGTGATATCTGTGGTGGTCTGCAAGAAGCGGAGAAACGGTTCGCGCCTTCTCAAAAACAGTTGTTCTGATCGTAGAATGAAGATACAGAAATCCCCGAAAATACTAGCGTTGCATCTAAAGCGATTTAAATATACCGAGGACATGCAGCGGAATCTGAAATTATTTCATCGCGTAGTATACCCTCCTACATTACGATTATTCAACACTACCGACGACGCAGACGATCCAGATAGGATGTACGAGTTGTATGCTGTGGTGGTACATATTGGGGGAGGACCGTACCATGGACATTACGTGACGATTGTCAAGAATGACGAGACGGGACGATGGATGTTGATTGATGACGAGGCTGTCGAGGCCGTGGATGACGGATTTGTGGGAAGGTTCTATGGCGATCGACCTGGGATGGCAAGTGCGTATGTCCTGTTCTATCAACAGGTGGATCAGAAACCTATCGAGCCGGAGGAGCTTAGTGTGCCGAATGGAAAGGTTTCGGCGGCGAATCTGTCATCCCTGGCGAATGGACTAGGGAAACTGGATCTAACAGAGAAACGAGCGCCAGCCAACGGCCACATCAGACAAAACTCGCTAGAAACATTATCTCGAATACCCTCCTCCCCCGCAACAACAAGAGTCCCCACCCGAGTCACTTCCCTAGCCACCGTGGACGAGAAACCAAAGCAACCCACCCCTCCCGCCTCGCCCACCACCACCTTCGCAACCCCCTCCAAATCCCCCGGCGGCCTAGAACGGACGCCCACCAAGAAAGAACTCAAAGATGCCGCCAAGCGCGAGAAAGAAGAACGCAAGGAACGTGAAAAACGCGAAAAAGAGGAAGCCAAGCAACGTGAAAAGGAAGCAAAGTCTGGCAAAAGCGGACTTGGATCGATTAAACTCTGGGGTGGAAAGTCATAATAATAAGAGTGCTTTTGGGGAACATTATAGTCGGTATTTCGTTGTTGTGTGTATTTATGCATGAGTCAAAACAGTTTGAATTTTGGTACGAAGATTCGTCCTGGGACGGATGTGTATTGGTTATCTTTAGTATGTAAGAGGCCCTCTGTAGAGGTTAATCTGAGGGGAGAAAATTAATAAAAGGGACTTTTGAATCTGGTAGAAAGGTTCTCGTTGTGATTGTCAGACGTGTTTATATCTTACTATTTTCGGGCAAAAGATCGTTTTTTCTGGAGCTTGTTCTATACCATTAATCTATTGGTATTAACTATCAAGTTCGGCCGACTCCTCCGACCGACAAGACCTGTACACTTCTGTGGGTGCGGAAGTTTCCTTTATCGGTCCCCCACGACTTTTAATTTCTTGTCCTTATCGGCGGAATTCGGCGGCGCCAAGGTCCGGTCGGTGAATTGCGTACACATTTCGTGGCGCTGCTTAAATCCGTTCCCACAGCCTTCACAACTTACACGAAAAGGCTTCCGACCTTTGCTGTTCCGATCAACGATGCCTGGCCACGCAGTGTTCCTGATCCATGGCATGTGGGGCAACAAGGGCCATTTCTGGTTCGTCGAACAGCAACTTCTGGAAGCGTATCCGGATCTGAAAGTCCATGCCTGCACTGCGAATGAGGGCAACAAGACGTATGATGGGATTGATGTTGGAGGCGACCGTGTTTGTGTTGAGGTATGGATCCTTTGTGTTGAGCAATGCTTATCGGAGATTGAAGAGACACTAGCAAAGTGGCGGGAGGAAGGTGAGGATATTACCAAGATTTCCATCATAGGATATTCTCTGGGTTTGTTGTAACTTGTCCCTGGCTTATAATAGGCGGACTAGTAGCTCGATATGTCGTTGGACTGTTGTATGCAAAGGGAGTATTCGACTCGATTACTCCGATAAATTTCACATCCTTTGCATCTCCGCATTTGGGTATTCGACATGTCAATTCTGGAATCTTCCATAGTGTCGCCAACTACCTTGGACCGAGACTACTTAGTGCAAGTGGCCGGCAAATGTTCATTGCAGACCGTAATCCCAAGCCCCTTCTCGTCCGAATGACTGAGAAAGGTACCCCCGTATCAAACCCTATTGACATAGATTCCATCTTCATCCGTGGTCTATCTCAGTTTAAGAACCGGGTAGCGTACGCAAATATCATAAACGATCGATCAGTGCCGTATCATACGGCCGCGATATCACAATACGATCCATACCTTGATATGACGGAAATAACCCTGTCCTACCTTCCGGGATATGCTCCGATTATTCTTCATCCACTTCGGCCTGTTATCCCTCTCGCCAAGCCTAAAGATCCAATTAAAGCGTCACGGACACGCAGGTTCTTTTGGCCTGTAGCAGTTACTCTGATACTTCCCTTATGGGCGACATTTTTCCTCATCGCGAGTCTCTGGCAGAGTTTCTTTTCTGCTCGGCGAATCCGGCATCATCTCCTACTTCAGAATAACGAGCATGAAGAACCGACTGTCGAGGAGACAGGTTTAAGCGGAGCTGTTCAAGAAGTTTTTGAAGATGTAGTTGATAATGCAACGCTCCTGTCCCCGCGTGATGAGCGAGATGAGTACTTTGAGGACGATTCGGAGGATACCCCACTTCTCAACGGCAATGGCCACGGCCATCACGATGAATCAGAGAAGGCGGTCTCAGTAAAGAGAGATGAATACCGTCTCCCATTATCTGAAGACCAAAAGACCATGCTCTCGGGCCTACGAAGTATCCCCTGGCAGACATTCGGAGTCCACATCAACAAGACGATGCACTCCCACGCCGCTATAATTCGTCGAACGAAATGGAGGCGCGAACTCTCAGAAGGACAATTCGTCCTCAAACATTGGTTAGACGGGCATTTTCAGGAGTAAGTCCGAAGCCTCAAGAGTCAAAGAGATAGATACCACTGCGTGCTAGGAGTAGAATTATATAATAACTAATATACATACAATGAGATGCCAAAAAAGATGCGCGTTGCATTTTACTACAGTTCGAGACATGTGAGCGTGAGTTATACAAATACTAGAGATCAACCACTTGACAAATTTTCCTTTCCCTCTTCACCAGTCACCGGGTTTTCCTCGGTTTCACCTTTATAGTTCGTTGCTTTTAGGTGCTATCGTCCATCTCTAAGGGCCACCAATCCCAATGCAATCTCTTCTAAATCTGCACTTCTAGGTTCGCGTGCACTCCGTCTAACGGGCATATTAACAGGCGGAATATTTTCCTTGCCTGGATCTTCTCTTCTAGTTTTCTTAACACGAGTCGTCTTGCTGCCCAGTATTTTACGTTTCTTCGGTTGTGCGGCGGGTTCTTGGACGGGAAGCGAGGCTGGTTCTTCGGTTTCTTCGAAGACGACGGTGGCGCGGCCGCCGATTCCCTCGCCCAGACGGATTGAGGGGTTTCGTTTCAGTGGAGCTCGTTTAGGTGCGCAGGACGACATACAGGTTGTTTCGAGGGAGGGCTTTTGTATGTTCTTGGTCACGGGGGACAAAGGTACGTGATTTGTTTTTACTGATAGTGGAACTCGAACGCCCGTGTTGGCCAAGTTGTCGATACTTGACAGAGAGTGTTTCTGTGGTTCGAGAGAGACCGGTTTCAAGGGCGCGAGAGGACCTTTATTAACGACCACCGATCGAGGCAGACGTCTTGAAGACTGCCGCTTATTCTGGAACCATATCTACGGATCAGTCTCCGCTTACAAGCACACAGAGTCCGGGACAGTACCTGCACAGCTTTCCCGTCCATGCCTGTTTTCCGTGCAATCTCGTCTCTGACTTCCTTGGACGGTTTCTCACAGTCCCGAAACGCCATCTCCAAAATCTCCAGTTCCCGTGCACTGGTCTTCCGTCTCCGCCGTCTGACCAGGCCAGGATTATCGATAATGGCATTCTCAAGCGGATTCTCGGGATGATATGTCGTCGAGGTCGTCGAAATAAACGCATACGTTGGACTAGCCTGTGTATCCATCTCTGTGTATAACACCGAGTCACTCACGCTCTTGAAGGAGCGTAGAGTCGACAGCTGTATGTTGTTGAGAGACAAAAGGAGCTAGGATCGTGACTGATCGTCAGAGGCGAGGTTGAAGGGGGGTGTTTATTTACTCGGTGCGCGACGGGTTTGTTAGGGCACGACGCGGATACACGTCTTTAACGTGATTTTTACGTGTCGGCCAATGGGCATGTTTTTAGGGTATGGGTGATCGTCATGGGAACTGCGATTACACGACGTCATGTAAACAAATTCCATCGATGTTGAGATGCCACCTTGAAGCTGAAGTTATTCACCACGTACTGTAATTATTGGGTAGGGAATGGATTTGGGTAAATACCAGAGGGATGTCTGAAGGAAATTATGTTTTTTGGGCACTCTGAGGGTATTCCCCTGTCGGCGAACGGGATCTGACGAGTTTTTCTTGGAATGTAGCATACCTTTTTTGATAATTTCGTCTCATTTCGAGCTCAGAAGGTAATCTATATCAGATCCTACTCTATATGAGCCTCCAAGGCCGCGAACTCGAAGGTCCCTCCTCCGTTCGACGAGTTCGTTCTCTTCAGAAAGTCAAACCCGGGAACCCGAATTTTAAAGCCCCTCCTTCGCGGGACATTATCCAGTCTTCTCACTTTTCACCCCTTTCAACCGTTTTCCAACATGTCGTCCTCTCCGTCATCGCTAACACACAAAGTGTACGCACCCCTTCTCCATCCCGATTCCCAGCTAACTCAAGTGCTCTCCGTATTCCATTTCCCACACCTCTACTTGCGTCCCAAGCACTACAAATCCTGTCCCCTGATAAAGAACTCAAGGAACAACTTGTTGCAAGAACACTGGCTGTTGAAGGGAAGGAGTTGTGTATCCAATTCGATTGTGTGAGTGCAAGGATGGCAAGAGTTGCTGTGAATAGCTTTCTGGAGAGTGTGGATTTGGTGGTGAGTTCGATGGCTGAGTTGGGGGAGTTGGGGAGCGTGTAATATTTCAAGGGGCTTGACGTGGTGGTACCGCGTTGACAGGTGAGAAGAGCAGGATACCAGGCAGAGCGAGAGATTATATCATGGTTTATGAAAGAGATGGTTCAAATGCCCTTCTTTTGTTGGTGCGGACTTGGATATGGAAGAGGAAGAGATGCGCCTTCCCACAAGGTCAAATTTCAGGCGGGAGAATGTGCACACAAAGTATGCTGCACATTCGCCCACGTTCTTCTGCACACCTGGCTCCCGCTCCATCGAGGCTCGATGCACTCCCTGAAATTTTGGAAGGCGTTACGGACCGGATGCTACGAAACATGGCTTTAGAATATGAGGGAGACGGATGGTAATACTCATCAGTCGAACTGGGGTCTTGAAGTACTCTGAGAGACTGACTTATCGGGTCGGGCTTTTCTTGCTACGCAGAATCACGGATATCCTGTTGATGGCGTTGCGGGTCAGAAGTAGGAAATAAATGAGAAGGAAGTTACATACGCAAGTTCAAAAAATAAGCCTTCACGCGAAGCTAAAACTGCGATAATAAAGTTCTTTATATCAGCCTGGTCAGAGTACATATATAATATACGAGACGATACTGCACTGCGGCCCGTGTCGTTGACCCGTGGTTGTAGACAATGGGTTAAGCTAAAATCAAGGTGCATCCGCCCCTGACAATTGATCCGAGATGTGGCAATTGTCTGGTTGGGGCACGATTACGTAAATAATAGAAAATCCGGCGCACTTTTCCCTGATTCCTACGTCCAAGTAAACGCTGACCACGTCGAAACATGGAGCAGGAGGCCACGGGGCTCTATCAACAACTCTGCGCATAAGTACTCGCCGCAATCGCTGCAGCACACAGCCTACGCTCGACACTACGCTCTACAGACACCATTAGACACCATTAGACACCATTGAGACCTCTCTCTTGCGCCAATCTCTCGTTTGTCCGTCACTATGATCAGCCCCCTTGTTGCCGTCACCTCCCGTGCCGCTCTCTACCCTATCCAGTCCATCATTATCATCGCGCTCGTCGTGTCGGGCGCTTACTTTCACTTGCTGGATATCGCAAGAAATCCCCCTTCGACTGTATCCGACTCGGATATCTACGCGTCGCCCGAAGAATCGAGAATATGGGCTCGCAAATCCTCTGGCGGTTGGAAATGGACCGTGGATCCAAGCACCGATATAACAGAAGTAGACAATTCCTTCTCGAGCAAAGTTGATTTTAGAATAACCAGCTCCATCTTGCATGGGGACAAATAGGTGTGTCGGAGTCATCGACTTCCCCCGTGTCGGAAAACATACTCAAACAATTCGAGTCCTCGTCCTCGGGCGACGCCACATCACCTGCGTGCTTCCCAATACGAGCTTCGGACGGCCAGTATCAATGTCTGGTGACTACTGCTTCGGTCCCTGAATCGGCTGGATCCTCGAAAGAGATTAATATACTTCTCCCGGAGTCACTGAATAATTTCGACTCCTGGCTTAAATTTCTTAAACGCGTCGATATCCGCGATGCTCAACTTATAGCATACGAGGGCCAAGACCAGACATTTCGACGAGGCGGAAGTGCCGCCGGGAATCTGCTTTGGCTCGTTCAAAGTATTGGAAAAACATACTCGCGAACCAGGGAGCTCGTCGAGGTGTGTCTCCGCATTTGTCGTGACTAAAAAGTAGAATGCGCCCACAATCGATATAGTGATAATGGTCATCGGCTATCTTACGATGCATTTCACGTTCGTCTCTCTGTTCCTGAATATGCGTACAATGGGCTCCAAATTCTGGTTGGGAGCCACCGTCCTAATATCTTCAACTTTCAGTTTCCTGCTTGCGCTGGCTACAGTGAGCTATCTGGGTGTACCGATCAATATGATCCTGATGTCGGAGGGCCTCCCATTCCTGGTGGTTACAGTGGGCTTTGAGAAACCATTCATGCTTACAAAGGCGGTTTTGCAAGGCACCTCGTCGTCTGTCACCCGTCCGACCAAGGACTATGTCACCGATGCAGTTCGCGAGAAAGGACCTGTCATCATTAGGGATTACTTGGTTGAAATTGCTGTCCTCGCTCTTGGAGCAGCTTCAGGGGTTCGTGGGCTACGGCAATTTTGTTTCCTAGCGGCTTGGATATTGGGATGGGACTGTGTGCTTCTCTTCACTTTTTATACATCTATCTTATCCATCAAGCTTGAGGTTAAACATCACCGTTACACTGCTGATAGTAGATTAATCGCATTAAACGACACACGGCTATCAGGAAAACTCTTCAAGAGGAGGGCATCTCATATCGGACGGCAGAGTCGGTTGCTTCTGCCAGTGACCGGGATATGAAGTCGGGTCCTCCGTCCTCTCCAATTGATATGAGAGCCACAACGAGCACTACCTTCCTCAACTTTTTTGGTCCGAAAATCCGGGATTCAACGGTCACGAGGTTCAAGCTTTTCATGGTCTCCAGTTTTGGTATTTCTCGTTGATAGACATGATCTGACTGTAGTCCTCCTCAACCTCCTGAACCTTTGCACCCTTCCCTTCCGTCCACGACAGGCGATAAATAGCTGGGCCAGCCCTTTCAATCTCACCGAACAGCCATCAGAAGCCACGTTGAATTTAATCGCCAACAGCATCTCGTCAAGCCATCCATCGATCAACTGTATCACGCTCAGCATCCTTCCGCCAGTATTTTTCCGATCAATCTCCGCCTCCCAGCTGGACGATCAAACCATTCTTGAGCGAGCTGAGACAGTTCTCGGCCGCTTCTTAGAAGGCTGGACACAACGAGTTGGAGATCCCGTCATTTCCAAATGGATTGTCATTATTCTCTGTGTAAGTATGGGATTAAACGCCTGGCTTCTCAATGCTGCTGGTCGCGGTGCAATGCAGTCCTTCAACTTGCCTCCTCCGAAACCCGCGCTCGAAATCAAGGAGAAAGTAGAGAAATCCAATCCTACTATAGCAGTCTCGGAGGCTACCACTTTGGCGAGGGGAAATGTTTTCTCCCTCAATGATAGCGAGAGTGATGATGACGAGAAACACGTCACTGCTGTTAAGAAGAGCACGAGACGTGTTCGTTCTGTCTCAGAGTGCATGCAAATTCTTAGCGAGGGAAGGCCTCAGGACCTTCTCGACGAAGAAGCCATCGCTCTTACTCTGCAAAAGAAGATCCCCCTGTATGCGTTAGAGAAAACTCTGAAAGATCTTGAACGTGCTGTCAAAATCCGTCGGGCGGCAGTCTGTAAGACCCTCGTTGTGTTGTCCTAATTATAGCGCGAGAGTCGATCACAACGACCCTAGAAACCTCAGGACTTCCCTACAAACGGTACGACTACGGCCGTGTAATGGGAGCATGCTGCGAGAACGTGATCGGTTATGTACCAATCCCAGTTGGTGTAGCCGGCCCATGTATCATCGACGGTGAAGAATTCTGGCTACCGATGGCAACAACAGAGGGATGTCTCGTTGCAAGCACGATGAGAGGATGTAAAGCTATGAACGCGGGTGGCGGAGTTTCCACCACGCTACAAAGCGACGCTATGACCCGAGGGCCTTGTGTTCGGTTCCCCACTGTAATCCGAGCAGGACAAGCAAAACGATGGCTCGACAGTGATGACGGATTCAAATTGGTAAAGAAGGCATTCGACTCGACATCTAGATTTGCACGACTTCAATCGATCAAGACAAACATGGCTGGAAATCGACTATTCATTCGCTTCGCTGCGTTCACGGGTGATGGAATGGGAATGAACATGATATCCAAGGGAGTAGAGTACGCCTTGTCTGTCATTACCAACGAAGGAGGTTTCGGCGACATGGAGATTGTGTCCATCAGTGGAAACTTTTGTACTGACAAGAAACCGGCGGCCGTAAACTGGATCGAGGGAAGAGGAAAACATGTCGTTGCAGAAGCCTTTGTTCCTGCAAAAGTTGTTCGATCAGTTCTCAAGTCGTCGGTCGATGAGATGATTCAACTGAATTACGAGAAGAATCTGATTGGAAGTGCCATTGCTGGATCAATAGGTGGCAACAATGCTCATGCCGCCAATTTGGTCACTGCGATATTCTTAGCGACAGGTCAAGATCCGGCTCAAAATGTTGAGAGTTCGAACTGTATGACTCTTATGGATAAAACGTATTCTACTCTTCAAAGATCCAGGCTAATCCTGTTAGTGAGGATGGGGATCTTCATGTCTCGGTAACTATGCCGTGTCTTGAAGTTGGTACCATTGGAGGGGGGACGATTCTGGAACCTCAAGCTGCCATGTTGGATATGCTGGGAGTTCGTGGACCACATCCCACCTCTCCGGGAGCCAACGCCCAGAAACTCGCTCGAATCGTCGCTGCCGGTGTCCTTGCAGGGGAACTAAGTCTATGCGCTGCTCTTGCTGCTGTACTTTCCTCAATATAATCAGTTCTGATCTTTAGGGTCATCTCGTCAAGTCACATATGGTGCATAATCGGAGCGCTGCCCCTACACCTGTGGCAAGTCGAGGACCAACGCCAACCCCTCAATTGACGAACGGTACATCTCACGCGGGTGTTAAACCGCTCACTCATCTTTCGCCGTCTCAAGGACCGCCACCTCTGGGAAGTTGCATAAAATCTTGATCTGCATTGTTTCGTGCTTTCAATGGGAATCGTTCGTCGTGGTTATGGAAACTCTGAGACACTAGTCAATACCAATAAACTTTGTATGAGAAGTGTAGAACTCAAATTAATAATGTCATAAATGTGTTCAAGGAAATATTTTCTTTGTCGTTGCGTTGTTCCTTGATTCTGACTGAGATCTGCACTTTCAACAGAAGCCAATCAGAACCATCAAAACACAACCCCGGGAGCTTTTGGGGGACAAAGCCACGCATACAACTGCACCGGGAATTTGACGATCCCGACAACTCTTCATGGCCAAAACGAAGAAGCAGCCACTGAATCCGGCAGAATTCTTCTCCACGCAGCTATCTCTTCTAGAAAAAGAGCGTCAGGCTGAAGTTGCGGAAATCTCCAGTGCAATAACTCTTTTCTCTCCCTCGCAACTACAATCCCGCGGTCTTGCTCTCCTGAATTTGACAATATCAGCTGTTCGCACCGGCCTAGGTGGAAAGACGTGCTCCCTCTGCTGTAGTAGCTGATGTATATAGGCTTGTAGAGGTCGAAAGAGATGCATCCACAGGGGGAGTGATTCCTCCTCACGCGATTCGAACCGGGGACATATGCAGGTTACAACCGTTATTATCGGGATCAGCAAAGAAGAAGGATGTAACAGAGGCGCAGAAAGTGGCCGTTGAGGGAGTTGTGTCAAGAGTCAAGGAGGGAAGTATCACTTTATCCTTGAGAAATGATGAGGAGATCCCTTTTTCATTTGAGACGAGATGTTGGCTGTTCGCTCCTGATTTCCGAGACACAATTGATGGTAGAGTCAAGTTGGCAAATGAGGTTACATTTAAACGGATGAAAGATACAATGACACGGCTTCAGGAAACTTCACAGAATGAATTGTCGTCGCTGTCAAGGATTTTATTGGGCGTTTCGGAGCCTACGGATCCTTCTGAGATAAAGGATGTCAAATTCTTCGATGGGACATTAAACGAATCTCAGAAAGATGCCGTTCGATTTAGTCTCTCTGCTCCTGAACTAGCTCTAATTCACGGTCCACCGGGGGTACTTCTTTCTAACCCACGAAACTGAGAGATAGACCGGCAAAACTTACACTCTTATCGAAATAATCCGCCAACTCGTCTCCTCCCAAAGTCCAATCTCACTTCTTGTCGCCGGCCCCTCAAATATCTCCGTGGACAATCTCTGCGAACGTCTTTCGCCCCTCGGAATCCCATTAGTCCGCCTAGGTCATCCAGCCCGTCTTCTCCCTTCGGTTCTATCCCACTCATTGGACGCCCTGACCCGTTCCTCCGACCAAGGCATGTTACTCCGTGACGCCCGCGACGACGTCGACAAAGCCTTTGCCAAAATAAGTAAAACCCGTTCCGGCCGCGAACGCAAAGAAATCTACAACGAAATCAAACTTTTGCGAAAGGAAGTCCGCGTTCGAGAAAAGAAATGTATCGACGATGTCATACAAACTTCAAAAGTCCACTTAGCCACCCTGCACGGATCAGGCGGTAGAGAGCTATTTGGCAAGTCATGGGATGTGGTGATTATTGATGAAGCTTCACAGGCATTGGAAGCGCAATCGTGGATCCCGCTAGTCAATACGAAGAAACTTATCCTTGCGGGAGATCATTTACAACTCCCGCCAACGGTGAAGTCTGCTGTCAAGGGGAAAATAAGTCCCCTTGAGACGACTTTGTTTGATAGAATGATTGAAATGTATGGTAAGCGGTGTATGCGGATGTTGACTGTCCAATACCGCATGAATGAAGAAATTAATGCATTTCCTTCAAAGACCTTGTATGGAGGAAAATTGGTTGCTGCGGAGAGTGTGGCGAAGAGACGATTGGTTGATTTGGACGGAGTGGAGGAGACGGAGAATACCTCGCAGGCCGTGGTGTTTGTGGATACCCAAGGGGGAGAGTTTCCTGAAAGTACTCCCGAGGGGGACGAGAGTCCTTTGTTGGGAGAGAGTAAACGAAATGAAGGGGAAGCAAGGATTGTCAAAGCGATGACAAAAGATCTGGTCAACGCAGGTGTACTGCCATCCAACATTGCAGTTATAACTCCTTACAACGCACAAGTATCTCTTAATATTGATTTTACTTACACTTAGGTGGCTTTAGTCAAAGGGTTGCTGTCAGAGTACCCAGAGATTGAGATCGGTAGTATCGACGGAATCCAAGGTCGTGAGAAAGATGCCGTGATACTCACTCTTGTCCGTTCCAACGATTCTGGAACAGTGGGCTTTCTGGGCGAAAAACGGCGATTGAATGGTATTCCGGCATTCTTCGGGAGCTGATGATAGTTGCGATGACGCGTGCAAAGATGTTTCTTGGGGTTATCGCTGATGGGGAGACGATTCGGAGAGGTGGGAAAGGTGGGTTTCTCGAAAAATGGGTTGACTGGTTGGAGGAGAATGCGGAACTACGATACCCTGATGTTGGCATGTATACCGATTGAGATGATACCTCGTGCATTGCATTTACATTATTCATTAGATGAGCAGACATATTGAGGTTCAAATGTGTGGATGGCGGTGTTAATATTACATAGTGTAAGGTTTACCTCGTTACTTGAAAATAACAGCTCCAGAGGCTGTTTCACTCCGTGTCCTTAGATCACCTA
>Ga0302325_10015963_pt1 | contig 15939 bp, 11 predicted proteins | sample Palsa_T0_2_FD_201948 | JGI IMG/M metagenome (GOLD analysis project Ga0302325, IMG submission 201948) | Peat permafrost microbial communities from Stordalen Mire near Abisko, Sweden - Palsa_T0_2 | ecosystem: Environmental > Terrestrial > Soil > Palsa > Peat permafrost | place: Sweden: Abisko... | reverse complement strand
CTGATCAGATTGATTTACGGAGTTATCACGAAGAATGGTTTGAGGGATTATGAATGTTCTATAGGTTAAGGACATCTAGAACTCAATTCAATTGTTCGTGGGTTCTCTTTAAATGGGGAAGTTGAATCACGTGTGCAAGGATTCAAAAAGCTAGGCTAACCCCAATTCAGCGAGCTAGTGGCTCAGTGGATTCGAGAATCGGAATTTTCTCTTGCGGTTCCTATCTCGAAATACTTCAGCGAATCGGATTACACCAACATCAAACTACAGACTGGCAGTTGTGCAACTGGAGAAGTTTTAAACACGCAAAAAATGAGCAAATACGTCCGCCAAGAGAAATCTCAGCGAAAGCACCCTATCACCCCTAGCTCCACCTCGCCTCTGAAGGGCCCTGTCGTACCTACAGCTCCCAAAGAGCGTCCAGGATGGAAAGGCCCCGGGTTCACCAAGAAGAAAGCGCTGAAGCAACCTCCTCGCCCCTCACAACCATCCTCGTCAATACCGACTGCTGAAAACATCCAACAAAATCACCTCCCCATTGAGCTCCAACAATTGCTCCTTAACATATTCCGCTCGACCTTCCCAACTTGTCAAGACTACGAGGGGCTGAAACCAACGCTACAGCAAATCAAAAATGCAGTTTCTGAAAGGGATTTCGAGCGAGCATTTGGGCGTTTGGACTGGTTGGAAGCTTATGCGGTGAGATGGAGTCCGAGTCGGGCGTTGTGTTATGCTACTGTTCTTGCGGAAATATGTCGAGATTTCAAAGAAGAATGGTGGGTAAACCGCCTGCTCGGCGATGACAGCATTGGAATCAGGGAGTCTTCAAATCATCCAGAAAGCACGCTACATCCACTGAAGGCTGTTTGTTACGGAGGAGGGGCAGCTGAAATTATGGCTTTTGGAGCGATTCTTCACCATATTTTACCATTTTCAGTTGGTAAGCCGACCATGGCAGACATACCACCAAAAGAAGTTCCAGAAAGTATGAGCTTTGTCTTGCTGTCAGAAACGTCTCTACCGGCGTCAATTTTTGACCTCCATCTTGTCGACGCAGCAAACTGGAATTCGATCATAGCGTCTCTACAAACCGGACTCACGACGCCGCCACTGCTCTCCAAATACGCCAGTGCGAGTGCGAAAGCAAATAATGCATCTTTCCTCCCTCCAGATGTCCTCAAACCTCATTTCCATCAAAGCAACATCATCGAGGCAAGCCAGGGGGAGCTCGAATCTATGATTGGTGCAGAACCAGTGTTGCTCACACTGTTTTTCACACTCGGCGACCTTTGTGCCCCATCCGTTGCAAAGAGTACCGCATTCCTCCTCAAACTGACGCTGGTAGCGCCAAAGGATACTTTGTTATTGATAATTGACAGTCCTGAGTCATCATCGGTAGTGACAGTCGAGAAGGACGAAGAAGGGAATGAGAGAAAGAGGTATCCGATGCATTACCTACTTGACATGGTGCTGATGGAAAAACATCTACCAAGGGCGGTGGATGACAAGCCAGTGTGGGAAAAATTGATCGGGGACCAGAGCAGGTACTTCAGGTTGGAGGAGGGGCTCAAGTTTCCAATGAGTCTGGAGAATATGAGATTCCAGGTGTATTTGTTTAAGAAGCTGTAGGAAGCTGGACCGCATCGAGAAGGAACATGGACATCAGTACCTTGGTATATTGCTTCTGGGCCTTGAAATCATTCGAGGTCTTCCACATGATATCACGTGGTGACTTGGTTTTTTGACTGGCCGCTTTCCGGAACCTATTAAGAAGGATTTGGAAATTTCTGTCCAGGGTATTGATGGGGGTTTGGAAGTTGAAAACATGTGCGGGACTTGAAATGCTGTAGCAATAGGTCGACACCACGGAGGTTCCGGCACAAAGTAACGCGAATAGCGCACAGAACCCGAAGCTACCCTGTAAAAGACCCTAACTTCGTAAGGCTTCTTCTTCGTTAATGAGCCCTGTAGAGCCCTGTAAAAATCCCCGGTCCTAGCGCTAGGGGCGCTGCAGTCGCCCCGCCAGCTCGGTGGCTTACGCTAGAAATTAAGCGGTTCCAGTGATTGACCCCTTCCCGGGCTTCTACAGGCCTCTACAAGCTTTGTGCTGAGATAGGGATTGTTCGATTGTAGAGTGGCAAGTTGATTAATCTAGGTGGAGCGATACTCGCAAAGAGAGAATATCTAGCTACGAAACTAGTCCCGGAAGGGCTAGTTGATCTCGTGACCACAAATTGCCCTCCACAGTGCTCGCATTACTTTGTGCCAGAACCTCTGTAGCTCAACAATAGACCGCTACTCCACTAGCGAAGCCCCGCGTTGATGACTAAGCCGACAAACGGCTTCCCCTCATTTGAATCTTTTGTTTGATCTCTTCTTTCTTCCTCAAACTTTTTAAAACGCCTTCGTGGGCCGCAAAACACCGATCCTTACATTCAGTACATTCGAAGATGGATTTGCCAGCGCTCGTCCAAGCGTTCAACAACCTTCCACGATCTCCCAAAACCCAATCTGGTCTTGTGGACAATCACTGGCAATTTGCTGTTCACCATGTTCCTCGAGAGCCACCGGGTGATATCCTTCATCTAGTGAACCCCGGAAGCTTCTACCAGCACAGCGAAGGCCCAGCCCAAATCCTCTCTGCCCCAAATGTGGCCGCTCGGGCTGAAATTGTGCTCCCATTGCTTCTGAGAGCGTTTGTCAACAGCATGGGTCTTCAAAACGATCCTCGCGTCACACCTCTCGCGCCCTGGAGCTGGGGAACAGATAGCGAAGAATTGGCTAAGACTCTGGAGGAGCGACTCAAGGAAGTAGGAGTGCGCAAGGAGCTTTGTGTTATCAAAGTGGGGGATGCAAAGCTCATTGAGCTTGAGCAAGAAGAATGGAGCAAAATCTACGGTATGGTGGAGAAAACGATACAAGTAGGTCCCAGGTGCACCAAATGCAAGAATGCCCCTGCGGGAAATGAAAAACTTCAGCTCTGCGGCGGATGCAAGAAGGCCCATTACTGCTCGCGAGGCTGTCAGAAGGAGGACTGGAAGGAGCACAAGACCATCTGCAAGTATCTCAGCAAGGATCCCTCAATTGATGCCCTGGAGTACTACCAGAAAGCCGCACCGATTATGCCTGAAGCTCAGGAATTGGCTCGCGAGATTGGTCTTACTTTAGGCACCCAGGGCCTCACGTGAGCCACCCTATCCCTTCTCAAGGCTGTTATTTTCTTAGTATCCGTGGCACATGACTGACTGCCGTTATAGAGCTCCCATTCGCCGTCTCGTAGTTACAGGCAAAGATTCACCGGAGAACATTGCCAAGTTTCTCGGGCGAGGTGGCCGAGAAGAGATCGAGCGGACACACAGAGAGATACGCATCGAAGTCCTTTTGCGTCCTCCTCCAGGATCTCCAATGTACGTCGTGGCGAATTCTCTGAACCTTGACGAAAACTGCCCTGCTTGGACTCCTCGAGCAGCCTCAGCAGCTGAGCAGGCAGAAGTCAGGAAGATCAGGGATATGCAGGGACTTATCAGGAGTCACATGGGCTCACGCAGTATGAGCAGCATCACGACTCGGGATATGCAAGCTATTTTGACTGCCAATTTTGCAGACACTTGGGTTGACGAGTTTCCATACTATCAAACTGCGATCAATGCGATGGATCAAGGTGTACGAGTCGATTAAGAGATATGTGATGGAAAGGAAACGGGAAGAAATCGTGCGAGAAAAATCCTCACTCCTCACGGAACAACGGATGCCATGAAGGCGCCGCCAGAGTTTTGCCATGCAGCGTTTTCGTAGAGTAGTAGTCACTGAGCCACATATCAAACAAGAACACAGAAGTTGCTACTGGAAACTCGTTTGATTTTTTTTATACACATGACCTATCCTGAAACATTTTGGATGATATTTATTACAGTTTCGACTGACTGGTGAAGGTGTTACCTTTGTCATCCCCATAGACGATTTTCTGATTGAGTTCCAAACTGCATCCCAATCTCCTTTCATTTACCATAATTCGGCCGTCAACCAAACCATGTTCGTTCAAATATCTAGAGCAGAGCTCCACCGCTACGGGGTTCGTGTCGTTCATTGCATCGACGACAAGGAGAACTCCCATAACCACATCTGCAATCTCGAACAAGATGTCCCGCGCAGAGGGCAGCAGAACTTCGTAGCCGACTTCCTGTAATCGTTGTCTTAGCTTTGCCCACACAGTCTTGATGTTCGTCCCTCCAAGACCGAATTGAGGGTGTTCATTGAACTCTGCACCAAGAGCCTTCGAAACCCAGCGATCCAATGCGTTCAGCACATCATTACCAGAACGACCTGCCAGGACTCTCAACACGTCACTGGCTAACACATCAGTCGTTCCTTCCCATATACTAAGCACGCAGCAATCCCGATACAGCCTGGCAATGTTGATCGATTCGTTTTCAGTATTTTCGAGATAGCCGACTCCTCCCAGGGCTTCCATGCATTCCTGCAAAGCATGAATAGAGCGCTTGCATACTGAAGCTTTTAATACCGGAAATAGGACCCGCAGGAGCAATGCGACATCTGAAGGGCCATCCGGTAGCAGTCGTGTTCTTGACGCAGAAGTTTCAGCCAAGCCTGAATTGGAAGGCTGTTCGCTGATACCCAGCAACCAGGCACCGAAGAACGTGAACAACATCAAGGAGTGATACTCTCCAGTTACTTTAGCCAAAGTGTTCATATGTAATGCAGAATCTTTCAGCATCACTCTCTTCCCCTTTCCGGCACCGACTTCACGTACTCTGGCGAAAGATCTGGCAATTGCGAGACCGCGACCGAGATATCCAACAGCTGAAGCAGCTGAGTACAGTCGGGTGATATTCAAGATTGTGCTAATTTCTTGAATCCCTCGTCCCTCTTTCCCGATTAGGTATGCTCGAACCCCCGATAATTCTAGCTCGGCTGTGGGAAGACTCTTGGTGCCGAATTTGTTCTTCAGACGCTGGATGAATATCCCATTCAGTTCCTTTTCGGGTTGTGAGAGACCGTCAGTGGTTGCCGAAGATGGCCGATACATTGGAGCAAAGAATGTGCTCAGTCCTTTGGAAGTTTGTGCAAGAAGGACTGTGATAGATGAGTCGGTTGCTGACGAGAACCACTTGAAGCCATCAATACGCCAAGGTCCGAGTGGGATATCTGATGTGGATGCATCGTCCCGTGATGTTGAGTACGTCGCAATTGTTTCTGTCCCAGAGACGTCACTTCCGCCACTTCTCTCCGTCATCCATTGGCCGCTTGTCCATGCCTCTTGGGGGTTACGAGAAGTGAGACGATCGTATGCGTCTTGGAGGACTCGGCGAGTCACCGGATCAAGTTGAGTCGACGACAGGTGAGCCTTGAGCAGCTTTGCTGCACCATCAGTCATTGCACTTGGACATGCCACGTTCGCACAAGACCCAGTCCACAAAATAAGTCTGAGAAGGTTAGCTTCTGTTACCAGTTTGGGGAATTTGATACTCGGAAAGGTGTCTTACTTCAGCATCTGGACAACTCGTGTAGATTCGGAATACTTTTGCTCATACCCAGCTGCAACAATTCTAAGTCACGAAATTTCTCAGTATCTAGCTATTAAATAGACAGAATATGGCATTTACTTACCCGTTTTTAATCCCAAAATTCTGCAGATTCTTCCATCCCTCGGAAGCAACAAGCTCACTCGTCCTCCGCCCAAAAGCATCCCTTCCACCACCTTTCAAGTAAGGAACATTTCTTTCCGCATCGGTCACCCAGTCAAATATTCGCTTCGAAAGTACTTCTTCCCCAAAGTTTGCGAGATCTAGAGTCAGCGATGTGATGGCGGATTTGGGAAGAAACACTTCAGCAAAGGTCAGCTAGGGGGCATGTGATCATTCTCCTCATTCGAAGACTAGATACTAACAATTCAGAATCCTTTGAAAACTAGCATCATCGTAGAACTGATTTCGGATAGTGGGCACAGGTTGGAAGAATCCATCGTTGGCGCTTGATGGTTTGCGTGGTGTTGAAGCCATGATCCTCGCGAAGTGAGGGGCTTCGCACACCAGTGGCGCCGCAGATTCCCCTAGCAGAGCTTCTTTACGCGTCTCAAGTGAGGTTCGTAAGGGAGTCAAATCAAGCTGAATGAGGAGAGATTCGGCATCAAGATTGAAGATATAAATGCAGAATAAATATAACAGGAGTCATAGTCTCGATCGTGGAGTGCTGATGATCGGCCGCCGATCTCGTGAGCCGAGGAAGGCGCCAAAAGGACGCCATCCGACTTTACCACGTGATAGGTCTTCTGACTATCTGTTTTACGAAGTAAGAAGCGAAAGAACGTTTACATGTTCTCAATTTCGGAATTTAAAGTCTCATCCAGATGGGAAGACATCTTTCGTCTCTCGGGTCAATAAATCCAAGTCACGAATGTACTTTTGAGACAGCCGCGAATCACGTTGTGGAAGTTTCTTGGCACGTTCAAAATATATTTCATTAATATTCCACTTGCTCATGACTTGTTTTTTATTTTTCCGGTTGGTTCCTTATCAGTCTCAGCAGATGATAACCCCCTTTCACTGAAGTAGACCAGGGACAATGCTTTCCTTTGTTACTTACGGTAATCAAAGTCTCCTGGAAGGAGGTCGAGAATAACCAGTGTCCTCGACGTACTTCTCCAGGTAAACCGAAGTGCATTTAGTTACAATTATTCACGTTTGATGTCCTCAAAAAAACTGATTTAATATACCGCACTCCGTGGTGGTTCTCCCCGTTTCGAAAGAGCTGAAAGACTACTGCGCGTTAGCTTCATCAGCTACAGTTTTTCGAAACCGTCAAATGGATTTCTTCGTACCTTTGAATTGTGTCTTCCAGCCACCAGAAGCGAGCTTGCACCTCTTCTTTTACGCTCTCACTGTGAGAGCTCGTGTTCTTTTCCTGGGATATGATCTTCTTTGTCGCCTGATACCGGCTCATACCCCGAAGTCGTGACCCAAAGACAATAGATCCAAATGGGATTGGGATCATAATCAATGCTAGGCAGTCTAATAAAGTACCTGCCCACTGGACGCCGATATTGTTGAATATTTGTCTAGTAAACAACGGAAAACACCCGCCAATTACAGATCTGAGTATACAGTAGTATTTGCATCAAAGATTGATGCGGCACTAGAAACAGTTAATTTTCCAGTGATTGTAACGAAGGGGGGATTTGAGCACTTACGACTGTAGGTACAAATCGATGAGGTAATTGAAGCATTGAAGGAATATGCAAGGAATGCTAAAGCCGACAAATAATCCCGATGATGTAGGTGCTATCTAATGAATTGATTTCGGGTAATCAGTCTACGGAGACAGCGACATAAAGTGACGGGACTCTGGTGGCACACCTTTTAGGGCTTATCCCCTGTCTTACAGGGGTACTTTCGCTAGGAAGCCCTGTAAAATTGCTCGCACAGCGCTAATACCCTTGAAGATCTTCCATCTGTAATCCCGTCACTTTATGCCGCTGTTTCTACCTGAACCTAACCCAAGATTTAATAAAGCAATCAGTGTAAATCGAGATAAAACCCACCAGAAAATTCCCATTGGGGAGAAAATACCTCCCACGACGGCAGGTCGAAGTCGCCATTCCGAGATCAGCACATCGTCGTTGGCTACAAGCATTCTTACATAGAATTCCTGGCTTAATAGTATATAAAGCCATCCGCTAAACTCGCCAATGATAAGTCTAATAAAGGGAATCCTTCAACCCCACGATTCATGCCATCAGAGTGCGAGATAAGTCAGTTAGTCAGTCATCAGCTGAGGTCCAAAGCTCAACTGATCGACTTATATGTATTTGATGACATTGTTTTTAACTGACTGACTGACTTATCTGACTTATAAGCTACTGATTAGCTACGCATAGGTAATATTTGAATGTAAATGTTGCGTGAAAAGGCAAATTAAATAAAATTATTAAACTTATACTTCTTTTCTCCTCTTTGCTTTACCTTTTACTTACCCCTTGTTTCTCTTCTTATTTCTTCTCTCTCTATTAAGTTTTAATTGAAAATAATATATAAATAAAAACTCCATATGATTTAGAGGTGTGAGGTTATTAGGGTGATTCTAGGCATGTTTTGGGGTCCTTAAGGGTGAGGCACTCTAAAATTAGGCTCTTACGGGTCTTGCTGGCGCTATTATATAGCGTATTAACCCTAAAATTCAGGCTTATTGCCCCTAAAGTGACTCTAAAATAAAAAAATAAAAAATACTCACTAGCTTATAAGCCGCTTATAATTTTAAGGATTCTTCAACTAACCAATTAAAGTAATTTAAGAGCCTCAACTAACTAACTGACGCCACCGCCAGCTTATAAGTCATTAGCGCTAGCTTACATCAACAGACTTATCTCGCACTCTATTTGGGATATCGTGGGATGGGAATGATGTTGAAAATTATAGTCAAGGATTGTTAGGACGGAAGTATGGGATGACAATGGATTTATCTAGATATTACAAATTTTATGTTCTTAACAATAGCATTCCTTTTATTCTTGAAGATAAAACACGGGATATTCTCTCAAAGGATCCCACAATGCATTGTTCTCCAAACAATGGGCCACAAAGTAGTGGCACTGAGAAGATGAAAGTAAACGTGCCAAAGCAATCGGCCTCTTTGTCTTTAAAATTGAACACTCAATTTGATGATGGAGAGTTCTTCGGAATTTCGAGACTACAGACAGAAGTTCGAACAATAGATCTTTCTGTGCTCGGAATGGAAAGATCAGTGAAAAGCAGTGATCTTACGAGCATTTGCCTTGACCCCAATCATCACGACTTTCACACTCGAATTTTCCCCCCATTATTTCCCCATCCTCCATTCGCAAAATTTCGAGGCCGCCATTTGATTTACTCTTGCGTCTACTAAAGTGATCTAAATTCAAGGGCTGACGAAATCACCTAAAGTTGTTCAGGGCTCGGCTAGCGCCTTGCTTATTTTCTAAGGCATCACACTCGGGCAATTTTACAAGAGTCATTATTCAAGAGAAATCATGAGAGCGGGGAAGTATAAATATGATATATAAATTATTAGAATCAGCAGAGCAGAGAATTAGTGCTCAATGATACTCCTCCATCTCCACTTATCTGCTGCGGCTTGGAGGTGCCCCCCTCAATTTTGCGCCGCAGAACAAGCATCCATGATGGGCTTCATTCACCAAACCGCAAACCAACTTAACCTACAAACTAGCTTCAAACTCTACGTATTTGAGAAGATGTAGGTCTCTATTATTCCCAAGAGGATCACTCTACGTAGCGATCATCGTGATACCCTTCACCTGTATCGTCTGGCTTTGGCAAGCCCACATCCTTCCTGGTTACTGGAAGCAGACTCCTTAGAAGTGAATAGTCACCCACTCCCGAACTTGGTAACTCGGTCCTCACCGGCTCCCATGCTGGCATTTCATGCACCACCGAGCTGTCTAACTCGTCTGCAGCTACCACATGAGTATCCATTTCAACACCCATTATTGGAGTTCCGGCGATTTGAACTACCTCGCGACCCGTTTCTTGCTCCCTCAATGTCGCCAATTCTGCTCTTCTGTTGCTAGCATCAAGTTCTGGTTTATCGGACAGGATACTAGAAGAGGCTTCTTTTTCGTCCTTGGTCGTTGGAGGCTGTGAGCGATGTTTGGGATTCCAGAAGAATTTCCAGTACAAAGGAATGACGAGGACTATCAGCAGAAATCCTCCCACGGTTCCGCCAATTATTCCACCCAAAGGTCTACTATGCTTTGAGATGGTGGATGTGGTGGTAATGGTGGTATTAGTCGAGTTTGAAGTGGGTGGGTAAATGGCGTGAATGGAGCTATTGAAGGTCGCGGGCCAAATGCAGGGCGAGATTGTGAAAGTGGAGCGGTCGTAATCTGCTATTAGGTAACTGCCATTTCCTATCAGGTCCATGATTTTATATTGAATGGTGGGAAGATAACGCACGCTTCTTGCAGGAATACTCGTCCGAGGGTGTATTGGGTATCATTGTCGGCGCGCTTGAGTGGGAAGTAGTTCGTCGCGTTTGTCCCGTTGGGAAGGACGGGGAAGGATGCGCTCAAGTCGAAAGACATATATGGCAGGGTAAACTCTAGTATTTCTCCGGCCGTGTTGGAAAGAGAAAAGGTGATGTTGGGGCGTGTGCTCCGTAATAGAGAATGCATTGTATCGTTTATGGTGTAGATCTCGCTGACGTTATCCCATTGAATTCCAAAAGCTAATTCAAAATGCTCGCAGATATTCGTGGGTAGGTAGATGTAGGAAGTGGTTGAGTCTATATACATTGAGAGTTTTTCGGACATTAATGTTGTTGGCGTTGTGACTGTTGAGACGCCAGTCGGGAGATAGGTAATAGCCTGAAGCTCAACAATGAATCTTCGAGCCACGTCCTCGTACATTGGGAATGTCAAGTTTTTAGAGCCAAATCGGGAAGTGTCGTACCCCCCGAGGGTCAAGCTCCCTTGGACTTTATCATATCCTGCTGGGGTTAGAATTGAAAGCTGAGGAAGCCAAGCTGGCCCGGCCTCTGCTGAAGCAGAAAACTTACTATAGTATGCCCCAGCAGTATAGCCCCATGTCGTGCTGGGAATCATAGATTCGTTGACAAGGGTCCATAAGAAGCTGGGTTGAGGGTCGTTGAGGTTGGTAAAGTTGCTTGGTGCAGGATCAAGACCGAAAATCCCAAGCCAAAAATCAGGTGCTGCGATGCCGGCCACAATTTGGTTCGACAATTGCGGACCACCACTTAGAGGATAGCCCAATGAGACTACGTCGTGTCCAAATAATCCATTTCCATCATAATCCAGATTCAATTCGAGATCAAGCTCGAACGTTGAGATGTTTGTCCAAGAAGTCGAATTGTCGACATCAAATATGTATCCACGATTGAAAGCACAATTCTTTCCGTAGTTATTTGGGCAACCTAGATTGATCACAACCCATGTCTCGTCACTGGCGGTGCTGATTAAAACGCGTGCGGACTGAGCTGGAGTCCCGACTTCGACTATGAATGAGCTCCAGTATCCGCTGCCGTCATTTTCCCTAATCACTGGGAATCAGTAATGCTTTTTGTATGCGAGGATTTGAAAAGTAGCGGGAGTACCAGTTTTGACTTGTCGAGACAGATATCGGAGTTGGTTGTGACATTTTCGTGGAGGTCATTGCTTGTAGGTGGCTGTAGAAATGAAGAGTGTAAATTATTCCAGAAAGCGCCGTGTTAGTGGGATGTGAATAAAGTTGGAACCGAAGATGTTCTGTAAGACAGGAAGAAAATATCACAGCCTCATAGCAAGAGTTTGCCAAGCCAATGAAACATCTTCGTGTTCTCTATTTGGATGCCGCCTTGTGCTACTCTGGAGATCTTGCCTGTCTGGTGGCGCATTGGCGTCGGGGGAACCAGTTATGAACTTGATAGAAGGCAATTCCCGACTCGTTTAGATATTGACGAGAGGCCGAGTGTGTAGCGAGTACCCCAGGGAGCGAATAATTTCGTTGGGTTTGAACCAAGCCATTGACAGCCCATATTTCCATTCTTAAACCACATGTTATGGATCTGGTCTCTCCACACAACTTGAAATCCTAGTAAGTCAGCGGAATTGTTGGCGCATAATCGGATTTTGGCACCCGCGTGGGCCTCGCGTTTTGACCCCTGCTTTGTTTTTCTACCCCCATTCACACAACTGTTTCTCCTCATATGCATATAAATACTTTCCGTCATTACATAGGCGCAATTAACCGTATTTGTGGATATTATTCACTTCGAAACCCCGGCACATCCCAGTGGCTTCACCAAGTCAAAAGTCTAGAGTTCCCTTTGAGAATTCATCCCAAAAAGAAAGTATCAAAGAAATCGTCACGAGTTGTCAGCTAACTTCGAAATTTCTGGCTTTAATAGATTATTGACAGAAATTTAGTTGTTTTAAACAACATAGGGAGAGAAAACAGATGTTCTCTGTCTCGCCATCACAAGCTGTCTTATATTATTAGTAGGCGCATTGGGATGCTGTGGCATTTTGCCAAGAAAATTGAGTACGCCAAATCCACAGTCGGCCGCCCAATCCCCCAATTGGTTGTTCTGCACTAAAGCTCGTGGAAATGTCTTCTTGAAAGAACATCTGTACCCGCCACTCTTAGACGTCTTTCTTTTTCTCATTGGCATTCGCTCTTGCGCGTTTTCGAAGCTTTGTGTCTGCGATGATGCCGTCGAGAATCTTCCTGTGTGCTTTCTTGCTTTGGGCAAACCAGGTCTCATCTAACAATTACATCCCGCGCGGTATGACCTTTGAGTATCTTTATTTGTCCCTGACTTACCACTGAACAGCAACTCCATATGACAATACAAGTTGGTCAAGTCCCGATTCAGAATTTGAACCAGGAGCTGTGCGCTGTTGTATTATTGATGCTTGGGTTGGCCAAGTCCTATGGTATACCAGTAGCATAGAAGTTACGGTGGCGACTGTGTCTACCATTGTCCAACAATACAATAATACAGCAATGACAAAATACCAGACTGTTTCCGTCAACAATTCCCTGCCAAAAGGTTACTTCGGAGGCGTATCTATCAGTGGGGTTCCGACTGACCTCGTGAATAAGATGGGAGGTGTTGCAATTGACTACGAGAATGGACAGCTTACTACTCTCATGGATGGAACGGTGTTTACGGACCCATATGGGGTTGAATATACGTCGCCAACTCGAGTCTGGGCGTATACAACTGGAGTTCATATGACAGGAGCATTCGGATATGAAGGAGGACCACGCACCACCTCGATGGTGTGTGACGCGGGTCCAGCTGGCGACGAAACTGACCCTGATTCCAATTATTTTGCCCCATACCCTTCAGGTACGTAATACTTTGATATGGATCTCTTCATACCTCCTTCATATGGGACAGGTCACAAGGGCACACATATTTCAGTTCTCCTGGTTCTCTATCCTATTCAGAACATGTCTAATCCACTCATGGTATAGGATTCTGGATAGCGGATGACGGTCCACCTGAAACTATGGCTCAAGGAGAGCTTTGGATCAATGTATCATCTCAATTCATTAGTTGGATTGCATCTCATACGCCGCCGGAACCGTATTTCGACTGCTCTGGGTGTACAAACATGGGAATATGCGCTCCTGGATCCGGGATTGGTCTCCCAACTGCTCATATCCCTGTCAACTCAATCACAGCTGCTGCTTCTACAACAGTAATTATGGGCGGGTACTATGGTGTTGCATCGCCAAAACCCAGTCCTCCTCCTGAGCCAAGCATCCCTCCTGACCAAGCAAATCCAACCCTGTCTCCACCACACGCGGCTATCTCACCGGGTCCAGCAAATCCTGGGCCTATATCTTTAGTAGCAACAAAGCCTACCATCGAAGCCTCCATGGTCGTGGTAGGTACGCAGACTGTTATCGCAGGTGGTCCAGCAGCAATCATTTCAGGCATAACGTACAGTATTCCAATACAAGGGGGAGCGGTGATCGTGAACGGCCATACTTCAACTCTATCAGTCTATCCTCCAGGCCCCCTACCCACACTCATTGTTGGTTCCTTGACATACACCGCTAACTCAAAGTCTGAGTATGTAATTGGAAGTCAAACTTTGACTGAAGGTGGAGTCATCACGGCTTCAGGAGAGACATTCTCGTTGGCCCCGGGAGGTTCGAACGTTGTTATGATAAGTGGATCTAGTACAAAGATTGAGAGCATGGGCGCTGCAATTGCTTCTATTGGAGGGTTTGCAACTGCTTCACCAAGTTATGTTACCGCTTCTCATGCGAGTAGTCAGCAATTTACCAGCATTTGGGTAATGGGGTTCGTGGGACTGTCCTGGGTTGGTTGCATGCTACACGTTGTAATCTCCGACATGATCGTATGATAACACGGTCTAATAATGAAAAGTCGTTCAACTTCTTACGAATAGTTGGACATACCTGTTTATTTTCTTCGCTTAATAAATGGGGGGGGGGGTTGCTAAAGGGGCCGACAATTTCTGTGCTCCTCAGCACGTCACTATCCCTCACGTTAAGGAACCTGCCCAGGCAGCTATAATTATAAGCCTATGCTATCTACTTGACTGTCTATAGCACACATGGTGCGTGCACTGCTTATAGTCTATGTAAAAACACTAAAACTTTCTATTGCTTTAGTTATTATATAATAATTTGCTTAATAGTGTCTAGTTTATATATAATAAAGTCTAATAATTGGCTATAAATGTCGCATTTACGCGAATGTTCGCGTAAAGTAATATTTAAAATCAGTGTAAAGTTAGCGCACGTACCAAGTGTGCCATAGACAGTCGAGGAGATAGCTTTTACATTTTCAAGCTAAGAAGCCTTCGTGTATAATAATAACAACCTTATAAAATATAATATGTTATTTATTATTCTCTCTTACGCTATAACTAAAAATTCCTATCCGCTATAGAGTAATTTCAAGCTCGTTCAAAGGTAATATTCGAGTTTTAGAAGTTTTGATCTTTGGGGCCTAAAATCGTACTCTAGGTGGCTATCGTAGGCTCTTATGCTGTAAACCATCAAAATGTGAAAACATGAAAACGCGAACTCCTTTTCGGCTTTAGGGCACTAGTGCCTGTTTTTATAGCTTGTAAAAGCCTATACTTATAGCGTGCGAATATAAACACATGCCACAATCGCAGAAATAGTAGGTCAACTTTAAGCAAAGGATCCCCTTACCTGCTACTCTTCTCTCCCCCCTCTATCTTTATATATTTATACTCTTATTAACCCTCTTTTCATATATTAAATAAATATATTTTTGCTTATTTAAACCCGTTTTATATCTTAAAATAATAATTTAATTATAAAGAAAGGATTCGACAGTAATTTATTTATGTATTATTTATATGTGTTATGTTTTAACATTTTCATGCTTCATAGCCTAAGAGCCTACCCTAGGCGGCGGCCGTTAACCTCAGGCTATAGAAATGACAAAGAATACCAGTAACTGAAATTAGTCTATTGTGCTGACCCAAGCGTCTCAGCAGTGTGGCTTACCCAAAAATTAATCCTCCCAAGACCCCAATACTGTAATCTCAAACGCCATCCTCTGAAACTGCAACGTAGAATCCAAATACCACCTAGACCAGAAATCAGGTTCTTGAGTGCAAGCTGGTCGATGATCCTTGCAGGATCGATCCTAGTATCGATCTGGTATTGGATCGCTAAGGATTACAAGGATCGATCCTTGAGTAGTGATTAGTCAGCATCTACCCCTCCTTAGCTCGACATAAATAAGTAAGGAGTTTAGAGAAATAACGCTTTAATTATATTATATAGAAGACTAAGTAATACTATACGAGGGTTTATATTATTTTCTATTATACGACAAAAGGCTAGAGTCTCTTTTAATCCGTCTTATTAATAAAAGTATTCAAAATCCCACTCTTCTTCTAATGCTTTAAGCACTCCTTCCGCTTTATAGTCTCTAGCTCCATTTGCCCCCTATCTTAGCTTACCGTATAACGAGCTCCGGAAAAGACTTTCTCTAGCTTATCGCTTATTAGTGGAATTAAAAGGATATTAATGGCTATAAGTAAGAGCTTAGGCTAGCGCTGCCTTTGTGTGTCTTAGTATTACTATGCAAGGGCCCCCTTTATGCTAAGGTCGTACAACTCTTGCAAGTTATAGTCCTTATACTCGTCCTTATTAGCTAGCTTAGTAATAGTCTCAAGAGACGCCTTAATACAATTATACGTATTTAGCGGCTTTGTAGCCTCTCCTTTATTTTGCTTCTTATACAAGAAGGGTATAATAGTCGGGGCAAGGATCTTTGCTTCTTTATACCTCTTTTAAAGCTTCTTGACTTTTGCTAAAGCTAGTGCTCTTTACTTCATTAGCTAATAAAGATTAATATACCTTATACAAAATATCGGATTTAAGACTAAAGCAGCTACGTAAAATA